>Ga0209591_10003280_pt1 | contig 18804 bp, 14 predicted proteins | sample MAT01_FD_187207 | JGI IMG/M metagenome (GOLD analysis project Ga0209591, IMG submission 187207) | Freshwater microbial communities from Lake Fryxell liftoff mats and glacier meltwater in Antarctica - MAT-01 (SPAdes) (version 2) | ecosystem: Environmental > Aquatic > Freshwater > Ice > Liftoff... | reverse complement strand
GGTTGGCAGCGTCGCGGCCAGACTGGTGAACGTGGCGCCAAAATCGCGCGTGGCGTAGACGTACGGCGTGAAGTTGCCGCGGCGGTGATCGTCAAAGGTGATGTAGAACGTGGACGAATCGTGATGCGATGCCTCGATGCGGCTCACATACGACTCCGGTGCCAGGCCGGGGAAGCGACCGGTCAGCTTCTCCCAGGTGGTGCCGTCGTTGCGCGACAGCCAGACCTGTCCATCATCGGTGCCGGCGTAGAGCAGGCCCGGACGAATCGGCGATTCGATCAGCGACGTGATCGTGCCGAAGGTCTCGGCGCCGGTTGCATCGACCGTGATCCCACCGGTGGTCCTGGTGCTGATGCGGATCTTCATCGTGTCGCGCAGCGACAGGTCGGGGGAGATCACCATCAGGTCATCGCCGCGCCTGGTGGACTTCACCACGCGATTGCCTGCGGCGTAGAACACCGACGGGTTGTGCGGCGACAGGAAGAACGGCGTGTTCCAGTTCCAGCGCATGTCGAACTCGGTGGAGTCCTTCTGCTGGATCGCGCGCATGGCGGCGATCCGCTTCTTCTGCGCGGACGACTCTGGCTTGGTGGTGTCCCCGCGTTCCACGATGATCGAGTCCTCGAACTGCATGTAGCGCGGACGCCAGCTTGGCTTCACCAGGCTGGTGCGCTCACCGGTGGCCATGTTCAGGCGACCGATGTTTCCGCCCTGACTTTCGCTGTAGACGATATCGGAATCGGTGGGATCGTTGGCGGTCACGAAACCGTCGCCGCCGCTGATGAAGACCCAGTCCTCGTTACTGATGGCACCGCGCACGCGACGGCTGGGGCCACACCACGACCCGTTGTCCTGCAACCCGCCGCACACGCGGTACGGCATCTGCATGTCGAAGCTGACAGCGTAGAACTGGCCGATGTTGAGGATGTTCTGCGCATCGTAGCTGCCACCGCGATCCCACGACTGCGCCACGCCGCCGTCGTTGCCGACCACGATGTGCTCAGGATCGTTCGGATCGATCCACATCGCGTGATGATCGACGTGAATCCCGACAGTGGCATCACGCGCCGTCTTTCCACCATCATCCGACACCTTCACCGGCGTCGACGACCAGTACACGCGATCGGCGTTCTTCGGATCGACGCGCACCTGCGAGTAGTAGAACGGGCGGACGTTCTCGCTATTGGTGCGCGTCCACGTGGCACCGGCGTCGTCGCTGCGATACAGGCCGCTCAACTTCTGCTGCGCCTTCTTCTTCGGATCCTTGACGGTATTCGGCATCGTGTCGGCTTCCACCATCGTGTACATGATGCGTGGATTGGAGCGCGAGATCGCGATCTCGATCCGGCCGAGCATGGAGGCCGGGAAGCCGCCGCCGCTGACCTTCGTGAACGTGGCGCCGGCGTCGGTGGACTTCCAGAGCGCGCTGCCTGCGCCGCCGCTCTGCAGGAAGTACGGTCCGCGCTGCCGCTCATAGCTCGACGCCCAGACGATATCCGGATTCGTCGGATCAAGCTGGACGTCGATGAAACCGGCGCGTTCACTGATGAACTTGATCACCGTCCACGTCTTGCCGCCATCGGTGGTCTTGTACAAGCCACGCGCCTTGCCCGGCTTCCACGCCGATCCGACGACGGCCATGTAGACGGTATTCGGATCGCGCGGATGCACCTGCAGGCGCCCAACGTGCTCCGTTTCGGCGAGACCGAGCGAGACCCAGGTCTTTCCACCATCGGTGCTCTTGAACACGCCGCAGCCGGGTGAGATCGAATTGCGCGAGTTCTGCTCGCCGGTGCCGACGTACACCGTGTTGGTGTCCGACGGCGCGATGGCGATGTCACCCATCGACACGCAGCGCTGATTCTCGAAGATCGGCTTGAACGTGGTACCGGCGTTGGTGGTCTTCCAGATGCCTCCGCCAGCGGCGGCGACATAGAAGGTCTTGGACGGCGACGGAATACCCTCCACGTCGGTGATACGACCGCCCATGTTCGCCGGACCGATGGCGCGCCAGCGGATCGCGGAGAGTGTCACCGAATCCAGTGTACTGGGTGCGGTTGACGGCGCCTGGGCGCTGAGCGCGGAGGTAACGGCGCCAAGCAGCAGGGAAAAACGAACCACGATTCGCATGACGGTTCTCTGGGGGTGAAAGCAGGCGGGGTGCCCCACTTCCAGGGAGCGCCGCATGTCGTAAATACGCACTCGAACTCGGTAGGGTTGGGACGTGGACGTTTACGTCCACCCGGTCTGCTATTTCACCGCGCACCGCCGGGCCGGTTGCCGGAAATCGAGCGTGGCCCAGACACCGGCCCCGCCGCGTACGAAGAGCGCCTGGAGGCCGTCGATCCGCCCGAGGGACGCCGGGACCGTCAGCAGGGCCGATCCCGCGGCCCGACCGGTGCGAGCCTGCAGCGGAATCGCGGCATCCAGGCCCACTCCCGAATCGGAGACGAACTCCGGGACGGGGGCGCTCAGCGGCACCGGAACACGATCCAGGCAGATGACCGTGGGCGAGAGCCGCCGCGCTGCGATACGCCCGGCATCCGTAGTCAGCCGCGCCTCCACGACTGGTGGAATTGCGACCGCCCGCGACATGGCCCGGCCGGGGAGCACCCCCTGCACCGTCACCTGTTCGGGGATGCAGACTTCCCGACAGATGCCGTAACGGATGGTGAGGGAGACCAGACGATCTGCTGGCGTCGCGCTGTCCACCGCAAACTCGACCACCCATGGTACATCACCCTCGAGCGTATGCGTTGCGCCGACGGGCGTGTGCGATACGATCGGCACCGGCCAACGCTCCCGATGCACGCGCACGCCTCCCGGCAGCGTCCACGTGAGGCGGGTTGGCAATCCGGTCTCGCCGGGGTTTCGCCATGAGACATGCCAACCGGGATCGACGGCCAGCGTCACGAGGACACGTGCACGGTTCGATGTCGCGGACAGCGCTTCGACAGAGGCTCGTGCATGTTTGACGCCGGAGCCGATCTGCGGTCGTGTCTGGGCGCTGCCGGCGGAGACACCCAGCAGTGACATGACCAACATCAGTCGAGTACGGCGCGTCATCGCAGCGCCTGCTCGACCAGCGCGCTGAATTCCGGCGATGCGAGCTTTGGCGCCAGGGCCAGAATACGGCCGTCCTTCCCGACCAGAATCGTGGTCGGTAACCACGTGACCTCGAAGGCGCCCAGTGGCCCCGTGCCCTCCGGCGCGACGCCGGCCCATCCGTGTGTCCATGGCATCGGCTCACGTATCCGCCGGAACCGGTCGGCGGTTCCCTGCTCCTCATCCACCGACACCGAGAACAGCGTGAGCCCGCGCGCACCGAACGTCGTATGCAACGCGCGCATCGCAGGCAGCTCCACGATACAGTCCGGGCACCAGGTGGCCCACACGTCCAGCAGATACACCGTACCTCGAAGTGATACATCCGAAATCGGCGCCGCGCCGGCATCCATGGATGGAACGCGGAACGCGGGCACCGTGCGGCCCGGCTGCAACACGCGATTGTACCCGCTCAGCTTGAGCAGCGGCGGCACACGCGGATGATCGTACGATTCGGCGACGAAACGCGCCGTATACTGCTGCGCGGCCACTGTGTCCGACGGCATCAACGTCTCGGTCGCGAGGACGTACAGGTCGAAACGTTCCGAGGTATCGGCGGCGGCCGCAATACTGGCATCGAATCGCGCGCGCACCAGTGCAATCGCTTCCGGCGTGTTGGCCTTTGGCTGCCCGGCAGCGTGGCGCGCCGCCTGAAGCACAATGCGCCGGCGCATCACATCATCCAGCTCCCAGAGCGGAGAATGAGGTGTGAACTGCGCGAGTACCGACGCGCCGAGTGCCGGATTCGTCTGGCAGTCGGCGTCCGCCTGAAGCAACCGCTTGATGAGCTGCAATCGCGACGTCAGTGATGTATCACGCAGTATGGCTGCGGTTAAATCGATCGGCGGCGCCTGCGCAGCGATCAGGCAGCGTCTGGTGGAGGCGAAGCTGAAGATTGAATCGAGCTGCGCCACGATCGGAGTGATTGGATGGCCATCCAACACGCGGAACGATGAGGCGCCGCCAAAGGCAACGAGCGTCGAATCGTACACCAGTTGCACATCCTGACCCGCTTTCCCGACGACCAATCCGTCGTAGTCACCGTCGTCGGCCCATCGAAAGGCGGTGGCGCCGGCGGGTGGCAGATAGGTGCGTGCGGTGAGATCCACGACGCGATACGCCACTGTATCGCGCCTGGCGCGAAGCGCGGCCGTACGCCGACCATTGCCACGGGGAGCCAGGAGCGCCGCAGGCGGCATGTCCGGGCGCGGCTTCTCGGCGTCGGACTCGCTCGCGACACCAACGATGGGCCCTTTCCCGAGGCCGAACGGCAGGCCTGCCAGCGACACCTCCACACGCACCGAGGTTGGCGTCGTCACCGGCAATGCACGCTCAAATCCGACGTAGCCAATTGCACCGACGCGAAGGCGGAACGGGCCGGCACCTGGCACGACGATTCTAAAGGTTCCGTCGCGGCTCACCTGCACCCGCGCGCGACGCTCGGCGGAACGGATGGGGGTCAACATCACATCGGCGCGAACCGGGATGCGACCATCAAAACCAGAGACACTGCCGGTGACGATCGTCGAATCATTGCTGCGCTGCGCCGACAGCGGAGCGGCGCCAGCCAACAGCGCACACGCGACCGTCGCCAATCCACTGCGGTGTGAGAGTGTCTGCATCAGGAAAAGGTAAACACCGTTGACGCACGAAGGGCCGCCCACCCGTGGACGGCCCTTCGTACAGCACCGAATGTGACCTACCGATCAGTCAGCACGATGAATCGGAACGGTGCACCGCCAACGTTGTTGTCTGCCGCGATGATCGTTCGCGCACCGTTGGCGGGGAGCGCCGCCGATGCCAGGTTGATCGCCACGTTCGCGGCGCGCAGCGCCGGTGCCGTTCCGGCCGGAACAACGCGCACCTGATAGGTGCCCGCCAGCACTGACAGGTACGCCGACGCGCGCAGTGGCACATTGGCGAGCGTGGGTGTGGCGAGCGCCAGATCGGCGCCCACCGCGGTCACGAAGACGTCCACGTTGCCTGCCGAGGGAGCCAGGTGCACCACGCGGACGCGAACGGAGCCCAGCGCCGGTATCGAGTTGGTGTCGGTCGTGATGAACGATGTGATCGCCGACGCGCCAGCGCCGCCGGTGGCGTAGACGGTGTAGTCGACGTTCGTCGCAATCGTGACCGGGAATGTTGCAACGGTCGCCGTCGTGTCGATCGTCCGCTTCATCACGATCGACTGCGCGCCGATGTTGATTGGACCGTAGATCATCGCCGTCGGCGTCGGCAGCGTCGATGGTCCAGACGTACCGTAAACAAGGTTCACGCCGAGCACGATGGACGACACGGTGGCGTTTACGCGACCGCGAGTGGTGTCGGTGATCAGGTTGACCAGTCGGATGCGGCCCTGCGGGCCAGGCAGCAGCGGGGCCGTTGCGTCCTTGGTGCCGCAGCCAGCCAACAGCGCTGCTGCTGTCAAGACCGCGAGGGTCATGCGATGCGCCACGCGCGATACTCCGGAAGTAGGTGTGAGAGTCATATCGTCGCGGCTCACGGCGTTGCGCAGCCAGAGGGGAACGTCGCGGGCTCGGCGGGATCGGCCGGCACGTTGGACAGTCTGGTCGTTGGATCGACGTTCGCGTTCCGATCGCCGAATGAATACGGCAACCAGCAGCGCTGCGCATCGACGGGAAGCTGCGGTGCCGCGATCGGGCCGCGCACTGCATTGCGACGACGCGAATCTTCCCAGCGCAGGCCAGTGCCAAGGAGTTCGAGGCGGCGCTGGGCGTAAATCTCAGTCAACAGGTCAGCCTGCGTGAGCGATCCAACGAGCGCGGGCAGACAGGCCTTTGGATCATCGAGCCCGCGACCACCGGTGCAGTCGGTGCGCACCGAATCAAGCGCCGCCTGTGAACCCGCCAGATTGCCCTGGTTTGCGAGCGCCTCGGCCTTGATCAGCAGCGCTTCGTCGGGAAAATACACCGGCAACGAAGACGACGGCGTCGCGTACCGTGCGCTGAACGGATCGATCGGCGTGGTGCCGATGCGGCCCGTGAGCGTCGTTGACGGAATCACGAAGTAACTGAATCGCTGATCGGTCGGCGACATCGACGTGCGGTACCCGCGACGCACTGCGATACCGTTCGTGCCACCGGTGACGTTGGAGAACGGATTCACACCCGGAACCGGGAACGTCAACTGGGAGAAAGCCGCCGTGCCCGAGCGCGCGACCAGATTGCTGGCGGCGAGTGCTGTCGCGTTGTCACCAGCCATCCGCGCATACCGGGCACGGTAGATCTGGATCATGTTCGGCAGACTGATGCCCGGCGTCAGAATATTGGTGTTGAAGAACGCACTCGGCGGGGTACCGGCGATGGTTGTCGCGGCACTGTCCAACAGCGCACGAATCACGACCAGCGCCTCGGCACGCGAGCCGTACGTCGGCGTCGTGATGTCGAAGGTATTGATGGGTATCCGCTGATAGCTCTGAATCGCTTCGCCGAGCGCTTCCGCCTTGAGCGTGAATGCGAGCGCCTTGAGGCCGCTGCGCGTCCCTGCCTCGAACGAGCCGGACAGACGGTCGGCACCGGCGATCAGTTCGTCCGCGGTGCGCACCGTGCGATAGACCGAGTTGAATACATTATCGGCGATCCCGGTGCCAGGGGCGACAGCGCCCTGCTCCGCATCGCTGATCGACACCAGCGCGGCCGCGGTTGCCGCAAACTCGTCGGTGACGACGCCTGCCATGTAGGCGTAGTTGAAGTACGACGCGGCGAACCGCGCCTGCAGGCCGGTGGCAAGTGCAATCACGCCATCGGGTGACGATACCACCTGATCGGCGGTGGGTTGATTCGGGTTCTGCAGATCGAGATTGCAGGCGCCGAGGGACATGGCGGCGACTGCCACCACGCATCGCTTGAAAATGCGCATGGGTGAACGTCTCCGTTGATTAGTAGGTAAACCGGGCACTGACAGACCAGACGCGCGGAATCGGATAGGCGCCGAAGTCGATACCGCGATCGGCGGCCGTCGTCTGCCCCGAACCCAGTCCGCCAGCGTTGGTACCAAACACCGACACTTCGGGGTCGTAGCCGGAGTACTTGGTCCAGACCCAGAGGTTACGACCGGACACGGTCAGATCGACGCCCTCGCGGAAGATGCGCTTCACCGGCTTCCAATCCAGGGTGTAGCTGGCGGAGAGTTCACGCAGCTTCACGAAGCTGCCGTCCTCGACCCAATACTCGAAGATGCCCTGCGTCCGTGCATTGAAACCCGGCGGCAGCTTGCGTGGGTCGCCGTAGGGCAACAGTTCACGCTCATACTCCTTGGAATTGCTCGCCACACCGGCATTCTGGGCGCGCGTCGAGAGATTCAGGATCTGATTGCCAAAAGTGCCGTCGAAGAGGGCGCGGAGGCGCAGCTTCTTGCCGATCGTGAACTCGTTGAGGATCGAGCCGAGCCAATCCGGATTGGGATCGCCGATGACCTTGACCGACGAATCGTTGCAGGTACCACCGCTCAGTGCCCGACGCGCCGCGATATTGGCGCCCATGTCAGCGGCGATGTTGCTTCGGCGATAACGGCCGAGCGAATCGAGCAGCAGCGCACCCGTCACGCAGTTGCGCGCGGCGTACGAGCCGTAGAACACGCCAGCGGGTTCACCGGTGCGAATGCGATTGGGGTAGCCACCGGCCGACTGGAAGTCGGGGATGATCAGACTCTCGACCAGATTCCGGTTACGCGTGTACGTGACGGTCGATTCCCACCGCAGATTCTTGCGGTCCATCGGCACCGCGCGCACGAGCAGCTCGATGCCCTTGTTGGACATCGTACCGATGGGCGCGAACTGCCGTGAGAAGCCGGTGCTGGTGGGCAGCGGCTTGAAAAACAGCAGGTCGGAGACGAGACGATCGTAGTAGGTCGCTTCCACACCCACACGACCGCCGAGCAGGCCCACTTCGGTGCCGACCTCGAACTCGCGAGCGATTTCGTTCTTCAGGTCAGGGTTGCCGAACGTCACGTCGTTCACGAAGCCCGGGCGACCGCCGAACGCCGACTGCGAATAGGTCACGAACTGCGAGTAGGCGTTCGCGGCACCGGGCTGGCTGCCGGCCCAACCGATCGCGCTGCGAAGGCGGACACTGTTGAGAAGGCCGGGGCGATTCTCGAGCGCGACGTACGAGACGTCGAACTTCGGGAACGCCTGCCACCGCTGCGCCGGTGCAAAGGTCGACGAGGCATCGAGACGCAATGCGGCGCTGAAAAACAGCTTGTCGTAAAGGCCGAGCTCCTGGACACCGAAGTAGCCGAGGGTCCGAAGCTGCAACCGACGCTGCGTTCCGAACGGCAACGAACCGGCGCTGACCAGCTCACCGACTGGCGCCAGACCGTTCGCGCCCGACTGGGTAATGTTGATCGTCTGCTGCGTGTAGTTCAGGCCTGCGGTTGTCTTCCATTCGATCTTGCTGCCGGGATTCCAGGAGTAGGTCGCTACCGCGTCCTGGTTCAGGACGCGCGTGTTCTGGAACACCGACTGCGACTGACCGGTGGACAGCAGCCCGGTGCCGAGGACCGCGCCACGGGGAATGAACTGCCCCTGCTCGAATGCCGAGTTGTCGACGCCGGCGGTGAAGTCGATCAACAGTTTCGCGGTCGGCGTGTAGGTCAGCTTGGCGGAGCCGATGAACCGGTTGATGGTCTGGGGATTCTTGATCCGCTCGATCGCCAGCAGCGGGTTGGTCCCCAGCGCCGGCGGCAGCGGATAGATGCCGTTGCGCGGGCGGAAGTCGGTCTGCGTGGGCGCGAAGAAGAGCGACCCCATGATGCCGTAGTCATTCTGCTCGCCGAACGCCTGGAACTGATTGCGTGACGAAATCAGGTTCGTGCTCACATTTGCGAGCAGCTTCGGCGTGATCTGCTGCTGCACATTGATGCGGGCGCCCTGCCGGCGCGCTTCGGTCGAGCGAATGATGCCCTGATCTTCGAGCGCATTCAGCGAGATGAAATAACGCGTGGCGTCGCTGCCGCCCTCGAGCGACAGGTTCTGCTCGTAGGTGGGAGCGCGCCGGAAGATATCGTCCTGCAGATTGTACCGTGCGATCGGCAGCCCGTTGATGTCATTCGGATAAAAATTGAACGGCTGCTGTTCGCGCAGTTCGTTGCTGCCGAGGCGGGTCGAGAAGGTGACACGCGGCTTTCCGGCGACGCCCTTCTTCGTGAAGATCTGCACCACGCCGTTGTTGGCGCGCGATCCATACAGCGCGCCGGCGGCGGCGCCACGCAGAATCTCGATCCGCTCGATGTCGTTCGGGTTCAGATCGGCGAGTCGATTCTGCGGATTTGCGCGGCCGCCCAGATCCGTCAGCTGCGCTGAGCCATTGTCGATGATCACGCCATCAACGATGTACAGCGGATCCGAACCGGCGATGAAGCTGTTGGTGCCGCGGAGCCGAATCGAGATACCGCCGCCACCGGGGCCGCCGGAATTCTGCGAGATCTGCGCGCCGGCGATCTTGCCCTGCAGCGCCAGATCCACCGTCACCGCCTGGGCCTTTGAGAAGACCGTGGAGTCGACGGTGGCGATGCTGGTACCGACGCGACGCTTTTCGGTCGGCGAGGCGGAACCGGTGACCACCACCTCGGACAGGTTGATGGCACTCACCGCCATCGGGGCGTTGATCGTGGCGGTCGCGCCGCCAACGACCTGAATCGTCCTCGAGATCGGCTGGAACCCGATCCGACGGAACTGCACCACACGGGCGCCCGTCGGGACACCGCTGAGGGTGTAATCGCCCGAGGCGAGGCTGACCGTGCCGAGGCGCGTGCCGACCAGCTGAATCTGCGCGTCGGCGAGGCCACGCCCCGTCGCGACGTCGGTCACCTTACCACGGATCGTTCCCGTGGCGGCTTGCGCACAAAGCACCGCGGGTGCTGCCAGCAGCAGCAGCGCGGCGCAATACATGCGGCGAACAAAGAGAAAAGTCATGCGCGTCCTCCGGACGGACAGAGCGAACGGAACCCCGCCTACATCGGCGCGAATCGCCGACCTTGGGGTTAAGGCGGTCAAGACTACTTTCATTTGACGGGCTGGGCAATCCGAGCGGGGTATCAGCCGCCTGGGTGAGCTCTCACGGCGCCCCGCGAATGGGCGGCCGTGACCCGAAGCGCCGTGCCAGGGTACTGTTCTGCAGACCTCCCCGTCGCCCGCCAACCGCATGTCGAATCCACGCCCGCTCCGCCTGAGCCCACCCAATCTCCCCGCCGACTCGCTGCCGTCGTCGGCGGACGTACTGGCGCTGCGTGCCCGGGACGGCGAGGCTGGCGCCTTCACCGCCCTCGTCGAGGCGATGCAACCACGCGCGATCCGGTTCGCCGCACAGATGACGGGTGCGCCCCGGGATGAAGTGGACGACATCGTGCAGGACGCCTGGATCAGGACGTATCGAGCGCTCCCGCGCTACGACGCCGGCCGATCGTTCGAAAGTTGGTTTTTTACGATCCTGGCGAACTGCTGCCGCAGCCTCAGAGCGCGCCTGCGACGCTGGCAGCTTCGGACCCAGGCGCTCGACGACCAGATGCGCGACGAGGCGCTCGATCCGCTGATCGCGACGACCACGCGCAGCGATGTGGCGCGTGTCTACACGGCGCTTGCAACGCTGCCGACCGCACAACGGGAAGCCTTTCTGCTGCACCACGTGGAAGGGTTTGGATACGAGGAGATCGCGGTCATCACCGGCGTCGGCGTGTCGGCCTGCAAGATGCGCGCAAAACGCGCGATGGATGCGGTGCGCACCCTGCTCCGCGAGGACCCCACCGATGCTTGAAAATCCGACGCCAGCCGATTCGCGCCTGACCGCCGCCCTCGACGTGATGCAGCGCGCACCGCAGATCCCCGGCGATGCGATTGCGCGGACGGCGGCGCGTGCCGTGCTCGCGAACGCCCCCGCCCGCCGCGCCACGCGATGGTCGCTGCGCGCGGCCGCACTGGTCGGAATTGTCGCGCTGGGGGCAACGGCGGTGAACACATCGAACCGCTTCACGGCCCGCCCTGCCCCGCAAGTCGCCACGACTGTGAGCGCCCCCAGTGCCGTGATGCCGTCCACCATCACACCGGTGATGGCGACGGTGGCGCGTCCGATCGTGTTTGAGTTCGACGCGCCCGCTGCCCGCAGCGTGCAGGTATTGGGCGACTTCAACGACTGGTCGCGCACCTCAGGATCGATGCAGCGAGGCGCCGATGGTCGGTGGCGCATCACGGCTCTCGTCCGGCCCGGGCGATACATCTACGCGTACCTGGTCGATGGGGAACGCTTCCTGCAGGATCCGGTGCGCGACGCCGTCGAGGATCGGGACTTTGGTGTGACCGGCTCGGAACTGGTGGTTGGCGAGGCGCCGTGAACTGGCGCACGACAGCCCTCCTCGGCCTGACGCTGGTTGGCGGACTTCTGACGGCGCAGAGCACCGCGACCGAGGGAGATCGGGCGGCGATCCAGCGCGTCGATGCGATCGTGCGCGACTTCGATCGACGCGGCCTGCCCACTGACCTGTTGCGCGCGAAGGTTGCCGAGGGCACCGCCAAGGGCGCGTCGCAACAACGAATTGCCGACGCCGTCGCGCTGCTCGCGGCACGCGTCGACTCGGTCGCGCGGCTGCTCGCTCCCGCCGTCACGGCGTCCGAACTGCACGCCGGTGCCGAGGCGCTCTCGGTGGGCATCACCGCGCCATCGCTGCGCTCCATTCGCCTCGCCGCAGGGCGGCGATCGGCTGAGCCGTACTTTCTGTTTGTGATCCGTCTGGTACGGCGCGGTGTCACGCAGGAGCAGGCTGTTCGCGCGGCACGATCGCTGATCGACCGCCAGACGGCGCTGAACACGCTGCTCGCGCTGGCCGATGATCTGGCCCGTGACGTGGCGAGCGGCGTCGCCCCTGACGCAGCGCTGAACGATCGCATGACGCGGCTGGTGGGTGGGTTTGGAGCGGGTACGGCGGCGAGCACCGGCGATCGAGGAGGCCTGCCGCCCGGTGTCACCAATACAGGGGCGCGTCCGTAGCATGCGTCAGCGACTCACCCGATTGCGCGTGGCGATGTGCAGCGCCGCGATCGGTGGTGCGCTGAGTGCGGTCATGCTCCCCGCGATGCTCGTCGCCCAATCGCGACCGCGCGTGTCGGCGAGTCTGGAAACAGGCGCGGCGGCCGTCGAGCAACCGCTCGTCCGCAGCGGCGCGGCGTACTACATCACGCCCAGTGCACAGCTGACGGCACACGATCTGACTGTTGGCGGCAACGCAGTCTTCGCCACCGGCACGCCAGTCTGGCAATCGTTCCTCGGCAACGGATTCGTTCGGTCGCCGGCGGTGAAGAACATCCGTCTCACCGGCAGTGGGCAGCTGCTGAAGACGAGTGGGCTGGTGCACACGCTCCACGCCGATGTCGGTGCCGAGTGGCGCACGACCGTCGACAACGCCGGTGTCGTGCTTCGTGGCAGCGCGGGCCAGATGCGCTACAGCGGACTCTGGTACCGTGATCTGGACATCGGTGCGACGGTGCTGCAATCGCACGGAGCGATGTTGTTCGCGCTCGATGCCAGCTACGCCGCCGCGAATCGACCCACGACGCTCCAGAACCAGCTGGGCGTGATCACCGGCACCGGCACCACGTTCGATGCCCGCACACTCGATGTCACACCGCGGATGATCTGGGAGCGTGGTCGCCTGCGCACCGACGTCTCGGTGGCGTTGCGCGCAGTGCAGCAAGGCGTGCGTGGCACACGTTTCGGACCGCAGCTGGCGTTCACCGTGGAGGCGAAGCGCGGAGTCTCGCTCTTCGTCGGTGGCGTGCAACGACTTCCCGATGCGCGGACGGGCATTCCCGCTGGCCGAACGGCGCTGTTCGGGGTGCGCGTCGAAGGTCGGAATCTTCTTTCGGGGGCAACGCGAGCGCTGCGACAGGGGACGGCGCTGCGAACGGTGAATGGTATTCTGGTGCTCGATGTCGGTGCTGGAACGCCGGTCCGTGTGGATCTGCGCGGCGACTTCACCGACTGGCAACCGCGCCCCTGCCAGTCGACCGGCGGCCGCCGCTTCGAGTGCGGACGCGCACCGCCAGCGGGTACGTGGCGTGTTGCGGTTCGATTGAACGACGGCGCGTGGCAGCAGCCGTCGAACCTCGCCGCCGCCGCTGATGATTTCGGCAGCGTGGATGGAGTACTGATGACGGGTGGCAAGCCGTAAGTTCTCCCCGGTCCGCTCTACCCTGCCGCCACCGATCGACCAAGGCACACCATGCAGCGTCGCGACTTCCTTCAGAGGGCATCGGCCCTTGCCGCCCTGCCGCTGATTGGCCCCGCCGGTTCATTCGCCACCCGACTGCGCGGGTCCGCGCCGCTCCACGTGAACGGCGACCGCCTGAACGCATCGCTGACGGCGTTCAACAGCGTTGGGCGCACACCGGGCGGGATCAACCGCGTTGCCTACTCCGACGCCGATCTGGCCGGACGTGCGTTCGCGCTCGATCTCTTTCGGCAGGCGGGATTCACTCCGCGCATCGACGCCGCCGGCAACATCTTCGCACGCCTGCCGGGCCGCGATGCCTCGCTGCCACCGATCCTGATCGGCTCGCACATCGACTCCGTGACTGACGGTGGAAACTTCGACGGACCGGTGGGGAGCTTTGGCGCGCTCGAAGTCGCGCGCTCACTCCGCGAGCAGAACGCGCGCCTCGCGCACCCGGTCGATGTGGTCGTCTGGCAGAACGAGGAGGGTGGCACCGTCGGCAGCCACGCGGCGATCGGAAAACTGCGCGCCGCCGATCTCGACAAAGTCGCGCGATCGGGATTCACCTGGCGCGACGGAATTGCGCGCATCGGCGGCTCTGTCGATAAACTGGCCGAGGCCGCACTGAAGTCGGGTGACATCGCCTGCTATCTCGAACTGCACATCGAACAGGGCGGGTTGCTGGAGAAGGCGGGCCTGCAGATCGGCGTGGTCGAGGGGATCGTCGGGTTGCGCTGGTCGGAAGTCACGATCACGGGCTTCGCGAATCACGCCGGAGCAACGCCGATGGATCAGCGCCAGGACGCCGTACTCGCCGCCGCAAAATTCACGGTCGCAATCACTGACGCCATTCGCGCCGAGCCCGGGCGCCAGGTCGCGACGGTGGGCCGGATGGTGGTGACACCGAACACCACCAACGTGATCGCGGGGCAGGTCGTTCTCACCGTCGATCTGCGGGAACTCGACACGACGAAGCTCGAGCGCCTGCAGCAGAGAATCGAACAGATTGCCCGTGAGATCGGGGACTCGACCAAGACGACGTTTCAGTTCCGGCCGCTCTCGTCCAGCCTCGCCGCGCTGGCCGATCCGCGCATGATGGCGTTCGTCGAGGCCAGCACGAAAACGCTCGGCTTCACACACCAGCGGATGCCGAGCGGCGCGGGCCACGATGCCCAGGAGATTGCACAGATCGCACCGATGGGGATGATCTTCATCCCGAGCGTGGGCGGCATCAGTCACTCACCGCGCGAATTCTCGCATGCCGACGACATCACGCGTGGAGCCGATGTGCTCCTGAATGCTGTCATCGGGGCGGACGCAATGCGCTGATGCGCAGACGTCGCGCATACATGCAATAGGCGCCGCACGCCAAACTTCAACGACTGAGCGTCAACTCGGCGTAACCGAACCGCGACCCGTTGCGGCCGGTGTCGAAGAGGGGGCGTCGGGGGCTGAAGAGATGCGGTTGCAGGCCGCAAAGCTTGGTGACGCAGCGCAGGGTTTGAAGACCAGTGATCAGGACGAACGTCTGCAGGATCCGACGGGTCCCCGCCGTCGCGCCGCTGCAAGCGACTTCACTTCCGTCAGATGAACGTCGCAATCTCCTCGAGCGTCTTTCGCCGGATAGCGGGAACAGTGACGTTGTCAGCGGGATAGCCGACGACAAGGTTCAGGAAGGGGCGTTCGTTCGCCGGGCGCCCAAGAAGGTCGTTCAGGAATCCCATCGGACTTGGGGTATGCGTCAATGTCGCCAACCCGCTGCAGTGCAATGCGGAGATCAGCATGCCCGTCGCGATACCCACGGATTCCTGGGCGTAGTAGTGCTTGACTCGTTGCCCGTCACCAGACAGGGAATGACTCTCGACGAAGATCACGATCAGCCACGGTGCGATGTCGAGAAACGGCTTCTCGGCATCAGTACCGAGGGGCGCGAGCGCCTGCAACCAATCGGCCGGAGCGCGCCGATCGTAGAACGCGCGCTCCTCGCGCTCAGCCTCGACGCGAATCTGGTGGCGAACTGCCGGGTCGCTCACCGCCACGAAGCGCCATGGCTGCTGGTTGGCGCCGCTGGGTGCGGTACCGGCGGCGCGCAGGCAGTCTTCGATGATCGACTTCGGCACCTGGCGATTCGAGAAATCGCGCACCGAGCGACGCCGTTGGGCAGTGGCGTAGAAGGCTGCCGCCCGCGAGGCCATTTCATCCGGCGGATACTCGTGAAAGGTGTCGAGCGGAAGGAATTCAGGCACGGGCGACTCGCAAGAGGTGCGGAGAGAGTGGACGGCCACCTGATCGGTTTCAAACGAAATCGAGGCCGTCTTTCGACTATGGGTGTGGAACCTTGTCGTGCGGCGCAACGGAAACAGCCGCCGCCATCCAGAGGGTTGACGGCGTCACCTTGAGCCCACTTGGCACGACCTGCAGGGCGAACGATAAATTCTGAATCGGTACTGCGGTCTCGAATGCAATCGGCAATTGAATCGGTCGAAAGAATCGCTGTGGAATCCTGACGATGAATCCGCGGGCAACCAGCTCCTGGATACGCTCACTCGCCCGCGCCTTGCCGACGGCGAAGCCACACATCCCTCCCTTCTTCGCGAGGATCGAGTCGAGCGCCGCAAAGGAATTCCGCGCCGGATCGACGAAGAGGCGGATCGCAAGACCCGGGAAGGCAGGGTCGGCGACCAACCTTCCCCGCTCTGCGCTCAACCTGATACGACCTCGCGCCACGTACTGTTGTGGCCGCACCTGCCCGGTGACGTCACGATCCGCCGACAGATCGCCACAGACCGGGCCAGCGATCCCCTTCGACTCCCAGTCAATCTTCACGCGTGCGATCCCGGTGCCGCCGGCGACGCGAACCGGGACGTCGATCTGAATGATGTCGCCGCCAAATCGCATCACTGGAACACCGGGTTGCAGTCGCCCGCGCACAGCGCGCAGGTTCACCTCGAGGTCGTAGACGCCCACCGACCGCCGACCGAACAGGCCGAGTCGCGCCTGTACCTCACCCGACTTGCGCAATCGCATTGGAGGGAGTCGCAGGTCCACGTCGTGAAACCAGCCGGGGACGACTTCGCGAACCACCGCATCGACGAAAGGCGTCGGCAGGCCGATCACGATGTCTCCCGGCGGCCGGCCATCGAGCAGATCGCTGCTCGCGGTAATCTCATAGACCAGCGCGCGCAGCGAGTCGCGCTGCAGCGTCAGCGCCTGAATCTCTCGAGCCACTGTCGCCGGGTCTTCACGCTCCTCTTTGGGTCGATAGCGGTAGCTCAGCACACCGACTACCGTCAACGCGATACCGAGGAGTGCGGCGACACCGCCAAGGATCCACCGCCTCATCTCGCGCTCGGCGAGATGGAAGTGAACGCTGCCAGCTTGACGGTCAGGATTATCCAGAGACGGTTCTGGAAGGCGATGACCTGCGATGCCTTGACCGACATCGCCGCGCTGCTCGGCGGCACCGACAGATAGCCATCCGGCCCGAACCCCGGCAGGCGCATGTCCTGATCGAGCCTGATCGGAATCGCGACCGTGGGCAGGCGCTCCTGCAGCTCCGGGAGGCTGCCCTCGACGACGCGCTGCAACACGTTGATCACCAGCGGATCAAAGAATTCCAGCGTCCCCGATGGCGCATCGAGCTTCACATCATCCACGCTGATGCGCGTTCGCAATGCGTGTGTACTGTCCACCACGAAGTCATCGAGCGCACCGCGCAGCGTGACGGCTGCAGCCACACGTGGAAAGGCGACCCGCCGAACCTCGCCCGTAACAACGACGCGTGCCACGTTGGCTCGGAATGTCACTTTGGCGCCCGTCAACGTCACCGTGAGTCGGTTCGGGAGGTCGACCGTGACGGGGAACGCGGCGTCGATCAGTGCACGGAGCAACGTGTCCGTCACGCTCACGAGCACCTGATGCTTTCGGTCCAGCACCTTCCCGGGCGCCATCACCTCGAGTGACCGGAAGCCCGCCACCTCACGTCGAAGCTGATCGCGCTCGACGATCCGCTCGCGAGCGGCCGGATCTGCGCCGGTGCAGCCAACGATCGCGAAGGCCGCCGTGCTCCACAGCCGACGGCCCGTCATAGCGTACCGGCCGACTCGCCGATGTCGTTGTCACTGAGAGCGGGCGACGCTTCTGATGCATCGGGCGTGAACACCAGTCGCCGCGACGCGGCCGTGAGTGGAATCGCCAACAGCGCACCAGTCGGACCGAGCACATAGGCCCAGAAGAGCAACGAAGCGAACATCACGAACGGCCCCATGTCGAATCCGTCCTTCATGAAGCGCGGCTTGAGCACGTTGTCGACGACGTTATTCCAGACCACGAAGATCGCGATCAGCACGAGAGTGCGCGGTACACCGAACTCCAGCAGCGTGAGTGCAGCGGGCGGAATCATCGAGAGCGCGAATCCGATGCCCGGCACGAAGCTGAGCACCAGAGCCAGCACAGACCAGAGCACCGGCAGATCGGTCCCGAGACTCAACATCACGACCCAGACACCAACGGCGTAGATCACACCCGTCAGCGCTGTAATACTCACATACTGCTGAACATCGTTTGCAATCGCATCGAAGCGGCGCTGCCAGACCGGGTGCGCCACCGGCGCACGACGTCGCGCCCCGCGCTTCCGCCAGAATGCATTCGACTCGATCAGCAGGAAGATCGACAGCATCACGATCAGCAGCGCTTCGCTCAAGGCGCCGCCCAGACTCTGGGCCAGGTCGCTCGCGAGCGCGATCAACCGTGCCGGGTTGATCAGCGCCATCAGCTTCGACGTGGAGGCGTCGATCCCGTACTGCTCCAACCAGGTGACACCCGATGCGATGAGTGCAGTGAGTCGGTCCTGATAGCGTGGCACGGTCTCGACCAGCGCCTTGGCCGCGTAGCCCACCAGCGCGACGAACGAAAGCAGACCAGCGATCACGCTGATGGCGGTAATCGCCATCGCCAACCCCCTGCCGACCCCGCGTCGGCGGAGCTGGTCCTGCAGCGGAGCGGCGCAGGCCACGACCACCCCTGCCATCAACAGCGGGTTGAGCACGCCTGCCGCCGAGCGCAGGCCGCCGACGATGACGACGATGGCCGCTGCGCCGAGCAGTGTGCGCAGCCGGGAATCTGAGGTAACGGAGTCAAGCATTGGAACCCTTGCGCATTTCGAGGTGCTACAATTCGAAGAACCGCAATCGATCGAGTGCGACCGTTTCGGCGATCCGATTGCCGCACCACTTTCCTGACGTGGATTGACGATGCCCTTGAACTGGCAATCTATCTGCGAAGCGCCTGCGCGGTGACATGCACCGGATGGTGTCCAATCAGTCGGCAGTGTCGCCGAAGTCTCCCACGTGGGCCGGAGCTGTTCATGTCGCATGGTCTCGATACGGTCGCACGCGTCGTGGCAGTCAGCGCCAGCGCCCTCGTGCTCTCTGCCTGCGCATCGACAAGCACCTTTTACCCGACGTGGCAGAATCCCGA
>Ga0209591_10003275_pt1 | contig 18812 bp, 18 predicted proteins | sample MAT01_FD_187207 | JGI IMG/M metagenome (GOLD analysis project Ga0209591, IMG submission 187207) | Freshwater microbial communities from Lake Fryxell liftoff mats and glacier meltwater in Antarctica - MAT-01 (SPAdes) (version 2) | ecosystem: Environmental > Aquatic > Freshwater > Ice > Liftoff... | reverse complement strand
GCTCCAGCGTAAATATCCGTTCTGACTCACTTTCCTTAACTGGATATGTAAAATATTGGACATACGGCCGGGTCTCGGCTAACTGCCCCGAGCGGTGCGATCCGGGGATCTCGCGCTGAAGCTTGAGAGGGAGTCCTTCAATGAACGAACACGCCAAAGCCAACGGGCCGCAGACCGAGCGCAGCCCAATTCCGTCGGAGCGAGTCTCCACCACCAGCCCAGCAAGCGGTTCCCGGCAGCGGCCTGCCGACGATACGCTACGGCCCGAGCGTTTCACGCTCCCGCCTGAGGACGCGTACAACGCCCACGACACGATCCCGTCGCCGCCGCCGGACATTTTGGAGGAGTAGCGGATCGTCCTATGTTAGCGTGCGGTCTCTTCCGGAGATCACGCATGCTCACTCGTAGGACTTCATTTCTTGCCGCTCAACTGGCGGCGTCATTCTTTATATTCTTGTTCTCGGCAGCGGCTTTTGCGGCTGGGCAAGTGCAATGGAAGAGCACGACGCTCAAAGAGCGCAGCACCCAGTCCTGGCAATTGGAGCTCACGCTCTCACTGCCAAAAACGCCGGATTTTGCCAACCTGCCGATGAAGTTCGAATTTCTGCAGCTCACGTACTTCGAGCGCGCGATGATGGATGGCGACAAGCTCGTGGAGCGAGCGGTGCCGATACAAGGGCGTCAACCAATGATCGAGAGCGTAGAGGTTGGCTTCATGGATCCAGGCTCGGGGAAGATTGAACGCCGGACCAAGTTCTCATTTAAGGTGACCCGCGCGCTTGGCTACGAAGCAGGCGAGTACCGAGTCACGATCAAGGACGCACGCAGCGGGCAGTCCGTTGGCTCAGCGCAGACACTCAAATTCGAGGGCGAAAACGAGGTCATCGACCGCCGCGCCATTGTTTTCACAGGCGAGAAAAAGAAGCCTGCCGCTGCCAAGGCGGCTGAAGGCGACAAGCCCGCGGCCCCTGCCGACGCGGCCAAACCGGCGAACGATGCGGAGGCCTCCAGCGACAAGGGTGACCCATCCGATGCTGATGCGAATGATCACCACAAGGCGGAGGTGGCCACCGACGGAGAGAAAGACGGCGATATAGAAGACGGCGACGCTGACAACCAAGGAGACGCTGATTCGCCCTCGACTATCAAGGAAAAGCCCGGGGCCTGCGGCTGCCGCACCGTCGGCTCTTGGCGGACCACGAACGCTGCAAGTGGTGCTGGCCTGCTCGTCGCAGGGCTGCTGTTAGTCGGACGCCGTCGTCGCTCCGTGTAGGGCTTTTAACACTGCGGACTCACGGCGCTGAGCAAACGCTCAATCCCTGACCGAAATATTTCGGGCGGGGTGATGAGGCTCACGACCAGGTGTGCTTCTTCTTCAAAGTCGTAAAAATACCCAGGTTGAGTGAGGATCTGGTGGTCCTTCAGCAGCAGCAAAGCCCAGGCCTCGTCGGTCATGATCTTCGGGAGCTGGAGCGTCGCGTACCAACCGCCCTCAGCAAACAAGAGGCTCACCGAAGTGGACCGAAGGCGTTCGCGCAACCAAGCATGATTGGCAAGCAGGCGCTCTCGAATGCTGTTCGTCACTATCTGCCCAACCGATAGGAAATGAGCCGCAGCAAGCTGGATCGGGGTTGAGACGGAGAGGTACGCGTCCAGCATGAACTCCAGGCGCTGCATGCTCGCTGAAATGTTGTCCGGCGCTCCTGAAACGGTGATCCAGCCGAGCTTCATCTGCGGCAAGCCAACCGATTTAGACAGACCATCCAAGCTAAAAAAGAGCCCCTCACGCATGCCGACAACACTCGTGACGCGACGCGCATCTTGGGTCAACGGATAGTCCGCAAAGACTTCATCGCAAATGACGGGAAGCCCGAACGACAGCAGGCGCTCGAGCTCATCATGCTTCAGGTAGGAGCCGGTGGGGTTATTCGGGCTCACCACGCAGATCGCTCGCGTTTTTGGGCTCAAAGCCGCTTCGATCGAAGCCCAATCGAACGACCAGCTGCCATCGTAGCAAAGCTGATAGTCCCGCAGCACCACGTTCTCAAACTGCGCCAAATGATCCAGAAGCGGATAACTCGGGCGCGGCACCAACACCTCATCGAACGGATCACACAGCAGCTTGAACAGGAGTGAATAGGCCTCACTCGTGCTCACGGTGAGCGCAATCTGCTCCGCACTCACCGCGTAGCCGCGACGCTGCCAGAGCTCCACTATTGGATTCAGGTTAACCCCTCTGGCTTCTGGCCGATAGGCTAGACTCCTCGGATTCGAAAGCCCTTGGAGCAACTCAGCAGGATATGAAAAGCCCGCTTCCGTCGGGTTTGAAACGGTGAGATCAAGCCAAGCTTGGCCTTTTGCCTTGAATTCCTCGAGCGCGAGCGCGAGCGCGTTCGGCGTCAGATTGAGCGGCGTGCGCTTCGAAAACACGCGGCGGAGCTTAATCTGCTCGACACACGAAGGCATTGACCGTTGTGTCGCAGTCGGTATCGCCCCAGAAACCATCGCTCCCCATCCGTCCGCAATCCTGTGAGCCGCCGTTATTGTTCGGCTGCCCGGAGCTCCAGTTTGAATAACGACCCGCCACCGGTGTACCGATAGGCGCTGCGGCTCCCTGCCAGAATTGGGTTGTACTCACCCAACGCCACTCCCCCTCCATAGCATCGCGGGCTCCCATCCAAAGTGAGCCAATGCCGAGGTCAGTCGCGGTGCGGCGAACCCAGCTATTTTCTTCGGCGGAGTTGACCTCCAAGAGATAAAGTAAGCTTCGGTTGCAGCGCACGTTGGCCTCGGCGCGGTCCCCGTCCAATCTGCAGAACATGTACCCGCGAGAACCGTAGCTCTTGCCCACGCATTCCTCTGGGCACACTTCATCGGTCACCCCCTTCGTGCAGTTCTCATCCCGACCATCGCAGCGTTCAGCAGTTGGCGCACAAGCAGCAGCACCTCCCGTTCCGCCCGCGGCCATCGCTCCACCTGAATTCCCGCCACCAGTTCCTAGTGCACCACCACTGCCAGCCGTACTCCCACCAGCGCTCGTTGATACACCTCCACCCGCCGCCGGGGCGCCGCCGACACTCGTTGTGCTGCCACCGAACGAAGAACTCTCCCCTCCGCTTGCCGGTGCACCGCCATAGGCGGTGACAACAGTTGCGCTGCCGCCGAGTGAACCGCCCTGAGCCTGGTTGCCCCCAGAAGACTGTGCCGAAAGAACACCGCCGGTGCCTCCACCCGATCGCAGCACCGCGCCGCCAACGCTACCCTCACCATTGGAGCCTCCCACCGTGTTAGCTGAAACGTCAGTGAACAGACTGGTATCTTGCTGGGAGGAACACGCGCCGAACACAGCGAACACGGCAATTGCCGAAGCGAGCTGCTTAACGGTGCGGCGTGTCTCGGAAACGTTCTTAGACTTCATGGTGATACATCCAAAAGGTTCGGCAGGCACGAAACTCTTGCGCCCGCTCCGCGAGATCAGCTCGTAGCTCACGGGCTCACGCCAGAGCAAGCACTCCGGTTACTAGTGATGACGACACCCAGTGGCATTGCGCTGACTTTGTCTCAAGCCGGGAAACAAGCTAACACCCAGCTGCAGCCAGACTGGAGCCGCGGGCTCACAAGAACAGCCGCCATCAACCAGCCATACGGTGGAAACAGGCCAGCTTGGCTGGGCTCCTGGTTCAAACCGCAATTTTTGGCCAAATTTGGCGTAAACGAGTGAAACTTGGAGGGCCTTGCGACTCGTTCTAGGCTGCGCGCACGATTAGGCTGCGCGCGCGATTGAGCTGACCCACGATAATTCAATATGCCCAGTACTTCTGAACTCCTGGCCCAGGTGCCCTTCTTTAGCCTGCTCGATGAGCAAGAGCGTACCGTACTGGCGGAACGCGTTGACGTTGTCACTTTTGCGAAGGGCGCAACGATCTTCAACTATGGGGACCCAGGTGACGCCCTGTACGTGGTCGTTTCTGGCGAGGTGGAGGTTTTTTTCAAGAATGATACCGGAGAACGCATCGTTCTTGAGACTGCGAGGACGGGCGATTTTTTTGGCGAGATCTCGCTGCTCGACAGCGGCCCGCGCACGGCTTCGGCGGTGGCAACGAGCGACGTAGATGCCATCGAAGTTGATCGCGAGGATCTGGATGAATTGTTTCGCCTGGCACCTGGTGCAGCGATGGACCTCTTATCGGCAACCGGCCGTCGGTTGCGAAAGAATGCTGAGCTGTTGCGCCACACCGCGACGCGCAACGTGAATGAAGAGGTTGAAGACCTGCGCACCAACGTGATGAAGGTGGCCGACTGGATCTCTGAATTTAGCGGCAGCTTGCCGTTTCTATTCATCCATTTGGGGCTATTTTTCACGTGGATTATTCTGAATGTCGGACTCTTTCCATTTGGCCAATTCGATGCCTTTCCGTTTGGTTTGCTGACGATGGTGGTGTCTTTGGAGGCCATCATTCTCTCGGTCTTCGTGCTGCTCAGCCAGAATCGCCAAGCCGCGCGGGATCGCGTGCGGGGCGATATCGAATACGACATCAACCTCAAAGCTGAGCTTGAGATTGCGCACTTGCACGAGAAGGTGGACCAAATGAATGCCGAGCTATTGCGCAAGCTGGCCATCCTTGAGCGTGCAGCCAGCAAATAGGCTACGTACTTGAATGAGTGACCCGAGCAACGTAACCCGCATCGATCACGAAGGGCGCGAGCTCTATCTGATCGGCACCGCACACATCTCACAGCAAAGCGTCGAGGAGGTGCGGAGCACCATTCTCTCCTTGCGCCCCGACACGGTGTGCGTGGAGCTCGACACAACACGCCACGCCGGGCTGATCGATGATTCCGCCTGGCGGCGGTTGGATATTGAGAAAGCGATCCGTGAAGGGCGCGTTGTGTTCATGCTTGCCGGCTTGGCCCTCTCAGCTTATCAGAAGAAAATGGGGGATAAGCTGGGAGTTCGACCGGGCGCCGAGCTGTTGAGCGCACTACATGCAGCTAAAGAGGTGGGCGCGGAGGTAGTGCTCGCCGACCGAGATGTTCAGATCACATTGAAGCGCGCTTGGCGTGGACTGTCTGCTCGCGAGAAGGCACAGCTCCTGGGTGTCGTGAGCGTTCCCTTCGACAAGAATCCGGAGCTTGACGTGGAGCTCACCGCGGAACGGGTGGAACAACTCAAAAACAATAAGACCATGTCGGATCTCCTCGCTGAAATGGCCAGCGCTTTCCCGGGCATCAAACGGCCACTGATCGACGAGCGTGATCTCTATCTGATTTCAAAGCTGCGTGAAGCCGCTGGCCAACGCGTCGTGGGTGTGGTGGGAGCCGGGCACGTGCCTGGGATGGTTGCCAACCTCAACACGCCTGTGGATCGGAAGGAGCTCGAGACGCTGCCGCCACCCACCGTGCGTCAACGGGTGCTGCCGTTCTTGATTCCGTGCGTGATGCTGATAGCGCTAGCTGCGGGCTATTTCGGCCATTCGCTACCATTCTTTCTACACCTCCTTTACGCCTGGGCACTCTCAACGTCCACGCTGGGATTTCTCTTGGCACTCGTGGCACGCGCCAAGCCTCTCACGTTGCTCGGTGTGGCCGTGTTTGCCCCATTTTTGACGCTCGTGCCTGGGAAGCAACTCGGACGGCTCGCGGGCCTCTTGGAGCTTCGACAGGGTGCCCCGAGTGATGCGGATAAACGTGCAGTGCGCGACGACATTCTTAGCTTCCGCGGGCTGTATGCCAATCGTTTTACGAGGATCGCGCTAGTCTCCGTTTTGGCGTCCTTCGGCGGAACACTCGGAAGCTGGGTCGGCGCAAGCTGGGTCCTGTTGGCGCTCCTGTAACGGGTGTACGCTGGCCGTATGAATCACGAATGGCCTAATTTCGACGGCATGCCGGATGATGTGCTGCCCCTTGAACGACCCCAAGGCCAGGACCTCGCGCGGTTTGTTTGGTGGAATGGCGATCTGAAGGAAGCTGACACTCAGAGTGTGCACTTCTATGCCAATGCGCTGCACTATGGCACGGCCGTGTTTGAGGGCATCCGGTGTTATCCTGTGGAGGGTGGTGCAGCCCTGCTGCGCTTGGGGGATCATATCGAACGCTTGCTGGCATCCGCCAAGCTGTACGGCATGAAAGTACCGTTTGATGCTGAGGCTCTGGCGCGCGGCGCCATCGAAGTCACTCGCAGAAACCAGATTAAAGATGGCTACCTGAGGCCGCTCGCCTACTTTGGGCACGGCCCGATTGACCTCAAGCCTAAACGCGAGTGCCCGGTGCGCGTCTTCATCGCGGTGCGCGAACTTGGCTCATTCCTGGGCGAGAGCGCGCTTCGGAACGGCGTGCGCGTCACCATCTCAAGCTGGCGCAAATTCCACCACACCATGTTTCCAACCATGGCAAAAGCAAGCGGTCACTACGCCAATAGCGTGCTGGCCGCCCATGAAGCGCTCGATAAGGGCTTCGATGACGCCATCATGTTGAATCAAGATGGCACCGTGGCGAGCGCCACCGGCGAGAACGTCTTCTTCGTGAAATCGGGCGTGCTCTACACGAATGATGAATCAAGCTCGATCATCCCCGGTATCACACGCGATTGCATCTTAACGATTGCGCGTGAAAACGGCGTACCGGTAACCATCCGATCCTTCACGCGCGAGGATCTCTTGCGCGCCGATGAGGTGTTCCTCACCGGGACCGCCGCGGAAGTGACTCCTGTCCGCGAACTGGACGGAATCGAGTTTCGAACCGGGCGCAAATCGCTCGGCGCCGTACTGCAACGCGCCTATCTCCGCGCCGTCACAGGCAAAGACGAAAAGCACGCGGACTGGCTGACTCGCGTTTAACGCTACTTGGCGGCCAGCGAGGCAACACTAGGTTTCGCTTGCTGGTGCCCGGTTTCGATCAACTCAGACCGGTAGAGGATGTTACCATCCTCTGCTTTGATCTCCCCGGAAATATCGCGGCCCGGTAGCTCAGAACTCGACGTCACCACCATGGTTGCCATCTGCTCCCCCACCACCACGCTGTAGTGCTTGGCTTCACACGCGACCTGCTGAGTCCCGACCAAGCAAGTGCTCTTCTCGGCATCCACCAAGCCTTCGTTCGAATCCGCGGCAAACACTGTCTGGCCAAGCAGAGCCTCAAAGTCGGCCGTGCTGGCTGGGAGCTCCGCCTTGTCCGTAATCTTCAGCACCTTTTCCACGGCATCCGTCTTCGCGTTGCGATAGACATTGAGCGTGATGGGATGTGAGCCATCGTCCAAGGTGTACGCGACCACGACCACCTTCGAATCGCGCGACAAAACTTCTTCCCTGAGCTGCAGAGGTTGCTCGCGGAAAGTACCTGTGAAGCGCTGCACGAAGTAGTCCCCCACGTGGCGGTCCAACCGCCCATCGCCCACCGTGCGCGCCGCTGCCTTGGCGACGCGCGCCTTGGGTGCCTTGGCCGCGGTCGTTCTGGCCGCTTGGGGGGCCTCCGCTCCTGGGGCTTGATGGAGCAAACTGCAGCCCGAAAGAAGCCAGCCCAGGGTCGTCAGCGTGATGATCTTGTGCGTCATCCTCCAGCATTAGCCACAGCCATGGCTGTTTGGACAAGTTTTCCCCAGGCCGCTTCCGAGACCGGCGCGAATCAAGGTACGTTCCCGGCATGGTGGCCTACCGGCTGGCCCAAATCCTCCGCCGCCGTTGGCTTTTAGCGACGAGTCTCGTGTTTTTAGCGCTGCTCGGAGCGGGAGTGCTCGTTTCGGGGCCGCTCGCGCTTCACTTCGTGAAGCAGCGCGCACTAGCTCACGGCCTGGATCTCTCAGCAGCCCGAGCGAAAGTGGGTTTTATTTCGCTCACCCTGACCGATGTTCGGCTGCGACGCACGCAACCCACGCTCGACGCGCAATTGGGTGAAGTCGAGCTCACGCTCAATCTCAGCGGTAAGCTGCAAGCGATCCGAATTTCCAACGGCGCCATCCTCGCGTATTCTGAGCTTTCAGCCTGGCAACGCCTCTTCGCCACCAGTTCGCGGTCAGAGCCACCCGCTACTGCAAGCACGCTTGGCCATCCAACGCTATCACTCCGCAACCTCAAACTGCGCTGGCAGCCCACGGAAGACAGCTATTGGGAGCTGTCCGGCCTGAGTCTTGAGCAACCGTTGCCTGGCAAATACGCCATCTTGACCCAGAGCGCGACACTGGCGACCGGCGCGCTCAAAGCTCAACTGACGGAGCTGCACGCAGACGTCGACGTTGCCAAAGGCACCCGACGCCTCAGCAGTCTCAACATCGAGACCCTCAGTGCCCAGTTCACGAGCACGAGCAAAACAGCAACCCCACTCAGCACCGCGACAGCAAACCCAGCAAACACCGCGACAGCAAACCCAGCAAACACCGCGACAGCAAACACCGCAAACACCGCGCCAGGAACCCCACCGAACACGTCCGCGAAGGCGGCACTCAGCCGCACCGTCCGCTCACACTTGGACGCGCTGGTAGTGCGCATGAGGCCTTTCCTGTCGGAGAATTTCAAGTTCAAGCTTGAGCAGTTCACGCTCGGTGTAAAGCTCGGTTCCCAAACTTTCAGTATCGGTCCGGAAAGAGTCACGGCCACACGCGAACCGACACGCTTCAAGCTTCAAGCTGAGCCCAAAACAGGCTTACTCCCGGGAAGCACGCCACTCAGCCTAGCGCTGACGCTTCCGTTCAATCGCGCGGAGCCTCTGGAAATCTCGCTCGTGGGCGGACCGATCACCTTGCGTGAATTAGGTATAAAACCCGGGGATCTCGGACTGCAACAGCCCGAGCTCTGCACGCTGGAAGCTTCAACCCAGATCTTATTGGGCGCTGATGGTGCGCGGGTATCTTTCTCGGGCGGAGGCTCCCTCACTCATCTTTCACTCCACCACCCCAAGCTCTCCACGGAGCCTATCCAGGATTTGCAGCTCGGTGTGAAAGCGCGTGGCGAATGGGATGACACCACGGGCTTACTCACGCTGGCGGATTCAGAGTTGACGTTCGGCGAGGTGCACATCGTCGCCAAAGGGAGCCTTGCAAACACTCCAACGCACTTGGCGATCCACGGCACCCTGGAAGTTCCACTCGCGGCCTGCCAAGCGGCCAAGAATTCTCTCCCGAGGGGGCTCTTTCCGTTGCTTTCGGAGGTGGCACTTTCGGGCACGTTCGCGTTTTCTGCGCGCGTGGATGCCGACTCCAAAGCTCCTTCGAAGACGCTTGTCTCTTGGGTCTTGAACAATGAGTGCCATGTGGATTCGATCACGTCCGAGCTCAACCCAGCTCGATTCGCCCAGCCCTTCACGCTGCAGGTGGTCGGCAGCCGAAAAGAAGCCCTTTTTCTGGAAACTGGTCCAGGCGCTGCGAGCTGGACTCCGGCGAGTGAAATAGCTCCCGCCGTCATCGCGGCCGTGCTGGTGAGCGAAGACGGGAATTTCTATGGGCACCATGGCTTTGATTTCCGTGCTCTGCAAATGGCTGTGAAGGATAACCTCAACGCTGGCAAGTTCTTGCGAGGCGGCAGCACCGTCTCCATGCAGCTCGCCAAGAACCTGTATCTCAAGCGCGAGAAGACGCTTGCACGCAAGCTCCAAGAGGCCTTCTTCACCGTCTTGCTGGAGCAGGAGCTCAGCAAAGAACAGATCATGACGCTCTATCTGAATGTGATTGAGTATGGGCCCGATATCTATGGCCTTCGCCAAGCCGCACAGTACTATTTTGCCACTGAGCCCTCGAAGCTCTCACTCACCCAAGCGTTCTTCTTGGTCTCCATCCTTCCCAATCCAAAAGAACCCCACTTCACGGCAGAAGGCCTGCTCAAGCCACGCTGGAACGCGTACCTCAATACTTTGTTGCGCATTGCGCACGAAAGGAAGCGTATTTCTGCCGCTGAGCTGACGCTTGGGCTCACTGAAGAGCTGCATTTTGGCGAAGCTTCCACGCTCCCGAGAATCGGCAGCCAGGCCCCAGCTCCGTGAGCTCAAGTGCCTTTTCGAAGTGCCGCAAAGAAGCCCGTTAGCTGAGCACTCGCTTCTGCGCCAAGCACACCGGAAGTCACCTGCACCCGGTGATTGAGCCGGGGATCGCGACCCAATGTGAACAGCGATTCCATGGCGCCCGCCTTCGGATCTCGCGCTGCATACACCACACGCGACACTCGCGCGTTCACGATAGCGCCCGCGCACATCGGACAAGGCTCCAATGTCGCATAGAGCGTGGAGCCGCCCAGGTGCCAAGCGCCCTGAGCCTTCGCCGCCGCGCGCAACGCTTGAACTTCAGCATGCGCCGTTGGATCTGCCTGAGATTCACGTTCGTTGTGGCCGCGACCGATCTCTAATCCTGATGCATCGACCAGGATCGCACCCACTGGAATGTCGGCGTGTACGGGAGCCTTCGCTGCTTCTTCGAGCGCCAGGCGCATCCAGGCTTCATCGCTGTTCACCCGAGACTTCTACACGCTCCCAGGAATTCTGGCTAAAGTTCACGCTTTTTTGGGCTCAGGATCACTGATAGCGTGCGAGCATCGTGTTAAAGGGAATCAGTCCTCTCCTAAGCCCCGAACTCCTCAGCACCCTGTACGTGATGGGGCACGGTGATGAGATCATTCTGGCAGATGCCCACTTCCCAGGGAACTCCGTGAATCCGCGCACGCTCCGCGCCGATGGGCTTCGTGTTCCTGCTCTCTTGGACGCCATCTTGCCGCTGTTTGAACTGGATGCCTACGTGACCGATCCGCTCGTGATGATGGCTCCCGTGCCCGGAGATACGCTCGACCCCCAGGTTGAAGAAAGCTTTCTTGTCCCGATCCGTCGCCACGCACCCAAGGCGCCCAGCATCGTGCGCATTGATCGCTTTGCTTTTTATGAGCGCGCCAAGCTGGCGTTTGCGATCATCATGACAGGCGAGACGGCTAAGTACGGCAATATCATCCTGAAGAAGGGTGTGACGGCGGTCTAACCGCGCGCACGCAGCCGCTCGAAACACGGGAGCGTGTCAACGGACCAGCACGGGTTCAGCGGTGAGAAAAGCCAGGCCTTTCTCAACGTAAGCGGACTCACCCACAAACATTGGGCACGCACGGCCACCCTCTGCCAGAAATTGAAGGAGCTCATGCGGGACGCCAGCGGCATCCTGCAACCGCAGCTCTTTGCCATCAAATCCCTGAAAAATCGGCGTCTCCAGGGTGAGTAGCCTAAAATCTGACCCGTTGAAATCGGGATGCAGCGACACGCTCGGGACGCTATCCGCATCCCTCGGATAATCTAAACTGAAAGGCAGCCAGCGGTACAAAGCGACCTCCAAGCCATTCATGCTGGTTGCAAGCTCAGGTTCTCGGTTAAGCTCATCAACGACCTGCACGGCCGCCTGGATGGCTGAGATCATTCGCTCGAGCGCCCGAACATCCAGCGTCCCCTGTGCGAGCGGCCCCACTTCTAACGTGAGCTGACGGCGAGCCAGCGACGCGGTGGTGCCTGCGAAGCCAGCCGTTGGCCCGTCACTCACGATGCGTGCATTCGGTACACGCTCGGCTAAACGCGAGCAAAAATGCAATGTCCAGGGATCTTCGTCATTCACGATGAGCGACATTCCCATGTTGGCGGTGGTGGTGTGCAGATCGATCAGGAACGGAGCGGGCTCGGCAAGGGCGCCTATCTCGCTGCGCAACATGAGCGCACGGCCCATCTCGTATTCGCGAGTACCCGCAACGCGCGCTTGAACTTGAGTTTCCGTGAGAGGCGCCCCGTACTCGTAGAAAAAGCAGCGATTCAAGTCTCGGTCGAGATAACGCACGTTTCTTTGAATGGCGCGCGGGTTCCCATAGAAGCCCTCCACCACCTCAACTGAACCGCACTGAAATTGTTCAGGCTGATTGCGCACGTACTGCACCGCGTGCACGCCGGTGCGTTCATTGCCGTGAATTCCCCCCAAAACAACAACACGTCGAAGTGCGCTCGGCTCACGCCGCCGTTCGTTCAACTGGCCCATACTGCCCTGGTAGCACCAAAGTTCGCGCCGCGGAACTGAACGCTCCGACAGGAAAGCTCGGGCGTTCGGCCAGAAGCTTGAGGCCTAAACTCGAAATTCACCACGCGCGACGATTTGAACGCCACCGCCAACTTCAACTTGTTCGATCCGTTGCCCCTGCCCACTGACTTTGGCAAATAGCTCGGAGGACCGTTGGATTTCCGCCCCTTGCTCGATTCTCAGCACGTCGCCGAACGGCCATTTACCATACCGTGCCAAGTGGACTGCTAGCGGGCCAGCCGCTGAGCCCGTTGCCGGATCTTCAGGCACACCTGAAGCCGGCGCGAAGACTCGAGTTTTCGCACTCAGATCCGTGATCGAAAAGACGCTCACGGTAGCCTGGGTCAAACGCTCGAGCTCGTGCAAGTTGGGCGTGAGTCGCGCCACCAGCTCACTGCTTGCGACGTGAACCAAGAGGTGCTGTGCCCCGTTGTCGTACAGCTCCACGGGCAACTCACTCTGCGTCAGCCCGAGCACTTTCAGCAGCTCTCCGCTCTCCGCGTAGGGCGCCCAGGTGGGCACCGGCTGCAGCATCCAACCAAACATGGCGCGCGGCCCCTCACGCAGGATGCGTACTGGAATGGGCCCATGTTTCAATTCCAGTTGAATGACTTCAACCTCAATGCCGTTAGCCAAGACCAACGCCGTGCCCAACACGGGATGGCCTGCGAAGGGCAGCTCCGTGCGCGGTGTAAAAATGCGCACCTTCGCGTGACCGCCTTTTTCTGCTGGAAAGACAAACGTGGTCTCCGACAGGTTGAGCTCACGCGCGAACGCCTGCTGCCGTTCATCGCTCATGCCGCGCGCATCGGTGAACACTGCAAGCGGATTGCCCTTCAGTTTTTGCTCTGTAAAAACGTCACAAATCACGTAGCGGTAAGTCTGCATAGGGATGATCCGGCAGGAGCTTGCCTCCCTACCTGGGATGCCTCAACACTTTTCTCTCGATGGCCAAGCCCCCGAACCCCCCAACGCCTGCCACGCGGCTCCTGAAGTCCAAAGGCATCGCCTTTAAAGAGACCCCGTACGACTACGTGGAGAAGGGCGGTACCGCGCGCGCTTCAGCCTGCCTGGACTCCTGTTCAATCTCTCGCCACTCGATCTGCGTCGTACACTCCGCCTGACGCCCGTGGATGTCGCGATTTCAGATAGTATCAAGCATCAAGCGTAGGCACGCTCTCACGCCGCACGGAGTCCGTGCCCACACTGAGATTCGCTTGCACGCGTGCTAACAGCGCGTCCAAATCGGCCCGCTGAAAGGGCTTTCGGAGCACAGGCTGCGCGGTTCGAACCAGGAAATCATGGGCGGAATCGCTGAAAGCACCACCCGTCACGAATACCATCCGCCGTTGGAGATTGCTGTCGATATCTCCAAGAATTTCGTACAGCTCCATGCCGCTCAAGTTGGGCATCATCAGATCACAAAGGATCACGTCGAACGTCTCGCGGCCAAGGATCTCCAGAGCCTCCCGCCCGCTCGACGCCGTCTGCACCGTATGCGTATCGCGCAGGATCCTCGTGAGCGAGCGCATCACGTACATGTCATCGTCCACAATCAACACCCGCAGGCCTATCACTGCTGCCGTTGCCTGGTCTTGTGGCACCAACGCCTCGGGCACACTTGCGACCGGCAGACGCACCTCGAACGTGGTGCCGACACCCACTTCGCTCTCAACCCCGATTTCGCCGCCCATATCCGCCACGATCTGATGGCAAATGGCGAGTCCGAGCCCTGAGCCTTCGCCCAATTCTTTGCTGGTGAAAAAAGGCTCAAAGATGCGGCGTCTGATTTCATGAGGAATGCCGCGGCCGGTATCCGTCACTCGAATCGTGACGCGTCCATTCGAATCCAGCTCTGAACTCACGCTCACTTCATTTTCTTCGGCGCGACCGACCGGAATCGCATGCGCGGCATTGCACATCAGATTCACCACTACCTGGGAAAGCTTCCCCACCGTTCCGGCGACGTGAGGCACTTCTTTCAAATCCAACACCAGCCGTGCTCGATGCCGCACTTCGTTGCGCGTCATGCGAACCGAAGACGCAATCACATCATTCACAGAAATGGTTCCACCCGCTTCACGGCCTTCTCTGCCGAGTGCATCGAGATCGCGAACCACATCGCGCACACGCTGGCCGCCTAATAAGGCATCCCGGAGAGGCTCCAAAAGCGATTCCACTCGCGACGCCAACGCACCGGACGGTTCAGCCTCGCGCAGACTCTCCAGGCGCTTGATCACCGTTTCCACGTTGGCGAGGGTATACATGAGCGGATTGTTGATCTCGTGGGCCACACCGGCGGCAAGTGTTCCGAGGGCGGCCATGCGCTCACCGATGGCAAGCTGATTTTGAACTCGCTTCTTTTTCGATACATCCCGGTAGTGCCAAAGGTGCCCGGCAATGCGCCCGTCCATGTGCACGGGCCGATAATCCCGCTCCAAGCTCCGGCCATCGCTCAAGATCATTTCGTCGCCACTCACGGGCTGCCCTAGCAGTAACACCTCGCGCACCCGAACCAGAAATTTCTCGGGATCGGCAAAGTGTTTTGCGTATTCTAGCGTACCCGTCTCACTGTCAGCGCCAAGCAGACGCGCGGGCTCTAAACTACCAAAAAGTTCGGAGAATGCCTGATTGATGTACACGATCGTGCGCTGCTCATCCTCAAACAGAATGGCGGAATCAAGCGAATGCATGAGCGTTTTGAGGCGCGAGGTCGTGTGCTGCAGTTCCGCCTCCATCAGCTGTCGACGCTCTTGCTGGCGTGCCGCCTGAATCAGGAGCGTCATCTGGTGCGCCGCTTCCTGGAGCGTCTCCTGCTCCTCCAGCGTAAACCGACAGGGAACCGCAGAGATCAAACTGAGCACACCCAACAGATCGTCCGAATGCCGGACAGGCACCTCAAGGATAGCCCGCGCCCCAGCCGCTTCGCAGACCTTGCGGATCGGCTTCATGCGTTCATCTTCGCGCACATCGACGACACAGACGGGGGCACCTGAACGCAAGGCTCGTAGATATTCGAGGGCTTCCGAAAGATCGGCGCTTGTGTTCGGGGAATCGACTGGGCTCGCGAACGCAGCGGAGAACACCAGCGTCAGCTGACCTTGGTCTCCGATCACCCCGTAGGCTGCGCGATACTCTGGAAATTCCTGCGCTAAAGTCTGCACTGCTTCTTCAATCAATTGGTCCGGCGAGAGCTTTGCCGTGAAACAAGCGGCGATCTGCCGCAGCAGACGCACCCGAGTTTCAAGGGCGCGCAGGCGCGGCGCAAGAACAGGCCCCTCCACAACACGTGCGGCTAGCAGCGATTTCTCGCTCTCTCGGAACTGATGGGGAGGCGCCGTTTTCAAGGTGGGCAAGGTGCTAGAACGGCCGCTCGAAGCTCAGGTTTAAGGCGACCTCACGAAGGCGAGCTCACGGGATACAGCGCCCTACCTGAACGCACGCACCCTCACTCGCAGGAGAGAACGTCCGAGATGCTGGTTTCGACGGTGAAATTAGACTCAATGGTGTGACGTTCCGCAAAGAACAAGTGGAGAGCATACTTCTGCCCCACAGCGATGCCCAATTTTTTGGCGTCGCTGTCCAGATTGATCGTGCCCGTTAGCGATTGGTGCAGGCCTCCGAGATCGAGCGCGAGCCGACGATTGATGAACACCCAGAGATCATCATCTCCCATAAAGGAAAATGTTTCCCCTCCGACGTAGATAAACTCTGTCGCCACTTCGAGCGTGAAGTGAAAGTTGTGGTCGCGTCCTTGATTGCCGAAGCCTTGGCCATCGATCGGAAAAAATGCTCGGTTTGAATAAACGAAGAGCCCCTCTTGCGCAGATGAACTGAGCAGCTGGAGGGAAATCGGCAACGCTGTGTTGACGCCTGGGACATCACGATACCAAGTATCGAAGTTGGCTTTTCCACTGGTGCTTGGAGTGCGCGTCCTGGACGCGTACACGGGCTTATCGTCCGGGCCAAGCACGGCTTCCACCATGCCTTGGTCGCCAGCACTTGTGTCGAATCCGCCGAGCGGGATCTCGAAATCCGGGTGAGTGTCGCGGAAATCGCGCACGATCGTTCTGAGCTTGGGAGGCTTGGGCGGAGGCGCGTCACACGGGAAAAACCGCCCATCCACGCAGCGTTCAATACCAGGGCCGCAAGCGCTGAAGCAGGGTGTTTCGATCGACGGGATCTTGCACGCAGTCTCCCAAGCCCCACGTTCGCACTTCTGCGTACCGCTCCCGCAGACGTTAGTACACGCTCGTTCGGCGACCGGCACTTCGCAGCCCTGCCATATCCCAACCGTGCAGGCTTCAATACCCGTCCCGCAGCCATCGCTGCAGGTGCGCGTCACCCGCGGCACTTCGCAGTCGTGCCAGTATCCGGCCTCGCAGCGCTGTTCCCCCTGGCCACACGCATTCTCGCATGCCCGCTTCTCACCCAGCTGTTCGCAGGGCTGGGGTAGGGCGAGACTCGATCGGCCGCCGCAGCTTGCTGACGCCAGAAGAGCTGAAACGAGGAGAACTAGCCAGCCGGCGGTAACTCTGAACGCCATGAATGCGGGGCCACCATTGCCTAAGAGATAGGCGCCCGCAACGAGTTGCAGCCAGCGGTTCGCCCCCGAAGTTGGACATCGGAAACAATGTTTCGAAAAAGACCGAACTCAAACTGACCGGAAAAATAAATAGGTCCATATTTACGCTTACTTAGAGGCATATTCTAAGCTCTCCCCTGCCATGTTTCGACGAAAGGAACGCGAAACATGCCGGCAACCTCGCAAGGGTTAGGTAGGTCCGTGTGCGCCAAACGTTTGCGGTGCGCTTATCGCTCAACCCTCGGAGAACCAGTCAATGCAAACCACCCGCTTCGCTCTTCTTTCATCCTTAGTCCTGCTTTTGGGACACAACACCGCTCTGGCCCAGACGCCGGCAGACGAACCAGTGGCACCCGCTGCTGAGACTCCAACCGCTGAGGCTTCTGCAACAGCGCCTACGCCTGAGCCGGCCGCCATGGGAGCCGCCCCCGAAGGACCTGCGGTTGAGCCAGTTGCGGTTGCTCCGGCTGCCGAAGCTCCCGGCGCGGAGGAGACATTTCCGGCTGCTTGGTTCCGAATTGATTCGGATGGCAGCGGCGTGCAGCTTTGGGCCGGCGCGACGCACCCGCTGACGGACGGCATTGGTCTTGCGACGGACCTTTACGTCGTCGGCACCCTGGGCGAGTTCGATATCGGGCCAGCGATCACCGCGGGAACGTTCACCCTCACACCCATGCTGGGTGCTCAAGCTGACTGGGCTAACCGCCGCATGGCTGCGCTGGTTCCACAGTTTTACCTCACAGGGGGTCCCGATCCAATCTACACCGAACTGTGGCTCCAGAATTACGCCTATACCGTATTTGACAAGACGGGCGGGACCGCAACCGGTGGCGGCAACTATATCTACGCCCGCTGGTTCATCGACTACAAGCTTGGCAAGTATGCCGCAGTTGGTCCGGAGGTTGAGCTCACGTATGCGCTGAACAGCAAGTCACAGAACGCTGATGGCGATAAGCTCACTAGCTTGCCCGTGGGCGTCAATCTGATGCTCCCCAACTACGGGAAAGGGAACACCTTCTTTATTTTTGCCGGCTACGAGACAGTCAAGAGCGAGAACCGCCTCGCTGGCCGCCTATCCTTCGTCCGAAACTTCTAAGTTACCATCCCACCAAAACAGAGGCTTGCCCCTGTGAACCCTTGCAAATCAGCAGCCTGGCCTCCGTTTCGATGGGCGCCAGGCTGTTTTGCAACTGCGCCGCGACCACGCGAACATGCTGCGGGGTGCCTCACCAGCCGACAACAGGTAGTCAGCATGCTTACTATCTCTCAATCCCAAAAAGGGTGCCCGCTCCGCAACACCTTGCAGAGGTGCACCCGTCTGCTTGCCGAATACGGCCGCTCCAACCGTATGAGAACCTCTTCAATACGGCGACGTAGGCGTGAGAACCCCGCCATCCGCGGAGACAGTAAGCGGGAGCGGCGTGTTGGCTCCCAGTGGGAACTGCACCGTGTCCCCATCCTGCAAGCGGGCGTAGCGCAGGTCCTTGAACGTGAGGCTTTGGCCAACTTGGCAGCGTTCGGGCACCTTGGCACCTTCAACAATGTATGCCTGGTTGGCGCCGAGCACTTTGCCCAGCCCCTGGGGATCGATCACGATCGCGGTCGCCTCGCTCACGCCAACGCCGTAGCTGCTGGTGGCCCAACCCTCGACAATCGTGCGCCCCACGAAGCTCATCAGCCGACCAAACCGATCCCTCTGCGCAAAGTGCGTGTCCGTGATGACGTTTTTCAGCGCTGGGAACGCGAGAAAGCCGCGATCCAGCGTGATATCGCCCGAGAAGGGATCAGCTAGCGCACCGCTCGAAACGGCTGAGCCAGCCAGGGCGGAGTAAACGAATTCGCCCAAAACAGCCAAGCCCGCACTGGTGCCTCCGATCACTCCGCCGCGCGCATGCACCACGCGCAGGGCATCCTGAAGCGCCGTACCCTTCCAGAGGCTGATATATGTTCCTTGATCGCCGCCCGCCATGAACACGCCTTCCGCGTGCGAGACCCGGTAGCGAACGTAATCGCTATTGGCCAGATCCTGACTCGTGACCATCAGCGTCTCGACGGAGTCCGCACCGCCCATCTCATACATGTAGCTGTTGTAGCCATCCGCGCCGGAGGTTCGGAGCACAACGATATCACCGTGGGTGATGTAACCGTTCCACCATTCAAACGCTGCTGTGACATCCGTGCCGCCGCCCATCAAGATCAAACCCGGGCCCGTGG
>Ga0209591_10003274_pt1 | contig 18813 bp, 15 predicted proteins | sample MAT01_FD_187207 | JGI IMG/M metagenome (GOLD analysis project Ga0209591, IMG submission 187207) | Freshwater microbial communities from Lake Fryxell liftoff mats and glacier meltwater in Antarctica - MAT-01 (SPAdes) (version 2) | ecosystem: Environmental > Aquatic > Freshwater > Ice > Liftoff... | reverse complement strand
CGGGTCGAAGACCCGCGCTGCGGGTTGTGTGGCCGCTGCAATGCAGGCCATTTCTACGCACAACGTGGCAGGGCGCACGCGCTCGCAGCGTCGACACGATTTTCACGCGCGCGCCATCGCTTGAAAAGCATGGCAATACCCTCCAAATCGTGCTGGAATCCAAGCTGCCGAATGGCCAACAAAGGAACCGACCATGACCGGAATCGTACGTCCCATTGCAGTGCCCACCAATGCGCTGGCTACCAACACGGTGCTGCGCAACGCCTATATCCTGCTCGGCATGTCGCTGGCGGTGTCCGCCGTCAGCGCGTTCGCGGCGATCTCCACGAACGCACAACCGGTGCACTGGATCATCATGCTGGCCGTGTTCATCGGCGGGCCGTTCCTGATCGCACGCGTCAGCCGCACGCCTGCGAGCATCCCGGCGGTGCTCGTCTACACCGCAGCCACCGGCTGGTTCCTCGGGCCCTTCGTGGGCATGTACCTGTCCCGCGTCGCGGGCGGTGAGGCGATCGTGTTCAACGCGCTGGCCACCACTGCGGTCGTGTTCGTGGCCATGTCGGGCTATGCGATCGCATCCAAGCGCGACTTCAGCTTCCTGCGCGGCTTCGTGCTGACCGGGCTGATCGTGGCCCTGGTTGCCATCGTGGCCAACATCTTCTTGCAGATTCCGGCGCTGTCGCTGGCGATCTCGGGTGCCGTGGTGCTGCTGATGTCGGCGCTGATCCTGTATCGCACCAGCGCAGTGGTCAACGGTGGCGAAGACAACTACGTGATGGTGACGGTGGATCTGTACACCTCGATCTACACGCTGTTCGTGCACCTGATGAACCTGTTCGGGCTCATGTCTGGCGACGATTGATGCGATCAAGCATGGAGCGAGGCGTCGTCTCGCTCCGTGCTGCCAGCGCTAGCCGATCACCTCGGCCCCGCCCATCCACGGGCGCAGTACCTGCGGTATGCGGATCGAGCCATCCGCCTGCTGGCAGTTTTCCATCACCGCGATCAGTGCGCGCCCGACTGCCACGCCCGATCCATTGAGCGTATGCAGCAACTCCGGCTTGCCGGTAGCCGGGTTGCGCCAGCGCGCCTGCAGGCGCCGGGCCTGGAAGGTCTCGCAGTTCGAGCATGAACTGATCTCGCGATAGGTCGCCTGCGCCGGCACCCATACCTCGATATCGAAGGTCTTGCTGGCCGCAAAGCCCATGTCGCCGGTGCACAGCAGCATGCGGCGGTACGGCAGTCCCAGCCGCTCGAGGATGGTTTCGGCGCAGCGTGTCATGCGCTCGTGCTCGGCCTGACTCTCCTGCGGGCGCGCGATGCTGACCAGCTCGACCTTCTCGAACTGGTGCTGGCGGATCATGCCGCGCACGTCCCTGCCATAGCTGCCCGCCTCGGCGCGGAAGCACATCGAGTGCGCGGTCAGGCGCAGCGGAAGCGTTACGTCTTCGACGATGCTGTCGCGCACCAGATTGGTCAGCGGAACCTCGGCGGTTGGAATCATGTAGCGGCGCACACCGCCGGTGTCGGTGCGGAACAGATCCTCCTCGAACTTCGGCAGTTGGCCGGTGCCCTGCATGGCCTCGGGGGTCACCAGCAGCGGCACGTTGACTTCGAGATAGCCATGTTCGCCGGTATGCACCTCCAGCATGAACTGCGCGAGCGCACGATGCAGCCGCGCCAGTTCGCCGCGGAGCACGGTGAAGCGCGCGCCAGAGATCTTCGCGGCTGCCTCGCCGTCGAGCCAGCCCTTGCGTGCGCCGAGTTCGACATGGTCTTTCGGCGTGAACTCGAAGGTGGTTGGCGCGCCCCAACGATGCTGCTCGACATTGGCTTTCTCGTCGCGACCCGTCGGCACGCTGTCGTGCGGAATGTTCGGCACCAGCTCCGCGATGTCGGCAAACGCCTGCTGCAACTGAGCCAGACGCGCTTCGGATGCTTTCAGCTCGTCGCCGAAACCGGCGACTTCCGCCATCAGCGCGGCGACATCCTCGCCCTTGGCTTTCGCCGCACCGATCGCCTTCGAGCGCATATTGCGCAGGTTCTGCAGTTCCTGGGTGCGGGTCTGGATCGTCTTGCGCTCGGTTTCGAGCGCCTCCAGCGCACCGGTATCCAGCGCGAATCCGCGGGTGCCGTGCAGGCGTTGTGCGGTCTGCGCGAGGTGGCCGCGCAGCAGGTTGGGATCGAGCATGGGAACGCCTTGACGGATCGGAAGGCGCGCATTATCCGCGCCCTGCCCGGCTGCCGGCAAACCCGGTCAGGTGCGCAGGCTCTCGCCGATCCGGAATCCCGCCCACACCAGCAGCAATCCACCCAGCAAGGTGCTCAGCAGATAGGCGGCCACCAGCGGCGGGCGCGGCGCGCGTGCCAGCATCAGCGTCTCGACCATCAGCGCGGAATAGGTGGTGAAGCCGCCCAGCACGCCGACCATCAGGAACAACCGCCACACCGCATAGTGCGGACCGCGCTCGTCGAGCCAGCCGAGCAGGAATCCCGCGACGAGAGATCCGCTCAGGTTCACCACCAGGGTGCCCCATGGAAACACGCCTTCGGCATGCCGCATCAGCCACTGGCCGATCGCGAAACGACCCGCCGCGCCGAGCGCACCACCGGCCATCACCAGCAACAACTGGGTACTGAAAGCCGGCGTCATGCGGCGGGGGTGTCGGGATCGAGTCCGCGCGCGCGGCGCAGCGCATCGAGCTTTTCTTTCAGCTTGAGCTCGAGGCCTCGCGGCACCGGTTCGTAATAGCTGCGGCCTGCCAGTTCATCGGGCAGGCACTGTTGGCCGATTGCCACACCGCCTTCCACATCGTGGTCATAGACATAGTCGCGCCCATAGCCGAGCTCTTTCAGCAGTCGCGTCGGCGCGTTGCGAATGGCCAATGGCACCGCAAGCGTGCCGGTTTCAACGATCTCCGCCCGCACGCGCCCCAGCGCGCGATACACCGCGTTGCTGCGCGGGGCGAGCGCGAGATAGACCGCCAACTGCGCGAGCGCCAGATCGCCTTCCGGCGAGCCGAGCCGCTCGAAGGTCTGCCATGCATCGATTGCCATCGCCAGCGCGCGCGGATCGCCAAGACCCACATCCTCGATCGCCATCCGCACCAATCGCCGCGCGAGATAGCTCGGATCGCAGCCGCCATCGAGCATGCGCACCAGCCAATACAGCGCCGCATCCGGATCGGAGCTGCGCACCGATTTGTGCAAGGCCGAGATCTGGTCGTAGAACTGCTCGCCGCCCTTGTCGAAGCGTCGCGTGCGGTCGGCCAGTACCTGCTCCAGAGTACTGGGTGCGATGTGTCCATCGACCGCCAGATCGGCGGCGATCTCGAGCAAGGTGAGCGCGCGCCGCACGTCGCCATCGGCCGCCTGCGCGATCTGCGCCAGCGTTTCCGGCGCCACCGAAAGCCCGCGACCGCCCAGCCCACGTTCGCTGTCGTCGAGCGCTGCCTGCAGCGCGATCGCGATCGATGCAGCGCCGACCGCGTCGAGCACGTGCACGCGACAGCGCGACAGCAGCGCCGAGTTCAGCTCGAACGAGGGATTCTCGGTGGTCGCGCCGACCAGCACGATCACTCCGCGCTCGACATGCGGCAGGAAGGCATCCTGTTGCGCCTTGTTGAATCGATGCACCTCGTCGATGAACAGCACCGAGCGGATGCCGGTCTGGAAACGAACCTCTGCCTCGGCCAATGCCGCGCGTACATCCGCGATCCCCGACAGCACCGCAGACAGCGCGACGAACTCGGCCTTCGCGTAGTGGGCCAGCAACAGCGCCAGCGTGGTCTTGCCGCAGCCCGGCGGGCCCCACAGGATCATCGAGTGCACGCGCCCGGCTTCCACTTCGCGCCGCAGCGCGGCGCCCGGACCCAGCAGGCGGTCCTGGCCGACGATCTGATCGAGCGTGCGCGGACGCATGCGCTCGGCCAACGGCTTGAGCGCCATGGGTTCGTTGAACAAACCGGGGGCGGTTGGACGGCGCTTGGCGCTCACGAAGCCAAGGCTACCGGAGTCGGGACGTCTGCGGTGCCTGCTCGATCATCCACGCAAGTCCGGCCCCTGCCGCCACCACGGACAGTGCGCGCGGCGGATCAATCGCGGACCGGAAACGCCTGCGCACCCGCCACCGGCTCCCCGACGACATCGGTGCCTTCCGGAGGCACGAAGGTGAACAAGGCCGCATCCAGCGCCGGATTGCGCTCCCATTGCGCAAAACGCAGCTCGTTGCGCTGGCCGAGGTGATCGTGCAGCACCATGCGCACCAGCTGCTGGCCCTGAAAACCCAGATCGCAGCTGGCGAATGCGGGCTCGTCGGCCTTGGAGGTCAATCGCATCCATGCGATACCGTCCGCGTCGGCCAGTGGTGCCACGTTGAATTGGCGCTCCAGCAGGCCCAGATCGGTCAGTACGGTCAGCGGACTCTGTGCTTCTTCGCTGGACTGCGCGCGCACCGTGACCTGTTCGAGATCGACATCGTGCACCCAGACGTTGAGCCCGTCGGCGACGATCAGCTGCGGGAACGGCGCGTCGTACTGCCAGCGGAACTGGCGCGGCGCCTTCAGCGCCAGGATGCCGTGACTGGTTTCGGTTTCGCGGCCGTCGGCCGAATAGACGGTCTGCACGAAATTGCCGCGCACGCCGTCGAGCCCGGTCGAGAACGCATCCAGCTGGGCGCGCGCATCGGCAGCGGCAGCTGCGGGAGCTGCGAGAGAAACGACCAGCAGCAGTGCGGTCAGCAGTCGCATGGAAGGAAGTCCTGTAGGTGGAACGTATCCCGATAGACCACCGGTGGCGGCGACGGTTCCAGCGCGGCGCCTCAATCCTTGGGCGGAGGCGGTGCCAGCACGGTGCGGTTTCCGTTGTGTTCAGGTGCGCTGACGATTCCGGCCGCTTCCATTTCCTCGATCAGGCGCGCGGCGCGGTTGTAGCCGATCTTCAACCGCCGCTGCACGCCGGAGATCGAGGCGCGGCGCGTTTCGGTGACGATCCGCACGGCCTGATCGTACAGCGCGTCGAGTTCGCCACCCTCGCCTTCCGCGGATGCTTCCGGCAAGCCGGAGGCACCGACCACCATGCCGTTGTCTAGGACCTGCACTTCGTCGAGCACGCCGCGCACGTAGGCGGGTTTGCCCTGGTGTTCCTTCAGATGCTTGACCACCCGATGCACTTCTTCGTCGCTGACGAAGGCGCCGTGCACGCGCTCGGGTGTGGCGGTGCCCGGCGGCAGATACAGCATGTCGCCATGGCCGAGCAGGGTTTCCGCGCCGGATTGGTCCAGGATCGTGCGCGAATCGATCTTGCTCGAAACCTGGAACGCGATGCGGGTCGGAATATTCGCCTTGATCAGGCCGGTGATCACATCGACCGAGGGTCGCTGGGTGGCGAGGATGAGGTGGATGCCGGCCGCGCGCGCCTTCTGCGCCAGTCGTGCGATCAGCTCTTCGACCTTCTTGCCGACGATCATCATCATGTCGGCGAACTCGTCGATCAGCACGACGATGAAGGGCAAGGGTTCGAGCGGCTGCGCAGTTTCGCCCGGCGCATCAGCACGGGCCACGAACAGCGGGTCGAGCATCGGCTGGCCCGCGTCCATCGCGTCCTTGACCTTGCGGTTGAAGCCGGCGAGATTGCGCACGCCGACCGCGGCCATCAGCTTGTAGCGACGCTCCATCTCGGCCACGCACCAGCGCAGCGCGTTGGCGGCATCCTTCATGTCGGTCACCACCGGCGCGAGCAGGTGCGGAATGCCCTGGTAGACCGACAGCTCCAGCATCTTCGGATCGACCATCAGGATCCGCACTTCGCTGGGGTTGGCCTTGTACAGCAGGCTCAGCACCATCGCGTTCAGGGCCACCGACTTGCCCGAGCCCGTGGTCCCGGCGACCAGCAAATGCGGCATCTTGCCCAGATCGACCACCACCGGGCGGCCGCCGATGTCCTTGCCCAGCGCCAGCGACAGCGGCGAGTTGGCCTTGTCGTACTCTTTGGAGCGCAGGATCTCCGACAGATAGACGGTTTCACGGTTGGCGTTGGGAATCTCCAGCCCGATCACGGTCTTGCCGGGAATCACGTCGACCACGCGCACACTCACCACCGACAGACCGCGCGCGATGTCCTTGTCGAGGTTGCTGATCTGGCTGCCGCGGATACCGGGTGCCGGCTGCATCTCGAAGCGCGTGATCACCGGCCCCGGATACACGCCGACCACCTGCGCCTCGATACGAAAGTCCTTGAGCTTGATCTCGACCTGGCGCGACAACGCCTCGAGGGTTTCCGGCGAGTAACCCTTGACCCGCTGCTTGGGCTCATCGAGCAGCGACAGCGGCGGCACTGCACCCTCCGGAAGTGCTGCGAACAGCGGAATCTGCAGCTCGCGCGCGGCGCGCTCGCTCTTCTCGATCGGCTCCAGCTTGGGCTCGATCTTGATCGGATCGCGCTTGGACTGCTTGACGATCTCGACCTTGCGCACCTCATCGCGCTCGACCCGGATCTGGCGCGTCTGATTCCAGTCCTTGGCACCGCGCAGCATGCGCAGCAATCCGGTCAGTGCGCGCAAGGTCAGCGCGCCGACCCGATCCATCACCTTGAACCACGACACCCCGGTAGTCAGGGTCAGCGCCACCAGAAATAGAGTGAGCAGGAACAGCGCGGTGCCGAGTTCCCCGAAACCACGTTCCAGCAGCGTGCCCAGCAGTTGGCCGAAGATTCCGCCGTGACCCTCACCATAGGCACCCCCGCTGCGGATGTGCAGCCAGCCCAGTCCGCTGGCGCTGACGATCAGCGCCACGGTGCCGATCAACCGGATCGGCGGATCGACTTTCAGCGCATCACCGGCCTCGGGGCCGCGCAGCAGGCGCCACGCGCCGAACAGCAGCAGCAGGGGCAGCAGGAAGGCCGCGATGCCGATGAAGTACAGACCGGTGCTGGCAGTCCACGCGCCGATCGTGCCGCCGATGTTGGCGATCCGCCCATCCGGCGCGCTCTGACCCCAGCCCGGATCGCCGAGGTTGAAGCTCAACAGACACACCAGCAGCCACACGATCAGGGGCAACAGCAACAGCGCCGCCGCCTCGCGCAAACGGCGGTCGAGGCCGGCAACCGGCCGCTCAATGTCCCTGGAGGTTCGCGCCACCGTGCGAAGTTACCTTCAATAGCCAATACAAGGCAATGATTTTATTCGAGTTAGCCCAACATGCCTGTCAGTGCCGGATGCACCAAGGCGCCTTTCTCGACATTGATCCCGCGCACCAGTGCCTGGTTGTCGCGCCAGTCACCGGAGGCGAGCTTCTGCACGAAAGGCAGGATTGCCGCGCAGATCGCATGCGACGAGGTCTGCGGCACCGCGCCGGGCATGTTGGTCACCGCGAAATGGGTAACCCCATGTTCGACATAGGTCGGGTTGGCATAGGTCGTCGGCCGGGTGGTTTCCACGCAGCCGCCCTGGTCGACCGAGATATCCACGATCACCGAGCCCGGCTCCATCCCGGCGACCATCTCGCGGGTGATCACGTGCGGCGCCTTGGCGCCAGTGACCAGCACCGCGCCAATCACCAGATCGGCTGTGGCCAGCTCGCGCGCGACCGATTCGGCATACGGGTACAGGGTGGTGACGTTGGCACCCAGCGCCATCATCTGCGCCATCCGGTCCTGGCGCTTTTCGAACACCACCACGTTGGCGCCACCGGCGGCCGCCAGTTGCGCGGAATTGCCACCGGCCGCACCGGCGCCAAGCACCACCACCTTGCCGCGCTCGGTGGACGGCAGGCCGCCGAGCAGCTTGCCCTTGCCGCCAGCCGGCTGATGCAAAAGGTGCGTGCCGATCTGCACCGCGATGCGCCCGGCGATGATCGACATCGGCGCGAGCAGCGGCAGGTCGCCGTTCTCCAGCTCGACGGTTTCGAACGCCACGCCGGTCAGGCCGATATCGAGCAGGCTGCGCGTGAGCGCGGGCTCGGCGGCCAGATGCAGGTAGCAGAACAGCAGGTGATCGGGTCGCAGCAGGGCCAGATCGCCGGCGATCGGCTCCTTGACCTTGACGATCAGCTCGCCCTGCGCGTACACCTCGCGCGCGTCCGCCGCGATCTTCACACCGACCCGGACATAGTCCGTGTCGGTGAAACCGCTCTTGATGCCGGCTTGCGTCTCCACCCACACTTCGTGGTGGCGGCGCACCAGATCGGCGCACGCGGCGGGCACCAGGGCTACACGGCCCTCGAGGGTCTTGGTTTCGCGCGGTACACCGATACGCATGCGTCAGTCTCCGGAAAACAAAACGCCGCGTGTGCGGCGCCTTGGAACTCTTGTGCAGCCGCTGCGCGGCCTGGCTTGGGCTGCCTTGAATCTGCAGCGCTTGCGCCCCATCCTGACGTCCCGGACGCAGCCCGTCCGGCCCCGCATCCATCTCGGAAAGTATACATGAGCAAGCACGCCCCCCTTCTGATCCTGGGCTCGGGTCCGGCCGGCTACACCGCTGCGGTGTATGCCGCGCGCGCCAATCTCAAGCCCGTGATGGTGACCGGACTGGAACAGGGCGGACAGCTGATGACCACCACCGAGGTCGACAACTGGCCGGGCGACGTGGAAGGCCTGATGGGACCGGACCTGATGGAGCGCATGAAGCGGCACGCCGAGCGCTTCCATACCGAACTGGTGTTCGACCAGATCATCGAGGTCGATCTGGCGCAGCGGCCGTTCCGCATCAAGGGCGATACCGGCAGCTATACCTGCGATGCGCTGATCATCACCACCGGTGCGAGCGCGAAGTACCTGGGCATCGAATCGGAAACGAAGTTCCGCGGACGCGGCGTATCGGCGTGTGCGACCTGCGACGGGTTCTTCTATCGCGACCAGGACGTCGCAGTGATCGGCGGCGGCAATACCGCGGTCGAAGAAGCGCTGTACCTGTCCAACATCTGCCGCAAGGTGACCCTGGTCCACCGCCGCGATCGCCTGAAGTCGGAGAAGATCCTGCAGGACAAACTGTTCGAACGCGAACGCCAGGGCAAGGTCGAGATCGTTTGGAACCACGCGGTCGAGGAAGTGCTGGGCGACGATTCCGGGGTGACGGGCGTGCGCATCGTGTCCACACTGGATGGCAGCAAGCGCGATCTGGCGGTCAACGGCGCGTTCATCGCGATCGGCCACACGCCAAACACCGGCATCTTCGAGGGCCAACTGGAGATGAAGAACGGCTACATCAAGATCCGCAGCGGGATCGAGGGTGGCGCTACGGCGACCAGCGTGCCGGGCGTGTTCGCCGCCGGCGACGTGGCCGACCAGATCTATCGCCAGGCGATCACCTCGGCGGGCTTCGGCTGCATGGCAGCACTCGATGCGGAGAAGTTCCTCGACGCGCATTGAGGCTGCCCGATGGGCGCATTGCTCACGCGGGTGCTGCCGTCCATCGAGGCCGGTGCGGGCGATGCGTGGGACACGCTCGACACTGCGGGCAATCCCTTCGTATCGCGCGCTTTTCTCGGCGGACTGGAAGACACCGGCTGCCTGCGCGCTGAACTGGGCTGGCGCGCCCATCATGTCTCGCTGTGGCGCGATGGCGCGCTCATCGCCGCCGCACCCGCCTATCGCAAGCTCAATTCGCATGGCGAATTCGTGTTCGACCACAGCTGGGCCGATGCGCACGAGCGCAGCGGGCTACGCTATTACCCCAAGATTCTCAGCGCGGTGCCCTACTCGCCGGTCAACGGACCGCGCCTGCTGCTGGCATCCGGCGAGCCGGCGCAGACGCGCATCGCGCTTGCGCAGGCGCTGCGCGACGATGCGCAGGCGCGCGGCTGGTCCGGCGCACACGTGAACTTCTGCACGCCGCACGATGACGCAGCCCTCGGCAGCGACGGCTGGCTGCAGCGCCACGACGTGCAGTTCCACTGGCGCAATGCCGGCTATGCGGGCTTCGACGACTTCCTTGCAGCACTCAACGCCAAAAGGCGCAAGGAGATTCGCCGCGAGCGCGCGCGCGTTGCGACCGATGGCTGGGTGTTTACCGCGCGCAGCGGTCGCTCGCTCGATGACGACGAGATCGCGCGCATCCATGCGCTGTACGTCGGCACCTTCGTCGACAAGGGCAACTATCCGGCATTGACCGCCGATTTCTTCCGCGTGCTGGCCCGGCAGGCAGCCGATCCGCTGGTCGCCCTGCTCGGCTACCGCGAGGGCCGACTCGACGCGATGGCGCTGTGCCTGCGCTCGCCGGACACTCTCTACGGCCGCTACTGGGGCGCCGATGATCCCACGCCGGGGCTGCATTTCGAGGCCTGCTACTACCAGGGCATCGACTGGTGCATCGCCAACGGCATCGATCGCTTCGAACCGGGCGCTCAGGGCGAGCACAAGATCGCGCGCGGCTTCCTGCCGGTGCAGACCACCTCATGGCACTGGATCGCAGACCCGCGCCTGCGCGATGCGATTGACCGCTCGCTCGCGCGCGAGCGGCTGGCCATCGCCGACTATGCGCGCGCGGCCACCGCGCACTCGCCGTTCGCGAACCGCGAGCCGTGAACCTGCGCCTGCCGTGGCTGGGCGATGCGGCCGATGCGCCGTTTCCCGCACCCGCCAGCGCGCGGCGCCATCCCAACGGATTGCTCGCCGCTGGCGGCGATCTGAGCGTGCCACGGCTGCTGGCAGCGTATCGCAGCGGAATCTTTCCATGGTACGGACCCGGTGAGCCGATCCTGTGGTGGAGCCCCGACCCGCGCTGCGTATTCCACACCACGCGCATGCACCTGCCGCGCAGACTCGCACGCACGCTTGCCGCGAGCACGTGGCAAGTCGTCGCCGACACCCGGTTTGCCGACGTGATCGACGCCTGCGCCGCACCCCGCGAGGCACATGCCGGGACCTGGATCGTGCCCGAGATGCGCAACGCCTACATCGCCCTGCACGAGGCCGGATTCGCGCACAGCATCGAGGTGCTCGACGGCACCGAGCTGGTCGGCGGACTTTACGGGGTGTCGCTGGGCCGCGTGTTCTTCGCCGAGTCGATGTTCAGCGCGTGCAGCGCGGGCTCCAAGGCAGCCCTGCTGGGTCTGGCCACCCGGCTGCGCGAATGGGGCTGGCCCCTGATCGATGCGCAGGTGCCCTCGCCGCACCTGTACACGCTCGGCGCGCAGATGCTGGCCCGCGAAGCCTTCCTGCAGCAGTTGCCGCAGTTGCTCGACGGATCGGCGCCGGCCGGGCACTGGCGCCAGCGCTTCGGCACTCTCGCAGTCGAGCGCATCGGACGCCCGATTCCAGCCGCTTGAGCCCATTTGTGCCGGTTTGCTTTCGCCCACCACGGGAACGTGGGAGAATCCCGCGCCCTTGGCGATCCCCGCCGCAGCCAGATAAAGATGTCAAAAGACGACCAGCTAGAGATGGAAGGCACCATCCTCGAGACGCTCCCGAACACCATGTTCCGGGTCAAGCTCGAGAATGGCCACGTGATCACCGCCCATATCTCCGGGCGCATGCGCAAGAACTACATCCGCATCCTCACCGGCGACAAGGTGAAGATCGAGATGACGCCCTACGACCTGAGCAAGGGCCGGATCACCTACCGCATGAAGTAGCGCGCCGACGGGGCCGCGAGGCTGCATCCTGACAAGCTTCGTGCGGCCGCCTGCAATTGACGCGCGTGGCAGCGCGGCTCAGACTCCACCCCATGAGCGCTGTCGTCCCCTCCCGCCGTCCCAGCACCAGCGCGGCCCGCCCGCTGCGCCGAGTGCCGGCTGCAGCGGTCGACCGAATACTGCTCGCTCTGGAGCTCGGACGTCGTGGCCAGGCATTGCGCCAACTGGGCGAACATGCTCGATCCCGCCAACTGCCTCGAACTCGCTAAGCGGGTTGCTGCTGCGTGCGAGGAGCTGGGGTTCGCCTGCGCGCTGATCGGCGCTGCAGCGCTGGCCGTGCACGGCTATGCCCGAGGCACCGAGGATGTCGATCTTGCGGTCAATGTGGATCCCGGTTCCCGCCTGGTCGCGCTCGAGAGCGCACTGACAGGCGCTGGCTTGCGCACGCGGCTCCGCATGCCGGATGACGACGACGCACTCGGCGGGGTGTTGACGGTGTGGGCGTCCGAAGACGTCGACGGAAATCCTGTCGGCGTCGTGGATGTCGTGAACTTCCACAATCCGTTCAGTACGGTTCGCAACCCGGGCTCTGCGGCAATCACGCGAGCTCGCCCGCTCGATGGCCTCCCGATTCGATGCGTGACGCTGGAGGACCTCGTCGCACTCAAGCTCTATGCGGGCGGGCTGACCGATCGCGCGGACATCCTGGAAGTGCTGCTGCAGAACCCCGATGCCGACATCGCAATGATTCGCTTGACCGCAGCACCGTTCGATTCTGCCGGCGCACTGGATGGCCTGATCGAGGCGGCGGCTGGATTGAATGCCAACTATCGGAAGCGCCCTGGACCGACGTAGCATTTGCTTGCGCGGAAGACGCAGGCCAAAGGTGTGCTGTGGCCGGAAGCGGCCTTGGGGCTTCCGGCATCCGCGATCCGGCGCGGCTTTCGCGGCATTGTCATCGATTCGCGCGGCGACCCACGGGGTCCGGTCGAAGGACATGCACTCGTCACGCTTCAGCGGTTTCGTCCGCGCAGCTACTCGAATCCGTCGGCAAACAGCGGCGGTTGGCCTGGCACCAGGCTCTGCACGCTGTATTGGCCCGGCAAACCCAGGTCGGTGCGCGCCGGTTGCAAACTGACCGTGCCGACCACGGGCGGTGCGCTCGCCTCGATGGTGAAGCGGAACAAGGTTCCCCAGTCCAGCGTATCTGCGCCACCGGCAGCAGCGAAGCTCACGGTCGCGGGTAGCGTGCCTGGTGCCGAAATAGTTGCCGGCCAGTCGTTGCCAACAGTCGCATCGAGATCGACAAACGCAGTGGCCGAAACACCGGCCGCGTCTGCACGCGTGATCGTGAACCGACCAAAGCCGCGCGCTTCCAGCACCCTCAGGTTGGGCTCGGCACCAGTGGTAACCGCACGTGCAAAGTCGATGTTCATCACCGCATAGTCGTAGCGCCAGCGACTACCGCCGAGTGGCGTGACCTTCACCGCTACGCGCGCGCTGCCTTCTGCAGTCGATAGCGGCGTGTTGCGCTGATCGGTGCCGGTGCCCTGCGCTACCCAGCCGTCGACTGCGGGGCCGGTACGGAATGGCGTGCCCTGCAGCGTGCCGATCACCCACTGGAATCCATTCCATTGCGGGGTGACTTCGATCCAGCCCATCGTGTTCTCGATATCGATATCGTCGCGCACGGTGTACCAGGACTCGAACAGCCAGCGCGCGCCGTCGTTGGCCGGCCGCTCGATGGCGCTCTCGCGTATCACCATGCGATAGCCGTAGCCGGTCGGGCTCGCCGGGCCGTTGAAGTCCTCAACGCCGTCGCAGCCGTTGGCGCCGACATCGTCGAAGATCGAGCCGCAGCGGCCCCACAGTCCCCGCGCCGGAACGATCTCGCTGCGCGGCGCGAGGTAAAAGTCCAGATCGTTGCTGCCCGCGGTGTAGACGTCGCGACACCCGCGACCGAGCACGTTGCCGCCGCTGCAGGTTGGGTCAGCACAGACCTCGTTGGTGGTGAACCACGCGTGCTTGGCACCGGAGCGGCCGATCTGCTGGATGCGCCCTTGGGCATCGATGCGATACATGTTCCAACTCAGGATCGGGTGCTGGTCGTTGTTGTATGGCGGCAGTGGCGTGCCGTTCAGGAATTTCTCGTACCACGGCACGTCGGCGGTGGTCGCGGTGTTGCTGTTGCGCAGGGATGCGCTGGGGGTGAACACCACCTCGCCATCGTCGCTGCCGCCACTGGCCGAAGAAGGCCCGTCGCACAATGTGAACGGCGGCGTGTTGTCGTCGCTGAGCTTGCAGCGCAACTGCTGCACGTCGATGAACTCGAGCAGCACGTCGGTCAGCTTGCCGTTGGTGCCGTGCCATTCGGGTGCAGCACACGACTTGGGAGTTGCCGGCGCCGGGTTCAGCGCGAACAGCGGGCTGTCGATGGTCAGGTCCGCGATCACCAGTCCCGCCGCGGACGGTTGTCCCAGCCACACCGCCAGCGCGGGCCCGATGCGCAGGTCGATGGTCGGCATCAGCAAGCGCCCGGCGGCTTCATCGAGGCGATACATCAGGCGATCGGCCACGAACCAGATACGGCCACGCGAATCGCGCAAGGCAATCGAGCGCGGCGCATCGGCGGTCGGCGTGAGCGCGAACCATGCGAGCTGCTCGCGCTGGTCGCCGCGCGACAGCACGAAGCCCTCGCGGGTGGTCAACGCGCCGCTATCGAAGCCGCGGATGGTGCCGTAGTGCGCGCTGAACTGCAGCGCGTCGTCGCGCAGTCCAAAGTGAACGCGCCCATGAATATCTGCCTTGCGCTGCGTACTCAGCGTGGCGCCAAACTGACGCAACAGATCGGCGTTGACCCGCAGGCCGATGCTGCCACCGCGCGCAGCCCACGCCTGCTCGTCAGGCGCTGCGGGGATCTGCGCTACGCGCATCGCGCCCCCGCTTGCGGCGACATTGGCCGCGCACGCCAGCAGCGCGGCGGCGGCAATCCAGTTCGACGCGATGGCTGCGTGCGACATCGAGTGTCCTTCAGCGCGTCGCCGCGCTACTGTGCTGCGTGGTGGCCATCGTCACCGGCGGCGAGCGTCCTGTCGCCTCCCACTGGTCGTAGGCGAACTGACCGCGCGTAAGGGTACGCGGCCCGGTGGCCAACGGCGCGCGGTCGTCGGCGCACATCAGGTTCTCGCTCGGAATCGCGCGTTCGACGGCCTGGTCGCGCAGGAACTCGACGTACTCGCGCGTCGCGACTTGATGACGCAGGCGCACCTGGACAGTGATCGGCAGCGCGGTGCCGCCCGGCACCGGAATCGCCCAACTGCGATCGTCCCAATGCGCCAGTGCGGTCGATCCGGGCGCTGCCGGTGGATAGCGGCCGACCGGGATCGGGCGCAACTCGAGATCCGCACCGCCGGTGAATCCACGCGGCGGAATGCGGTTGTCCTTGGCGATGCAGTCGTTGCGCGCGAAGTGGAACATCGGCCGGCCCTGCGCATCTTCGGTTTCGCAGGACGGTGCGTTGCCCGCGGCGTTCCAGATGCCTTGCTTGACCTCGTACACCGCATCGTCGCGGTTGATTGCCAGTTCGCCGGTCGCCGCGTTGTAAGCGTTGCTGCGCCAGAACACCGTTCCGCCAGCGTCGCGCGCCTGAAGCTCCAGCCACATGCGACGGCCCTCGCTGTAGCCGGACGGGACCTTGTGCCCGGCGAGGTTGGTGACCCGAACGGCGGCCTGCAGCGTGCCCGGCGCGGATGCCAGCGGCGCCAGCGTCAGATCGAGGCTCGCGCTGCGCTGGAGCATCAGGGTGGCGGCGGCCGCCGCCTGCGTGAAAGCTTGCTGTCGGCCGCTGCCGAGCGATGCGCCATAGAGGCTGGAGATCACACCGGGCATCCAGGCGTTGGCGCCGGCGAACTCGTGGATGCCGAGGTTGCCCGCGCGCGAGCCCTGCGGGTTCTGCTGGCAGGCGCGCGCCTGCGACTCGGACGCTTGTGGCATGTGGCAGGACTGGCAGGTCTCGCCGTAGCGCGCTACGTCGCCACGCGGCTCGTCGAGCGCCATTCCGTCGGCGAAGATCCGGTCGGCGAAGGCACTGGTGCGCCACTCGCCGTAGGTGCGCTCGATCGGGAATGGGATTCCGGAGTCGTTGCCGTCGGGCAGGATCAAGGTCTTGAGCGGCCCGAGGTTGGTCACCGGCGTCGAGATGTCGTGGCAGGCCGCGCACATCTCGCTGCGCTTGACCCAAGTAGAGAAGGCCGCCGGGTGGGGTGCTGAGTTGATGCCGGGCTCCGGGTAGAGGTACGGGCCGATGCGGCAGGGCCCGAAAGCGTCCGGCATGCCGTCGCCGTCGCTGTCACAGTTCTGGTCGTCGACCCAGAGGTTGCCGTTGTGCTTGCGCGCGGTCTGCCCGGTGGGCCCGGCCTCGCGCAGGCGATGGCAGAAGTCGCAATCGACACCATCGAAGTCGTTGCCGCTTTCATCCTGGTCGTCGTGGTCGCCCTGCATTTTGCAGCCGTCGCTGCCATCCACCGGCGCGCCGGTCGCGCTCTTGGCGACGCGTCCGCCGTACCACGCCGACGGCGTGTGACAGCGCAGGCAGAAATCGCCCACGCCGGGCACGTCCTTGTTGGCGACGTCGAGTGCGGCCCAGAACAGCGGATCGCGCGCGGCGTTGGCCTTCATGGTGCCGGCCCATGTGCTCCAAGGCATGTAGCGCCGCTCGGTCGCATTGAAGCCTGCGTGGCAGTTGAGGCAGTTGTTGGAAGCTTCGCGCTCGAAGCTCAGACCGGGCTGGGTTCCGTGCGGCGTGAAGTCGACCGGCGCGCCTGCCCAGGCCGCAGGGCCCAAGACCGCAAGCGCGCACCAAAACGCGACATGACGCCAGCGCCAGCGAGGCATCGCAATTGCACCGTCACTCGAAACCGTTGGCGAAAACCAAGTCCCCGGCGCCCGATGCGAGCGTTGGCAACGCGAAGCTGACTGGGTTGCCCGGCTCGGTGATCTCGAGCGTCGCGATGGACACTACCGGCGGCGAGGCAACCGTGAAGCCAATGCGCAGCATCGCGCCCCAGTTCAAGCTGGCGGCGTCCTGCGGCGCCCGCACGGCGAACGAGCCGTTACCTTGCGTGACCGCCCAGTCGTTTGCGGTGTCGGCATCGCCGTCGGACACCACGATCTGCTGCGCGACCGCGCCCGGCGCCAATGGGAGCACGAAGCCGTCGAAGCCGTTGTTGCGCACGACTTCGAGGTTCGGTTCCGAGCCGGCCGTAACCGCGCGAGCGAAATCGAGGTTCATGAAAGCGTACTCGTAGCGGAAGTTCCCGCCACCGAGGTCGGTGACGCGCAGCCCGACCTGCGCATGGCCCTCCGCGACATCCAGCGCATCAATGCGCGCCACCATTCCGGGCGGCGCAGCGGCGACCCAGCGGGCCACCGCCGATCCGAGCTGGTACGGATTGCTGTTCGTCACCTGCCAGAGCGACCCGATCCACGTCGACGAGAATGGCCGGGTCGCCATGGTGTTGTTGATGTTGATGTCGTCGCGCACCACGTACCATGATTCGAACAACCACGTCGCCCCGGGGTTGGCCGCGGCATCGACGGCCGACTCGCGCACGCGCATGCGCTGGTCGTAGTTGCCATTGCTGACGACGTTCTGCGCGCCGTCGCAGTTAGTGTCGTAGATCGAACGGCAGCGGCCCCACTGCCCCGTCGCCGGGATGATCTCGCGGCGCGGCCCGAGGTCGCTCTGGTTGTCGTTGTTGCCCGTACCGTAGGTGTCGCTGCATGAGCGGCCGAGCACGTGACCGCCGTTGCACGACTCACAACCCGCGCCGACGTTGATCGTCAGCCACGCGTGTTTGACGCCGGAGCGGCCGACCTGGGTGATCGCGCCCGATGCGTCGATCCGATACAGGTTCCAGATCAGATACGGGTGCTGGTCGGCGCTCGGATACGGCCCCTGCACCGCGTTGGTGAACTTGGTTTCCCACTCGACGTCGGCCGTGTAGAGCGCGGTGCTGGTGCCGAGGGGATCGCCGGGGACCACGGCGATCGCCGTTCCCTGATTGCGGTTGTTGATTAACGTGGACGATGGAGTGAAGACGATCTCGCCGTCGGTAGCGCCGCCCGGTCCGTCGCAGGCGCCGCCGGCCGCCGAAGCGCGGCAGCGCGAGAACTGCGCGCTGAATCCGGTGGTGAACACGTCGGCCTGATAAACGGCCCCGGCCACGCCCGTGACCGCTTCTCCGGGCCAATTCGGATCGCCGCAGGCCTTGGGGGATGCCGCAGCGATGCGCGACTCGACCGGAAAGCGCCCGCGCATCTCGGCGACGGCGAGCCCGGCCAGGTCCTTCCGTCCGAGTCGCTCCGCGAGGGCCGGCGCGACGCGCAGGTCAAAGCTGCGCAACTGGATCTCGCGCCCGTCGGCAGAGAGCCCATACATGAGCTGGTCGCCGTAGAACAGCGCCAAGCCGTCTTTCGACAGGAAATCCAGACGCAGCTGCTCGCCCGGACGGACCACGAAGCGCGGATGCCGCCAAGCGAGCGTGCCACCGTCGCGAAGCTCGAAGAAAAAGCTGCCTTGCAGTTCGCCACTGCCGGACGAGAACGGGCGCAGCGAACCGCCCACGACATCGGCCTCGATCTGCGTCACCTTGGAAAGCGGAACGCGCTGTGTCACGTCCGGTCCTGCGGAGGCGCCACGCCGCGACAGTCCGAGGTCGCGCAGCAGTTCGTCGTTCCAGCGGATGGCCATCTCACCACCCTGGGCAATGAGTCGGTCAGCCGCCGGATCGATGGCCAGCGCAGTCGCCGGCGCAAGCAGTGCTGCCGCGTCTTCCGGCGGCGCCGGCGGCGTTGCTGCATTTGCGGTGACGCTTGCGGCAATGGCAATTGCGAACGACAACACGAGCAATGGGCGTCGCATGTGCTGGGGGCTCCGAAGTGGACTGACGACCAAAGTCGCCCGTATCAGCGCGCAGGATAGCAGGCTGTGGCACTCCACCATTGCGATCGAGTTCACCATCCCCGCTCGCGTCAGCTTCACACCACCGGCAGCGGCTCTTCCTGCGCTTCGGCCACGGTAACCAGCTTGCCATCGTGGACGTCGATGCTGACCTTGCCGCCACCCACCAGCTTGCCGAACAACAGCTCGTCGGCCAGCGGGCGCTTGACGTTCTCCTGGATAACCCGCGACATCGGTCGCGCGCCCATTGCCGGATCGAAACCGTTCTCGGCCAGCCACTGGCGC
>Ga0209591_10003273_pt1 | contig 18816 bp, 23 predicted proteins | sample MAT01_FD_187207 | JGI IMG/M metagenome (GOLD analysis project Ga0209591, IMG submission 187207) | Freshwater microbial communities from Lake Fryxell liftoff mats and glacier meltwater in Antarctica - MAT-01 (SPAdes) (version 2) | ecosystem: Environmental > Aquatic > Freshwater > Ice > Liftoff... | reverse complement strand
TTGGTGTATCCGGCAAAAGGATGACTGCCGATCTCCGGTTTTTTCATAAGCGCATACCAGCGCATACATCGCGATCTTATCCCGCCTTTGTTTTTGTAATTCCATAGATGTGTCTTGTCTTTGAGCCGGCAAAGGTCACAACTATATCGATACCTCGCAAGATGGCCTTCGCCGGAGGCTTACGTTTGGGGCGTGTGCGACACTTCTTGCACCGTGCCGGGATGAAGGTTCGTGCCACGGGACAAGTTCCAGCAAAGGCAGACCCGGAAAAACAACAAGAATTCCATGACAAAACGCTTCAACCACTCCTTCAAGAAGCCAAAGACGGAAAATGCCATGTGCTGTTTATGGATGGCGCTCACTTCGTTCTGGCCGCGTTTATTGGTTTGGTCTGGTGCTTTGAACGTATTTTTATCAAAACCGCTCCCGGCCGATTCCGTTTGAACGTGCTCGGTGCCATCAACTCGACCACACATAAATTGACCGCCCTATACAACACCGATTATATCAACTCCACCACGGTGGTCGAATTGTTGGAAAGGATTGCGGTGGAGTATGCTCGGTTGCCGATTTACATAGTTCTCGACAATGCAAGGTATCAACACTGTGCGTTTGTCAAACTGGCCGCCCAAAGATTGGGCATCAATTTGGTCTTCCTTCCACCATATTCGCCAAACCTAAATTTAATCGAAAGACTCTGGAAATTCGTCAAGGCCGAAGTCTGTAGCGCAAACTATTTTCCAGACCCAAAATCCTTTCAAGCCGCTATCGTCGATTTCTTGAACTCGTTGCACAAAAAACCTATGAAAAAGAAATTAAAGACTCGTTTAACCCACAATTTTCAGCTATTTCGACATGCACAAAACCTTGCGGCGTGAAGTATAATTGAAGTGATACTACCTGAAACATCGTGATTTTGAAGTTTTTGTATTACTTCGTTGTTAAGTCTGAAAATATCATCAATTGATACTTTGCGCTTGCCTTGCATCAATCTTATTTGCGTATCTGGTTTGGCGTTCATGAAGTAGTACATGGCTTTAAAATCTTCCAATGATGGAATTTTTGCCATGCTTGCCGGTACTTCATTATTATTTTGTCTCTGTTCTGGCAAGGTTACACTTGATTTTCTTGGTAAACTTCCTTGTTGTTTTTTCATTAAACTTTGTTGTTTTATATTTTTTTTGTTGGTGCTAACTATACTTATCCGCCATATCATCAATCTAAAACCCGCAGCGTATTTTAGCTTGACACCATTGCGGATAAGTAGCTATGCCCACAAGCCCCTGCCCACCCCCAACTCGGGAAACAAACAGGGACTTGACATCACAATTTGGCTCAACAGTAAAGATCAGGTGGTTGATATTGTATCAGTGGCAAATATATGGGTCTTTTTGGAATTTTAAATAGAAACGGTAAAAAAAATATTTTTTATATTTAAATACCCCAACAGCCCATCGGGCAAGGCGCGCACCCACCAAAAGCCATGATCCTATCGGCAACGAGGCGGATCTGCGCTTGGGTGTCGGCGCGCAATAACCGAACGAAAAGCCCTTCACGGCTGCTCGTTCTTTTGTCCCGCTGGCGCGAGGTTCCCCCTCGTGCTGCGTATCGGTCTGTTGCCTTTTGCCGCATTAAATCCAATCTAACTCCGTAACCGTTTTTTCATGCACCACATCACCCGTGTGCGCGGTTTCTTTGGGTTCAAAAAGCAGGTTAAACACAACCTCGCCGTTCGTGTGGGGGCGGTGTTCTACGCCTTTGGGAACGATGAGTATTTCGCCTTCTTTTGTTTCCACCGTCCGACCGTCTCGAAATTCCATGAGTAACGTGCCCTTGAAAACCAGGAACAATTCGTCCTCCTTTTCGTGGCTGTGCCACACGAAATCGTCTTTCAATTTGCACAATTTGACGTATTGGCCGTTGAGTTCGCCGATGATGTGCGGCGTCCATTGTTTTTCAAACATGGAAAATTTTTCCGTGATGTTGATTGCGTTGATTTCTTTCACGTTACTATTTTAAATTTTATTCGCGAATTGCCACAGCCATTACCTTTATTTTGCCGCCATACGGCAACGCTGCTGCTTGATAAATCGTTCGGGCGGGTTTTCTACCGGATGGAAAAAGGCTGTCGTAATAAGGGGTGATGTCTGCCAAATCTTTTAAGTCCAAGAAGGCAATATCTACGAAAACAATTTGATTTTGCTCGAAATTTGCTGCTTTTAGGACCGCAAAAAGATTGTTGAACGCAATTTTAAATTCTTCTAATGTCGTTCCGGCGTGAAATGTGCCATCTTGCAAAACCGCCAATTGTCCGCTGATGTGGCAATAATTGCCCGCAACAACTGCCTGGCTGATGGGTGCGGTGGTGGGCGCAATGCCTTCCCCTTGGGTGATAAACTGCATCATTTTATTTTTCCGTCCAATTGTAACAGCGTTATTTGATAATATCTACACGACCAACAAACCCTCCAAAATAGCCGATTTTAATGCCTCAATCGTTTTAAAATCATTGAGTTGGGCGGCGGGAATAAACATTTCCGGGCTGCCGTTGGCGGTTTCTTTTAGGATAAACGGAAATTGATTAAAAGGGGTATTGGGATGGGCCGCCAAAAATTCGTCTTTGTGCAAAAACTCGAATGGCACGGGCGCCTTGCGCACAAAAGCGTCCCATTCCGGTTCAATTTTACGGATGCCGTACGTCAGATCGCAGAGGCTACACGGGTACGTGGCGGGCGAAAAAACTTTGTGCGCCACATCGAGCCACATATTCCAGGTGCCGCTGTCGGCATTGTAAACAAAGATCAGTTTTTTAATCATGGCTGGGTTTCAAATCGGGAAGTCAGGGTTTCGATGTCGAAATAATTTTTAAAAAACTCATCGCACCACAAACAGATATTTTGCAGGTCTTCGGCGCGATCTTCGGCAAATGCTTTCGTGATGCCAATACTTTCGCCCATGCCGATGGGGTCGCCTTCATTGATTTTTTGAAACACCGGGGAGGTTGATACCCGCTGTAATACATCGGCTACTTTGTCTTTGCGGGCATCGCCCATCGCCTTGTAGGTACCCGGGCAACAGGGATTAATGCGCCAAAGTTGGATGGAGATTTCCTGCGGAATACCCGCCGCGCCCGTTAAAAAACCAATGCCGCCACTGAGTACTTTGCAAAAATTATGTTTGCCATCGCGCAACCAGATGTTTTTTTCCACGGCCCGGCCCCGCGCCCAGTTGCCGCCCAGCCACATATCTTCCGAAGCGCCCCAATAGCCCCAACTCAACGGAAAATCTTTGACGAGGTACGTGTCTTTCTCGATCAGCGGGTTTTTATCGTCGCCATTGACGTTCCGACTTTCAAATAAATCGGCCAAAATCATGATGCGGTCACCGGCGTGCTTGTGGTAGCGGTCAATGCTGGCAATATCGAATCGGGTAACGCCTTTTTCGATCAGGGTATCCAAAATATCGCCGTTAATCAGGTCGCCATTGGTTTGCAACATGATTTGGGTGGCCGTCCCGTATTTGCTTTTGAGCCGGTCGAGTATCCGGTACAGCAGTTTTTTATCGGCCAATGGTTCGCCACCGGAAAGGATAATCCGATTGATGGCATCTGGCATATTTTCGATAATCTGCATGCATTCTTCTTCCGAAATGCGCTCGCCTTGCGGGCCGGAAGTGTTGTAACAATGATCGCATTTGTCGTTACAAAGTTGGGTAAACACCCAGTATAAACTCTCGCAATGGTTAAAATTCATGTTATTTTATTAATTTCCAAAATTTAATTTCATTTTGCATACCGGTGCGTTCATCGTCAATGAACGCTTGCAACGAAGGATACACCACCAATTGGCCGTTATCCATGAGGGCAATATGATCGCCCATGAGTACGGCTTCTTTGAGGTCGTGGGTGACAAACACACTGGTGATTTGGTGCTCGGCCGCTATTTTGCGAAAGAGGGTTTGCATTACGACCCGCGTTTCGATATCGAGTGCCCCAAAAGGCTCGTCTAAGAGCAATAAATTGGGTTTGATAATGAGGGCGCGACCAAAAGCCACCCGTTGTTTTTGGCCGCCGGACAGTGCTTCCGGCATCCGGTGTTGTAGTCCGTCCAAACCCAATTCGTGCAGCATGGATTGGGTCTCTTCTTTGATTTGGGTGGCGGGTAAATGCCGGATTTTCAGACCAAAAGCGATGTTTTCGTGGACGTTTAAATGCGGAAAAAGCAGCGGTTGTTGGTACAAATAAACGGCGCCGCGCAGTTGGGGTTCCACCAGCGTGATGTTTTGATCGGCCAAAAAAATATCGCCACCATCGGGCGGCAATAAACCGGCCATAATTTTGAGCAGGGTGGTTTTTCCACAACCGCTTTTACCCAAAACGGACAGGGTTTTGTGCTTTTCCAATTGGAAAGACAAGTCGTGGAGGATGGTTTTATCCCCAAACTTTTTGTGAATACGCTGAATGTCCAAATACCCCATTTTCTACACAAAAATAAATTTTCGATTGACCCACCACAACATCAACGGCGGCCATATAATTAACAAACTGGCGATGGCCGCAAAATAGACATTTGACTCGCCCACAAACTGGTACGTACGCACCGTCAACGTTTGAATTTTGCCTACACCGATGACCGACACCAGGCCGTAATCAAACCAGGAAATGAGGAAGGTTTGAAAAAAAGCCAGCATCAGAATTGACTTTGACATCGGAAACAGCACTTCGCGGAACGCCTGCCAGCGGTTGCCGCCCAAGGTGGCCACCATCTGTTCCATGTCGAACAATACAGGAGTCCAATGGCTCGAAAACAGCAACACCGCAAACGGAAACGCCAATAAAAACTGCGCGATCCATACCCCCGCAAACGTGCCCGATAAGCCCAGGCGCAGAAACAAAAACTGCACGCAAAAGGCATAAATCACCGGCGAAAAACTGTACGGGAAGTAGGCCAATTGCAGCAAAAAACGTTTGTTTTCTTGTTTTTGAACCAATTTTGACGTAAAGAAACCCGCCATGGTCACCGCCCCGGCCACCGTAACTGCCAATAACAACGATAATCCGATGCTATGGTTCATATTGCCGCTGCTGCGAAAAAAGTCTTTCCAATAATCAAAAGTGATGGCTTGCGGCAGGAGCATTGGAAATCGCCAACTTTCGGCCACCGACAGCAGGATTAACACGCCAATTGGCATCAAAAAAAGGAGCGAAAGTACCGTCAGAATTGCTTTTCTCATGCCCGCCGTTTGGGTTTACGCAACGTGAGTGCAATTAATCCGATCATCAAAAACGCGTATAAAACGGTCATGACGTAAGCCTGCGGAATATCGGCCAAGTTGAATTTTTTGAATTTTTGTCCCATTAAAACCGACATCATTAGGGGCGATTGCGTGCCCAGCAACAAGGGTATTTCGTAGGCACTCATCAAAAATACCGCGCATAAAATCAGGTTGGTGCGCGCTTTTTGCAATAAAACCGGAATAATGACCTTGGTTTGTATTTGCTGTTCGCTGCTGCCCAACGTAACGCTCAACTGGCGCAACAAGACCATGTTTTCTTGCTGGTAAATATTCGTGAATAACAGCGCTAAGTACGGGAACGTCATCATCACCTGCGTCAATATCACCCCAATATAATAAGGATCGTTGACGAGCGGCCCGAATTCCGCCTGATCGGTGATCCATCCCGCCTGAAATGCCCACCGGCTCAGTAGCCCCGAGTTGCTCATGACCTGAAACCCGATAAAAGCCGCAATAATCGGCGGAATACTCAACGGCACGTACAATATGGCGGGGGCTTGATCGGGCTTGTGTTGCGTCCATTTAATCACGACCACCAAAGCCAATACCAGCGCCACGCTCAGGGAGATCAACGCAACGCCGGCGCTGCACCCCAAAGCGCCCAAAAACTCGCCGCCCGTCAGGACTTTGATCCAATGATCCGCCGTAAAACCATCGCTGAGCGCGCCGATGAGTCCGAGCGAATACCCCAGGGCATAGAGCAATCCCAGCCCGATCGGCAGCAAGAGGAGCAGGACGTAAAACGTCATTGCGATGGTATTTCTTTTTGGATACAGTATCAAAATGCGTTTTTTAGTTCAATACTTTTTTCCTAAAATCTTCGAATAATCGGATCATATACTGCGGAGCAGGCTCTTGCAATGCTTTGTCCTGAATGGAGGCTCGAGTGGGTGAATTGGTGCGTTTGGGCGTGTTATTGAACTTTTCCTGCCAATCGGCGGGTAATTTAGCCCGATCCAACACCGTTCCGTCGCCCCACACTTCCGGGTTAAACTTTTGCCATTGCGCCTCGGGACTAATCAAAAAATTGGCGACCACCATCGCGCCCGCTTTATTTTCCGACAATTGCGGAATGCCCAAATAATGCGAATTTTGAATCGTACCGCTGTCAAAAACGTAGGCTTTAGCCGTGGGCGCAAAAATATGTTGGTTGATTTTGTTGTCCACCTCGCCATCGTTGTTGGAAAGGGTGAAATCCAATTCACCGTTGGCAAACATTTGGTGCACGGTGGCTAAATTATCCGGAAATGTTTCGCCTTTACGCCAAAAATACGCCTTATTTCGATTAATAAAATCCCATAACTGGGTGGAATATTGCTGGTATTTGGCTTCGTCAAAATCGCCGTTGAGCGCATTTTTACCACCCGCCAATGCAATGAGCCACGCTTTCAACAAGGTCATACCGGTGAATTCATACGGAATGGTGAAGCGGTTGGGGTGCGCACGGACGTAGGTCTCCAATTCGGCCATCGTACGGGGCGGCACGGGCGTGCGCACGGTGTCATAAATCATGGTCATTTGTACATTTCCCCACGGGCACTCCATGCCATTAGTTTCTTGCTGGAAGTCTTGCCGAATGGTCGGATTGCCAAAATCAATGTATTGACTATTGGGCAATTGCGCTACGAATGGGCCGTACAAGGCATTTATTTGGCGCAACTGGAAGAAGGTTTCGCCATTGATCCAGCACAAATCCGTACCGGACTTCGACTGGTTATTTTCTTTTTCGGCCATCAAAATTTTGACCAATTCATTGCCTTGTCCGGCATTGACGGATAAGGTGATGTTGTATTGCTTTTTCACCGCTGGCACGACAAAATCCTGCATAAAACGATTGATTAAGGGATCGCCTTGCCACATCGTCATTTGCACGGTTGAACCGTTGGCCATTTTTTCGAGATCCGTCCAGTTTTGTTTGGAAAGGTCTTGCGGCGTTTTGGCCGGTTCGTTTTTACAGGCACTCACACTGCAAAAAAGCAGGAATATTAAAATATATTTCATAATATAGTATCAAATGTAAAACAAAAAAGGCGCTTTCGTTAAAATAGTGATCTGATGACTCAACGTCATCGGATCACTGACCCGAGCGTAAAATCAGTGATCAGATGACTCAAAGTCATCTGATCACTAACCCGTTAAAATAGTGATCTGATGACTCAACGTCATCTGATCACCGACCACATTTCTTAAAACGAGTACCTCAAACTAAACTGGAACTGCCGTGGTGGTGCGGCATTGCGACGCACCAAAACGCCGGAAGCAGCCGAACCAATCTGAATTTGATTGCTTTGCGTGGCATTGTTAAAATAACCACTCAGGTTCGTTGCGTTGAATACATTAAAGACATCCGCGCGGAACGAGAGGTTGTTTTTACTAAAACGAATCACGTATTCGGCGTTGATATCGAAGGTATTTGACCACGGTAAACGGTCGCTGTTGCGCACTTCGCCGGGTTGACGATCGCTATTACCCACGTAAGCCGCGCCAAAACTGCGTCCGTCGCCGTTGAGGTCGGTGGTGCCGTAAATAATGGCATCGGGGATACGATTGATCGGTTGACCGCTTTGAAGCAAAGATGCCAGCGTGATTGACAGACTTTTAACCGGGAAATAACTGTAAATAGCGTTGATCACGTGGGTACGGTCATTGATACCAACGCCCCATTCGTTGTCAAAATTGTTGTTATCCATCGCTTTGAAATTAATGTCTTCCGTATTGTTGCGCAATCGGGACAGCGTATAGATCAGGCGATAACTGTAATTATCATCCCCCCGGTCTTTTTGCAAATTGAAAGACGCGCCGTAATATTCTGCCTCGCCTTTGGTTTCGGAAACCACAATGTTGCGGGCAACACCGGTCAATTTTTCGCCGTTGATGGTCGCCGATCCATCGGCACCAATCGGAATCGGGCGACTGGCATCGGCGGCGGCATTGGTGCGCACTACTACATTGGCGGGGTCAATGGTGTAGGTACTGGGTGCATTCAGGTCGCGCAGGCGAAACAAATTATTCGACTTGTTGTAAACGAGGTCCACGTAAAACAGGCGCTTGCTATCCAATTGTTTTTGGTAACCGACGGAGAACTGGTGCGTGTACGGATTCTGATAACCTTCGGGGTTCAGGATACGGCGTTCGCCGCTAAAAGCCCTTGCGCGTTGCTCCTGCAAGGTAGTTGCGACGGGGCCTCTAAGGTACTCCACATTATTCGCATTGGCGCCCTGATTACCATCAAAAGTAATTTTATCAATATCGGTATCAGCCGGTAAAATCCCTTTGCGCACCAATTCCGTCAATTGCTTTTTATAGTCGTCAGATGTCGTGTTTTGTTGGAGGGCATCGGAGTACAACGCGTAGTTTATTTTATCGTAAAAAATGCCGTAACCGCCTCTTATTGAACTGGTTGGCGTCAATTTATAGTTAAAACTGGCGCGGGGTGCGATGTTGTTGGCATCTCCTTTGGAAGCACCGCCCTTGCTCAGGTTATCATAATCGTATCGCAAGCCCAAGGTCAGATTGAGTTTGCTGGATGCGCTGTACACATCTTCTACATACGCGGAATAAATGGATTGGCGCGTACCGAAAGAAGCGGGGCGCAACTCCACGCCGTAGGCCAATACCTGCACTTCGGCCGGAATATCATTGATACCGAGGGCGGAACCCAGGTTTTTGGCCTTCAGGGCGGCCAACTGCTCGGCGGTCAATTTGACGGTGTAACTACCGTTGGGGTTGCCGCCGCCAAAGAGGCTATGATCGGCACTGATGATCTCGGCACCCGCTTTGAACGTGTGTTTATCCTTGTAAATCGTGATTTTTTGTTGCCCCTGCACCGTTTTTTCGTGTTCATCAAACAAATAACCCGGGTGACCGAGTACGGCCACCGTTTGTTCCTGCGCATCCAATACGCTTACATTGGGCGAATTGACATTGGCCGCCCGGCCGTAGTTCCAGCGGAAAGTGCTGTACTGAACATTGGTTTCCGATTTGAAATTATTGCCGGAATACGTGTTCTGCACGGCCAATAACAAACTGTTGCGATCCTGAAAATTTGCCGTAGAAGGGAAGGCTACACCCCCTTCTAAACCGCCACCCTGGCGAGCGATATTGACAATACCGACGTTTGCTCTAAAGGCAGAAGCAAAGCGATCTGTCCATTTTTGGTCCACTTTTGCGCTCAGGTAGGTGAAATTGTTTTCCCCACGAACGGTCTCATTTACCCCCAATGCCGGTGAAACCAAGAAATTATCTTTAATATCTCGGGTGTATTCGGCATTCAGGTAGTAGAATGTTTTGTCTTTTTTCAAAGCACCACCGACGCCAAATCCGCCTTGGTAGCGTTGAAAACCGTCTTTCACCTGATTGCCCGACAAGTCGCGCAAGATGTACGGCGAACTGGCATCAATGACCGCTCCCGGGCGCGTGATAAAAAAGGCTTCGCCGGTGGCTTCATTGCTACCGCTTCGGGTGGTGATGTTGATAATACCATTCGCCGTGTTGCCGTATTCGGTAGAAAAATTATTGGTCAGCACGTTGATGTTTTTAGTAAAACCGACGGGAATATTGAATTTTAGTCCCCCCAAAAAACGCTCGTTGTTGTCCATTCCATCCAATAAATAATTGGTAAACAAGCCATTAGAGCCATTGATGCTCACACTTGGGGCTTCCGGATAAAAACCCGTGGCTTGTACAACATTGGGCAGGCGATACAGGAGACGCGAAATATCGCGCCCTTCCAACGGCAGTGATTCGATCTCTTTTTGCTTCAGTTGGGAAGCCACCTGCGCATCGCGGGAATTAATTTTGGAGGTATTAAAAATGACCACCTCCGTCAATTCACTCGCTTTTTTGGGTATTAATACCATCTGAACGCTGGTGTTCGTATTGCTTTGCAAAACGATACCGTCCGCTTTGGCGGCTTGATAGAGATCCGTCCCGTCCACCGAAACTTCATATACGCCGGACAGGGACAAGCCCCTGAAAATCGCCTTTCCCTGGGCATTAGACACCGTGGAGTTTTGATAACCAATGGCGGTATTGGTCAATTGAACGGTTACTCCATTGGGGCGGGCAGTACTTGATGCCTCGCTCAGAATGACTTCAATATCCACCTGGGCAAAAACGACTGCCTGAAAAAATAGCAATAATAATGTGCAAATTTGCTTCATAAAATAAGAAATTAATTAAATGGTTTGTTGCGTCCTGTTTAGGAACATAAAATGAATAAACTCGGCGTCCATTGTTTTTTTGGGATGAATAAAGAAGGTGTACGACCACGTAGTTATGAGTTATGAGTTCCACAACTGTTTGATTGTGTGAATTTTGCATAAATTTATAACTGCGTTTGTTTCAGTATACCACTTATAGAAAAATGGAAAATCCCCTACCCTGTTTACGGCTCCGGTGATCCGGGGCATAAACAGAACGGTGCTGGGCCAACATACTTTGACCAGTGCATGGACAACGTTAATCGTTTTTTGTTAACGTGTTTACCCTGTATTCCATACTATAAGAGGGAAATTAGGCCGGAGGGCCACGGAAAGGCGCATTCATTCCAACGCCTGGCGATGCCGTGATGGGCGCATTATACAGCGGAATGGATGGTTGGTAAGCGGCGATAAGGCCAATCAAATCCCTTTTCAGGGGGTTATTACCCAATAAACGGCGCAATAGGCCCTTGAAATCGCGGCTATTATCAATATCGTGCAAGGTATCCAACCAACAGGCGGCTTCCTTATTGAAAGGAGCAGCTGCGTGTAAAGCAGCCTGCAATTGGTTGGTTTGCCACGGCAAACGGACAAATGCTTCCCGGTCGTAGTGCGTACGAGAAAGACCGATCAAATAAACGCCCCCATCCGTCGCCGGCCCAAAGACATAAGCGGCCTGCTCCAATGCGCGGCTTGCATTGGTTAATACCTCCGGTGTTAATTCAGGGCTGTCATTACCAATCACGATGACCTTCAAGAACCCTTGCTGGTAAATGCGTTCCATCGCATCGGCAAGGCGTTCGCCAAATGTAGTATCAGCGGTTTCGGTATCGTAGTGCAAAAAAATGGGGAGACCGCTCTGGCGGGCAGTATGCACTGTTTTTTCGATCAGGTATTGGGCAATCCGCTGATTGCCTTTTTTGCCACCATGCCAGTCAAATTGCTTTACCGCCGCTTCGTTGGAAGCAGTACGGGAAAAAATCAGGATGGCAGTTGAACTGGTGTGAACAGGCATACAACAATGATCGTATTGTGGCGCAAAGGTACTTTAAACGCGGGAATGCTTTTAAAAAAATGCAAAAAAGCGCTCGCGTACAGACACATACGATTAAGTTGGGGGGATTGGTTTTTTTGAGGTGGGGAAATTGGTTGAGGGTGGGTGGGTTTGGTGGGGTGGCTGGGGCTGGCCAAAAGGGATCACGGTAGCAATGACCCACCTATTGAAAACAATATTTTATAAAAAGTATGCGCACGTACGCTGGCTTTGCTGTGGCATAAACCCCATTGGCTTGTTCTTTGGTCATGCTATTGGGTATAATGTGTTCATTATCTTTAAGTTTGTCGAGTAGGGTAATATTGCTACGCCACGGAATTTGGGCAACGGTGCGTGGCACAATTGGGGTATTAGCATATTTTTTGTGCCAAAAGACACGAAACCCGAAGTCAAGTTGATCTGCTATTTCTTTTATTTGTTGTCCTGTCAAGATCGGCATAATTGTCAAAAAATGATGCTGATACAAGTAAAAACAACAAGTCTTCGCGCAAAATAGTGTCCAAAAACTTAACGTCACCATTTTCTATACCAATACTGAGTTTGTTTTCAATATTAATAATATCTTCTAATGTTCCACTCACTTAAATACCAGTCCGCAATAAGTTCTACGTTTTCGTTGTTGTCAGGTTTGATTATTTGATATTTTATTTCTGTCGTACTTTAAAATGTCGTTGAAGTTTGGGTCGCCCTTGTGCTGACCGCTCACTCATAAATAAACGAAAACTTTATCGTACCTTTTGCATTATCGAACCTTTCGTTAAAAACTTGGATGTTGTACTTTTTGTATGGTTGCTTGTTAGCGGACAAATGTACGGACACTTTTTTGTATTTCAGGCTAAAAACGGTTGAACATCCGTGAAAACACGGAGGGGTATCCAACGCGAGCAAAGCGTTGGGTACCCCCTCAACCCAAAATCCATTTTAATCTAATTTACCCCTGCCCAAAATGGCATTTTAATCGGATTTGGGCGGTAATTTATCCCTTCTTTTTACGCTTCACCTCATCCCTTCGCATCGGCATAACATCAATAATACTAAAAATATGGTTGGCGGACAAGACTTCTTTTGAGCGTAGTTTCACAAAACCATCCTTTCCGATCAGCAATAGGGTAAAATGGGTGGGATGGACTTGAAACTCGTTGAAAATCTTAGCATTTTCGGGTGTATAGAGATAGTTTTCTACGAGGATATCTCGCTCCACACATCCTGCCGTTTTTTCTTTAAATATTTGGTTTTGTTGTTTGAATACACTGTTGGCACTATCGGGCGCAAATATCAGAATGCGTCGATAGTCACTATTTTGAGCCATTGCGGGAGGCAATGTGAAAGAAAAGAGGAGGATAAAAAAGCGTTGAATGGTCATATTTTTTATTGTTTCAATTCATTTTTTCGTTCATAGCGCACCCTTTCCAAGATAGAATTGCCAAAAATGCACAATCCAGTGTTAAAAACACACAAAGATACTGTTCCTGCTGCTATCCACCGCCAAGTTTCGCCACCTGCTGCTTTGAGCACAGCGGATTCCGCTATTAAACAAGCTCCAAACCCAATGATTACTAAACCCAAAGGGGCTTGTATCAGCCAATTTTTGAAATGTTTGTCCATTATTGATGTTTTAGTGCGGAAACAATGTTGAGGGCATTTGGTTCAGAAGATGACTGAACCCTCCGTACTTCTTTACGATCGCCAAACCCAGAAAAGTGTAAGCCGTTTCATAAGATGTGCCCCCCATTCAAATGCGTCACCGTAGAAATTGTTGCTCTTTCTATTTCATCAAGTTGCCAATGATTTAGTAAAAGTTAATTCCTACAAGTAAAGCGGCTGTAAATCCATTGGTTTTACCAATAGGTAAATTTACGTTACTATAATTTATTCGAGCTTGTAAATCTAACGCAAAATTCTTTTTACGGTAAATTTCATAACCCACACTTGATATTATTCCTAGTCCTGAATAATATTTAGTTTCCACTGTGTTTTCAGATTTAAGGTCGTAAAATACAGGAGCATCAGTACCAATGCCAACTCCACCTAATGCCCAAAATTTATCCGTTACAAAATATTGAGCAGAAGCAAAGACACCGCCAAAGTCCCTTAATCTTTTTCTATCTGACAAGTCATATTCGTAAATCGAAACAGCTCCATTGATCAATAAAGCCAATTTAGGGTTTAGCATATAACCTCCTTTCCAATTTATAGCAAGATTTGTGTTGTTCTGATTTTTTGTTGGAAAAATCAAATTTGAATTTGCAATACCCGTTGACAATCCAAATATAACTCCTTTTCTGAGTATTTCATCTTTGCTTTGTGCAGATACAGACAAACTTAGCAGGCAACAAATTGCGAATAATGTTAATAATTTCATTTTACCTTTTTTATGTTAATTAATAATGCAAAGGTAGAGGCATCATTTCGGCAAAATGTTACCGTATGATAAAAAATGAGGAATCACTTGTTATTTCTTATTCGGCTAAGGCTTTGTGTAGTAATTCCTAAATATGAAGCAATATGTTTTTGCGCAATTCGCTAAATTATTTGAGGATTTTTATTAATTAATTCCTCATATCGTTGTTCCGCAGTTTTTGTTAATAAGTCAATTTGTTGTTGCTGTTTTTCTACAAAGGAATTTTCAGCACCCAATAAAAACAATAAATTGCCGAATGGACTTTTTTTAAGTTTAGCAATATTGCTTGCACTGATTCGTAATGTTGTGGTTTTTTCAAGTGGTATTGTTTCCAGTGGGGAAGGCTGATTTGTAATCAAAGACATGTGGTCAGCAAAAAAGTTGTTTTCCAAAACAATATCTAAACAAACGTAACTACTCTCCTTCCAGAGAAACACGCCACAAGCACCATCTATAATAAAATAGGCACTTTTTTCTGTCTGTCCGGTTGCTTTAATTATTTCATTTTTCTTGAATTTAACTTCTTCGCAAAGGTCAGCAAATGATTTCCAAACTTCAATTGGTGCTTCATAATACTTGTCAAATGATTTTTTTAATTTCAGTTCATTCATTTGTTGGGTGTCGTTTTACCGTGATCGCTAACTCGAAAATATACCCACTTCTTACTAAAAACAAGGCACATAAAAACAAGTAGTTGTTTGATAATTAGATAGTTATAAAATAAAATTTAGTTAAGCACGTGTTCGGGATTTTCTCACCGGACCAAAAACGGTTCTTTCCTCAACCGTTTTTACCTTTTTTCAAGCAGGTAAGGAAGAATGTGTTTGAGCAAGTTCTGTCATTTCTTTTCCATTAACGGCTGCCCTTTTGTTTAGCCATTTGTTTTGTGCAAAAAATCCCTTCTGGTGTTAGTGTGTAAATCTATCACGTCAAATCGTTTGGCAGTAGTAAATGAACCCACATCGCTATCGCTGTTAATCAAAATAGCACCCATTAAAATGACATATTTGCAATTGTATTTTGTGTTTTTTACCAATTCGTTGATGCGTTGGTCAATGGCTTCATAAATCACTTCCGTGGCTTCATGTATGGGTATTTCCGCATTCACTATTCGGGCTTTTTGTTTGAATAGTATTTGCTCAATGGTATTCATCTGGTAATCCATTTCGGTAACATTCCCTTCTATTATTTGGTTGTTGAGCAATTTATTCAATGCCCCTTTTGCCGCACCGCAACAACCAGAGTTATTGGATTGTCCAACGCGATGAATTGCACCAATTTCTCCCGTTTTAGTGATGCCAATGTGCGGGCCATAATAGATAAATACCGCTCCATCATCGGGTACGTGGCTGGCAAATGCCCCCATTCCGGTTAAGCCGGTAAATGGGAAACCGTCCAAGCCCCCCATTTTGAAAGGTCCTAAAAACTCGTGTGCCCTTGCCGGATATTGAATACTATTGACATCATCACTGCAAATGCTATCAGCCAGCATCAATTTGGTAAGTTCCAAGTCCAATTTATCCTCCACAAAATCAATGAGGTTGTTCACACTATCAATGGTCGTGATGGCATTGGGATAGTACTTGCGAATAATCGCTAATTTGTCTCTTTTTTTCATTGTTTTATTTTTTTATTTTTTATAATAAGATATCATTTTCAGGTTGCATTTTTGCGGGCAAATCTGTTTGGCCAAGCATTTCTTTGATATCAATTTCGATATTGGTGCAAATAGCTGAAATGGGAATATCGTTGATTGAATTGTCAAAAGGATTTTCAGAATATTCGCCTATTTGCTCCATGGTGTAAAACACCCAAGATATAAGCAAGGCAAAAGGTATGGTCAACCAAACGCCCCAACTTGCCAAAGCACTTAAATCTTTTAGCAAACCAAACGGAAGTAACACAATAAATATTTTTACGAATATTCGGCTAAATATGCTGTATTGCCTAAAAAGCGGAGTTGTTTTTATTCTTTCGCAACCACCTTGTAGATTGAATAACTCATTGATGTGCTTTACTAAATCACTGTGCTCGTATTCATCTAAAAATTTTGCTCGTTTTAGCTTTGTCAACTCCGTAATTTGTATTTTCAGGATAAAGGAAGCTGTATTTTGTTTTTTCAATAAGACATCATAATATTCCATTTTGTTATGCTTTGTCAAAATGGTTTTAAGCCCCGCATCAAATTCCTCCAATTCGGTTCGTTCCCCTTCAAAATTTTGGTGCAAATTCTCTTTGGTAGTAGCCCAAGGAACAGTTCTACGGAGTTGGAGTCTGAGTATATTCACATAAGCAATATGCCTCGTTAAAAAATCACTTACCACTTTTTTATCTTCTACCAATGCAATCATTTGTGCTGATAAATTTCGGCTGGTGTTGGTTATGCTTCCCCATAATCTTCGAGCCTCCCAAAGTCGGTCGTACGCTTGATTGTTTTTAAAACCCACGTAAAAAGCGACTGCTGTACCAACAGATGCGATGGGCACGAAAGGTATGGCGAGGAATTTAAAACCCATCAATTCATATAACAAAACCACAATCAGGCTTGTTATAAATGTGCTGAATAAATTTTTTCGGGCAAAACCCCAGAGCAGTCTAAAGTTAAAGTCTTTTCCTGTGTACATATTTTTGTTTAAATCACATTTGTATTGTTGATGATTGATGCGGTATTTAAAAGAGTTTTAAAATTTTTGTAACTGTTGTAAATAATTTGCTCGTAGAGGCTAATTCAAAAATAGTAGTGCTATCGGGTAAGATATTTTTCCCTTTTTCTATTGTGCCATATCCATTTAAATAGACCTTATCATTTTTAACAACGCCAATAATTAATCCGTAAGCGTCGCCATCAGTAAAATACTTATTGGCTTGATCGTCCATAAATGCTTCTGAGTTCTTTTTGTCTTCAATATTTGTTGTTTTATGTCTTACATAAAAATAAAGTCCTGCAATTATTGCTGTCAAGATTAAAACTACTATTCCTATTATTTTCATTGCTCGCATTTTGTTGAAATTATTTGATCGGATGAGTGGTCTAAAATGGCACATAACTCGTTGACAGGCGTATTTTTTACCCAAAAATACACCTAAAAAAAACGAGTAAATAATTGTTAATAAATAATTTATAAAATATTTTTTATTTAATGTATTATCAGCGGCAATACAAAATACGCACTTCTTTTTTTTGTATTATCGCTTGTCTTAGCGCAAAGATAAGGTCTTTTTTTTACACCAAATACAAAATGAGATTAAGCCTTCGGAAAAATCTGCCGGGGTATTGTGGGACGTGGCAGGTGTCAGAAGAGGCGGTGGTGGTGGTGCGGGTTTCGCCAAACGCAAACGGGATGAGCACCCATAAAACGAACCAAAAAGCAACTTGGCGACCAGTATTTTTTTGAAAATTGGAAAGCATTCTTTTGGGTGCAATTTATGACATATCCGGCGAAAGTGGACGGAAAAATCAATGAACCAGCCGCTGAAAATGTACCCCAACCCCTTTTCGGAGCACTTGTACCTCAATGCCGAAAAAATGGAAAAACCCTGTCATTTGATGCTGCTCAACACGCTCGGACAAGTGGTTTTTGAGGCGGACATGCTGCACCAAGCGACTGCCGTTTTGCACCGAGGGGTTTTGCCGGCGGGGCTTTATTCGGTCGTTTTACTGGATGCAAAAGGAAGGCGGCATACCGGGAAGGTGGTTGCTGCGGAGTGAGATTTTGGGGTCAGCGCGGGTTCGGCGTTTTCTGCCGGAGGCAAAAGCGATGGTTTTTGTTGACCGTTTTTCAGGTACATAGCCGTTACTTACGTGCCCAAAAAAAGGGGATGCCAAATTGTTAGCATCCCCTTTTTTGATTGGTGAATGGAAAAAGCCGAATGAAACAAATATAAAAAGTAAAGTCTATCTACTATTTCGGCATCCTTCATATTACTTGCAGAGTAGTTGACAGTTTTTTTTAAAAAAGGCCATAAACATTTTATCCCGTGTTTTGCACGGGGGTGAAATTTGGTTTAGGATTTGGAGAGGTTTGGTTTATGCTGCTTTGTCGAGCATCAAATCAAGCCATCCTTTTTCTTGGATGGTACCCGTCAGCATTTCGAAGGGTGTTTTTGCTTTTCGTTCACCCGCCCTGAACCGCCTGTGGTTGTGATAAGCCATAAATAGGTTAAGGGCAGATTGGGTGACATGGTTTTTGGAAGCGTTCAAATAAGGCATTAAAATGGAGTTGATGCATTACACACTCATATTCCGCCTCAATATCATTAAAAGCCGCCGCTTCAAGACGCGAGGCCCATATACCAAGGCGGTGTGCCACCGCATGGAACGTGTCGCTTTGACGAGCAGTATCCGGCAGTGCTTCCCCTTGCGCACCGGCCATGCCCGTCCCCTCGTCATTGCACAACGTGACTATCTCATACCCCTCTGCCGCTAAACATTTCCAACGCGCCGACCAACTTTCGCTTTTCCGGTCTTTTGACAATTCGATCTGTAAGATCGCCAAACTGACGGGATCAACCGTTATTAAAATCGTCTGGTTTTTGGCAAAAACCTCATCGCTGCAAATGGCTAAACGCAATACAGGCCCTTCAAATGCCAAAACATTGCCTTGAAGAGTGCATATGCGCTCCAACTCTTAGCTTATAAAGCCAACGGAACGGTGCGATATATCCATCCATTTAAGTATTGTGTTGATCCCTTCTATCGAACTCTTTGTTTCAAGACGCAACATCAAGATGTACTCCAAACGCTTCCTTTTAGCGACCGAGGGATCAACCACAACCGCCCCGCCAAACCGTTCTTCCCCAAAATTTTTAAATTCATTGCGCAAATTGTAAAATGAATTGGCGGGAAACCTTATATTTGCCCGTTA
>Ga0209591_10003272_pt1 | contig 18817 bp, 11 predicted proteins | sample MAT01_FD_187207 | JGI IMG/M metagenome (GOLD analysis project Ga0209591, IMG submission 187207) | Freshwater microbial communities from Lake Fryxell liftoff mats and glacier meltwater in Antarctica - MAT-01 (SPAdes) (version 2) | ecosystem: Environmental > Aquatic > Freshwater > Ice > Liftoff... | reverse complement strand
CCTGTGTCGCTACCGATGCTGGCGCTGATGGAGAGGTTCTTGAGGAAGGTGCTGGGATTGTGATCAGTACTCAGCGGGTGGCTACTCAACTGCAAACCCTACTTCCCATGTTTCAAGATCATCCTGAGCTCACGACTCTTTTGGGACGCAAAGCCCGTCAAAGAGTCTTAGATCGCTACACCCTCTCTCAAAACATTACCCAACTCGAAGATCTATACCGACAAGTGCTGCGGCAACAGCATATCTATTCTAGTAGCTTGGTTTAACGTGAGCTAAGGGAGTAGCAATGAAATAATGTCCCGATCCGCCCCCTAAATCCCCCAATTTTGGGGGACTTTGAAAGGCTCGGAAGTCCCCCAAAATTGGGGGATTTAGGGGGCTAGCAAGCTAGCGCATCCCACTGGGAATTTATTTCAATGCAGATCCCTAACTATTCTCCAAAACAGCGTCAGCTAACGTTCTAGCTATTAAATTCTTATTTGTAAACTAATGTAACAATATTGCCGTCAAAGCGTCTTAACTCCTTGACAGCTCCTAGCAATCAAGACTATTCTGACATTCATACCCGGGTATCAATTACATAGTCGTTTTATGCAAGACAAGCACAAGGTCACTTTATATCTCCCCCCAGAACTTCACCGACAGCTAAAGATTAAGGCTGCCGTTGACTTTGAAGCTATGTCTGCGATCGCCGAGCGTGCAATTGTTTTCTATTTGACACATTCGGAAGTTGTAGACGAAGTAGAGATGTCTCACGGGCAAGCTAACAAAATTTATGACTGTCCCCATTGCTCTAGTCCTCTCATTGTGAGAGATGGCGAGATGGCTATGGTTGGCGATCGACATAGCGTTTTACTGGAAGAAAGTATTCCTACTTCTGCGCTGTCGGAAGCTGACGTATGTTCTGACCAACGAGATGAAGGCGAGTTAGTCATTTGTTAGCATAGCGACCTTAGGCGAGCGTGTTGCTCAAGGGATAAGTTCTAGGTTCGGTAATGTCTGCACTGTTTATAGGTTAGGCTTTATGGTCATGAAAGAAGAGCTTAGTATCTTAGTTCAGGCTCAATATCCTCTGATCTATCTCGTCACTTCTGAGGAAGAGCGAGCCGAGCAGACGATTGATGCTCTTGCACAGATGAAACCCACACGAAAGGTCTTCATTTGGACGGTTACCCACGGAATTGTTGAATACGGTCAGCCTCGCAATGTGACTCAACACAATACGGTTTCTCCAGAAGCGGCTGTAGAGTGGGTGATTCGTCAACGTGATCCTGGAATCTTTGTATTCAAAGACTTGCATCCATTTATCGACTCGCCTGCCGTAACCCGTTGGCTACGAGACGCGATCGCTAGCTTCAAAGAGACTCAACGAACAATCATCTTAATGTCTCCCGTTCAAACGATCCCAATCGAGCTAGAGAAAGAGGTTGTTGTCCTCGACTATCCTCTACCAGATATGGCTGAACTCAATCAAGTCTTATCACATCAGCTTGAACTCAGCCGAACTCGTCGAGTTACGACCGAAGGTCGTGAGAAATTACTCAAAGCAGCCCTGGGTTTAACTCGTGACGAAGCGGAAAAAGTATACCGTAAGGCACAGGTAACTTCTGGATGTTTGACCGAAGCTGAAGTAGATATCGTTCTATCTGAGAAAAAGCAACTCATTCGCCGAAACGGCATCTTGGAATACATCGAAGAAGATGAAACCCTGGATTCAGTGGGTGGACTTGAGGAACTGAAGCACTGGTTGAGGCAGCGTTCTAACGCCTTTACCGAACGTGCCCGCGAGTATGGATTACCCCAGCCCAAAGGCATGATGATCTTAGGAGTGCCGGGTTGTGGAAAGTCTCTCATTGCAAAAACAACGTCCCGCCTTTGGGGTTTGCCTTTGCTAAGACTGGATATGGGTCGGGTTTACGATGGCTCTATGGTGGGGCGATCGGAAGCCAATCTGCGAAATGCGTTGAAAACGGCTGAGTCAATCTCACCCGCTATTCTCTTTATCGATGAAATTGATAAAGCATTCGCAGGCAGCACAGGCTCTGCCGACTCTGATGGAGGCACTTCTAGCCGCATCTTTGGTTCCTTCCTTACCTGGATGCAAGAAAAAACTTCGCCGGTATTCGTTATGGCAACTGCTAACCGGGTTGAACGTCTGCCAGGTGAATTTCTGAGGAAGGGACGTTTTGATGAGATCTTCTTCGTTGATTTGCCTAGTTCCGATGAACGTAAAGAAATCTTCAGAATCCATCTGGCAAAGCGTCGTGAAGACATCACTCGCTTTGATATAGACCAGCTTGTCATGGTCTGTGATGGCTTTTCGGGTGCAGAGATTGAACAGGGGCTAGTTGCCGCCATGTACGAAGCGTTTGCCCAGGATCGGGAGTTTACACAGCTCGATATTATCGCTTCAATTCGAGCCACATTACCGCTTTCCAAAACGATGCACGAGCAGGTTACAGCCCTCCGGGATTGGGCAAGACAGCGCGCACGCCCTGCTGCATCCTCTGTCGCTGAGTACCAGCGATTAGAGTTCTAAAAGGCTTTCTCTCCTGCTCCCACAGGAGGAAGGGCTAGTCGTTACTGGCTAGCAGTTTGATGGAAACAACTAAACCGCACCTGCCAGCGTTCCACCCGTTGAGTACTGCGGCGTTATTCACAACTTGAACTGTGTCGTTTCTCTCAATTTCTCTACTGGAGGAAATCTAAGATGTCTCACTTTAGCACTCTGCGCACTAAGATCACCGATGCTGAAATCCTCAAGAATTCTCTTCGGGATCTCGGAATCTCTGTAAAGACCGAGGCTGATGTTCGTGGCTATAACGGTCAGCGCGTTCGCTCTGATATCGTTGCTACCCTTGAAGGCGAATATGATTTGGGTTGGTCTCGCAATGCAGATGGGTCTTTTGACCTGATCGCTGACCTCTGGGGCGTTGCTAAAAAGCACAACCAGACTGAGCTGATCAATTCGATCAACCAGAAGTATGCTGTCAACAAGACCTTGGCTGAAGTTAAGCGCCCTGGGCTACAGAACGCTAACGTTATTCTGAGAGTTTAAAATTTCTCAGCGTTCCCAAATGAATGGGTTAGCCGCGATCGGCTAGCCCATTTTTTAGTTCGTCTACAGAAGCACCAATCCGCAACATAACGAGCTTGCTAAGATGCCGTGTTCAAACTAATATTGGGTACCTACTTTTAGTTTCGTACTCGAAATCATGTCTCAATATCTCTCCGTAAAAGAAACTTCTGAAATGCTGAGTTGTTCGGAGCAATATGTCCGAAAATTACTCAGACACAGTGAAATTAGCGGAGAACGGATTAGTAGTCGATGGATTGTTGCTTCAGAGTCTATTCAGGAGTATCGCTGCCAGGAAAAGGGTAGCAGCATAGTCATTCCCGATCATGGTAGGCGGTCTTTCAGTAAGCCAACTTTGAAAGCCTTAAGCTTCTTCTCTGGTTGTATGGGCTTAGATCTGGGGCTGGAAAAGGAAGGAATCAAGGTGCTTCTTGCCTGTGAAGTTGATCCAGCAGCTCGAAAAACGATCGAAACGAATCGACCAGATATGGCACTTATTGGAGACATTAGAGATTACTCAGCCGCAGCCATCCGAGAAAAGGCAGGATTGAGTCCGACCGAAGAAATTGATGTCATTGTTGGAGGTCCGCCGTGCCAAGCTTTTAGTAGTGCAGGCAAACGCCAAGGGTTTAATGATGAGCGAGGGAATGTTTTTTTGACGTTTATTGATTTAATCATTGAACTCAAACCAAGGTTTGCAGTGATCGAAAACGTCCGAGGCTTACTATCTGCTCCATTACAACACAGACCTCATGAGATGAGAGGGAAGAACGATCCATCGTTATCTCAAGATGAACAAAAGGGAGGGGCATTGCTGTTCATTACTCGGAGGCTCAAAGAAGCGGGGTATAGTGTCTCTTTTAACTTATACAATGCTGCTAATTTTGGGTCGCCACAACAGCGAGAAAGAGTCGTCATTGCTTGTAGCCGTGATGGAGAAAAACTTCCTTACCTCACACCGACTTGCTCAGAAAAAGGTTTGTATGGGCTTCCGCAATGGCGGACGTTGAGAGAGGTTCTAGAAGGACTTCCTAAAGATGGACATCATTTTGTTAAGTTCCCTGAGAAACGACTCAAATATTATCGGCTTCTGAAGGCTGGACAACACTGGCGGAACTTACCAGTGGAGTTACATCAAGAAGCTCTGGGGGCTTCTTATCATGCAGGAGGCGGAAAAACTGGCTTTTATCGACGACTAGCCTGGGACAAACCTTCCCCTACACTTGTAACTCATCCGGCAATGCCCGCAACAGATCTGGCGCACCCCCAAGAAGATAGACCCCTCAGCATTGAAGAGTACAAGCGAATCCAAGAGTTTCCAGATGATTGGATGATTGCAGGAAGTTTATTAGATCAATATCGGCAAGTCGGAAATGCTGTGCCCTGCTCTTTAGGAAGGGCGATCGCTAGGATGTTATTGACTCATCTTAAGGACAAAGACCCGATCGTTTATCCAGACTTTCCCTACTCGCGTTACCACAAAACTGACGATGTAAGTTGGGCAATGGATACTTTAGGCTGTCTTGCAAAGCCATCTGAAGAGCAGCTTTCGTTAAATTTAATCTGATGGTTTGGGCAAAAACTGCCAAAGATTATTTTTTTCCACTGCTAGAGCACCTGGATTTCCTATCAAAGCCTGCTGAACGAACATGACGAAATTTTCTTCGGAGAAACGATCCGTATCATATTTCTCGTTGAAATATGACCATCGATATAATCCTGTCCCGGCATCGACCCTGTGCCACTTTTCAATCAGTTGGTTGATCCGCACCCTGGAAGATGAACTGTTTTCTGAGTTACTGCGGTTCTTCACTTGTAACAGAGAACCATTTACGTTGCAGAAATCAACATGACGAACGGACTCGCCCCAGCAGCAATGCCAACCATACTCACCGAGCTGTTCAGCCAAGAATTCTTCGAGAAGCAACCCTTGAATATTTTCTGCTGACATTGCCAGTCGATGAGCATACTTGATCTGCTCAAGGTGCTCTGCTGTTAGCCCCGTCAATCTAGCACTGATGATCGTAGCAACGATAGGATCGGCAACCGTTCCTGGAGGTTTCGAGATTCGTCGTGAGATCCTATTTTCAAGGCTATCACGGTACTTCTTCAGCCAAGACTGAGCTAGAACTTCTGGCGTAATACTTTTCAGGGTTGGAGAAAGCCCTGGGTTTCTGTAACAGGCTGCTAAAATCGTGCGATGAGCTTCTAGAAACGGCTGCTCTAACTGGGAGAAAGCATTATGAAAAATTTGTAAAAAGCTCTCTTCAGAACTGGAAGTAGTGATGAGGTCATCAAAGGTAACAGACATGAAAACCTTTCCTCTCTGTGTAAGAAACCGCTAATCAGAAGTGCCCAGATTGTACGTCAGAATGCTTGCTCTGCGATTTGTTCGGGTATAGCCAAACTTTTGAGATATGGAACTCTGATCGACAAGCTATCAAATACCCCTTCAATAGACAAGCTAAAGCCATCCAACGAGAGTCTTCTTAAGCAACCAACTCAGGCACTCTACCAGTCAAGCGCTCCACAGTAGTTTGCATCTCCGCGATCGCCTGTAACTGATAGTTACCCGCTTCTTGGAACTGCGTCATCACACTGGCGATCGCCTCTGCCTTTTGTCTCATCTCATGAATGCCTTCTTGCATCGGTTGTAGCATTTCCTGATAGGTATTTACCTTGCCCCAAAGTTCAGCCACCGCTGCCAGTTGAGTCCGAAAGCGCTGCTCCATTTCTGCAATTTCGTGGCGTTTGGCATCCAGACCCACAACCTTTCCATCAACAGAAGCTTGAACTTGCTTGACTGTTTCTTGCAACTGCTGAATTTGCATTTCTAACGCCTGCTTCTCTTGAATTTGCTGCTCTTTAAACTCCTCCACTTGAGTTAACAGAGGAGTTAAATCAATAGAAACTGGCTCTTTTCCCAAGGGAATCCCCTGACGCTTTGCCAACACCACTTGGTGCTGCTTCAAAATACCTTGGCGCTCTAACAAATTGCGACGCTGACCGACCAAAGTTTGATTCAACATTTGGTAGCAATCTTGCTCTTCCATTCGTTCTGATTCTAATCTTAGGCGGTCATACTCACTCGCTTGCTGGCTCTGTGCTTTAAGATCATCAATGGTTTTTTGTTGAAGTGCTAGCTCCTCTTCTTGGCTATGGACAAACTTAGACATTTTCTCTAAATCGTTTTCCAAGTCCTTAACTACATTCTGTAAATCTTCCAAGGGCATATCCTTTAATGCCTCGTTCCCTGGGTCAGAAACTCCCATCAGTTGAGCTATCTGCTGATGCAGGGTCTCGTATTGCGCCAACTTAAGCGCCAAAACCTGAGCGCTTTCTTGCTTTAGAATCAAGGCTTCTTGCTTAGCTTGTAGTTCAAGGCGGCTTGCCTCTACAGCAGATTGAGACTGATGCCATGCCTGCCACGCCCCTTGGACAGCTTGGAGTAGCTGATCGACTTCTGATTGAGACTGTTGAGCAGAAGACTTGTACTGTTCTAAATTTTGCCAACGATTGTCCAAAGCAGTCTGCTGTTGGGCAATGACTTCAAAAGTCAAATTCAACTGGTTTTGGATAGATTCAACCGGAATCACGGCTCCCGAAAGCCGCCCTAATAGGTCTTGAAGATAATGAGTTTGCTCTTCATCCAATCCTGGAGACTGCTGAAGTTCAGATTGACGCTCCTCTAAGCGATTGGTTTCTCCTTGTAGCTGTGCCCAAGCGCCTTCTAACTCTTGGGACTTTCGCTCAAATTCTTCACGTAACTGAGTAATTTCTGCTTGGGCAGCGGCAATCTCCTGACCCTTTTGCTCTAACAGCGAAAACTCTTCCTCCATTTGCTGAAGTTCTTCTTGCCGGGTTTCCATTTCCATTTCCCGACGATTCAGCTCTTGGCTTTGATAAGTCAGAGATTGCTTCCACTGTTCAATTTCTTCTTCCTGAGTCTTAGCTTTATCCTGCAATCGAGAAAAGTTTTGCAGAATGCTGACTAATTGGCGACCTGCTTCATTATGCCGCTGGATCTGCTTACTCGAAGTCAGTTCTATCATCACCAAGACCCCGGCGGCATAGGTGACATCATCAGGTGCAGAAACAGCTTCCTCGCTAGGAACCGCAATCCATTGATGATCAGATTTTTGGCTGGCCAATAGCTTGAATTCAGCCTTGCCATTGCCAAGGACGCTTCTATTCTTCCTAAGTACTTCCGCTAAATACAGCACGCTGACAATCCTCTTCCGTGTCTAAAGCTCAATTTGCAGTCAAATTTGATCAATGATGGTGACATTGCCATCGTCCTAATCTAGCGAGTGTCTGGCTTGCATCAGGCAAGGGATAGCTAGAGATTTGGTTTTGTGAAAAGACATCTTGTTTAATCTGAGGGTTGGCTAATGCCTTAGCTGATGTCCTACTTGCCTAGAGTTCCCTGGAATTTCTTAGGCACAACAGAACTGGAGGGGAATTAGACTTCAAGTTTTGCGCTAGATCATTTAGAAGATGAGCGGGGATGGCGATCGCTCTTTCGCGGCTTCAGGGCACAATGCTAATTACATTCAAAAAAGTATTGGCAAAAAAGTATTGGGGTGGAATGCAAGGGAAATTAAGTGAGATTGACATCCGTAGTATCTTGCAGCTGATTGAGCTAGGACAACGGACGGGTGGACTGTTTGTAGAAACCTATGGCGGCATGAACAGTGCTAAAACCTCGCGTCAGCTTAATCGCTCAACGGGTCAATCTTGGTTTGTATTTTTCCTCAATGGACAAATCATTTACGCGGGAGATAGCTGCGGCAATTTAGCTCGCTTGAAAGATCATCTGCGCCGTTACCACTTAGACCAATCGCCCCATTTAACAAACGTATCGTCGATCGCCACCATCAATGCGCCTGAGTACGGACATCTTTGGGCACTTCTAGAAAATCGTGACCTAACGGCAGCCCAAGGACGCAGCATTGTTCAAAACATGGTGCATGAAACGTTATTTGACCTATTCAGCCTCCACCAAGGCTCTTTCATTTTTGAACTGGGTCATGCGCTCTCTCCCCAATTAACAACGCTAGAAATTGGTTCTCTGGTGGCAAAAATTACGAAGCAGGTGCAGGAGTGGAAACAGTTTCATCCTCATATCCAATCTCCTGACCAGTGTCCGGCGATCGTCGATGCCGAGCAGCTTCGCCAAACCCTCAGCTCAAGCGCCCACACGACTCTGGAACGATGGGTCGATGGCAAGACCTCTTTGCGCCAAATGGCACGCTATTTGAACCGAGACATCTCCGCCGTTGCCCGTGCCATTTATCCTTATATTCAGCAAGGCATCGTTCAGTTGTCCGCTCCTCCGGCTGAAGAAGATTTTACGTACTCCAACAGAGAACTTCAGATCCATGGGCACAAAGTTCCCCGTATTGTTTGCATTGATGACGGCATCGCCCTGCGTAAGACCGTAGAATACATCCTCAGCCAGCAGGGTTACGAAGTCACTGCCATTGGCAATCCTCTTAAGGCATTGAGTTTGGTTTTTCAGCTCAAACCGACCCTAATTTTGTGCGATATTACAATGCCTGAACTAGACGGTTACGAAATCTGTGCCATGTTGAGGAGGTCTAGCGCCTTCCGAGAAACTCCCATTATTATGTTGACTGGAAAGGATGGCTTTATCGATCGCGTTAAAGCCCGTATGGTAGGAGCAACGGATTATTTAACAAAGCCCTTTGGAGAGGTAGAGCTGCTAACGTTAGTAGAACAATATGTAGGTTTAGGGCAACGCGATCGCCCCAAATCAGAAAACTTATTGGCAGAAGATCTTCAAGATGAGTTAGAACTTGGTATCACAGGGTCATTTTCACCCCTCTCCTCACCTCATCGTGGCTAAAAACCGCAAAAGTGATGGCGATCGCAGTTAGCAGAACATAATAGAGTCGTTTGAGTGAGTAGAATCATGAAGCGAAGCAGGTTTTTCCCCTTAACCTTGATAGTAGGTCAAAAGTTATGACTACAGTTTTAGTGGTCGAAGACAGTATTACTCAGCGGGAAATGATTAAAGACCTACTCAAGGGAAGCGGGTTAACTGTGACCATTGCCGGAGATGGGGTAGAAGCCTTGGAGAAAATACAGGGAAACCGTCCAGACTTGGTTGTTCTAGATATTGTTATGCCTAAAATGAACGGTTATGAAGTTTGTCGGCGATTGAAAGCCGATCCCAAAACTCAGAACGTTCCCGTGGTCATGTGTTCGTCTAAGGGCGAAGAGTTTGATCGGTATTGGGGCATGAAGCAAGGTGCAGATGCGTATATTGCCAAGCCTTTCCAGCCTACTGAACTGGTAGGGACAGTGAAGCAACTGCTGCGAGGATGAATTCTTGTCAGGGTAAATACGGTCATTCATTAGCGAAACGAATGAAGAACCGATAGACAATCACTAAATGATAGGAATTTCCTGAGCGCGGGTAGGTTTAGAGGGGAATGATATCTAGAGAATTTCCGTGGTGTCAGTAGGGCAAAGTTCATGATAGGCAATCCGGACTTTTTAACAGGACTAGGGCAGGATCAAGCTTCTGAGTTTCAGGAACTTGAAAGCCCTGAGGGTGAACTTCATCTGAGGTTTTATGTCACATCAGGCGATGAGTTTGCCTTACCCGCTACTGGAATTAGGGAAGTAATTTCCTCTGCACCCGACCGAATTACACCCGTTCCTAATGTTTCTCCCTTGCTTTTGGGTACGCTCAATGTGCGAGGACGGGTAATCTGGGTTGCCGATTTAGGGCAATTTTTAGGGGACTCCACGCCTCTAAGCACCGATCGCCCCGAAATTTCTGTCATTGCCATCGAAGATCAAGATGCAATGTTAGGTCTTGCCATCGATCGAATTATTGGCATGGATTGGCTAGACATAGACACGGTGCAGATGCCAACCAACGTACCAGAGTTGATGGCTCCTTTTCTGCGAGGAGAGTGGTCTTTAGAAAATTCCGACCATCTGCTGCGATTGCTTGATCAAGTAGCGATTTTGCGATCGGCACGATGGGCAGCATAAGCACAGTTTGAGATTTGCACGGGCAGGAGAAGGTAAATGGCATCAAGTACTGGGTACGCACAGGAATATCAACAGGCAGAACGAGCCTACATGTTAGGCAGCTATGATGAAGCTGCCTCAATTATTGATCGGCTCGCAGAGAGTTATCCCAGCGACCCAAACGTCTGCCTGCTGCGAGGTCACATCTACTGCTATGGATTACAGCAATACGATGTTGCCCGTGAGCAATATCAATCGGTTCTGGGCCTAACATCTGATATCGAATATGTCAACTACGCCAATAATGGCTTAGCCTACGCTGACCAATATGGAGCAGAAAATTCCTTAGGCGGAAGTGGGGAAATAGAGGATGCATTCGCAGATATAGACGCAGATTTTGTGAGTACTAGCGATCCCTATAGCTCCGATTCCTACCGGGCTAGCAACGGTAATGGAACAAACGCCTTTCCACAAGAATTAGAAGATTTTGATTTTGCCGACCTTAACGATGCCAAAGTAGAGGGGATGGACTGGAATCAACAGTCTACCGCTCCTCTAGACGCTCCAGAGGTTTCCCCCTTTGCCAATCCCTTTGCGACTGCTGAGCCATCGGGTGAATCAGATTTGCCCTCTCTAGATGAACCTTTTACGTTGAGCCCGTCTTCAGCCGAAGATCCTTTTACCTTCAACACTCAGTCAAATTCAACTGATACTTACCCTGCCTTCAATAGTGCCTCGGCGTTAGATGACTTTAACAGTAACTCTGTTACGTCAATGGAGGACTTTGCCTCCCCCTCCTCTTTACTAGAGGATGCAACTTTATATATGAGTTTGGATGATTCTGACCTAAATGTAGGAGAAGGTCAGACAGCAAACAGCTTTGGTATGCCCAATGACATCTCTACCTCCAATCTCTACAACCAAGACGATCGCACCTTCATCTCTGAGAATTCTGGGTACGGTTTAGATGATTTGGATGACGACTTTCCCTCCCACGGAGAGCCTGCTTTTACTCAGGGTACGCCCCTAGCCAAAGCTAGCAGCGCTGACTTCTTAGATGAGTTTGACGAATTTGATGACCTTGGTAGTTTGCCAGAATTTGACCTCTCAGACAATTCTGTTGATTTAATTAGTCCCACTGACTCCTCAGCCTTTAGCGACTCCAAGGGCAGTTCTAGAGCCTCAAGTGGTTCTGGATTCGGCGGCTCAGGCTTTGGATTTAGTGAAAATGTCGATCATTCGACCATTCAGGAAGACGAAATATTTCCGCTTTCTGGTCATGCTGAGCAGATGCCTAATTTTACCCAGGCAGATAGCCGCAACCTTGAGCCGGAAGTCAGCGTTGAGCAAGGTTGGGTTGCACCGCTAGAAAATTCTTCTCTTTCGTCAAAGAAATGGATTGTCGGGCTGGCTACAGGCGTTGTCTCGGCGATCGTGGTTGCAGGGGTGAGCTATGGGTTTTCGAGTGCCATTCCCAAGGATAAAAAGGTGGTGGTGCAGCCTTACCTCACCATGGCAAGTCTGGCAATGACTGGAGCAGCGCTAGTGGTTGGAGGGGGGGTGGCAGGTGTGCTGAGTGGTATGACAACCAAGCAGGTGAAGCGAACAGCAGCAGATTTGCAAGCGCAGTTTGAAGCCGTATCTCAAGGAAATCTTAACGCTCGGGCAACGGTTTATTCAGAAGACGAGTTTGGTCAGCTCTCGGTGAGGTTTAACCAGATGGCGAAAACCATCTTGACGACCACGGGCGAAACCCAACGAAAGGCAGAGGAGCAAGAGCAAGCCAAGGAAGACTTGCAGCGTCAGGTCATTCGGTTATTAGATGACGTGGAAGGGGCTGCAAGGGGCGATCTGACCGTGCAGGCAGAGGTAACGGCTGACGTGTTAGGAGCCGTAGCAGATTCGTTCAACCTGACCATTCAAAACCTCCGGGAAATTGTGCAACAGGTGAAGATGGCAGCCCGTCAGGTGGCGAAGGGTTCGACAGAAAACGAAATCTTTGCCCGATCGCTCTCCTCCGACGCTTTGCGACAAGCAGAGGAACTAGCAGTAACCCTTAATTCGGTTCAAGTCATGACCGACTCGATTCAGCGGGTAGCCGAAAGTGCCCGTGAAGCTGAGGAAGTGGCACGGTCTGCCTCTAGTACTGCCTTAAGGGGCGGCGAGGCGGTAGAACGGACGGTGGCGGGGATTTTGCAAATTCGAGAAACGGTGGCAGAAACGACTCGGAAGGTGAAGCGTCTTGCCGAATCCTCTCAAGAGATTTCTAAGATTGTGGCGTTGATTTCGCAAATCGCGTCCCGAACTAACTTGCTGGCACTGAACGCTAGCATTGAGGCGGCAAGAGCAGGTGAGGCAGGACGCGGCTTTGCGATTGTTGCCGATGAAGTGCGTCAGCTAGCCGATCGCGCCGCCAAAGCATCGAAAGAAATTGAGCAAATTGTCTTGCAAATCCAAAGTGAAACCGGGTCAGTTATGACCGCGATGGAAGAAGGGACGCAGCAGGTGATTGAAGGCACCCGGTTGGCAGAACAAGCCAAGCGATCGCTCGAAGACATTATCCAGGTTTCTAACCGAATCGACGTGCTGGTGCGCTCCATTACGTCGGATACGGTGGAGCAAACCGAAACCTCACGGGCGGTAGCGCAGGTGATGCAATCTGTAGAGTTAACGGCTCAGGAAACCTCGCAAGAGGCACAACGAGTTTCTGGCTCTCTGCAAAATCTGGTGGGAGTGGCGCGAGGTCTGCTCTCATCGGTGGAGCGGTTCCGGGTTGAAAAAGTTTAGGTCGGGTCTTTGACCCTTCGGTTTTTAAATTTATTGCCGTTATCGGGCGATCGCCAAGAGTATTCAGAGGAACACTGCTATGCAGTCGGAACAACAACAGCGGATTATGGGGTACTTCATTGAGGAGGCGAAAGACCACCTCAATACCATTGAGCAGGGGTTGCTGAATCTGCAAGGGACGATTGAAGACACTGAAATGGTGAATGAAGTTTTTCGCGCTGCTCACTCGGTCAAAGGCGGAGCCGCAATGCTGGGGCTGACGAGTATCCAGAAAACTGCTCATCGTCTAGAGGACTACTTCAAGATTCTCAAAGAGTGTCCTGTAGAAATTGACCAAGCCTTAGAAACCCTTTTTCTGAAGATTTTTGATGCGCTGCAAGCTTTACTAGAACAGTTGCAGGGGCCTTTTGGGCTAACCAATGACAAATCGGCAGAAGTCATGGCAGGCGTAGAGCCTGTTTTTCAAGAGCTCAATCGCCGTTTCAGTGGCTTAATGGGTCAGATCAACAGTACGCTTCTTGAGGATGTGGATTTAAGCCTCCTCTCGGCGTTGCAGTCTGATCCTGCTCCAGTCGGCGCACCCGCATCAGAAGAAAGCGCACTTCAGCTCATTTTTCAAAGCGAAGTTCCCGTCCGGCTGCGAGAAATGCTCCAGTTGTTCAAACAAAAAGAGACTGCCGACAGCCGCCAACAACTTCAGGCAATTTGTGCGGTGTTGGGGCAATATGGTGACCCACTTGATTTGTTTGCTTGGTGCAGGTTGCTAGATGAGGTTCGGAGAGCGATCGCCAATCCCGAAAATAGCTACCGTGTCCTTGCTCCTATTGTTATTAAGGAGGTCAAGCAGGCTCAAGAATTAGTCCTCTCTAGACGCTCCACCGAAATTTTGGCGAGTAACCATTTAACAGCACTTCTACCGCTGCAAAATGAGTCTGACGCTAATGATTTGGGTTCTGATTTTGCAGATTTATTAGGTTCGATGGAGTTGAGTGGCTTTGGTGAAAGTGATGATGCCTTGTCTCTGGCTCAATTCGATAGCTTTGCGGTTCCATTAGATGAATCTGAATCTTTTGCTGCGATCGCCACCGCTGAGCAGACCGATCTTTTGGCAAATGATGACTGGTTTAATGATGCCGTTACTCAAGAAGAATCGGTTCAGGAAGAACTAGAGGTAGAGGCGACCCCTTGCGGGTATCTCGAAGAGCTCGCCCCAGATCATGCCTCCTTGTTCGAGTCAGAATTCAGCCTAAATTTCAACGAAGCTGACGTTGAAACTGCCGCCAAATTGGATCAACCCCTGGACAATCAGCCATCCTCTAAAATCAATTCCTCAATAGACAGTCGGACGGGGCCAGAAGTAGGAATTGCGGAATTGAATAGTTTAGCCGACCTCTTTGAAGGCGAAATGCCTAACCTGGATTTGACCTGGCAGTCAGAGGAGTCCGTTAGTGACATTCATGAAACAACAGATTCTTCTGAGTCAAGCAGTCAGAATGCCGACAGTGATTTTTCTGATTTGCTATTTAATGATTTTGATGACCTCGACCCTTCTAACGATCTTGTTTTAGACGATCTGGTTCTAGACGATCTACAAGAAGAAGACCTGTCAGAATTACTGGACAGCAACCCCTTAATTCAACAAGAAAGCATCTTGACCTCGCAGGACATGGCAGTCTTGGAAGAGCCGTTGGAATTAGCGGCGCTGTCATCGGCTGATCCATTTGAGATGGACTGGATCGATAGCGCTTCGTTGTCATCTAATGAGCTAGTCACGTCTGATGAGAAATTTACGTTGGATTTAAGTGATGATGGGGCGATCGCATCGGCTGATCCATTCAGTTTAATTGAGGCGAAGCCACCCATTGCGATCGATCAACCTGTGGTGGTCACATCGGATGACCCATTTGCATTAAGCATCTATCCACCTGCCGAATTAAGTGAGCTTGGTGGTCTAGGTGATGATGCGCCGTTCAGCTTTTCTGGAGCAGATTTTTTTGAACAGCCTACTGAACTTCATACCGCAGATGAGGCAGCCTTTAGTCTTTTAGCTGAAGAGCCTGATACCAGCTTGAACGCTTTATCCCATGCAGAAGTTTCAAACTTTGCTAATTTCTCTGACGGCTCTGGGAGTGTCTCAGAATTATCTGTAGACCCATTAAACTTCGCAGATAACTCTGAACTAGTCTGGGATCTGGGATCATCTCCAGAAGAATCAGATGATTTGAGTGCATCATTTTTTGAAGAAAGCTTGGAAGAAGCGGACTTGTTCCAATTTCCCAATGAAGCTCCTCAACTCGGAGAAGTAACGTTGCCACTTGATTTGGAACCCAAATCAGGCTTTGAAAGTGATGCGCTAGATTTCAGCAGGTCAGAAGAGAATGTAGAACTGAACTTTAACGACCTGACGAATCATCCCGAACCTGGCTTGAAGCTATTTGAGCAAGAGCCAGACCTAGACAGTTTATGGGTTGAGAATCCAGGAGTAGAGGAAGATGCAGACGCTGGCGTTTTATCTGAAAGCGCTACTCTATTGCGGGATAGTAGCACCGATGAGTGGTTTACCGATACATCTAACTCTCTTCACAACGCAGAATCAACAGATGTCGATATTAGTGACATCTTTATGACAGATCTTGGAGCTGAGATTTCAACGCCTCTGGAGCAATTTAAGCCCGCTGAAACAAAGGAGTTTATCGCTCTCAGCCCTATTCATACAGCAGACTCAAACGAACTGACTGAGGAAATAGACGGTTTTCCTCATAGTATTTCAGGCTTCAGGCAGGCTCAAGATTCAGCAGACTTAGAGGGAGATTTTGCAGGATTGGAGTTTGAACTAGAAGTTGGCGAAGGCTCTGAGGCAGTGGCGATCGCCACTCCACTCACTCTAGAACCCCATGCTTCAGCCCCCAATGAGTTCGCCGAATTAGATTTGTTCATGGAATCTGAATCAATTTCAGCCTCCGATCCATTCTCACTTGACTTTGGCGAAGGCTTTGATATTGAGGCTATGGCAGCAACAGAGAGCTCTGTCTCTTCATCCACTGCCCCTTTTAACCAACTTGATCAGCCAGACGACTTCTCTGACCTAGATGCCTTCTTGCTAGGGGAAACCGCTCAAACCTTTGTCGAAGCACCCCAGTCATTATCTGAGCCTGAACAAGATAACTTTGATGACCTAGATGCCTTGCTGGATGATGCTACCCCACCAACGATTCTGCCTGCTAAGGCGACCTTAATCAGTCCACCCAAAAATGACGAATTTGGTGACCTTGAAGATTTGCTAAAAGATGCAGACCAAACCTTAGGTGGCAGCTCGGCAAATCGTAAGGCTACCAATGTTCCTAATCGTCGGTCGAATCGTCGAGGAGTCTTGAGCGATCAGACCATGCGAGTTTCGGTTAAGCATTTAGATAATCTCAACAACCTGGTTGGAGAGATGGTCGTTAACCGAAACAGTTTGGAACAAGCGCAGGAGCGGTTACGCCAGTTTCTTGATAATTTGCTTTACCAAGTGCAGCAATTGAGCGATGTGGGTCAGCGGATGCGGGACTTATACGAGCGATCGCTCCTTGAAAGTTCGCTGCTCTCAACTCGCCGCAGCTATCACCTTAAACCTCAAAAAGACAGTGGATTTGCGGTAGGACAAAGCAATTCATCGGGTCATGCAACTGGAGAAAGCTTTGATGCATTAGAGATGGATCGATTCACTGGGTTCCACACTCTTTCGCAGGAAATGATTGAATTAATTGTCCGAGTCCGGGAATCTGCCTCTGACATTGACTTTGTGGTGGAAGAGAGTGACCAGGTGACTCGCAACTTCCGGCAAATTACGACCCAGCTTCAAGAAGGCTTGACCCACGCCCGCATGGTTCCTTTTGCTCAAACGGCTGACCGTTTGCCGAGAGGGGTCAGAGACAATGCCCTGAAGTATGGCAAGCAAGCAGAGCTGCTGGTCGAGGGACGAGATACGTTGATCGACAAGATGATTATTGAGCATCTCTATGACCCAATGACCCACTTGGTCAACAATGCAGTGGCACACGGGGTAGAAACGGCAGCCGAGAGAATTGCTGCTGGGAAGCCGCCCATAGGCAAGATTGTGCTAAGGACTTTCCACCAAGGAAACCAGACTATTATCTCGGTGAGCGATGATGGGGCGGGCATTGATCAGGAGTTGGTAAAGTCGAAGGCGATCGCCAAAGGGCTAATCACTGCGGCACAAGCCAAGGAGATATCTCGCATGGATACCTACGATCTACTCTTTCACCATGGGTTCAGTACTGCTGACCAAATCGACGATCTCAAAGGTCGGGGGGTGGGTTTAGATGTCGTTCGTAGCAACCTTAACGAAATTCGGGGTGTTATTAGCATTGACTCGACCGTTGGCAAAGGCACAACCTTTACAATCCGGCTACCCCTGACCCTGAGCATCTCTAAAGCCCTCTGCTGCATTAGCAACCGTGCCCGCATTGCCTTTCCCATGGACGGTGTGGAAGATATGCTCGATGTTCCTAAAGAGAGGGTACAAATTGACGCGCAAGGTCGCCCTTGTATTTACTGGCGCGATGCTTTACTGCCCTTCCAGCCCTTAACTGGTCTGTTGAAGCATGGACGGATATTGGGTCGAGGCAGCGTGTACGGGGGCAACCAAGAAGAAGACATTATTTCAGTGGTTGTCTTACGTAGTACCGGAAATAACTTGGCGCTTCAGGTCGATCAAGTCTTGGGCGAACAAGAAATTGTAATTAAGCAGTTAGAAGGTCCTGTCCCTAAACCAATTGGTATTGCAGGGGCAACGGTGATGGGCGATGGGCGAATTATGCCGATCGCCGATGTCTTAGAGTTGATTGATTTGGCAGAAGGGCGAGTTCGTCGAGATGCAGGCAGTTCGCTGTGGGAAATGGAAGAACAGCTTCCCCCAGAAGCCTTCACCGCGAAAACTGAGCCAACGGTACTGATTGTGGATGACTCTATTACAGTTAGAGAACTCTTATCAATGACGTTTAATAAAGTTGGCTATCGGGTGGAGCAAGCCCGCGATGGGCAGGAGGCTTGGGAAAAGCTCCGCTCTGGTCTGCCTTGCGACTTAGTATTCTGTGACATTGAGATGCCTCGCATGGACGGGCTAGAGCTGCTTTCGCGCTTGCAAAAAGATCCCAGCCTCAGCCATCTACCGATCGCCATGCTGACCTCCAGAGGAGCCGATCGCCATCGTCAAATGGCGGTTCAATTAGGTGCAAAAGGTTACTTCACCAAGCCATATCTAGAAGAAGCGTTGCTAGATGCTGCGCAACGGATGTTAAAAGGAGAAGTTTTGGTCACTAAGAGCGTCAGCGTCTCTTAAGCGTCAGGATGCTTAAGCTTAGAACAACAGAATGGAAAGCTGCTCAGTGTTCCATCCTAATTCTAGGGTGCTATTGGCATTAAAAATAAGGGTCTATCCCAGTTTTGCGCCCTCACCCTAAATCCCTCTCCCTAGGGGCGAAGGACTTTGAATTCTGGCTCCCTTCTCCCCAAAGGAGAAGGGTCGGGGATGAGGGCGGTTCGGAGATCTGCAAAACCGGGATGCACCCAAAAATAACTTAGAAATCCATTACAAGCTTTTGTAAAACGGGCGCTTCACCACAGTCGCAGGATAAGTTTTGCCTCTAATTTCTACATCTACTAGCTGGTTGAGTTTTGAAAGATCGCTGCGTACGTAGCCCAGCGCGATCGGGTAGCCCAACGTTGGAGAAAGAGTGCCGCTGGTCACTGTGCCCACTGGTTCTCCTTCATAAAAAATTGGGTAATCATGACGGGCAATGTTGCGCCCCTCCAGTTTTAAACCGACTAGACGCTTAGAGACTCCAGATTGTTTCTGTGTCTCTAAAACCGATCGCCCGATAAAATCGCCTTTGCGATCAAGATGCACCAACCATCCCAGCCCTACTTCTAGGGGAGTCGTCT
>Ga0209591_10003269_pt1 | contig 18822 bp, 28 predicted proteins | sample MAT01_FD_187207 | JGI IMG/M metagenome (GOLD analysis project Ga0209591, IMG submission 187207) | Freshwater microbial communities from Lake Fryxell liftoff mats and glacier meltwater in Antarctica - MAT-01 (SPAdes) (version 2) | ecosystem: Environmental > Aquatic > Freshwater > Ice > Liftoff... | reverse complement strand
GGGGGACAACGTATCGATCACGGTGAAGTTGATCAACCCGATTGCAATGGAAGAGGGTCTGCGTTTTGCCATCCGCGAAGGTGGCAAGACCGTGGGCGCCGGCGTCGTTGCGAAAATCATCGCGTAATTCACGCTAAATCAAGGAATTACCATGGCAACCAAACAGAAAATCCGCATCCGCCTGAAAGCGTTTGACTACAAGTTGATCGACCAGTCGGCCGCCGAGATCGTCGATACAGCCAAAAGAACGGGCGCAATTGTCAAGGGTCCGGTGCCATTGCCGACGCGCATGAAGCGTTTTGACATCCTGCGCTCGCCGCACGTGAACAAGACCAGCCGCGATCAGCTTGAGATTCGCACCCACCAGCGCCTGATGGACATCATCGACCCGACAGACAAGACCGTTGACGCGTTGATGAAGCTCGATTTGCCAGCTGGCGTTGACGTGGAGATCAAGCTGCAGTAGCGGGTCCCGGGGCAAGCAGCAACAATCCACCTGCCATCGAAAACTGCTTGCCGTTGCAGGCGGTTAAACATATAATAGAAGGCTCGACTTTCGCTGCTTGGCGGCGGCGGTCGGGTTTTATCAACAGTCTTTCACGCAAAAACGGCGCTGCCAATTGAAGTGGTGCCGGTGGAAGTTACGGAGAAAAACATGAGTCTTAGCAACTCCCTCGGGTTGCTGGGTCGCAAGGTGGGCATGATGCGCCTGTTCACCGATGATGGGGACGCTGTTCCTGTCACGGTGGTCGATGTATCGAACAACCGCGTGACCCAGGTTAAAACCCAAGAGAACGATGGCTACGTTGCCTTGCAGGTAACGTTCGGATCGCGCAAAGCGTCGCGGGTCACCAAGCCAGCCGCGGGGCACCTTGCAAAAGCGGGTGTCGAGGCCGGGGAAATCATCCAAGAATTCCGTGTCACGGCCGATGCCGCTGCCAAGTACCCGGCCGGTACGGCGGTGCCGGTGGGCGACGTGTTCTCGGTTGGCCAGAAGGTTGACGTGCAGGGCACGACAATCGGCAAGGGTTTCGCCGGAACCATCAAGCGCCATCACATGAGTTCGCAGCGTGCGTCCCACGGCAACAGCCGCTCGCACAATGTTCCGGGGTCGATCGGTATGGCGCAGGATCCAGGCCGGGTATTCCCTGGCAAGCGCATGACGGGTCATCTCGGTGATGACACGGTCACCACCCAGAATCTGGACGTTATCCGCATCGACGAGGCGCGCCAACTGCTCTTGATCAAGGGCGCTGTTCCTGGTTCCGCCGGCGGCTTTGTGACCGTGCGGCCGGCCATCAAGGCGGTGGCCACGAACCTTTCCAAGAAGGGGGGCAACTGATGCAGCTCGAACTTCTGAACGACCAAGGTCAGGCGACCGCCAAGTTTGACGCCCCCGAGACCGTATTTGGCCGCGAGTACAACGAGGATCTGGTGCACCAGGTGGTAGTGGCTTTCCAGGCCAATGCGCGCCAGGGCACCCGTGCCCAGAAAGACCGGGAGCAGGTCAAGCACTCTACGAAGAAACCGTTCAAGCAAAAAGGTACGGGGCGTGCCCGTGCCGGCATGACCTCGTCGCCACTGTGGCGCGGCGGCGGGCGTATTTTCCCGAACATGCCCGACGAGAACTTCAGCCACAAGATCAACAAGAAGATGTACCGGGCCGGCATGGCGTCCATCTTCTCGCAGTTGGCGCGTGAAGGTCGCCTGGCTGTGGTGGAGTCGCTGCGCGTGGAGTCACCCAAGACGAAGCCGCTGGCGGCCCGTTTCAAAGCGATGAACCTCGAGTCGGTGATGGTGATTGCCGATCAGGTCGACGAGAACCTGTATCTGGCCTCGCGCAATTTGGTCAACGTGCTGGTTGTAGAGCCGCGTTACGCTGACCCGGTGTCCCTGGTCCACTACCGTAAGGTGCTTGTCACCAAGGCCGCGATGGACAAGCTCAAGGAGATGTTCGCATGATCGCCGTCAAATACGACGAAGGCCGGTTGATGCAGGTTCTTGTGGCCCCCATCGTGTCCGAGAAGGCAACGATGATCGCCGAGAAGCACAATTCGGTCACATTCAAGGTGTTGCAGGACGCGACCAAGCATGAAATCAAGGCGGCAGTCGAATTGATGTTCAAGGTAGAGGTCAAGGGCATTTCGGTCGTCAACACCAAGGGCAAGGCCAAGCGCTTTGGCAAATCGAATGGCCGACGCGACAATATTCGTAAGGCCTACGTGACGCTCAAGCCGGGGCAAGAGCTCAATCTAGGTGGGGAGGCCGCGTAACCATGGCTGTTATCAAGATGAAACCGACTTCACCGGGCCGTCGTGGCGTGGTGAAGATCTCGCGTGACCACCTGTACAAAGGTGAGCCGTATGCGCCGTTGCTGGAGCCACAGTTCCAGCAGGCTGGGCGCAACAACAACGGTCATATTACGACCCGCCACAAGGGTGGCGGGCATAAACACCATTACCGTGTGGTCGACTTCCGTCGGGCCAAGGACGGAATTCCGGCCAAGGTCGAACGCATCGAGTACGACCCGAACCGCTCGGCCCATCTGGCCCTGGTTTGTTATGCCGACGGCGAGCGTCGCTACATCATCGCGCCGCGCAGTCTTGAAGTTGGCGCCACCATTCTAAACGGCGCAGAAGCACCGATCCGGGTTGGAAACACTTTGCCGATCCGAAACATTCCGGTCGGCTCCATCATCCACTGCATCGAGTTGCAAGTGGGTAAGGGTGCGCAGATCGTGCGTTCTGCCGGTACGTCTGCCACGCTGCTGGCGCGAGAGGGTACGTACGCACAGGTCCGTATGCGTTCCGGTGAAGTGCGCAAGATCCACATCGACTGCCGCGCCACGATCGGACAGGTCGCGAATGAAGAACACAGCCTGCGCCGCCTGGGAAAGGCTGGAGTCAAGCGCTGGATGGGCATTCGCCCGACCGTGCGCGGAGTCGTGATGAACCCGGTTGACCACCCGCACGGTGGCGGTGAAGGCAAGACCGGTGAAGGCCGCCACCCAGTCGATCCATGGGGCAATCTGACCAAGGGCTATCGGACCCGCAACAACAAGCGCACGCAGGTCATGATCGTGTCGCGTCGCAAGAAGTAAGGGTTACGCACATGACACGCTCTCTCAAAAAGGGTCCGTTTGTGGACCACCACCTGGCAGCCAAGGCCGACAAGGCCGTGACGACCAAGGACAAGAAACCTATCAAGACCTGGTCACGCCGTTCCATGATCCTGCCCGAGTTCATCGGCCTGACGATTGCCGTGCACAACGGCAAGCAACATGTGCCGGTGTACATAACCGACCAGATGGTGGGACACAAGCTTGGCGAATTTGCGCTCACCCGGACCTTCAAGGGTCACCCCGCCGACAAAAAAGTCGTGCGAAAGTAAGGCATCACCATGGAAACAAAAGCAACATTGCGCGGCGTTCGCCTGTCGGTAGACAAGGGTCGCCTGGTCGCTGACCTGATTCGCGGCAAGAAGGTCGATCAGGCCTTGAACGTCTTGCAGTTCACACAGAAAAAAGCGGCAGTGATCATCAAGAAGGTTCTGGAGTCGGCGATTGCCAATGCCGAACACAACGATGGTGCCGATATCGACGAGTTGAAGGTCAAGACGATTTACGTGGAACAGGGCGCCTCGCTCAAGCGATTTACCGCGCGCGCCAAAGGTCGCGGAAACCAGATCAGAAAACCCACATGCCACGTGTATGTGACGGTTGGCAACTGAAAGAGGCCAGTACGCTATGGGACAAAAAATCAACCCCACCGGTTTTCGCCTTTCGGTCAGCCGCAACTGGTCTTCACGCTGGTACGCCAACGACCGCGATTTTGCTGGCATGCTGGCCGAGGACATAAAGGTGCGCGAGTACCTGAAGACCAAACTGAAGAACGCTTCTGTGTCGCGGGTGCTGATTGAGAGGCCCGCCAAGAACGCGCGCATCACGATCTTCTCGGCACGGCCAGGTGTGGTGATCGGTAAAAAGGGCGAGGATATCGAAAACCTCAAGCGCGAACTCGGCCGTCAGCTGGGTGTTCCGGTTGCTGTCAACATCGAAGAGGTGCGCAAGCCCGAGATCGATGCGAAACTGATTGCAGACAGTATCACGCAGCAGCTCGAGAAGCGCATCATGTTCCGCCGCGCCATGAAGCGGGCAATGCAAAATGCCATGCGCCTAGGCGCGCTCGGCATCAAGATCATGTCCTCTGGTCGTTTGAACGGTATCGAGATCGCGCGGTGTGAGTGGTACCGCGAGGGCCGCGTGCCATTGCATACGCTGCGTGCCGACATCGACTACGGCACGTCCGAAGCGAAGACCACGTACGGCGTCATTGGCGTCAAGGTATGGGTGTACAAGGGTGACACGCTCGGACGCAATGACCTGCCGTCGGCGGTTGAGCCGCGCTCGGATGACGAGCGCCGTCCGCGTGGACCACGACGCGACGCCCGCCCCGGAACGGATCGTCCGCCAGCGCGCCCGGCACGCCGTCCCATGGGTGGAAATGTGGCGCCGGCCGACGGCAGTGACAAACCAGCCGAGGCGACCGCAGCCGCGGTTGTCGACGTACCCAAAACCACCGTTAAGCGCGTCCGCAAGGCAAGCGCGCCAGCCGCAGCAGCTGACGGAACCAAGGCCTCCTGACAGGCCGAGAATCACGGAGAACCAACATGCTGCAACCAGCCCGCAGAAAGTACCGAAAAGAGCAAAAAGGCCGAAACACGGGAATCGCTACCCGTGGAAACACGGTCGCTTTTGGCGATTTCGGTCTCAAATCCACAGACCGTGGTCGTCTCACCGCCCGTCAAATCGAGTCGGCGCGGCGTGCCATCTCGCGCCACGTCAAGCGTGGTGGCCGGATCTGGATCCGGATTTTCCCGGACAAGCCGATTTCGCAGAAGCCAGCCGAAGTCCGGATGGGTAACGGCAAGGGAAACCCCGAGTATTACGTTGCCGAAATACAGCCCGGCAAGGTGCTGTACGAGATCGTGGGGGTGCCGGAAGACCTGGCGCGCGAGGCGTTTCGCCTTGCCGCCGCCAAGTTGCCCTTGCGGACCACGTTCGTGGCTCGCATGATTGGCCAATAGGCGCCACCTTTCGGAGAATATTCCTGTGAAAACTACTGAACTGCGCCAGAAAGACGTGGCTGGCCTCGAAACCGAAGTGAAGTCGCTGCAAAAAGCGCACTTTGGCCTGCGTATGCAAAAGGCCACCCAGCAACTGAGCAACACGGCCACGTTGCGTTCGACACGACGCGACATCGCCCGCGCCAAGACCATTCTCGGTGAGAAGAAAAAAGCCGCCCAAGGAGCGTCAAAATGACGGAAGCCAAGGTATCCCTCAAGCGCACCCTGATCGGGAAGGTCGTCAGCGACAAGCGCTCCAAGACTGTCACGGTCCTCATCGAGCGCCGCGTCAAGCATGAGCTATACGGAAAAATTGTCGGCAAGTCCAGCAAGTACCATGCGCACGATGAAAAAGGCGAGTTCAAGATGGGCGACGTGATCGAGATTACGGAAAGCAAACCGATCTCCAAGACCAAGAACTGGGTTGCAACACGCCTGGTGGAAAAGGCCGCGGCAGTCTAGGTTTCTTGGACTGCGGCGGCGGCACTGTTCGAAACGGCTCACAATGTGGGCCGTTTTGCCGTAAAGTGCGCGCAGGCTGCATGTACGCAGGACAGTCGGGGCCTAGCTGCCGTATCCACCATCCAATTTCAGGAGCATTCAATGATTAAAGTAGGTGACACCCTTCCCGAAGCCACGCTAATGGAGTTCTCCGACGTGGAAGGCAACGGCTGCAGCATCGGGCCCAATCCAGTCCAGACTTCCAAGGCGACTAAGGGCAAGACAGTCGCCGTGTTTGCCCTCCCCGGTGCGTTCACGCCCACCTGCTCGGCCAAACACGTGCCGGGTTATCTGGAGAAGTTCACTGAACTCAAGGCCGCCGGTGTGGACGAGATCTGGTGCATCAGCGTCAACGATGCGTTTGTCATGGGTGCATGGGCGCGTGACTTGAAGACCGCTGGCAAGGTGCGTATGCTGGGTGATGGTGATGCCAACTTTACCAAGGCTACGGGCTTGACCTTGGACCTGACTGGACGCGGCATGGGCCTGCGAAGCAACCGCTATTCGATGCTGGTCAGGGACGGAAAAGTCAGTGCCTTGAACGTCGAAGGCCCTGGCAAATTCGAAGTCAGCGACGCCGCAACCATGTTGGAGCAGGCGCGTGCCTGAATCGTAGCGCGTCAGAGTTGGGCTCTGAGGTAATGCGAACCGGGAATGGGATTGTGGTAGCAGGGCGCGATCTCCACAAAACCGAGGTCCACGTATAACGAGCGTGCCGTTTCCATGGACACTTGCATACCCGGTTTGTCGCGTCAAGTCGAGGCTGGTCTCGGCCAGCAGGCGGCCAAGACCACGTCCGCGGAACGCAGTTCGCACATACAGGCGCTTCATTTCGCAGGCGTTCGGATAGTCCGCACTGTCCAATGGCTGCAGCGGGCAACAACCGGCAAGCAGGCGATCCACGCGCGCGGTCAACAGCGCACCACGCGGCCTGGCATAGTCGCCGGGGAGTTGCAACAATTCGCTGTCAAAGTCCTGGAAATACAGGTTGACTGCAAGGCCAGAGGCGTACTCGCGCAATAGATGGCGGATTTCTGCCAGGTCGGCTGGTGATTGCGGGGTGACGATCTCAAATACGGGGGCAGCCCGCTCGCACGGGAGCGTAGCATCGACTTTGCCAGGCGTGAACGGCTGTCGGAAAGCGCGCAAATATGGCGGAGCAAAAAAACAGGCATCAGAATTGCCGCTGCGTAGCCGGGTCAAGGGCGGGCGTCAGCCCGGCGAGGCGTACCCTTGACGCAGCGTAGGAACCATACGCTCGGACATGGCGCTAAGCGCTGCGGTTTTGCGCTTGCCGCCATGTCAAACTGCGTGTCTTCGCCGCCCTATTTACGCGGATTTGCCCGCCGCCAACACCAGGTATATGGGGTCATCTGCGACCGTATCCCTTGTGTTTTCAGTTGGTCAAGAAGCGTCGGCGCGCCAGCAGGGCCATTCGCCTGAATGGGCAATTTTTTATTAAACTGACTCCAAATTGCCAAGTAGCATCGAATACTCCTTACTGGTTCGCCAGCCACACGTGACAGCATGCCGCCCCACAGACGGAGAAGAAATGGACCGCAGAAAATTTGTCACGCTCTCAGGGAGCTCAGTGGCAGTCTTGGTGGTTCTGGCCCATGCCCAGGCCAAGGCCCTTTCCCTTGGCGACCTGAGCAACGTGGAAGCGTCCCAGGGGCTCAAAATGGCCCTGGAGAAAGGCGCCCTGGCAGCAGTCAGCCTGCTCGGGAAAACAGATGGCTTTCTGGGCAATGACAAGGTGCGCATCCCGTTGCCGGGTTTCCTCGGGGACGCCGCCAAATTGCTGAAGTCGCTGGGACAGGGCAAGCGCGTTGAAGAATTGCTGACCTCCATGAACCGGGCCGCCGAGGCGGCCGTACCGCTGGCCAAAGATCTGCTGGTTGGCGCCATCAAATCCATGAATGTCAGCGACGCCAAGAAAATCCTGTCGGGTGGCGACACCTCGGTGACCGGTTTCTTTGCCGATAAGACACGCGAGCCTTTAACTGCGAAGTTTCTGCCAGTGGTGACGAAGGCCACGGAAAAGGTTGGATTGGCCGACAAGTACAACCGCGTGGCGTCGAAAGCGCATGGCATCGGTCTGGTCAAGAAAGAAGACGCCAACATTCAGCAGTATGTGACGCGCAAGGCGCTGGATGGCCTTTACCTGATGATTGGCGAGGAAGAAAAGAAGATTCGCAAAGACCCTGTTGGCACAGGCAGCGCCGTGTTGAAGAAAGTTTTTGGCGCATTGAAATAGCGCGCCGGCATCAGAGGACTTTTGACATTTCCAGCGCCAGTGCCTGCGGGAGCTGGGAGCCGAGTTGCTTGCGGCTGACGCGCGTCATGCCGCCGTTGCCCCAGCCCTCCAGCGATAGCGCCGCATCCTCGGAATAGGCGATCTCAATCGACGGGAAGTTTGCCTGGCGGCTTGCAAGCCGGGCACGCAACTGGCCAAAACGCCCATCGTTGAAGCGTTCGTCGACGATGATGAGGTCCGGCAGCTCTTGCTCGCAGCGTTGCGCCGCTAGCGTGGACGACGGCACGGTATCCACTGTCAGGCCCATGTCCTGGCAGACTTTCTTGATTTCTTCACGCAGTTTGACGTCGCTCGACACAATCAGGGCCCGGTGCCCGGCGAGCATCCGTGCGCCGTCCCCGGCGTGGCCTGCTGCGCCCAAGTCCACTTCCATGGCACTGATGCCCTCCATTTCGCGCACGGTGCGTGGAAACTCCACCATGACCAGGGTCTGGCCAGCGGACTGGACGCGGTCGAGGGTCGCGCCGATTGCGCGGCAGATTTCGGTGACCAGATGCCAGCTGAGGCGTTCCTGTGGGTCGGGCACATCCTCCGTGCGCACTTCCTGCGTCGTGTTGACCCGCAAAAGGCCGTGGGCCGGCCAATCCTTTATCTCGAGCGTGACGTCGACCGTCTTGCCCGGGCCCAGCGCCCAATCCAGCAGTGCATCAACCAGAGCCGCCGCCAGGTCCCGGTCCACCACCACCATCACTGGCTTGATGCGGCGACGCACTTCCATGCCATGGCCGGATGACTTGAGTCGGTTGTCCAGAGCCAGCCGCAGGATTTGGTCGAGACTGGTCTGGACGTGGTTGTGGCGCACCGATCCAGTGGCGACCTTGGCCAGCAGGCGTCCATGCATGACGATGCGGGCGGCTGCTTCCATTGCCACTTCCATCGGCCGGGCCTGCGTACGATTGAGCGTCCCGGCAGCCAGCAGTGCATCGAGCGCGGCGCGCAACCCGACCAATACAGTCGCCAGTTCCGCCGCCGCCGCGCCGGTCACTTCGAACTCCAGGCGGCGCATGGCGTCCGCTGGCTCGACTGCCGCTGCAGTCTCGATGACCCCATCCAGCGGTGCTGGAACGGTGCTTGAGAATCGGTGGTCAATGGTCACAGCTGGTTCTCCCGGGCCACTTTCAAACACTGCAGTGCGCTCGCCCATGCCCGGCGACCCTGCCGTGCGGCCCTGCCATGGCGGCACTCTGGATAATCCAGCCATGCGCTACCCGATTATCGTCACTGTCTCCATCGCCGCTTTGCTGATGGTGGCTTGCAGTCCGGAATTCAACTGGCGCCAGACTGCGCTGACACCCACGAATCTGCAGGCGGTCTTTCCCTGCAAGCCGGAGACGGCGGTTCGCCCGGTCATTCTGGGTGGTCAAGCCATGCAGCTGCACATGGCAAGTTGCAGCGCTTCTGGTGTAACGGTGGCTATTGGCCATGCGGCCATGCCATTGCCGCATGACGCAGGCGCCGTATTGCGCCAGTGGCGCCAGACCACGCTGGCGACCATGCGCGGCAAAGTGGTGGGTGAAAAAGCCTTCACGATAGCGTCCGCGCCTGCATTGCCCGACGCCGTGTCGTTGCAGGCGCTTGGCACCGGGCCACAGGGGAGTTCGCTGACGCTGCACGCCGCCTGGTTCGCGCAAGGATCTACGGCATTCGTCGCCATGGTGTACGGCGGCACCGTGCGCCCCGAGGTGGCCGACACGTTCTTGTCCGGGCTCATTTTGCGATGACCGGCTTGTCCAGGCGGGGAACGGTTCTGGTTTTTCTGGCATTTGCGTCGGCTTACTTCTTGTCGGCTCTGATTCGTGCCATCACCGCCACACTGGCACCAGTCCTGACACAGGAGTTCGCGCTGCAGGCCCGCGATCTGGGTCTGTTGTCCGGCGGTTACTTCCTGGGTTTCGCCGTGACCCAGTTGCCGCTCGGTAGTTGGCTCGACCGTTTCGGGCCAAAACGCGTCATTTTGTGTTTTCTGTCGGTTGCTGTGCTGGGGTGCCTGGCTTTCGCCGCTGCCCAAAGCTTCGCCGGATTGCTCGCGGCGCGTGTTCTGTGCGGTGTTGGAGTCAGTGCCTGTCTGATGGCGCCGCTCACTGGGTACCGGCGCTGGTTCGGGCCGGTCGCGCAAATGCGGGCCAACTCCTGGATGCTCATGACAGGGTCCCTGGGAATGATTGCATCGACGCTGCCGGTGCAGTGGCTGATGCCCCAGTATGGCTGGCGACTGATCTTTGCCGGATTGGGCATCTGCCTGCTGCTGGCCATGGCGTTGATTGGCTGGCAAGTGCCGAGGTGGCCTGCGGTGACACCCGCTGGCACGCCGAATCTGTTAACAAGTTATCGGGACGTCTGGCGCCACCCCTACTTCCGGGCGATGGCCCCGATCGGGTTTTTCTGTTACGGCGGGCTGGTCGCAATCCAGACCCTGTGGGCCGCGCCATGGATGATCCATATGGCTGCTTACTCCTCCTTGCAAGCCGCTGTCGGGCTGTTCTGGATCAACGTGGCCATGTTGTGCACATTCTGGTGTTGGGGCATTGCGAGCCAGTGGCTGGCCCGCAATGGATACAGTGCACACCGCTTGATCAGCTGGTGGCTGCCAGCGAGTTTTCTCGTGCTGGCGTTCACGATTGTGTTCAGCAGCCGTTTGCCAGCCTTGTGCGCTGGCCTGCTTGCGTTGTACTGCGTTGCGTGTACCGTGGTCACGCCGTCACAACCGGCAGTGGGCATGGCTTTTCCGGCTGAGTTGGCGGGGCGTGCCCTGTCCGCTTATAACCTGGTCATCTTTTCCGGCGTGTTCGTGATTCAATGGGGCATCGGACTGCTGATTGACGGCTTCACGCTGCTTGGTGCCTCGCAGCAATTTTCTTTCCAGCTTGCGTTCGCCGTCTATCTGGTCTGTGGTGTGATCGCCTACCTGCACTTCCTGTTGTCGAGCAGACATAATCGTTGGCCATGACACCATGACAAACGCTATTTTGATCATCGCCCATTCACCGCTGGCAAGTGCGTTGCGGCAATGCGTCCTGCACGTGTTTCCGGATGCGGAGCCTGCCGTGCTGGCGGTTGATGTGCGCAGCGGGCAGTCCTTTGACCAATCGCTGGCGGCCGCCCGCCAGGCACTGGCGCAACTGCACGAACCCCATACGCTGGTGCTCACCGATGTATTCGGTGCTACGCCATGCAACGTGGCACAGAAACTGGTCGACGGTGTGGCTGCGCGACTGGTCGCCGGTGTCAATCTCCCGATGCTATTGCGCGCCGTGACCTACCGCCGTGAGCCGCTGGAAGTGCTGGTGGCGCGCGCCATGGCCGGCGGGACGCAGGGCGTCATGCAGGTCGCAACGGCGGCGCCACAGAATCAAGCCAAGAAAAAGAATGATCAAGACCACCACGACCATCAGCAATAGGCTGGGCCTGCATGCCCGCGCATCGGCCAAGCTGACCAAGCTGGCCGGAAGTTTTCCGTGCGAGGTGTGGATGTCGCGCGGCGAACGGCGGGTCAATGCCAAGAGCATCATGGGGGTGATGATGCTGGCGGCCGGGATCGGTAGCACCGTCGAGATCGAGACCCATGGTGAGCGTGAGCAGGAGGCCAGTGATGCTCTGCTGGCATTGATCGCCGACAAGTTCGGAGAGGGCGAGTGACGTTTGCCATCCACGGCCTCGCGGTTGCGCGCGGCATTGCGATCGGGCGCGCCGTTCTGGTGGCGTCGAGCCGTGTGGATGTGGCCCATTATTTCATCGCGGCAGCGCAGGTCGAGGCAGAGATCGAACGGGTACGGTCTGGCCGCAATGCGGTGGTAGATGAAATCCACCGCATGCAGCGCACCATCAGCTACATGGGCCCCAAGGAGGCGCCACATGAACTGACGGCGTTGCTGGACGTGCACCTGATGTTGCTGCAGGATGAAGAGTTGATCCTGGGCGTCAAGCACTGGATCGCCGACCGGCTGTACAACGCCGAATGGGCGTTGACGACACAATTCGAAGTGATCGCCCGGCATTTTGATGAAATGGAAGACGAGTACCTGCGTGAGCGCAAGGCCGACCTGGAGCAGATCACGGAAAAGGTACTGGCGGCCATGAAGGGCATGGATTCGCCGGTGATCGCGCCGGTGCGCCGGCCGCCGCGCAAATCCTCGGGTCAGGACCTGCTGCTCGACGACACGGTAGATGTCCCGCTGATCCTGGTGGCGCATGACCTGTCTCCTTCGGACATGCTGCAGTTCAAGCAAAGTGTCTTTGCCGGTTTTGTGACCGACGTCGGCGGCAAGACATCACACACCGCAATTGTCGCGCGCAGCATGGACATTCCGGCCGTGGTCGGCGCACGCATGTCCAGCCAGCTTGTGCGCCAGGACGACTGGATCGTGGTGGATGGTGATGCCGGGGTGGTAATTGTCGACCCGTCGGCGATCATCCTGGCCGAATACGGCTTCAAGCAGCGCCAGGGCGAGATCGAACGCGGACGCCTGTCGCGCTTGTTGCACACGCCGGCGGTGACGCTCGATGGCCAGAGAGTCGAGCTGCTTGCCAATATCGAGATGCCCGAGGATGCCGCAGCGGCCGTCAAGGCCGGAGCGGTGGGCGTGGGTTTGTTTCGCAGTGAGTTCCTCTTCATGGGTCGGCACGGGAAATTGCCGGGCGAAGACGAGCAGTTTCTTGCCTATCGCAAGGCGGTCGAGGGCATGCAGGGCCTGCCGGTGACGATCCGCACGGTCGACGTGGGCGCCGATAAACAGCTGGACAAGTCGATAAGGGAAGACGCCCATCTGAACCCAGCCCTGGGCTTGCGCGCGATTCGCTGGAGTCTGGCCGATCCCGACATGTTCCTGACCCAGTTGCGTGCCATCCTGCGCGCCGCCGCACTGGGGCGCGTGAACCTGTTGATCCCGATGTTGGCGCATGCCACAGAGATACGCCAGACGCTCTCGCTGCTCGACCATGCGCGGGCCCAACTGGACAACCGTGGCGTTGCCTATGGCCCGTTGCAGGTGGGCGCCATGATCGAGATTCCTGCCGCTGCGTTGACGCTCAAGCTGTTCCTCAAGTACTTCGATTTCCTGTCCATCGGAACCAATGATCTGATCCAGTACACGCTGGCGATCGACCGTGCCGACGAGTCGGTGGCACATCTGTACGACCCGCTCCATCCGGCCGTGTTGCGGCTGGTGGCTGACACGATTGCCGAATGCAATGCCCAATCCAAGGGAGTCAGCGTGTGTGGCGAGATGGCGGGCGATACCACCTTGACCCGTTTGCTGCTGGGCCTGGGTCTGCGCAGCTTTTCGATGCATCCGGCGCAGATTCTTGCCGTCAAGCAGGAGGTGTTGCGCGCCGACACCGAGAAACTGGGTCCGTGGTCGGCCCGCGTGATGGCGGACGAAGACCCGGCCGTGCGCTTGTTGGCGGCCTGAGCTTCTGGCGCCAATGGATTCAGGTCAGGCGCCGATGCTGTCAGGCCCGCGCTGGTTGTTCACTTTGCCATTCGCCCGAGCCAGGGCAGAAGCCTGCGCCGCCGCGTCTGCCTGCTCGTCGGCGTGGTAGCTGGAACGCACCATCGCTCCTACGGCCGCGTGGATGAAGCCCATTTCTCGGGCCCGGGTTTCGAACATCGCAAACGTGTCCGGGTGCACATACCGCTTGACGGTGAGATGGCTGGAGCTGGGCGCGAGGTATTGGCCAATCGTCAGCATGTCGATGTGGTGCGCGCGCATGTCGCGCATCACATCGAGAATTTCCTCATCCGTCTCCCCCAGGCCGACCATCAGGCCGCTCTTGGTCGGGATGTCGGGAAACAGTGCCTTGAATTTTTTAAGCAGGTTCAGGCTGAATGCGTAATCGGAGCCGGGGCGCGCCTCGCGGTACAGGCGGGGCACGGTTTCCAGATTGTGGTTCATCACATCCGGGGGCGCGGCCTTGAGAATCTCCAGTGCCCGGTCATCGCGGCCACGGAAGTCCGGCACCAGGATCTCGATGCGGGTGGCAGGAGACAACGCGCGCGTACTGCGGATGCAGTCGACAAAATGCTGGCTGCCACCGTCGCGCAGGTCGTCGCGGTCCACGCTCGTGATCACAACGTAGTTCAGCTTGAGGGCGGCGATGGTACGCGCCAGATTGTCTGGCTCTTGTGCATCCAGCGGATCGGGTCGGCCATGGCCGACGTCACAAAATGGGCAACGGCGGGTGCACTTGTCGCCCATGATCATGAACGTGGCCGTGCCTTTGCCGAAACATTCGCCAATATTCGGGCAGGATGCTTCCTCGCAGACCGTAACCAGCTTGTTTTTGCGCAGGATGTCCTTGATCTCGTAAAAGCGCGAGCCAGTCGATGCGGCCTTGACGCGGATCCATGGTGGCTTCTTCAACACCTCGCCGGGTACGACCTTGACCGGGATGCGTGCGAGTTTGGCGCCCGCCTTCTGTTTTGCCGTGGCGTCATAAGCCGCGCCGGGGACGACTTCGCGCACAGTGATGGATTCGGTTTCAGGCATGGTGAGTCTGACAGCCAGTCAAGGTGCCAGGTAGGTGGTGAGTTTTCGACCCAGGATGGTGGCAGCCGCCTGCCAGTCCACCGCTACCCCGATTGTAGAAAGGTCGATGGTCTGCAATCCGGTATAACCACACGGATGGATGCGCCCGAACGGCTCCAGGTCCATCGACACATTCAGCGCCACCCCGTGGTAGGTGCAGTTGCGGCTGACCTTGATGCCAAGGGCAGCGATTTTTCCCAGGTTCCGGAAATCCGGCGCTGCCGCCGTCGGGCCGTATGACGGCCGCTGCACCAACACGCCGTGGGCACCCGGGTCGTCCAGGCGTACATAGATGCCCGGCGCGCCCGCAACGCGGTGCCCTGTCACGCCAAAATGGAGCAGTGTGCGAAGCACCGCCTCTTCTATGCGGTGCACATACTCCTTGACGAAGTAACCGGCGCGGCGCAGGTCGACCATTGGGTACGCCAGCACCTGACCCGGGCCATGGTAAGTGACTTGGCCGCCACGGTTTGTCGGCACCACCGCAATGGTGCCGGCATCAAGCACGTGGGCGCTCTGGCCGGCCAGACCCTGAGTGAAAACGGGCGGGTGCTCACACAGCCAGAGCGTATCGGGGGTCGCGGCATCACGCGTTGCGGTGAACTCCTGCATGGCGCGATAGGTGGCCACATAGTCCACGCGCCCGAGTTGGCAGACGGACATCTCCATCGGGCGCTACAACACGACCTTGACCATTGGATGGATGGACAGGGTGCGGTACAACTCGTCGAGTTGTTCGCGGCTGGTTGCGGTCACGGTAATGGTGATGCCCAGATATTTCCCGCCCTTGCTCTCGCGCAGTTCGATCGTACTGGCATCAAACTGCGGATCGAACGCGTGCGCGATGACCGTGACTGCATGTACAAAGCCGTCGACCCGCTGGCCCATGACCTTGATCGGGAACGGAGATGGATAAACGATCAGCGAATCAGCCGGCGCGGTCATGGCGGATTGCGGCGCGCCGTCCGCTCAGGCGGCGCGTTTTGCCTGCTGATACGCCGCATACAGGCGGGCGGCCACCAGCCCAGGGCGGCCACGGTGGCTGGAATGGCCAACTGGCACGCCGTCGAGCGTGGTGATGGCCAACACCTCCTTGGTGGCGCTGCTCAGCAGCAGTTCGTCGGCCTCCTGCACCTCCGCCTTGCTGATCTTGCGCAGAGCGAACGGGATGCCCGCAGCCTGGCAGATCTCCTCGATCAGGCCATACCGGATGCCCTCGAGTACGAGGTTGTTCCGGGGTGCGCCGAGCACGACCCCGTCCTTGACCACCCACACGTTGCTGGCCGCAGCTTCGCTGAGGAACCCGTCGCGGAACATGACGGTTTCCAGTGCGCCCGCGTCATGGCTGATCTGCCGGGCAAACACCGAGCCGAGCAGACTGGTGCTTTTGATGTGCGCTTTCTTCCAGCGGAAGTCGTCCGCCGTCACACACGCCACGCCTTGTTCTCGCTGTTGCCGGTCGTGCCCCCGCATCGGACTGGCCATGGCGAACACGGTCGGCACCATGTTGCTTGGCATCACGTGGTCGCGCATGGCGACGCCGCGTGTAATCTGGATGTAGACGATCTGGTCGATGTCGGCGACCGCCGAGCCGGCCGCTGCCGCACCATGCGCCACCAATTGCAGCGTCACCGCCAGCCATTGGTCACGTGTCAACGGATTGGCAATGCGCATTTCCTGCAGGCTGCGTTCCAGACGCGCCATATGCTGCGCAAATCGGAATGGCCGACCGGCGTACACCGGTGCGACTTCGTAAATCCCGTCGCCGAAGACGAATCCGCGGTCCATGACGCTGACTTTCGCATCACACAGCGGCGTGTAGACGCCGTTGAGGTAACAAGGGGTCGAAGGCAATGGGTGGTGCATTGGCGGATTATCGACCGACGCAGCCGGGCCGCACCGGGCAGTGGCCTTTCAGGCGTGGGGACGGGTGGAAACGAAAATTTGTTGCATATAATCAAAGGCTTTGGTCAAGGTTAAGCGGAGAAAGTCATGCGTAATTTGGGGTGGCTATGATCCGGGAAGTGCCGCAAGACGAAGATCTGCAGCCGCAGTTTCGGCGACTCAGCGCCGCAGAGGCGCAGCAACTTCGCCTGGGGCTGATACAACTCTCGCCTCGGCGGGTCGTGGCAGGGCAACTGCTGGTGGGTGTTCTCGCGTCTTTGGCCGCGTGGGGGTTGACCGGTCAGGGCAACGTGGGGTGGTCCGTGGCATACGGGGCGTTGGCGGTGGTGATACCCTCAGCTTTGATGGCTTACGGCTTGACTTCAAGCGCATTGAGTCGCTTGTCGGCAGGTCATGCACAGGCGACGTTCGCCGGTTTTTTGTTCTGGGAAGGGGTCAAGGTTCTGTCGGTCGTTGCCATATTGTGGGCGGCCCACCGAATCGTCCCTGATCTGAATTGGTTGGGCCTGTTGGCGGGCTTGGTTTTGGTTCTCAAGGTGTACTGGCTTGGATTCTGGCTCCAGACCCGGCGCACAAATCTAAACGGTTGAATTTCAGACAAACCGATACAAACGAACATGGCAATTGAAGGCAGCGCTTTGACCCCCGGCGAGTACATCCGCCACCACCTTGTTCACCTGACCAACAAGAAGCAAGAGTCGATCGTCGATTTTTCGGTCATCAATATCGACTCGTTGATCGTTAGTTCCCTGCTGGGCATCCTGATCTGCTTTGTGCTGTGGATGGCTGCTCGCAAATCCACCGCTGGTGTGCCTGGCCGGTTCCAGGCCGCTGTCGAAATGCTGGTTGAGATGGTCGATGGGCAGGCCAAGGCTGTCATCCACAACGCGCACAGCCGCAAGTTGGTGGCCCCCTTGGCGTTGACGGTGTTTGTCTGGATCTTCATGATGAACTTCATGGACATGTTGCCGGTCGATCTGCTGCCCTCTATCTGGCACGTCGCAGGGCCAGCCATGGGCTTCCCTGACTACTTGCGTGTGGTGCCCACCGCCGATCTCTCCACCACCCTCGGCCTGTCGGTCTCTGTGCTTCTGATGTGCTTGTTTTACAACATCAAGATCAAGGGCGTCGGCGGCTGGACGCACGAACTTGTAACCGCGCCTTTCGGCACCAGCAAGAACCCCTTTTGGGCGTTGTTGCTGGGCCTGATCAACTTCCTGATGCAAATCATCGAGTTCGTGGCCAAGACGGTCTCCCACGGCATGCGCTTGTTCGGAAACATGTTCGCGGGTGAGTTGGTCTTCATGCTGATCGCGCTACTGGGTGGCTTTGCCTCCCTGTCCCTTGGCGGTGGACTTTTCTTCGTCGGACATCTGATCGCAGGCACGGTTTGGACCTTGTTCCACATCCTGATCATCACCTTGCAGGCGTTCATTTTCATGATGCTGGCCCTGATTTATCTCGGACAGGCGCATGACTCTCACTGAGTTGCGGGGCCTGTCTTCGCTCTGAGTTCTCGTTTCTTTCTTTCCTTTTTTCAACTTTCGTTTCTCTTACAGGAGTCATCATGGAAAACGTTCTGGGTTTTGTCGCACTAGCTTGCGGAATCATCGTCGGTCTGGGCGCCATCGGCGCATCCATCGGTATCGCGCTGATGGGCGGCAAATTTCTGGAAGCGTCGGCCCGTCAGCCCGAGCTGATGAACGAACTGCAGACCAAGATGTTCATCTTGGCCGGCCTGATCGACGCGGCATTCCTGATCGGTGTGGCCATTGCCTTGCTGTTCGCCTTCGCCAACCCCTTCACGCTGTAATCGGGTTTGCTGCCTGGCACAGCGGGAATGCCCGTCTTGATCGATTTTCCTGATCTGATCGGCTCACGCTCTCACTCCCGGACAACAAGCGCGTCACCACTTTTGTCAACATACAGAAAGGCGTTGCGATGAATATCAATGCAACCCTCTTTGCGCAAGCCATCGTCTTTGCAATCCTGGTGTGGTTCACGATGAAATTCGTGTGGCCTCCGATTGCCAAAGCGCTCGATGAGCGTGCGTTGAAGATTTCCGAAGGGCTGGCGGCTTCCGAAAAAGCCAAGTCCGAACTGTCCGTGGCCAACAAGCGCGTCGAAGAGGAGTTGAGCAAATCGCGCAACGAGTCTGCCACCCGTCTGGCCGACGCCGAGCGCCGTGCGCAGACCGTGATCGAAGAGGCCAAGGCCCGTGCAAACGATGAAGCCGCGAAAATCGTTGCTGCCGCGCATCAGGAAGCCGAGCAACAGGTCGTCAAGGCGCGCGAAGCCCTGCGCGAGCAGGTCGCTGCACTAGCTGTCAAAGGGGCCGAGCAGATTCTCAAGCGCGAAGTAAACGCTGGCGTTCACGCCGAGTTGCTGGGCCGCCTGAAGGCCGAGCTTTGAGCCATTGACACATCACCGAAGTTAAACCATGGCAGAAAT
>Ga0209591_10003266_pt1 | contig 18832 bp, 17 predicted proteins | sample MAT01_FD_187207 | JGI IMG/M metagenome (GOLD analysis project Ga0209591, IMG submission 187207) | Freshwater microbial communities from Lake Fryxell liftoff mats and glacier meltwater in Antarctica - MAT-01 (SPAdes) (version 2) | ecosystem: Environmental > Aquatic > Freshwater > Ice > Liftoff... | reverse complement strand
AAACTCCTATCACCGCTGCTGGTGGTGCTGTTGTGCGCGGCGATCCAACTGAAGTAGTAGTACGGAACGGATCCACGCTCGGATCCAGGCACCGCTGCGGTCTTCCACGCGATCGCCTTCTTACCATCAGTGCATCGCGTCAGCAACGCCGTGGTCGCATGCTCCGGGTACACGCTGAAGTAGGAGAGGACCTCGCCCTCGATGTCCTTTGCGTAGCCGTTGATCACTTCCTGCTTACCAAAGACGGGCAGATCCACCTGTGCTATGATCGGCGAAGACAACAGAATGGAACACGCGAGGATCCGACGCATGGTGCAAGGTAGAAGCCCTCAGAACGCGTACCGCAGTCCCACGCTTGTTACGAAGTGCCGCGTTAACCCATCGGGCCGCACTTCGCGCACGATCACCGGAGTGCCAAAGGCAGCTTCCAGCGACCAGTTGTCGTTCAGCCGGTAGCGGGCATCTCCAGTAATGTTCAGGGTAAGGCCGTCGGAGCCTTCGATGTCGCGGCGAATGAGCGGTACTGGGAATTCCGGTATGGAGATGCCATCCGGTTCCAAGCGACTATCGAGACCGAGGTGATAAATGGCTAGTAGACCGGGCTGGATGGAAAGTCGACCGATCGGAAGCGCATACTGCAGTCGCACAACGGCATCGTTCGCGCGCTCCAAATAGACCGACTCGAAATACTTGATCGCATCGGGATCGCCCTCCCATGGCTCGTGGTAGAAGAGGTTCTCGTTCTCCTGGCTGAGCACATGCTGGTAGGCCAGAGCTGTCGTCCAGCGTTTGTGCCGGTATTGCCCCCCAAACAGCAGGTCGAGCGTGCCAAGCCCCGGCTGGTAAGGCATGGGCAGTGGCTTGAAGTCCGGTCCGAAGCTGGTCTGTTCCAACGGTTGCGGGGAGGTCTTTCCGGTAGGCAGCCGCAAGCCCACGATCGCGGTCAGGTTCCGGTGGCGCGTTTGGATGAACGCATAGCTGGCCGTGAAGATCACGTCACCCACGCCGCTGTTCTCGCCGAGGTTGCCGCTGGCCATTACGTAGGGCACCTTCAATTGTAGGGCGAACCGTTCAGTGAAGCCGATGTTCAACTCCGGCTGCACCTGCATGATCACCACATCCTGTTCGCCGATCGCGTAGCTGTATTGAAGCCGGGCGTAATGGCGCGCCTCATCCAGCGAAGTGCTGTCGGATGCCACCCACAGTTGACCGATGGGTCCTGCGGTGCAGACACCGGCATCGCTACAGCCTTGGCCGTAAACGTGCGCACAGAGGGACAGGATCAGCGGAATGGCGATCAGGAAGCGCTGGCCGGTCATGTACAGTAATGCGGAACTAGGGAACGGTAGTTTTGCACTTTTCGTCTGTCGTGGGAGCGGTGTCTTCATTACTCGACAAGGATAGGCGTGGCGAACATGCCGCCATCCTCAGCCTGCCATTGGAGCAGGTAAGGTCCCGCTACGAGGTCAGCAAGAGACACCTCCAGACGGAGCTGCTGAAGACCTGTACGTTCCGTTCGAACGACCCTGCCCAGCGCATCAAGTAGCCGCATCCTGCCTGCCTCCAACCCCGGAAGAGTGACGGAAAGCATCTCCTGGGCCGGGTTCGGATATACAATAAGGGTGTTCGCCGCGCCGCGCGCTTGGTCCATGCCTGTACTTACACTGGGGCCATCATCGGGGTCCTCCAACGTGCTGGCCTTGAAGAAGGCGAGAACCGCACTTTCATTCTGCGGTGTCGTGGAACCCCAAGCCGGCACATTCGCCACTGGCATCGCATTGCCTTTCGCCACACCAGGGTTGCCTGTATCCTCCTGATGCCGACCTACAGCGACGATGCCATCGGCGGTCTTCCAAAGTGCGTAAAGATCGGTGTTGCCGCCACCGGCACCTGTGCTGGTATCCCATTCGCCCACAAGCAGCGAGCTGTACTTGGGCAGTCCCAGGTCCGGTTCATAGACACGTACGAAGCTGTTCCAACTGCCGGCGAGGCCGGTGCTGGGTAATGGCATTTGCTGGTAGGCATTGGCCGTTGTAATGGTGCGACGACCTACCGCTGCGATGCATACGCTGCCATCGGCCGTTGCCTTCACGCTGGCCCGTGCGATGCGCGTGGTGTTCACGTCAGGCCATCCCGTGTTGGGGTTGGGCCAGTTCGCCATGTTGGGATCTGCCAGTGGTGTGCCATAATTGTTGCTGCCTTCAACGTATTCGGCTACGTACGTGCTGTGTTTCAGAACGCCGCCAGCGCAGCTCAATTTGCCCAGCCAACTGATGTGGATGTTGCCGCTGGTCCCTGTGAAGCCGTTCTGGAAGCCGCTGGCACCAGGCGTCGCCATGATGCTATTCCCTTCCCAGAAATTCTCCACGTTGTTTCCATGGCAGCGCGCATTAATAATGACATTACCAATGCCCGGTTGCTGCGAGTAGTCCACCGCGATACCGTCCACATATTGGTCAGGTGAGGAATTCACGAGCGTTCCGTTCGGTTGGATCTCGTGGTACAAGCGGCTCCACCACGCCAGCGCTCCTGTGCTGGTGAACTTCACCACAGCAGGCTCGAAATCCGGTTCGCCACCGGGAAGAACGGTCTGGAGATTCATTCCCAAGTAAAAGGTGTTGTCCCGCCGATCCACGGTAACGATGCTGGGCCCATAGATGGGAAGCGCTCCGGGGCTGTAACCGGTGTATCCCGGTCCATTGGAAACGGGACTATTGTTCGGGTCGCAAGGTGTGGTGTACATGAAGTCGAGCGGCCATTTTCCTTGTTTGGTACCACCGTTGCCATCGGGCTGTACGAGCGTGTAGTCGGCGCTGGTCCAAGAGCGCAGATCGCAACGGCCACCGCGTTTGAATACCACGCCACTGTAGTCGAGCGGATCGCTTAGGTCGGTGTAGGTGGAAGCAGGGGTCCCGTACCATTCGCCGCCTTGCGACTTCCAGTGTACGCGCCAATCCGGCACCACTTCTTGCACACCGCTCGCATCCAACCGATGCATGGCCGCCCAGTCATAGCCATGTGACTGACCGGTGATGTAGATCACCTTGCCATCGCTACCCACATCCCACGGATGGTTCTCTTTCACATACCCGGTGGCATCCACGGTTCGCACCCAAGCGAATCCGGTTGGTACGCCATTGATGAAGTTGTTGTCCAAGCGCCCAAGGAAATAGCCACCGGATGTATTGCCGGATACGTAGAGGTTGTTCGTTGTCGCGTTGGGCAACACATCCTGCTTGATGAACCGGAAGTCCTCGGCGGCGCCAACCGGTAGTTGTACCACATGCAATAGGTCCTGTAGATCGCTGGACACGTGGAGGAGCATGGCAACGCGGTCGGTACCACTGGGATCATCAATACCGCTTGCTGGCAGCGTGGTGCGTGGAACCGATGCCGAGACCCAACCGAGGTCCGTTGCATAACCCGCCACAACAAAGGTTCCGTCGCTGAGGCGTGTGATGTCATGGAACACCTCTTTCCCCGTGTTCCCGGCATAGGTAACAATGGCCTGTTGGGCGGAAACAGCGAGGCTGAGTGCGCTTGAGATCGCGAGAAGGGATGATCGCATGGGAGCTGTTTGCTAATCTGAACGGGAAAGAAAGCACATCGGTTCCGAACGCGCTGTTCTATTCGACGGACTCTATGCCTAGGCACACGAGCGCTAAAGGATCTCCAACCGAACGATGCGCGGTGGCTGGTCCTTGCCTTCTGCGTAGAGATAGGTCGCTCGTGCCAGCAGGCCATCGTGCAAGGGGATCAACGGGTTCTTTCGTTGTGGAAACCTGCCTGCCCAACATCCCAGTAAAAGCCGAACCAGATGCTATCCCCGATCGAAACGCTCTTAGGTGTGCTACTCGCGTCGGTCGGTGCGGGCGGTGCGCATACGTTCAGTTCCACAGATCCGGATAGGCCCTTCCACCATACGCCCTTCGCCATTGTCCAAGACATTCACCAAGCGCCAATGGTCCCAGCCATAAGGCCGATACCGAAGAGCGCGATCAGAGAACCGAGGATGACCAGGATCTTCGGTGTGGTGAAGCCTTTCAGCGTGGGGCTTCAATGCGCTTCCGATCCTTGGCTCTTTGCACCAGTCGCCAGATGATCCCGAGCAGGATGAAACCTGCTGAGAGCCATGCCGCTTCTACATCGAAGGGCGGTTCTTTGGTGATATCGTGGACCGTGCGATACGTCATGGATCTTTCCTGTATGCCACGGTGGGTATTGACCCGCAGATCTCCGCAGGGAAAAGGAGGAACGGCGAGTGCAAGGGCTCAGTGTTCCGAATGGTCCATTTCAGAAAGCCTTAGCGCCATCCGCTTGGCGGCTCGGTCAAGCAGTTGTGCGCGCGCTGCTCCGCGTCCGATCTCCTGTTTGTTCACCCGCACCACATCGGCCAGCATGATCCGACCACTTTCGGTGTGGATCACCTGCATTTGCACCTCGATCTGTCTGGAGAGCACATCATCGAAGCGCAGTATTCGACCCGTGAGCACGTACGCGGCACCCAGCAATTTGCCCGCTTCGGCGACATACCGATCGTCGTAGGTCCCGGTCATGTTGCGCTGCTGCTCCGCGAGCAATGCATCGGTGTTGTCGCGGTCCACCAGGATCAGCAATGGGTCGTTCTGGTCCAGGATGGCTTGTTTCAGGCTTGCTGCTAACTGGTGCTCCACCATGCCGGCACCCATGCCGATCTTCGCGGTATACAACTGCGAATTGTACAAGGGCACATACGCCACCGTGAAGGCTGCCTTTTCCTTCGCGGCCCGCTGTCGTTGTAAGGCATCCTTGTAGGTCATATCCCGCTCGGTTATCCAGCGGAATGCAGCGTGTGCTTCGCTCCAAAGCCCAAGATCCTCAGCCTTTCGACCTTCACGGTAGCGTGGTTCCAGTTGGGCTAGTAGCATTAGGTATTCGGCTTCTTTCAGTTCAGGATCCAATTTGATCACCTGATCGCTCAGTTCTTGGGCGTGTTGGAAACGTTCTTCACGGAATGCTTCGTTGGCTTGTGTGAGCATTTCCCTGGCTGCTCTGGAGCGCGCCGCGCGGTATTGATCATCCACCGAACCATCCCAATGTAAGGCGAGGCCTTTGCGGTCCATTTGCTGTTTCAGGATCACGGCCTCGTTGCGCGCTTGCTTGCCCTGTTCCAATTCATTTGCCATAAACCGCATCGAAGCTTGGGACATCCGTTTGTCCAGCATCTGTTGTGCGGTCCGTTCCATCCCAACATGTGCCTCTACCACCTTTGGCCTCCGTTCGTAGAGCGCTTCGTAAGCCGCATGGGCTTCGGTGAGCATGCCTTCCTGCTCGTACCTGCCAGCTCGCTCGAGTTCCTTGCGCCTGGAGCCGCAAGCAAGCAGGGTGATCAGGCAGAGAAGGAGTAGGAAGTTCCGGTACATGGGAATTGGCACAAAACTATCCAAGCAAGTCTTGTTCCGGAATAGAGGGTGTGCGGGGTACATTCGCCACATGCCAATGCGTTCGCTGCTGATCGCTCTCTTGCTGGTGGTCATGGGGTGCTTGCTGTTCGTGTCCCACTTGCTGGTCGGACCGGTACTGATCGCGCCCAAGGCTGTGGTGGCAGCTTTGTTCGGTGCTGACGCGGGTTCTACAACTGCGTTGATCGTGCGCGGGATACGCCTCCCCGAAGCCGTCACCGCCGCCGCTGCCGGTGCAGGTTTGGCGGCTTGTGGGTTGCTTATGCAAACACTTTTCCGCAACCCACTTGCAGGCCCTTCGGTCATGGGCATCAGTTCGGGCGCCAGCTTGGGTGTGGCGCTGCTCTTGTTGGCGCCCTCGGCATGGTCGGTTCTCTGGTTGCCACCTTCGCTCGCACTGATCATGGGCGCCTTCATTGGTGCCATGGGGGTGTTGATCCTGATCATGCTGGCCGATAGGCGCATGGGCGATGGCGTTGCCTTGTTGATCGTTGGTCTCATGGTGGGTTACCTCTGCTCGGCGATCATCAGCGTATTGCAGGTGGCCAGTACCGATGCGGCACTGAAGGGTTTCGTGCTTTGGGGTATGGGCTCTTTCGTTGGCGTCACGAGCGATCGCATGCCATGGTTCATATTACCCGTATCCGCCGGGCTGCTGGCCTCCCTGTTGTTGGTGAAACCGCTGAATGCCTTGCTCTTGGGTGATGCGTATGCGGCCACCATGGGCATTCCTGTGCTGCGAAGTAGGCGTTCCATCATGTGGACCACGGGTGTGCTTGCAGGTACGATCACGGCATTCTGTGGTCCCATCGCTTTTCTTGGATTGGCTACACCCCATGTAGCCCGTGGCCTTTGCCGAACAAGCGATCACGTTGTGTTGATGCCGATCACCATCCTTTGCGGTGCTGTGCTGGCCTTGTTTTGTGATCTGCTGATCAAGTTGCCTGGTTGGGGCGCAGGTATACCCTTGAATGCGGTGACCTCTTTGCTCGGTGCGCCCGTGGTGGCCTGGGTGCTTTTCAGCGGCAAACGATGGGCCCGATCGGCATGAAACCTACGCTATCCACCAAAGGATTGGCCATTGGCCATGGCCGTCACGTCCTGGTCAGTGGCATCGATCTGGATCTCTTTGGTGGCGAGTTGGTCGCCCTGATAGGGGTGAATGGAGGCGGTAAGTCCACGCTGTTGCAAACCCTGGTTGGTCTATTGCCTCCGCTTGCGGGCAGCATCACCTTGAACGACCGTGATCCACGTACCATGAGCGCATCTGACCGCGCTAGGTCCATCGCTTTCGTCATGACCGGCCGACCGCAAGTCGGGCTCCTGGATGTTCGTACGCTTATCGGTCTCGGGCGCCAACCATGGACAGGACATTTCGGCCGTCTGCGTGCTGCGGATATCGCCCATATCGACGAGGCCATGGCCCTTACGGATACCGCGCGCTTCTCGGAACGATCCTTACATCAGCTAAGCGACGGCGAAGCGCAGCGGGTCATGGTCGCACGTGCCCTGGTCCAGGATACACCGTGCATCCTACTGGACGAGCCCATGGCCTTTTTGGACCTCGTGAACCGGGTCCGCATGCTGCGCCTTCTGCGCGATCTGGCCCAACGCAAGAACAAGTCCGTGTTACTGTCAACCCATGATCTGCAGACCGCCTTGGACCTTTGCGACCGCATTTTCTTGATCGACCGCGGTGGGTTATGGTCCGGTACTGCGTTAGAGGCCCGTTCCGGTGGGATACTGCAACAGGTTTTTGCCGATGAAGGCCTTCGGTTCGATGCCGATTCCGGTTCGTTCAAAGCACGGTGAACGAAAGAGCCCCTCGGCAAGCCGAAGGGTTGTCGTTGTTACAAGGTTACCGGCAACTACTTTTTCAGCGCGTCGCGGATCTCCATCAGAAGCTTTTCTTCGTTGGTAGGACCGGCTGGTGCTGGCGTCAGTTCCTCTTTCTTCATCTTGTTCACGGCCTTTACCACCATGAAGATCACGAAGGCGACCACAAGGAAGTTGATCACCGTGGTGATGAAGGCTCCGTAGGCGATGGCCACTTCAGGTATGGCAGGTGTTGCCACAGCACCAGTTCCATCCTTCACCTCCGCCACACCGGCTTGCATAACATATTTGAGTTGCGTGAAGTCCACGCCGCTGGTGATCTTGCCGATCACAGGCATCACCATACCGTCGATGAAGCCTGAAACGACCTTGTTGAATGCGGCGCCCATGACAAAACCGACAGCGATATCGATCAAATTTCCTTTGATGGCGAACTCTTTGAATTCCTTTAACATGCCCATGTGATCTCGGTTTTGGTGGTTTGGGCGCAAAGCTAAAAGAAGGTCACGGATGCTTTAATTCGCACCGAATGTGCTCCAGGATCGAATGCGCGCACTTCTCGCAGGGATCGCATCCGTCACTTGGATAACGATCTCCCGAGGTATGCCATACCCCTCCAACGACGTGAAGGGAAGTACCACATAGTGCAGCGGTTTGTCCCTGTCTCGCGGTAATAAGTGCATCCTCTTCAAGAGCCAAACGGTATCCTGTTCACCGAAGATCAGCCCGGTGAGTTCGATGGGTAGCTCGTGTACATTGGCTATGGCCAGGCCATCTGCGGGGTCGCTGGCGTTGCGCATGTAGGCGAGTGCCAGGTCTGTTGGGTACAAGGTTTGGCGTATCACCGTGCGGTCGTGTTCCACGATCTGTAGATCAAGGTCCCGTGATCGGTCCGCTGAATGGATCACATTGCGTGCAGCACCCCACGTCATGCGGGTTCGCTCAAGTTCTTGTTCCCACCATCCAGGAGTCGAGAAGGTGTCCAAATAGGCGATGTACGCGTGGAAGATCACCGTGTCCATGAGCCAGCGACGTTCCAACTCCTGGCCCTCATCCATGTTCCCGATATCCATGAAGAGGTGTGTGCCGCTGATCGCGTCAATGGGCCCATGTTGCAGGATGTGCATGGGCACTGGCACAAGCTTGCTCGATACACTGTCCAGTACGAATTGCAAGTTCCACCAAGCCGTTGCCGAACGGGTGCCAAGCAGGTCGCACAAGGCCAATAACCGGGAGACAGATGGTACATCGAACACCTGCGATGCCATCCGACCGCCCGCCCTGAACCCTTCCATTTGGCGTATCGCACGTTGGGTGCGCTCAGTGGATGCCCGACCTTCCGCGTTCTGGATCAGTAGAGGTGCCGAAAGCCAATGGCCTTGCGGTGGCTGCATACTTGGGAGGTCACGTTCGGCCATGGCCGAACGGGTGTTCAGCCGCAGGCTCTCGTCGTAGCGCATCGTCGGCCCACTTCCTCTGGACCAACCTGCAATGGTGCGCGTATCGGGCCTACCCATAGCCATGTATAAGCCACGGTTCTTTCCGTTCAACTCCAACTCGGCCAGGCCACTGGGTAAGGAAGGACCACCCAGGTTCTTAAGCATGTCGTGTAACAGCATGCTCCAGAGCGCGGTCCCGTCCACCACAGGCATCAGGTCGAAGGTCTGCATGCCCAAGATGGTATCCGATGGAAGCGCTCGCAGCTGTATCGGCCAATGGCCGATCGGGCCAGGAGGGATCGCGCCAGCGCGCAAATTCACGGCTACTGGGATCTCGCGCTCACCCATCCGAAGCATTCCGTTGAAAGCGGAGAGATCCTCAACAAGCACGCGCCTGGTCGTGAATGCCTTCTGCTCCAACACCTTCAAGCTATCGGCGTCCTTGACATCCAAAGTCAACGCAAATAAGGGCACGGGTGGCGGTTTCTTTCGAAAGGCGTTCAGCACCGGGTCACTGAGCTTGCGGAAGCCGGGATCAAGCACTTCGCGCACGAAGCCTGTTCGTTCTGAACTAACACCTAGGTGGAAGACCAGGCCGATCAATACAAGAGCCGCTAATTGTGTAAGCGGGGCGATCAGCTTGCGCCCCCTGCGTTCCCATGGCGCGAACATCACATGGTTGTGACAGGTTCTGGGAATGGCTTTCGCTTGAAATGGTAGTGATCCTTTACCCGAGCGCCTTCCTCGATCCCGGATACGGTCACATCCCAGCCGCCACTGCTATTCGGCACATAGACGATGCGTTGCGGAAAATCATGCTGCGGGTTGCTGAAGACCAAACTGTCCTGTTGGTGAATGAGTTCGAATAGCACGGCAGCGCCAGCGTTCCGGGTCTGGATGGTGGCGGCATAGTGGGGTACGCCGTTGTAAGGGACTATGCCCAAGTGCTCAATGAACACGGTGTCTTTGCCCGATAGCACGAAACCCAGACCGGAAAATGAGCCATCAGCCGCCTGCTCCCAATGTTCGTTGAAGATCGTTCTTCCGCTGTCCTGTACATCCTGCCATTTGCCAACCAAGGTGTTCATGTCAACAACTGCGGGCGAGGCCGTGCGAAGTGGTGTGTCCTGCGTCTGCTCAGCATGTTGCTGCGAACAAGAACCCAGAAACGCCAGCATCATGAGGTAAGCTAGGTGTCGCATGGTTTGGTCAGGCATGCTGGATGGTGCCGATCGCAGCACGGATCGTGTCGGGTATCGATACTTTATGGCCTCCAAGGTAGTCGTACATGACTTGCACACTGGTGCCTGTGGCAACCACCTCTCCGAGCGGGTCGGAAATGGAATAGGCCAGTGTGAAACTCGTATTACCGATCTTGGTGCAGCCTGTGCGGACCGTCAATTGGCAAGGCCACTGCACGGGCCGCTCGAAATCGCACGTGGTGCTGGCGAGTATCACGCCGAGGCCTGTTTCGCGATGCGATCGCAATACACCGATGCGTTCGAGGTAGAGCATACGAACGTTCTCGAAATATCGGAAATAGACCACGTTGTTGAGGTGGCCAAAAGCATCTTGTTCGCCCCACGCCACCGGTAGCTCTAATCCAACGACCAGGTGCGCCGATCCCGTGTTCACTTCAATTCCTTCAGCAGCTCCTTGTGCTGCACCTTCAACCGTTCCACGTCGCGGCCCAAGCGTTCGATCTTCTGCTCCATATCCAACTTCATGACTTCGCCGCTGGCACTTTTGAAGTTGAACATGCCCATGCTGCGTTCCATGTTCCGCATTTCACCTTCCAGTTCCTCGATCTTCCGCTTGATGGAACGGCTCTCCTTTTCGATCCGATCCCTGCCGTCCGGTGCGCTCTTCAGATCCTCTACCCGATCCTGGAATTGCATGCGGCGGCGCTCTTCGCCTTCCATTTTCAACTGACCATAATGCTTGTCCAACGCAGCGCGGTAACGTTCACTGAACGCATCGTACAATTTGGGCGACACACGACCCGAATTCATCCAGCGTAAGGAGAAGGCTTTCAAGGCTTCGATGTCCTTGGTGCGGTCGCCCACCGGAACAAAACCTTCGATCTCTTGCAACAGCGCTTCTTTCGCAGCAGCGCTATCGGCTTGTTCAGCATCAAGCTTTTCGAAGGTGGCTTTACGCGACTGGAAGAAGCCATCGCACGCTTCACGGAACTTCAACCACAGCCGGTTCTCGTCCCGAGGCCCGGCACTGCCGGCTTCTTTCCATTGCTGTTGCAAGTGTTTCAGGCGATCGGCCGTATTGCGCCATTCGGTGCTCTCCTTCAGTTTGATGGCTTCATCCAACAACGCCTGCTTCTTATCCCGTACGCCCTTGAACTGGTCCCTGACCTTATCGAAGTAGGCCTTCTTGGCATCGAAGAACACATTGCATGCACTGCGGAATTCCTTCCAAATGCGCTCGTTGTCCTTTTTGGTAGCGAAGCCGATGGACTTCCACGCGTTCTGGAATTCAAGCACGTGGTCGGTGAGTTCCTTCCATTCCTTGGTGCTGTTGGCGGTGATCTCTGCCGTGAGGATGTTGACCTTTTCGATCAGCGCCTGTTTGGCTTGGAGATTCACATCGTGCTCTGCCCGCCGTGCTTTGTAGTATTCGTGGATCTTATCATAGACGGTGCGGGTGGCCGTGGAGAAACGGTCGCGGATCGCTTCCCATTCTTCGCGCACCACGGGACCGATCTGGTGCCACTTCTCTTGGTACTCACGAATGGCCAACTCCAGATCCTTCACGCTGTCTTTCTGCGCCAGGCTTTCCACATCGCTGATCAGGGCCAGCTTAGTGGCCGTGTTCTTCCGCAGGTCGTGGTCGCGTAATTCCTTATAGATGCGAATGTGGTAGAAGAACTCATCGCGCAGATGCGAGTAGTCGTTCTGCAGGTCGCGGTAGGTTTGTTGAGGTACAGGCCCAATGGTCTTCCATTTTTCCTGTAGTTCGGTAAAGCGCTGGAAAGCCGATGCGATGTTCTCCTCGCCAGCGACCAAGGACTTCAGTTCGTCCATGATGGCTTTCTTGGCCGCCAGATTGTCCGCTTCTTCCTTGGCCTTTTTCCGCCGGATATCGTTGACCCGCTGGTTGAAGGTGTCCAGGAGTTGTTTGAAGCGTTTGTCCTCTTCGTCCTGCAAGGGCGCCGATTCCATGGCCGTTGGCGCGGCTTCGGTCCGAGGGGCTGTGCCTTCGATGGGTTCGCCGTCCGGACCTACCGCTTCGGGCACCGGATGCTGCTGCGTTGCGGCCACGAGGGCTTCATACGCTTCCTTGATACCCTCCACAGCCTCGGATGCGACTTCCACATCCTCTTGGGCCATTGTTACTTCGAGCCGTGAGATCAGCTCTGCTTTCGTTGCCATGCGCACATTGGACGGTCACTGCTTGACCTTCCGTCCAAAGATAGGAGGCTGTTATGAACCGGCGTGTAAACCGCTTATACGGCCAGTCCGAGCATGCACACATCGTCCATTTGTTCAATGGGTCCTTTCCAATCCAGAAAGGCGCGATCGAAGATCACAGCTTGCTCTTTCAAAGACAGGTGCTTGTGCTCAGTGATCAAGGTTTGCAAACGCGAGGTCATGAACCGTTTTCGCTCCGGACCACCGAACTGGTCCACGTACCCATCGCTGAAGAGGTAGATGCGATCACCCGGCTGGTACGCCAAACGGTGTGTGGTGAACTTACGGTCCTGCTCTTGATGGCCGCCACCTATGGGTCTGCGGTCGCCATTGATCACGCTCAGTTGCCCTTGGTGTAGCCAGAACAGAGGCCGGAACGCACCGGCGAAGAGGATCTCGTTGTGTTTCCGGTCCACCCGGCAAAGTGCTAAGTCCATGCCATCGCCAGCACCGCGCAGCTTGCCTTGTTGGTTGAGTGCGGCGACCATGCGGCTGTGCAGGATCGCAAGGATCTCAGCCGGGTCCTTGGCGGCATGTTGGGGTACGATCTCGTTCAGCAATGAGCAGCCGATAGCGGCCATCATGGCACCCGGAAGACCATGCCCGGTGCAATCCGCAGCAGCCACGTAGCACGTATCGACATCGATCCGGTGTACCCAATGGAAATCACCACTTACCACATCCTTGGGCCGGTCGATCACGAAGGAATCGGCGAAGAGTTCGTCATAGATCAACGCGCTGGGCACCAAGGCCCGCTGGATCTTGCCCGCGTAAGCAATGCTTTCGGTGATGTCCTCGTGGCGTTCCTTCAATCGATCCTGGGCTTCCTCATCCACCTTCAGCCAGTGGCCAACGTAGCGGAACAAAAAGGAACCCGCGAGGCCAAAGAGCAGTGTTGCGATCGCGATGTTGCGCAGGAGCGCACCGGTTGCTGCGGTGGTTACCGTGTTCGCATTGGCGCGAGCCACCACCATGCCCACAAGCTGTTCGTTGGTATCGTGGATCGCGTCGAAGGCCAGCAATTCCCGTTGGCCCTGTGTACCAGCCATCACATGCCCGGCGCGGCCGTAGAGTGCCATCAATTTGGTATGATCGCCACTCCAAGGTTCCCGAAAACGCGGTTGGTCATCGGAAGTGACGATCACCTGGAGCTCTTGTTTCAAGCTATCGTAGACCACCACTTCCAATGGAAGATCCAGGGCGTTCTTCATCACCGACTTGCGCAGGCGCTCGTGCAGTACGTAGTACCAGGCATCCTGGGTGTTCTTGATCACCATGCCACGCCCATCGTAGCGATCCAAAAGGGATCTGATGCTGGCTGGCGCGAGCTGTTCCGAAAGGGTGGAGGTGATGCTCTGTAACTGCGCCAAGCCTTGGGCCCGGCGCGACCGTTGTTCCCCGCGATGCACGATCAGGATCACCACTACACACAATGCGAACAAGGTGGCATACACAGCCAACAATACCTTGTGCTTGGTGCGCTTGGGTCGGAGTTCCACGAGGGTCGAGCTACCGGTCCACGGATCCGGTAGGCGCTACTACGTGGCTGCGCTAAAGATTGTTCCTAAGCATGAGTAAAGGACTGGACCTACCGGAGGTTACCAAGCAGGCTTATTACCGTAAGAGATATGGTCAACCCATGAACGGATACCGGTGATCCGTCGGCGGAACGAAGGTCTCTTTGATGGTGCGGGCATTGACCCACCGGATCAAGTTGAGGTAGCTTCCAGCCTTGTCATTGGTGCCGCTGCCCCGGGCACCACCAAAAGGTTGTTGGCCGACCACAGCCCCCGTTGGCTTATCGTTGATGTAGAAGTTGCCAGCGGCGTTGCGCAGCACATCCGTTGCGCGCACAATGGCCGCGCGGTCCTGACTGAATACGGCGCCCGTTAGCGCATAAGGGCTCGTGCTATCCAGCAACTTGAGGGTCTTTTCCCATTCGTTCTCCGGGTAAACGTAAATGGTCAGCACCGGACCGAAGATCTCCTCGCACATGGTGGTGCTCTTGGGGTCTTTGGTCACGGCTATGGTAGGAGCAATGAACCAGCCCTCGCGCTTGTCATACGTGCCGCCAGCAATGATGCTGATGTTCTTCTTGTCCTTCTTCAAACCGTCTATGTAGCTCGCGATCTTATCGAAGGCTTTCTCGTCGATCACTGCATTCACGAAGTTCTTGGCATCGCGGGGCGAACCCATCTTGAAGCTCTCCACATCGGCCAGGAGTTCTTTCTTCACCGTTGGCCAGAGGTTGCTGGGGATATAAGCCCTGCTTGCTGCGCTGCATTTTTGCCCTTGGTATTCGAACGCACCGCGCGATAGCCCAGTGGCAACCGCTAGCGGATCGGCGCTGGGATGTGCGATCACGAAATCCTTGCCACCGGTCTCCCCTACGATACGCGGATAGCTTTTGTAAAGCCCGATGTTCTTGCCGATCGTTCCCCATATCTGTTGGAAGACCGAGGTACTTCCCGTGAAGTGGATACCTGCGAACTCCGGATGCGCGAAAATGACCTCGCCGGCGTCGCGCCCACTCACATGCATCAGGTTGATCACGCCTCCCGGCAGACCGGCTGCGCGGAAGACGTCCATCAAGACCTGTGCACTGTAGACCTGGCTATCGGCGCATTTCCACACCACCGTATTGCCCATGAGCGCACAACTGCTGGGGAGGTTGCCGGCAATAGCCGTGAAGTTGAAGGGCGTTAGCGCGAAAACGAAGCCCTCCAGCGGACGGTACTCCACGCGGTTCCAGAAACCAGGAGCACTTATGGGCTGGTCACGGTAGATCTGTTGCATATACTGCACATTGAAGCGCAGGAAATCGGCGAATTCACACGCCGCATCGATCTCGGCTTGGAATGCGTTCTTCCCCTGCCCAAGCATGGTGGCTGCATTGATCTTAGCACGGTAGGGGCCGCTGATCAGGTCGGCAGCTTTCAAGAAGATCGCTGCACGATCTTCCCAACGCATGGCTTCCCACTCTTTCTTGGCTTTTAACGCTGCAGCGATAGCCTGCTTCACATGGCCTTGCGTGCCGTGGTGACTGTAACCGAGTATGTGCTTGTGCTGGTGCGGCGGCCGCACGGGGCGTCGGTCTTTCGTTTCCACGGCAACGCCACCGATCCACATCGGCAGTTCGCGCTTCTGCTTCATCATGCGGTCATACTCAGCAAAGAGCAGATCACGCTCTTTACTGCCTGGTGCATAGCTAAGGACGACCTCGTTCACGGGGTCTGGGCTGTGGAAGATGGCGTCGGTCATGGGTGCGCGCCTGGCAGGCGGGCAGCAAAGATACCGGTGGTCACTGGCTGATGGATGTTGGGCCTCTTGCAGGGCGGATCGGCCGGTCTCGGCAAGGCTCAGAAGGCACAGAAATACTTGAGTGCATCCACCGCGCGCTCCGAACCCAACGCTGCGCTTCGCTGCAGGTCGGTGCATCCGGGCGCTGGCTGATAGTTCATATGGTAGGCCAGCCCGCGATTGAACCATGCATTGGCATTCCGTTCGTCCAAGGAGATCACCTTGTTGAAACATTCTATCGCATCGTTCAATTCGCCGTAGAGCATGTGAAGATTGCCCTTCATGACCCAAACATCCGGGTCGTTGGGCTTGGCCTTCAAGCTTCTCTCAATGTCGGTCAATGCTCCCGCATGGTCGCCTAATTGCTTGCGCACGATCGATCTGTTGTATTGGGCTTCCAAGTAATCCGGTGCCAGTTCCAACGCGCGATCATAATCGGCACGGGCGCCGGAGAGATCCCCATCATTTTTGCGCTGCAACGCCCGCTGGAAAAAGACATTGGGTTTGTCCTGTGCCAATTCCAGCGCCCTGTCCATATCTGCCTTTGCCTGCGCTTGATCCCCTTTTTTGCGGTGGACCAAGCTCCGGTTGTACCAGGCCAGGTCAAAGCGGGGATTAAGTAAAATGGCACTGTCCAAGGCGATCAAGGCTTCGTTCCAACGTTCCTGCCGCATCAGCGCGATCCCACGCAGGTCATACACGATCGCCGACCAAGGAGCGAAACGTTGGGCCTGGGCGAAGGCTTTCAAAGCAGCATCGGGATCGTCTTTTTGCAGCAGGGCCGAACCGCGTTTCAAATGCAGCATGGGATCGCTTGGTGTCTGGATAAGCAGTGAATCCAGATCCGCCAGGGCTTTGTCCACCCGGCCCATGGCCAGCAGAGCATCCACCCGTTTTTCGCGCAACAGGTCGTCATAGGGTTTCATAGCAATAGCCTTGTCCAGATCCAATTCGGCCCCTTTATCATCGTTCAAAAGCATCTTCACCTTTGTGCGGCGATCGAAGATGTACTCGCTGTAGGGGTTCAGTTCCAATGCCCGGTCCAGGTCGACCATGGCTTGGGTGTTCTGCCCAAGGCGGCTTAGCACGGCGGCCCTCTTCATGTAGGCATCAGCAAAACCGATGTCCATTTGTATGGCGTTGGTATAGCTCAGAATGGCTTGCTCACTGTTGCCCAAGCGCAGCTGGGTATCGCCAAGTTGTAGCGCTTGTATGGCATCCAGACGATTGTTCAGTTGGGCGTGGGTAGCTGTGATCGTGCCAATGAGCAAGGCGAGGTGTAGAATGGTGCGCATGGCGTTGTGGTTTTTTCGTGGACGTGATCCCAGATCCTGTGCCACCCAGGGGTTGGCCTAAATGTCATTCACGAACTCGCACGGAATGGCCTGTTTGTTGACCGAGGATAATGCGAAGTGAACTGCCCTGCAATGTACGACACGCGAGCCCGGCTTTGATGCCCACATGCGCTTGGCAACTGCTGTCAGCTAGTGCTGCGCGCGAGCATGTAGGACCGGGAACGGACGCCTTTACGGGGTCAGTGACCTAATGGATCCGGCTTTGGTAACGCCCTTAGCATGCGGGACAAAAGCGGACATTGGTCCAATGGGCTTTTCGCAAGGCGTAACGCCTTAAGCACTTGAGCCACCTTGGTCCAAAATGATGAACGGGTTCTTCAACAAAGCCGCATTTGGTATCGATATCAACCCTCGCTCCGCAGTTCCCAGGAACACGAAAAAGTAGGTGATGTCCTTGAGTTCCCCTTCAACCCACTGATCGCCGTCGAAGACCCTGACGCGGTCGCCGATCTTCACCGGATGCTGGAAAAAGATGATCAGGCATGCCGTGATATTCGATAGGATGGACATATCTGCGAAGAACGCTACACCCAGAACGGATATGACCGATGCGGTGAAGACGAGCAACTGGCTTTGTTCAACGCCCCATACGGCGCATAGCACTATCCCGGATACGAGCAAGATCAGGACGTTCAAGAGCCTCCAGATCTCTTTCTCCTCCTTCGCTTTGAATGCTGCCCGGCCTACCGTGGTGCGGATGAGGAACTTGGTGGTTCTCCTTAGCACCAGGTACGCAACAAGGATGATGGCGGTTTCCAGCAGTTGCGTTGGGTAGGGTATGAATGGCATGATGCGTGGATCGGGTGGTCACAAACCTAGTGCGCGAGAGCGAGGTTTCCTGTCAGGGCCCGGTGGATACCATCACTTGCAACCAGCACAGAGATGGGGGGTCCATCAGCCTACCGGGTCTGAATTTCGACAGGTAGACGTGGATCGGTCGCCGACTTGCACAGCAGCATGCTCAGTTATACCTGTAGACATGGAAAACAGTCTACACGATGGGCTGTGATCTTCCCCGCCAGCGGGATGAAACATCCGCAGGACGATCCGAGGAAGTTGTTACGTCCGCCGGACGGCGTACGGCGGACGGGACGTTCGATTCGGAGAAGTAATGCGGAAAAAGCGCCTCGTCCCGACGCAACGGGAACAAGGCGGACCTGTCCCGCTTTGCGGGATCGGATCATTTTCCATGTCTAAATGGTATGAGCCATTCGGCCAAGTAATTTTTGGAGATCACCGATCTGCGCTACTTCGGATCTATTCACCGAACCTGAGGCTTTGGCGATCTCCATAGCGGTTTTTAGGATAAGGCTCTTGGTCCAACCGTCGAACCGATGCGGCTCCTTTAGCTGATCGCGCTCGAATATCGCGTAAGCCTCCTTGTACGCAAGGCGTTGTTCCAGGGCCTGGTCGAATGTTAGATCGATATACCGCGCCGAACCCACGCCGAGTTCATCGTAACTCGTATCGTAGACCAGCCAATGTTCTTGCACCATGCGCTTCAATGCCTCGATCTCGGAACGGATGATGCTCCTGTCGCAGCCAGCAATGCTGTAGAATAAATAGCCCAGGCTGCGGTAGCCATCCTCATACGTTCGTTCGGTGTCGCCTCGTTTTGTGTTCATGATGTTCCATTTCAACGTTGAATGCGGTTCACAACAATTCTTGTTCCAGAATGATCCGCCTTTCGCAGGGACTTCAGCGAGCGCGGTTGGAACGTCCTGAATACGGAGCGTTCGTCAAGACCGAAGGACCTGTTCTTTTGGGAAGCTGATGTACGTTCACAACACCGTGTCCCCCATACGACCGGATGGGGATGGTTCCACAAGCCTCACCTCGCTGTATTCCGCTGCCGAAGCGGCTCGGTAAGCAGGTGGCCTGCTGCACGCGCCGTCCATAAGCTTCATCCGTTCTCGTTCCTTAAAGCGATATTGAGGGGCACTTAGGCATTCGTCCACCTCGCCTTTGCGCATCCGCTCGAAGCTCCGATATTGCTCTATCGGTATGCCAACGGCAAATGGTTAAGAAATGTGAAA
>Ga0209591_10003263_pt1 | contig 18849 bp, 17 predicted proteins | sample MAT01_FD_187207 | JGI IMG/M metagenome (GOLD analysis project Ga0209591, IMG submission 187207) | Freshwater microbial communities from Lake Fryxell liftoff mats and glacier meltwater in Antarctica - MAT-01 (SPAdes) (version 2) | ecosystem: Environmental > Aquatic > Freshwater > Ice > Liftoff... | reverse complement strand
ACAACAATCCATCCGCCTCGCCGCTGTCGAGCAGCGGCAGAATATGCGGATGCTGCAACCGCGCCGTCGTACGGATCTCGCTCAGGAACCGCTCGCCGCCGAGCGCCGCGCCGAGGTCGGGGTGGAGCACCTTGATGGCCACGTCGCGTCCGTGCTTCACGTCGTGCGCCCGGTACACGGTGGCCATGCCGCCGGCACCGAGTTCGCCTTCCACGTCGTACCGATCGGCGAGGGAGGTGGTCAGTCGCCGGAGGATGTCGCTGTTCATCGGCGGAACTTACGGCCACAGAGGCGCTCTGGCGACGGTGTGGCTCGCGTGGCGACTCGCGCGCTGTAGGCCCTTGGCGTACGTTGTTCGCACCCCTCCGTGCCCCGAGAGCGCTATCCGTGAAGCCGCGGCATCGACCGGCGTTCACGGTGTCATGAACTCCTGCCCCCGGTTTCCGTGATCAACGATCGCCTTGCCGCCGCGCTTGCGGATCGCTACCGCATCGAGCGCGCCCTCGGCGCGGGCGGCATGGCCACGGTGTATCTCGCCGATGACCTGAAGCACGATCGTCAGGTAGCCATCAAGGTACTGAAGCCGGAGCTCGCCGCCGTGCTGGGCGCCGAGCGGTTCGTGCAGGAAATCAAGACTACGGCGCAACTGCAGCATCCGCATATCCTGGCGCTCTTCGACTCGGGTGAGGCCGCCGGGTTTCTCTACTATGTCATGCCCTATATCGAGGGTGAGACGATCCGCGAGGCACTCAATCGCGAGACGCAGCTGGGAATCGAGGAGGGTGTGCGCATCTGCATGCAGATCGCCGATGCGCTCGACTATGCGCATCGTCGAGGCATCATCCACCGCGACATCAAGCCCGAAAACATTCTGCTACACGACGGGCGCCCGATGGTCATGGACTTCGGGATCGCCCTCGCCGTCAGCGCCGCCGCCGGCGGACGCATGACGGAGACGGGGCTCTCGCTCGGCACACCGCACTACATGAGCCCCGAACAGGCCACTGCCGATCGCACCATCAGCGCGCGCTCCGATGTGTACTCACTGGCGAGTGTGTTGTACGAGATGCTGACGGGCGAACCGCCCCACATGGGCACGTCCGCGCAGCAGATCATCATGAAGATCATCGCCGAGCCGGTGAAGCCGGCGACCGAGCTGCGCAAGTCGATCCCGCTGCATGTGGCGGCCGCACTTTCGATGGCGCTCGAGAAGCTGCCCGCCGATCGATTCGAGTCGGCGAAAGCGTTCTTGGAGGCGCTCGCGAATCCCGCCTTCCGCACGGCGTCGCAAACGGCAGCAGGCACCGCAGCCATCGCACCGCGCCGTCGCTGGTACGCGTCACCGGTACCGTACGCGGCGGCGTTGCTGCTCTCGCTCGCGGCCATCGCTTGGCAGGCCACCCGAGTCGAGTCGCCCGACGAGCCGCCGGTTCGCTTCGTCGTCAGACCGCCGCCCGAAGGACTCGGTGCCGATCGCTATTTCACCGCCTCGATTTCTGCCGACGGTCGTCGAATTGCCTTCAAGGCACGCGCCGGCAGTTCGCGGCGCATTCATGTGCAGGATTTGTCCGGGCTCGAGGCCAAGCCGTTGCCGGGCACCGAGGGTGCACGCTACTTCGCGCTGTCCCCGGATGGTCGGTCGCTCCTGTTTCAGCCCGGAGCGGGGGGCCTCCGCCGCGTTACGATCGAAAGTGGAACGGTGACCGACGTGCCACTCCCCATTGACATGGCCAAGATGCTCCCCGGGGGTCTCGCGTGGACTGGCGACACGGTGGTGGTGTCGCTCGGTATCAGCGGCGCCGTGGTGCTTCCGGCGAGCGGCGGGCCGGCGCACACCATCGCCATCACCTTGAATGGACGTCCGTGCCTCTGCGCCCGTCAAATCGTACTCGGGCCCGACGGCAAGCAGCTGTTCATGGCTGGTCCGTCGTTGTACGTGGTGCCGATCGAGGGTGGTGAGGTGCGCGACTTAGGCGTCGCAGCGGAGTTGGTCATCGGCATGCGGAACAACGTCCTCTTGTATCTCACGGCGGAGGGCGTACTCATGGCAGCGCCGCTCGATCCGCGCTCGCTGAAGCTCGGGCCCTCGACGGTGGTCGAAGCGCAGATCGCATCGGGCTCAAGCCCGGCGCTCTCGGACGACGGCACCTTGGTGTTCTTCCGGGGGGCAGCGGAGTCCCGCCTGGAGCTGGTCGATGAACGCGGGATTGGCACGCCCGTGATCGACCCTGCCACCGGTCCCCGCGCAGTGCAGTTCCCGCGCTTTTCGCCCGACGGGAAGCGAGTCGCCGTTACGACTCCCGACCGGCAAGGCGACGCGACCAACTCGCTTAATGCGGTCAGCATCATCGACATCGCTTCTGGCACGACCACGCCACTCACCAGCGGGTTCATGGCCGATCGGCCGGAGTGGTCTCCCGACGGGCAGCGCGTACTGTTCCGCCGCTCTGAGAATGGGACCGAAGCGATCTGGTGGCAGCGTTACGATCGGAGTGAGCCCGCGTCCGTGCTGCAGCAGACTACCGGAGAACAGCGCTACGTCTCCGAAGGACTGCTGTCGCCAAGCGGCGAGTACCTCCTCTTTCGAACGCTCAGCAACAAGACGGGGCGCGACATCTGGTATCGCGCGATGCGTGGCGACACGACGCCGAAACCGTTCGAGATGACGACATTCGACGAGGTCATGCCGCGATTCTCCCCGGACGGCGGCTGGGTGGCCTACACCTCGAACGAGTCCGGATCACCGGAGGTGTTCGTGCGTCCGTTCCCGGGCCCGGGCGGTCGCACGAAGATCTCGACGAACGGCGGCACGGAGCCCGTGTGGGCACCCGACGGGACTCGCCTGTTCTACGTAAGCGGTGCCGATTTCATGGCGGCCACGCTCAGCACTGGCGCGGAGCGGGCTGCACGGTCCCGCACCCGACTATTCGGCGTCGACTTCGTGCCGGGTGCCATTCACGCGAACTATGATGTCGCTCGCGATGGTCAGCACTTTCTCATGACCCGCGAAACCGGCCGGCCGGCCGAACTCATCGTGGTTCTTCACTCGTTGAGCGAGGTGCGGCGCCGCGTGCCGCGCGGAGCGTCTGAATAGCCCGGTTAGAAAAGCCGACCGGGGGCTAACTCAATTCCTCTCACTTTCAAAACTCTTGTGACCTTCGCTCCCGTGCCTCGCGCCGCCATGCGCCTGCTTCACGCCACGTTGCTGCTCCTGTGTGCCGCGCCCGTAGCCGGCGCGCAATCGTTCGACGTCATGGAGGCGACGATCTCCTCCGTACACGCGGCGATGCAGGCACGGCGTCTGACCTGTCGCCAGCTGGTACAGGCCTATCTCGACCGCATCGCGGCGTACGATAAAGCGGGACCGGCCCTGAACGCGATACAAACGCTGAACCCGCGCGCTCTGCTCGAGGCCGACTCACTCGACGCCGTACTGCGCGCGAAGCAGCCACGCGGCCCGTTGCATTGTGTGCCGGTGCTGCTGAAGGATCAGATCGAAACGCGGGACATGCCGACAAGCTACGGATCCGCGCTGTTCAAAACCTTCGTGCCGAAGCGAGATGCCACCGCGGTGCAGCGGCTCGAGCGAGCGGGCGCCATCATCATTGCGAAGACGACGATGGGAGAGTTCGCGCAGCGCTTCGTCAGCTCCTCGGCTGGCATCATTCGCAACGCGTACGATCCCATGCGTAATCCGAGCGGATCCTCCGGCGGTTCGGCCAGCGCGGCAGCGGCGAACTTCGGCTTGGTGGCGATTGGTGAGGATACCGGCGGCTCCATTCGTGGTCCGGCGGCGGTGAGCAGCCTCGTCGGCCTGCGGCCCACACTGCCGCTGGTGAGTCGCTTCGGCATGCTCCCCGCCAACCCCACGCAGGATACCATGGGGCCGATGACGCGCACCGTCGCCGATGCGGCGCGGGTGCTCGACGTCATCGCCGGTTACGATCCGAACGATCCGATCACCGCGTACGCCGTCGGGAACGTGCCGGCCACTTACACGGCAACGCTCGAGACGGACGCGCTGCGCGGGGCGCGCATCGGCGTGCTGCGCATCCCGCGTGACAGCATCGGAAGGCCCACCGCGGACAGTCTTGCCTCGCGCGACACGGCCTCTGGCGCAACCAAGGCACGGCGCGATTCCACCGCGCGCGCGAATGCGATCGAATATGCGAAGGTGCGGCCGCTCTTCGAGAAGGCACTCGCCGACCTGCGCGCGCAGGGAGCGGTTCTCGTCGACTCGCTCACCACGCCGACGGTGCGTGGCGCAGCACTCAGCAACGACTACGAGACCGAGGAGGCGACCGACGCCTACTTCGCACAGCATCCGAATGCGCCGGTGAAGACACTCAAGGAGATCCTTCTCGTGGGTGGGGTGAATCCGTGGCGTGCGCGCTCGCTGATCGCGTATGTCGGCCGCAGCACCGCCGAGGCAGGCTATGGTGCGGTCATGCAATCGCGCGAGGCGATGCGTGTGGCGATGCTCAAGCTCATGGCCGACCGTCAGCTCGATGCGGTGGTGTATGCGACGTATGATGCGCCGCCGACCGTTATCGCAGCGGATGTGCTCACCAACCCCCGTCCCGTCGATGGCTACGGACTCGGCGACAACCGGTCGCTCAGCCCTACGCTGGCGTGGCCTGCCATCACGGTTCCGATGGGCTTTACCAGCGACGCACTTCCGGCGGGACTCGAGTTTCTCGGTCGTCCATGGAGCGAGCCGCGACTCTTCGGCTTCGCGTACGCGTACGAACAGGCCACCAGGCACCGGCGGCCGCCGCGTACGACGCCGTCACTGTCCGCCGTGGCGCGTTGAGCGCTCGCGTCATGAGGGGAGGTATTGGCAGCTCCTGCTCGACAGTGGAGCAAAGGTGGCGGAGGAGGGGTCGGCGATTGCACATTGCCGCATGCATCTCGCCGTGAGCCATCAGTGACCGACGTGTTTCGCGCGCGCTTGGAGACGGCGCTGGCCGGGACCTACACGTTCGAGTCCGAGCTCGGTGGCGGCGGCATGTCCCGCACTTACCTCGCCCACGAACCCTCGCTCGATCGCCGCGTGGTCGTGAAGGTGCTCGCTCCGGAGCTGCTCGAGGGGTTGAGCGTGGAGCGCTTCAAGCGCGAAGTGCTCATGGCGGCGAAGCTGCAGCACCCCCATGTCGTGCCCGTGCTCGCCTCCGGTGATGCGGATGGCCTGCCCTGGTTTTCCATGCCATTCGTGGCGGGCGAATCACTGCGGCAGAGGATGCTGCGCGGCGGCATCGCTCTCGATGAAGCAATCGGCATCATGCGTGACGTGGCGCGCGCACTCGCCTATGCGCATAGCCAAGGCATCGTGCACCGCGACATCAAGCCCGACAACGTGCTGCTCTCGGGGGGCAGCGCCACGGTGACCGATTTCGGCATCGCCAAGGCCATCTCGGCATCGCGTGCGAGCGGCAACGCCACCGTGCTCACGCAGGCGGGCATGGCGATCGGTACCCCGGCATACATGGCACCCGAGCAGGTGGCTGCCGACCCCAATCTCGATCATCGCGCGGACCTGTACGCGTTCGGGGCCATGGCCTACGAGCTGCTCTCAGGGCAGCAACTGTTCGCGGGCCGCACGCCGGCGCGTGTGCTCGCGGCGCACCTCGGCGAGCCCCCGCGCAACCTGCTCGAGTTGCAGCCCGCCTTGCCGTCTGAGTTGGCCGCGCTCGTCATGCTGTGCCTCGCCAAGGAACCGGACGCGCGCCCCGCGGACGCCAGCGTGATCGTGCGGATGCTCGACGCAGTGTACTCGAGTAGTGGCGCCTCGCGAACACTTCCCGGGAGTACGCCACGGGTCCGGCTGGGCCGGGCCCTTGCGACGTGGGCCGGTGTCTCGGCAGCCGTGGTGGGCGGCGTATGGGCGGCCCGGGAAGTGCTCGGGTTACCCGACTGGGCACTCTCCGGAGCCGTCGGGATCGTGTTGGCTGGGCTCCCCGCGGTGCTGGCCACGTGGTGGGTGCAGCGCACCGCCAGGCGTGCCGCGTCGGCGACACCCACGCAGACGCCGGGCGGCAGTCTGATGCCCGCGAGCACGATGGCGACGATGGCCTTCAAGGTCAGTCCGCATGTGTCGTGGACTCGCACCTGGCGCGCGGGGGCCGTGGCCATCGGTGCGCTGGTGCTGCTTGTGGTCGGCTTCGTGAGCACGCGGGCCCTTGGTATTGGCCCAGCGGCGTCGCTCATCGGCCAAGGCGCCTTCCGCGAGCGGGAGACGATCATCGTGGCCGATTTTCGCCCGCCGCAGAACGACTCGCTGATCGGCACCACGGTGGCCGAGGCGCTGCGTACCGACCTGGCCCAGTCGGCGAACTTGGCGGTGCTCACGCGGGCCACCATTCGCGACCTGCTCGATCGCATGCAACGTCCGCGTGAAAGCGCGGTGTACTTCCCGCTCGCGCGCGAGATCGCCACGCGTGAGGGCGCGCGCGCCATCGTGGACGGCGAGATCGTGCGCTTGGGCACCAGTTATGTGCTGTCGGCACGGCTCGTGTCGTCGCTCGATGGGAAGGAGCTCGCCACCTTCCGTGAAACCGCCGCCGACGATGGCTCGCTGGTGAACGCCGTAGGAGCGCTCTCGCGCAGCATCCGGGAGCGGGTGGGTGAGTCGCTCAAGGGCATCCGCCGCAGTGTGCCGCTGGAGCGGGTCACCACGGCCTCGCTGCCGGCGCTGCGCAAGTACGTGGAGGCCACGCGCCTGCAGACGGCCACCGGGAACGTCGATCGCGCCTTGCCATTGCTGGAGGAGGCGGTCGCGCTCGACTCCACGTTCGCTATGGCCTGGCGACGCATCGCCGTGATTCTCAACAACGATGGCAGCGACCCGGATCGTGCGCGCGCGGCGGCGGCCACGGCCATGCGCTTTCGTGATCGACTGAGCGACGAAGAGCGCGCCTTTACCGAGGCTTACTACTACACGCGCGGACCGGAGCCCGACCTCACCAAGGCGCTGGCCGCCTACGAAGAGCTGCTGCGTCGCGATTCCCTGAACGGTACGGCGCTCAACAACGTGGCGGTCGCATACCTCACGCTCCGACGGTACGGCGACGCCGCGTCGGTGTTACGTCGGTCGCTCAATGCCACGAGTGTCACCGGCAACAACTACCTGAATCTCACCTATGCCTTGGCCACGCTTGGTGACAGCATCGCCGCCGACAGCGCGGCGGCGCGCTTCGCCGGCCTGATGCCAGATCACGCGGATCAGGGATGGACGCGAGCGCTGCAAGCCGCGACCCGCGGCAACTTCGACAGTGTCGCCGCCGAGGCGCGCGCGATTTTGCGTGCACCCCGTTACCGTGGCCAGCTCTCCATTGCGCACAACATCCTCTTCGATGTCGCGGCACGACGGGGACGCCCCCGCGAGGCGCTCTCGCAGATTGTGGCAACGCGTCAGGCGATGCTCGCCAATGCTTCCGCCGTGACGATGGCCGCGACGGCCGACTCGGCGTTTGTCGCCGTCTACTGGGATGGCAATGCGAGCGAGGCGCGCTCCCTGCTTCGGCGCGCCACGGTACCCGCCACCGTTGCTGCGGTCGCGCCATCGGCGCGCGCATGGGACGGCGTGCTGCGAACGGCAGCACTCGCGGAGGATACCGCGTCGGCGCGCGTCGCCCTCGCCGGTTACCTGCGCGATCAATCGTCCTTCTCCGACATCCGAATCCACGACGATGCCATGGCCAACGCCATGGTCGCCATCGCGGCGAAACGGTTCGACGAGGGGATCGCGCAACTGCGGGTCGCTATCGCCCAGCGCGCCTCGCCGGACAACGTGGAAGCGCTACTCATGGCCATGTCGCACGAACGAGCCGGACGTGCGGATTCCGCGATCGTGTGGCTGCAGCGCGCCATTACGACGCCGTCGGAACTGGGATTCACCGGCGGAATGATTCAGCCGATTGCCAAGCGCCGCCTGGCCGAACTCCTGGACGCCAAGGGCGACTTGCGCGGCGCGCTGCGCTATTACGAAGCGTTCCTCGCCGACTGGACCAACCCCGAGCCGGCGCAGGCTGCGATCGTGCGCACTGTCAAGGCCCGAGTGGCCGAGTTACGAGCGAAGCTGACGCCGGGATGAGGCATTTGTTGTGGCTCCGACGCCGTGATACCGCGCGTACGGTAATCTCCGCGTGGAGTAGGATCGAGGTGCTGACAGCGCGAACGTTCTGAATCACCTCTTTGCCTCCTGGCCCCGTGGCCACCACTGGCAGGAGCGTGGGAACGCCGGCGTACTTGAGTCCCGAGCAGGCGGCTGGCGAGCAAGTCGACGGGCGAAGCGACGAGTATGCGCTCGCGGGGTCCGTAATCGGCGAGCTATCTCGTTGGGTTCTCGAGGGTCAGCCGCCCAGTCGACAGCGGAATCACAAAGCGGTTTTGCCGACAGACCTCCCAGGACGTGTGTCCGTGGAATGTGAAGTTTGCGCAGGAGTTGCCGGAGGGGTCGGCGTTTGCGGCGCGGGCGATTTTTCGCGATAAAGACGCGTAGACGCTGGCGCAGGAGATTCTCGCGATGGATCAAGAGGACTACGCGGCGGCGTTCAGGGGGTCGGCGATGCAGCGTGCGAAGCGATGGATGCTGCAGCGGAATGCGGCGGTGGTGCTGGAGAATCTTGATGGTGGTGTGCACCAACGACATTGATGAAAGACCGAAAAACCGACACTACACGCTCTTGACGCACGGACAGTAAGACGTCATCTTACGAACGTGAAAACCACCGTCTCTTCCAAAGGCCAGATCGTGATCCCTGCCGAGCTGCGCGAGCGGGATGGCATCGAGGCCGGTCAGGAGTTCGATATCGAACGACTCGACAGCGGGGAGTACCTGCTGCAGCGCCGTGCGACGACCGTGAATGAGGGCGCCGTGCGGTGGCTCCTCGACTGCCCGACCAAGGACTGGTTCGTGCCGCTCGAGTCCGAGTCGACCGACACGCTCTGACGTTCGGATGAAGTTTCTCGTCGACGCCAACGTACTGAGCGAAGCCACCAAGTCATCGCCGGATGCTCGCGTGGTGGCGTGGCTCACCGGACACGAACGCGACATCGCGATTGATCCGATCATACTGGGCGAAGTGCGGTTCGGCATTTTGCTGCTTCCCAAAGGCCGGCGACGCGAACGGTTGGAGCGTTGGTTCGACAGCGGCATTCGGCGCATTCACTGTGTGCCATTCGATGCCGAGGCGGGACTGACGTGGTCGGCGTTGATGGCCAAGCTGCGAGCATCCGGGCGCGCCATGCCGATCAAAGACAGTCTGATCGCGGCGACGGCCCTGACGCACGATCTCACCGTCGTCACGCGAAACCGGACTGACTTCGAAAAGGCGGGCGTTCGTATCATCGACCCCTTCGCCTGAGGGCGCGACGGTGCGGCGCTCTCCGATCGCCCTGAGCCGCCGCGACGGCGTCATCTAGGAATTCTTGCCCGGGATTTCCGTCACCATGGCAGCTCACCCCTTGTCTTCCGGAGCGTTCTCGTACCTCTGGAGAACGGCATCACAAAAGGGGTATACCGCCACATCTCCCAGGAGGTGTGTCCGTGGAATGTGAAGTTTGCGCAGGCGCTGCCGGAGGGGTCGACGTTTACGGCACGCGCGATGTTCGTTGAGAAGGACGCACGGACGCTGGCGCGGGAGATTCTCGTGATGGATCACGAGGACTACGCGGCGGCGCTCGCTGACGACGGTGGCAGCCTCGCCACTTTCCACAGCGCTGATCAAAGCCCTGATGCGCCGATCGGTATCACGGCAATACCATCCGGCCGCACGTAGCCGTATCCGGTACCGACAATAATCGCGAGCACCACCGGCTCTCCGCACCTGAAGGAGATTCGCGATGCTTGGGTCCGCCACTTCGGTCGCTGAAGTCACGCATGGCTCGCGGCATGGATTCTGGCTGCTGCTCGGCAGCGAGGACGCCGACATGATCCGCTCGCGCAAAAGTTGCTTCCCGCGCGTGCGCTCCCGGGCGCGACGCCGGATCCACGGAACTCCAGCAAGTCGGCGCGGCGCACCTGTTGCGCGTCGTCGAGGACCAACCGTGCGCCGCGGAGCCGTCGCACGGCGTTGTGGACCTCGCCTTGACGCAGTCCCGTCGCCGCCGAGAGCGCGGCGTGCGTCGCGTCAGGCGTCAGCAGCAGCTGCAGCGCGACGGCGTTAGGTTACGAGGCGCCTCGTACCACGAGTGGTGACCGACGGGCGCACGAGCCGCCTGGCGCCGTGCGGGAGGTTCATGTACAACGAGACGAACGATGCCGTTGACAGCGACGATGGTCATCACGACGGTACGCGCCGGTCTTCGCGCCGTGCGCGTCCGGGCTGCATCGCAGAGGGCATGCTCGTTTTCGCGCCTGCGGATGCCTGCCTTTACGAGCGCGTTCACTGCGGTTGCGACGCTCGCGCTGATCGCCTGCGGTGATCGGGCCCGCAGCGCCGAAACGACGGCCTCGGCAAATACGTCCTCACATGATCCCTCGAAGCCAATGAAATACGCCAAGATCGACGTCGCGAACCACTTGGGCTTCGCGAAAGTCTCTGTGGGAACCGGAGAAAACTACGCCGAAGGAGTGATCGACGCCCATGGTGCGGAGATCATTCCGCCGAGCACGGAATTCCTTGTCAATGACATCACGGACGCGGTCGCCCTACTGCAGTTCGCGGCCAAATTTCTGTTTGTGGATCTGGATCAAGGGCCAGTCGACACCACTCTCTTTGCGACGACGAACGGTTTTACATTTGCCGAACCGTTTCGCTCGGGGCTCGCGCTGGTGACGGTGGGTGACGATCGATTCTTCATCGACGCGAACGGCGAGCGGCCGCTCAAAGAGACGTACGAGTTTGCCGAAAGTTTTCACCACGATCGCTCGCTCGTGTACAATGGTGGCAAAAAACGCATCATAGATCCGAAGGGGCGCACGGTGGCGAGACTCAGCTACGATCAGGTCAGTCCGTACAATGCAATTCGATGGCAGGTGACGCGCATCAAGGAGGGCGTCTATCTCACCGGACTTGTTGATCTCGACGGGAAGGAAGTTGTGCCCATCATCTACGACGCGTTCGGCTACTTTCAGGAGGACGTGAATCGCACGATTGTCGGCATCAAGGGCGTGCTCGGCTACCTCGACGAGGTCGGCAACCTCGCGATTCCGCTGCAATTTGACTACGCCGAAAGCTTCGTCAAAGGCAAGGCACGCGTGCGACGGAATGGGCGGGACTACTTCATCGATCCGAACGGCAAGGAAGTCCTCGACTGAACAAATCGGGTCGGCAGGCACCGAGTCACTTCACCTTCATCCCCGGCGTGGTCTGACCGCGTTGGTTTAGCACGAGGCTGGTGACCACTCCCTGCGGGTCGCGGACGAACGAAAGCGGCGCGAGCGCGTTGCTCGGATCGAGCAGGCGCATGCCGATGTCGTTAGCGCCGGCGTTGCCGCTATTCGTCAGTACCACCACGCCGATCTTTGGCGCGCGAAAACTGTATGCCTCGTCTCGGCACGCGCGCTCGCGTGGCATCGGTACGCCTCGTCGGGCCGCGCATCATTACCGCCGCAACGCTGCATCCTGCACGAGGTCTTCGACGGCCTCCGTATTATGACCCAGCCGGCGCGCCAACAGCAGTGCGCGCGGCGACGTCCAGCCCCGCGCGCGCATATTGTTCACTCTCCCCGTCCGCGCCCAAGACGCCGGACATCACGGCGAGCGATAGCCGCCGTGTATGCACTCCGGGAGCCGAACGCAGCATCATCGTGGAACAGGCTATGCCCGCTTGAGTCGAGCGGCGAGATGGTGAACGTGCACGACGTGCGCTTGGCGAAAAGGCTGCGTGGCCGCTGTGAGCAACGCTCGACGCCAGCGCCAGGCCGTGGCGCGCAGGCAGCGGGCGCCACGCAGAGCAGCACCGCGGCAGGTCGCCATGTGCAGCGCTGGTGATGGTCGGCTGTTTTACGACGTGTGGTCGTTCTCCATGATAGCACAGGACTACGCACGCTGTCACGAACTGCCGACGACCCTGTCCACGCCTCCTCCTCGCCACGCTGGCGAGCCATTCGCTCTCCAGAGGACCGCCCCGACGCGACTCAGCACGCGACTCAGCGCGTGATCGTCACGCGCCGTCGCACGACCCCAAACGTCGCCGCAGCCGGATTCGCCGCGAGGACCTCAAGCTGATACACGCCCGGCTCGACCGGGCTCAACTCACCCGTGTAGATGCTCGGCTCGCCGCCATAAGTGAGCGTCGCCTCGCGAACGACAACCTTGTCGCGAATCAACCGTGCGACGACGTCGCGCACCTCCCACATCCCACCAGGCAGCGTGGGGCACGAGCACAGCATGCGCACCCGCGCGCGCACTTTCAGCGCTGCAGACGCCGGCAGTGCCTGGGTCGTATCCGGGCCCATCAGATCGATGACAAAGCCGTGCAATTCGAGCACGATGCCATCGCCACCGACATCGCGTCCTGGAAACAGCAGGAGGCGCTTGCTGGCGCGCGCCAACTGGTCCGGGTAGCCAAGCGGGCCTTCGGCGGAGATGTCCACGAGCGTGGGTGTGGCGATGGCGATGGTCGCTTCGTACCGCGCGCCGTCGGCCGCAGAGAATAGCGTGTCACCACGCTTGCGTGGGTCCTGCATGATCCGCTTTGTGTCTCCGGTTCCGCCGTCGTGGCGTCCCTCCGCGAGCACGCGGTCGGTGGCGACGTCGCGAATGGTGACGCGCACCCCGCCGACGGTCGTCCCGATAAGCTTCGCGTCATGTGTGACGACGTGGGTCACCACGCGTGTCGCGCGCGGCGTGGTGACGTCGGTCGTGCGTGGAGCGGGCGTCGACGCGCAACCGGCCAGCGTCACGAGAATGCTCAGAGAAGCGAAGGCGGTACGAGACATGTGAAGTCCTCAAGGGGCGGTGATGGGTGGCTGGTCAACGCGTTTCGGGAATGAATACGCTGTACGCGCCGCGTAGGTCACCCGCGCGAAAACCATAGGCGCGGTCATTCGGGTAGTCGGTCGCCACGAACGCCGGTCGCGATGTCCCGGCGCCGTGACAGAGCAGGCAGGATGGCTCGACCGTGATGCGGCGCAGGTACCGTGTGCCGCGGATGCCGTTGATCGTAGTGTGCAAGGTCATGCTGCGCAGCGCCGAGTCGCGGCCGAACATCGCGAGGGCGCGCGCGCCCTCGACGTCGGCGGCGTTCGCCGGATTGCGGTACTTCACCGCGATTTGCCTGGCCTGCCAGCCGTTCGACGCGGCGGACTCCTTCATTGCGCGACCAACCGGCGCGCACACGTTCGTGAACGCCCCCTTGTCGGCTGGCGCGCCGGTCTGTGCAAACGTGGCCGCCAACGTCGAACGCAGCGCATCCAGCCGTTCGATCTCCACGACCGCGCGGCCGAGTGCGTCGGCCGACAAGCCAACGCCCTGTGTGGCGGTCGCCTGCGCGAATACGGGACGAGGTGCGAGTAGCACCGTGAGCGTCATGATGCTCACGGCCACGACGAGCGGTATGGCGAGCGGCGGTGGAGCCACAAGGACTCGAGCGAGCGGAAACGTGCGCATCGGGATCTCGGATGAGGGGAGAGAGAGCTATGGGTGTCCAGATCCAGGCCGATGCGCGCGGTGCATCGAGCACTGCGGCTGCACAGCTGTGCGCAGATTCGGTCAGCGTTTAAACTGCACGATCAAGAACCGCGCTTCCGTGCTTCCGGTATTGACGATCGTGTGTTCATCGGCGTCGTGCCAATGGGCCTGACCGGTGGTGAACGATTTCGACTCCGCAGCCGCATCGTTCGACGCGTAGCTGATCGTGTAATCGTTGAGCGAGTATACGACGCGTGCCAGCCCGCGATGGCGCGGCAACTCGGCACCAGCAGGTAACCGGACTTCAGCCACGGTGACATCCTCGTTGTCCACCAGCTGCGTCATGGGTCCCGAACCCGCGCCATGCGGCGTCGTGGTGTTTGCATTCGGTGCAAGCGCCTGCGCAGTTCGCGCAACAACCAGAAACCTGGCCTCGGTCGCTCCCGTGTTTTCCATCGAGTGCTCGCCGGCGCCGTGGAAGTGTGCCTGACCAACGGTCCACGACTGCTCAGTCGTCTGTCCTTGCTGCGTGAAGCGGATGGTGTAATCGCTCAGCGCGTAGATGGCGCGCGCACCGCCATTATGCGGCGGGAGCACCTGGCCTGGCGCGAGCGTGATAGTGAATGCCTCTGCGTACTCGTTGCTGAGAATATTCATTCGAGGGTCCGGCGAGGTCCGTGTAGCGGCGGACGTTGATTCTGCCGTCTGGGAAGCGTCTGGGGCTCGTTCTCCCGCGCAGGCCATGAGAGTCAGCGTGAGGAGGGTGGTCAACAGGGAACTGGTGCGCATAAAGAGCTCGGGGGTAAAGGTTTTGGGCAGAACGCCCGATCACCACGGGTTAAATCGATATCCGTCGGCCTGCAGCACGTTGAGCGCGGTCATCGCCGAGATGGCGACTTTCACTCCAGGGATGAGCTCTTCTCGTCGAATGCCTCGTGCGCCAGCCGTCTGTCCGCACAGCACCAGCTGTGCGCCGTGCTGCACCAGTTCTTCGACGAGCGTCCGGCTTGGATTGCGCTTCCCGCCGAAACGAGCCGCATAGGCGTCGTCGGTCAACAGCGATTGCCAGCCGCTGCCGTGTACGACCGCTGCCACCCGCACGCGGTCCTCGGGATACCCATGCCTGGCGTGCACATTGTAGAAACGTGCCAAGGTGGTCAACTGGGCGTTGACGCGGACGGTATCCGTTCCGCCCGCGTCAACCACGAAGACCGCCTTGAAGACGTGCCCGTCCGGCACGGTGAACGTCGGGTTGTCGACCTTGATCGACATGCCGGTGCTTTGGATGATCGGTCCCGATGCCTGCTGCCCGGGAATAGCGGGCGGCTGAGCCGCCACGGGCGCCGCGAGGGTCACCGCAAACGTCATGATCACTGCGCGAGGATCGAACATCGAAAAGCTCCTGTGTGTGTTGTGGCGAGGGGGGTTTGGGAGTCCCCCATCGGCTTGGTGCCACCACGATTACTTGATCGATTCCAGTTCCGCCACGGTCCACGGCGTCGCGCGCGATTTCGTTTTTTCGCGAACCCGCGCCACATCCGCCGCGGTCACGACCGATCCGGTGTTACCAAAACTCGCACGCACGTAGGTGGCCACGCTCGCCACCTGATCATCGGTCATCGCGACGCCGGTGCCGTACGGCATCATCATGCTGTTGTACGTTGTGCCGGCGACCGTGATCGGTCCCTGCAGCCCGTGCACGATGATCGCGACCATGCGATCCGCTGGTCCGTTCACGTACTCCGATCCAGCGAGCGGAGGGAATGCACCCGGGATACCGGCGCCCGTGGCCTGATGACAGACCAGACAGCGCTGATACTCGGTTTCGCCGGCCGACGCGACGGTTGTGGTCGGGGCAACCAGCGTCGTATCCGTCACGCTGCCAGTGGCCGGCGCCTCGGGCCGATCCTTCGCGCCGCCACAGGCGGTGACCGAGAGGAACAGGATGCCGCACAGCAGCGTAGTCGTGTTCCGAAGCGTTGTCATTGTTTGGACCCCCTTGAGAGGTGAGCGAAACGTGGACTGCAGGAAGGCTACCCGGCCCGCCAGTGTGGAGTGTGGTGCATTTCCCTCTATGCTGTGATGGTCGCACTGACGGCGACCCGCGCGGTCGCGCGGGAACCATCAGGCGGCCCTCCTGTCAGCAATGCGCGATTGGCGTAGACCACGAAGGCCGCGACACCCAGCAGGAAAACCGCAAATCCTCGCTGTAGCTGCGTGGCCGACAAACGGCCGCCAATGCGCGTGCCTGCGGCGATTCCCACGATCGCGCCGACGATGACGACGGCCGTGGCCTGCCACGGCACCGCCACGTGGCCCGCAGTGCCAACAAAACCTGCAGCGGAATTCATCGCAATGATCACGAGCGACGTGCCAACGGCGTCGGCCATGGGCAGGCCGGCCAACAACGTGAGGGCCGGGACAATCAGAAAGCCACCGCCGATCCCCACGATCCCTGTCATGATGCCAACCACCACGCCCGTGGTGCCTAACAACATGGTGCGCGGGGGCGCGGCAAGTCTCTGCTCCGCACCGGCTGGTGCCCCCGACCCACGCAGCATCCCCACCGCCGCGGCAACCATCACCATGGCGAGCAGCAGCAACTGGACATCGCCACGCAGCAGGACCGCCAGCCGCGCGCCGACAAGTGCACCGGCCATCGCGGACAGTCCGAACAAGAGCGCGACGCGCGACTGCAGCTTCCCCCGTCTCCACTGCCAGACACTGCCAACGGCGCTGGTCACGCCAACAACGGCAAGACTCATAGCGATCGCCGGCTTGGGCGCAATACCGGCGCCATAGACCAGCGCCGGCACAGTGAGAATCGAACCTCCACCGCCCAGTATTCCCAGTAACAGTCCGAGCAGCAGGCCGATCGCGCCGAGTAGCACAAGCCGCGTTACCCGTGCCCGCGGGAGCACTGTTGGACGGTTCTCCCGCACTGTCGTTGCTGGCGCATTACATGCGTCCGCGCAGCATGCCGTGCCAGTAGAGCCGCGGCAGCGCGTAGGCCTTCAAGGCGTACATGCTGTACCGTTCCTGATTCTGATCGAAGGGAAACGATTCCTTGGGGGTCTTGGTGTAGTCGAATTCGGCCATGACAAGCTTTCCGTATCCGGTAACGACCGGGCACGCGGTGTACCCGTCGTACACGCCGACAAGCGGCTCGTGGTGGCGGAGTGCCATCAGGTTAGCGACCAACACCGGTGCTTGTCCCCGCACCGCCGCCCCGGTCTTCGATGTCGGAAGATTGGAACAGTCACCGAGCGCGAACACGTCCTGGAAACTCGTGTGTTGAAGCGTGGATTTGTCGACGCTCACCCAGCCATCGGGGTTTGCCAATGGGCTTGTCTTAAGAAAGTCCGGCGCGCTGTGCGGCGGCGTCACGTGCATCATGTCGTAATGCTCCACGATCGTGCTGCCGTCGGCGAGGCGGAAGACCGCATCACGCGTATCCGGACGGATCTCGATGAGTTCGTGCTCCAGCAGAATCCCGATCCCGCGCTCTTCGCACAGGCGGCGCAGCGTGGCCCCGTACGCCGGCGCTGTGAAATTCGAGGCCTTGGCGTTCATGAACAGCACGCGAGTTTTCTCACGCACACCCTGCCTTCGAAAAGACTCCTCCGCCAGGTACATGATCTTCTGTGGCGCACCGCCGCATTTGACGGCGGTTTTCGGCTCGGTGAAAATGGCGGTACCACCACGGAATGTGCGGATGGCCTCCCATGTGGACGCCACGGTGTCGTAGGAGTAGTTGCTCACCACGCCGGTCCTCGGCTTGCCGACACTTTCGGCCAATCCGGGAATCGCTGTCCAATCGAGTTGCACGCCGGCGGCGACGACGAGTTGTTCATACTGCAGCACGCGACCGGTGACCGTCGTGACGGAGTGCGCCATCGGATCGATCGTGGCAACGGCATCCTGGATCCAAGTGGCGCCTGGCGGAATGAAGTCCGCTTCGTTGCGCTCAGAATCTTTGCGCGGAAAGATGCCGCCACCCACCAGCGTCCAGAGCGGTTGATAGTAGTGCTTGTCGGATGGCTCGATGATGGTAACCGCAGGAGCATCCGGACGCGCGCGTAGTTGTGCGCCCACCGTCAGTCCCCCCGAGCCGCCACCAATGATCAGCACGTCGTGAACTTCGGACATGGTCAGCCTCTCTGCGGTGTCGTCGGCGAGGACGACAGCTGTGGTGAACGATTGAGGGTGCGTCCCACCAAGGCAGCCCCACGGAGCAGTACGCCGACGGTGCGTTGCACATCCTGATCCCGCAAGGCGCGCAGCATGCCAAACAACCCGAGTGGCCTCGGTGGCGCTGTGGCCTGCGCCTCGCGCATGAACTCGTCGACGCTGTCCACACCGATCGCGACGGCACCCGGAAGACGGTCGGCGGCGAGCAGCGCCTGCTCCAGCATGGGCAAGCGATCGAGCAGCATGTTCAGCATGCGCATGGACTCGGGTGCCGTGAGGCGCTCGACCAGATGAAGCGTATGGCGGAGACGCGCGTCTACATCGATGCCGCGGTCTCTCGCTTGACGCACCAGTTCATCCGCACTGTCCACCACCATCGCCACCGCAGGCTGCGCCTGCGCCATCAGCGCCGTGAGTGATGCCATCGACTCCGCTGCGTGCTCCAGCCGCCGAAGGAGCACGTCTGGTACTGCAGACACCGACCCATCACCAGCGCGAATGTCCAGGGTGTGCATGGCAGTCATGGTGTACTCCATCTCCGTGTGGAGGTCTCGTGCGGAGTGTCGTGCGTTAGTGAGCGGAGACGCCCACGGTGGTCGTCTCCCGGTAGTTGGCCATCTGGTCGTTGACGTTCGTCACGGCGAAGCCATGCCGCTGGAGCAACGACACGGCGTGCGCCGATCGCGCGCCGCTGTTGCAATGAACGATGACGGGCTGATCTCTCGGCACCTCGTTCAACCGCACAAACAAACGGGTATGCGCGATATTGAGCGCATCGGGGATGTGGTACTGGTCGAAGTCCGACTTGCCCCGCACATCAAGCACGGTCACGCCGCCGTGCAGGCGCTGCCGTTCGAGTTCCTCCATGTCCACCGACGGAATCGTGGAGAAGGCACCGCCGGCTGCGGCATACGTCGCAACGTCCTCGGGCGTGATGTAGCCCATGATGTCGTCGCTGCCGATGCGGATGAGCGCGCGTACCGCTTCATCGAGCCGGTCTTCCGAAACTACCAGATACATCGGCGTTCCCTCGTCGACGTACGATCCCACGATGCTCACCAACTGGTAGTCCATCTCCGCC
>Ga0209591_10003261_pt1 | contig 18860 bp, 15 predicted proteins | sample MAT01_FD_187207 | JGI IMG/M metagenome (GOLD analysis project Ga0209591, IMG submission 187207) | Freshwater microbial communities from Lake Fryxell liftoff mats and glacier meltwater in Antarctica - MAT-01 (SPAdes) (version 2) | ecosystem: Environmental > Aquatic > Freshwater > Ice > Liftoff... | reverse complement strand
CGCCTATTATGCGGGTAGCAGTAAGATTGAGCCTGTCCTTGACGATAGCGAAGTTACGGACGATGCGGCGGAAACGAATAGTGAAGCGATCGCTGAATCAAAGCGAGTGTTGTCGGAAGCAGAAGCAGGGCGACTCGTTGAAATTGCCAGAAATAATCCCCACATCGTGCAAGAAGCTACGGGTGTGACTGCTCAGAAATCACCGTTGCCGCCTTTCATTACCAGTTCTCTCCAGCAAGCTGCTTCTGTTCGATTGGGACTATCGCCTGAAGAAACAATGAAGGTGGCGCAAGAATTATTTGAGGGTGTCGATCTGCCTCAAGGTCGCAAAGGTTTGATTACCTATCACCGCACTGATAGCACCAGTCTGGCTCCTGAGTTTTGTGCGGAGGTGAAGGAATGGCTATCGAAGCATGACCCAGACAATGTACCGAAAAAAACTACTCGTTATCGCGAACAGGCTAATGCTCAGTCTGCCCATGAAGCAATTCGTCCTACCTATTTGAGTATTACTCCGAAAACGGTCAGAGATCATCTCAGTGCCAAACAGCATCAACTCTACGAACTAATCTGGCGCAGAGCCGTTGCTTCTCAATGTGCTAATGCGCTCATCCAGAAAAGTCGAGTGATTATTCAAGCAGGTTCGACGCTTTGGCAAACCAATGGCAGTATTCTCACGTTTGCGGGTTATACGCGCTATTGGAATGACCTCAGTAAGGATAAACATATTCCTGCTTTAGCGAATGGTCAGGTACTAAATCTCAAGAATGCAGGTTTTACTCAGAAACAGACTCAACCACCTGCGAGGTATAGTGAAGCGAAGCTGGTGCAAACCCTTGAACGTCAAGGTGTGGGTAGACCAAGTACTTTCGCGGCGATCGTCAAGACTCTTAAGGATAGAACCTATGTATTACTGAAGGGGAAAGTGCTGGAGCCTTCGGCTTTGGGGATGTCTACTGATGATGTGTTGCATCAGACTTTCCCCGATCTGCTTAGAGCCGACTTTACCGCAGGGATGGAAACGACTTTGGATGAAATCTCGGTTGGTAAATTGGAATGGCAAAGCTATTTGATTGGTTGGCATCAGTCTTATTTTCAACCGATGCTGGCGCGGGCTTACAGTAATCTCAGTGGTGATTTACAGCCAAGTAATCGAAAGAATGAGCTTTCGGATGTGGCTTGTCCTGATTGTAACCATCCTCTCAGTAAAATTCCTTCCAAGAAGGTTAGTGGTGGTCATTTTCTTAAGTGTGAGCATGGCTGCGAGAATTTGGTGATGTTCTGGAGCGATCGCCGTAATCAGTGGGAGATTCCTCAAGCTAAAAGTGAGAATTCAATAACGCTAGAGTTGACGGCTTTTGCTTGTCCTGTTTGTAGTAAGCCTCTGGCTAAGATTCCTTATGCTAAAGATGGTGTGGATAAGGTGATGTTGAAGTGTTCGGATGTTAAGGCTAAGGAACGCAAGGATCATGCGGATGTTGTCTACTTCTGGACTTCTCAGGAGAAGTGGTGGTCGAAAAAGTTTGGCGATCTCGATCAGTTGGCGAAGCCTGATTCGGGTAAACCTGTTGCTTCGGCTAAGAAAAGTTCGCCGCGTAAGCCTAAGCAGACCAGTAAAGTTGCTAAGCCTAGTCCTAAAAAATCTTCTCGATAATTAATTCAGAATTTAAGGAGTTGGAGCAGGTTGAATATGTTTTCCTGCATAGAAAACAATCATTTTCTAAATTCTTTTTGCTCCAATTCTTCAATATATAATGATGTAATAATTCAGGAACTTAAAACCTTCTTCCGATTATTACGATTATATAATATTCCTAAAACAACCGATGCTATTAACTCTACTGCAAAAAACACAATCACTTTCCAGTTTAAATTGATCTGCAAGACTCCATTATTGCCTACGGACAGAGCTAACCCAATACATACATTAAACCATGCATGACTTAATACACAGATAAATATGTTGTTTGTGTATTTATAAAGAGTTGTAAAGCTGGAAGTTAAAATGATTCCTGAGAATAAATATAATCCAAATGGAATTTCACTTTGGTTTGTTCCTTTGATCAGCCATAATGGTAAATGCCATACGCTCCATATAACACCCACAGTAAGGACAGAAGGAAGATAGCCAAACATCTTTTCTAATCTAGGTTGCAAAATTCCACGCCAACCCAATTCCTCTAATCCACCAAAAATCATTGTAAAAGGCAAGTTGATCATCATAGCAAGAATAAGGCGAGTCGTTATAGACTTACTAACTTCAAAGGCAATCCAAATCATCAATAACCGCCAAACTGTATACAATCCAAATATCAGCCACACTTTTATAGCTATTTCTTTACCGAGGACAAACTGAACAAAAGATACTTTACTAAAATTCTTGTTGAACTGTCGATAAATAAGATAAGAACTAATAGCTGGACCTAAACCACCAACTGTATACGGGATCCAAAACAAAGGCTCTCCATACAAAAGGGTATTAAAATATCTATTTCCAATGATAATAATTAACCAACATAACCATGTTATGGAAAAAGTGTAAAGTAGAAAAAATCCTATTGGCTGTAACGATCGTTTGTCTTGTTTCATATTTTCATCCTTTTTAATATGACTAAATTCTTTCTCAATTCAACAATCTAATTACAAGAAGTAGAAGTGCAAATATTAGCAAGCCACCATAAAATATGAACATGCGATCGCCAAACCATTTTGGTAAGAAGAAAATGTCGGTTGTTTGACCACGATAGGATTCCAAGTTTTCGGCATAACTCGTCATGGGACAAGTCCAATTATTGGCGATGAGAACTATTACCTCGATCGTAAATAACGCGAGTGCAATCCAAGTGAGAATTGAGATTTTGTCAGCAATAACTTCATACAGAAGAACTGCCATGATTGCATTGAAGAATAGGAAAATTACAGTATGAACGAATCTGATGAAGGCGATTCTCTTCCAGAAAGGCTGTGCCAAAGAGTTCGGCAGTCCCCTTTTTCTAACTTCAGAGTTGGGCAAAAATACGCGCACTCCATCCCGCTCATCTATTACATAGGCTGCACTGGTATACCGAAGCACGATGATGGCTATCCATAGGTCTCCGATTGCACCACTCGCATTGATAGTTCCACACATCGCTAATAGGGCTACCCATAGAGTACCCTGCATCAACCACATTCCCAGAATCACGAGAGTGCTCAGAATGGATAATGGCGCAAGGGTTATGAGCAAATAGTCATTACGGCGGTAAGCATATCTGGGGGTTGTGGCATAAAACATCGCCTGTTTCCATAGAACACCATAGCGGGGTTTTGCACCAAACATCTGCATTACCACGCCATGAGTGAGTTCATGTAGAACCAAAGTCAGTAGAATTCCTACGAGAAGTAGAATCATTTCAGTCAGCCCGACTTGAATTTGCGATCGCAGTTTTCCCAGCCCAATCGCGATATTCAGAAAAATTAGCCCAAAGACAATAAAAAGAGGGATTGAAAGAATTTGTAAAACGATGATCCGAAGGGGCTTGTTTATCTTGTAGTAAAGCACTTCTTGATAACCTTTAGGCAAAGTCCCTGGTGTAGTGCTGGTAATATTTGTATCTAACATTGATTGCCTTCGCTCTGTATAGATTATTTGAAACCCAGTGCTAGTCAGCACAAAACTTTTCTCAATGAGCAACAGTTGCGATCGCAAATTTCTAATGAGTTGCGATCGGCGACTCCAAGGGGAACGCTAACTAACACCAAAGATAAAATGACAAGACAAATCCCGGCACGATAACCGCTAAGACCACGGTAACAATCCGTACTTCTTGAATTGGCAGTTTCCACCGCCGTGAGATTGCTACACATATCCCTGCAATTACTTTGTGATGACGACTGCGGTAAAAAAAAGTAGTTGGTCTATCTGAAATATTTGCGTTTGTTCGCGATCGCATAATTTTCAAAATTAAAGAAAATAAAAGTCCTAGCGCACCCAAAATAGCTGATGGGATAGTTAGAATCGCAAGCCAGTGAGTAAAGACCATCCCTGTAATGATGCCTCCATACCAAGAAGGGTCAGGACAATAAAAGATAAAGGCTTCTGATGTGCAGCTAAAGCGTTCCGCCAAGTTGAGTCCGCCCCAAGTTAGAAGGAGTGGGAAGATGCCGTAGAAGATGCAAATACTCAACAACAGTAGGTGTCCACGAATAGATAGCGATCGCAGAAATGCAATCGTCGCGATTCCCGGCTCAATCAATAGTAGTGTCAGAATCAAAGGCAAGTAAATCATGCTTTTTTTAGGTGTTTAGCAGAATTTGTCGGTTACTTATAAATTGCTTTGTCGATCGTGCAGTGGAAGGAGTCGCCCTCGGACTCAAAGCGTTCACTGCCGAATAACCAGCCAACGCGAAGACGAGTTGGGATCGTGTAGCCGTCGAAGGTACTACTATCCTCAGCTATGCCACCAAAATCGCCATAGTGAAACGCCTCACCTTTTAGACTGCCCCAGCGATCGATTTTAACTTGCTCCAAGACTCCTTGATTGGAAACCGTTAGGGTAAGCTTGGCGGGTTCGCCGAGGCTAGTGAAAGTTGCCTGAACTTGGGAAGCGTTTAACTCCATCCAGATGATATCAGGGTTGCAGAGAACGGACGGTAGCCATATGGACTCTACTTGAACTCGTCCCACACACGATCGAGTGATATCCTCTCCACTTCTCTGGATGGTATTCCACGAAGCATTTCCAACGCCATCTACAACGCGATCCTCTCCCAAAATCGGCTTACTATTCATCAAAGTAGTCGCCTGCCAAATCATGCCTCGATCCCAGCAAATCACTTCTTCTGCTTTAAATGAATGCCAATCTTGTCCGAATTTCATTTCTCCATGCATCCACAAGCGAACGGCGGATGCAAGCATGGTGTTAGGGGCGATCGCTTGTTCTAAATAGCGCCGAGCAAGATGGGGAAGATTGCCCAATAATGCTGGATCGAAGGGGCGGTTACTGGTTGGTGTCGATTCCCACAAGTCTTCAATTGAGATGGGTTTAGTATTAATCATGGTGTCCTCAGGTTTAAATTATCGATTGGGCAGTTTAAGTTATTTGATAGTTTGTCCAAACTCATGGCGCGTCATTTATCTCTGATTTATCGATTACTTATAAATTGCTTTGTCGATCGTGCAGTGGAAGAATTCACCTTTGGGCTCAAATCGCTCACTGCCGAAAAACCACCCCGCTCGAAGTTGGGTTGGAATTGTATAGCCGCCGAATGTACCACTATCCTCGACCATGCCACCAAAATCGACATAATGGAATGCTTCACCTTCGGGACTGCCCCAGCGATTGAGTTTGACTTGCTCGAACACTCCCTGATTGTTCATCGTCAAGGTAAGTTTGGCAGGTTCTCCGAGGGCTGTGAAGTTTGCCTCTACTTGAGAAGCGTTCAACTCCATCCAACAGATGTCAGGATTACAGAGAACAGAAGGTAGCCACATCGACTCTACCTGAACGCGCCCCACACCAGAGCGGGTGAGATCAACACCAGATGCCTGCATCACTGGAAATAGTCCCAAAATTTTCCACTTCATTTCACCGACTCCATCCACGATGCGATCGGCTCCCCAAATCGGCAAGCCATTCATCCAAGCTGTCGCCTGCCAGATCATGCCGCGATTCCAACAGATCACTTCCTCTCCCTTAAAGGGGTACCATTTTTCCCCAAGTTTAATTTCGCCGTGCATCCATAATCGAACGGCGGATGCAAGGGGTGTATCGGGAGCGATCGCTTGTTCTAAATAGCGCCGAGCAAGATGGGGAAGATTGCCTAATAATGCTGGATCGAAGCGGCGGTTACTGGTTGGTGTCGATTCCCACAAGTCTTTAATTGAGATGGGTTTAGTATTAATCATGGTGTCCTCAGGTTTAAATTATCGATTAGGCAGTTTAAGTTATTTAATAGTTTGTCCAAACTCATGGCGCGTCATTTATCTCTGATTTATTTTCCCAATGCCATCAGCCTGCTTATTAACGATTTTCGGGTTTCCATAGTAGTTAATTTCGCCAATACTAGATGAATTGATATCCAATTACCCCGTCACATATAGGGCAACACTACCGACCGCATTTGAATTGACCTTAGCGTTGACAGCACGCAAATTCTTTGCATCTACATTGCCAACACTAGATAAAGTAATATCCACTTCCTTTGTTTTATCAGATGCGCTAAAATTTCCAACTCCAGTCACCACTATCTCCAAGCGATCGTTTTTAATATTGGATAGATTCGCTTCACCGACTCCATCAAAGACGAATCGCTTCACATCAGGAATGGATACGACGATCTGTAATTTTTGCTGAGGACTGTATCCTTTAGTTCCGCGAATGAACAAAGTACCGTTTTTAACTTCAGTGGTAATGAACGGGATGATGTTGTCATCCCCACTGATTGTGAAGCTTTCCTGTCCTTGCGATCGCACTGCGATCTCACCGACATACTCCACATCTAGAGCATTGAAGGAGGCAAGAGTTCTAGTTTCCGTCTTTGCAACACCACTTCCTCTAGTATTTGAGGGGCTGCCAATAACAATGCATCCAGCTAATGCGATCGCTAATCCAATACTGAGTAGTGTCAATCTCTTCATAGGTTCTTTCTCTCCGTTAATAATCATATCTTCTGATAGGTTTCGGGCAAGATGGTTTCAGTCATAATTTTGGAGAATGCCTCAAACTGCTCAAAGACGACAGAATGCGAGGAGTTCTCAAAAGTAAACCGTTGCTTGCGGGGTGCTTTTAACATGTCGAACCACTCAGTCGCTAAGTCGCTGCGTCCGTTGAGTTCGGCTGCGCCAACGAGCAGATAAACGGGTACTTCAAGCTGTTTGGCAGTTTGGCGAAAGTCAATGTTTTGCAATTGGGGGTACATTACCGTAAACATATCGATCAATCCCCGCAAGACATTCACCTTCTCCACTAGGTTGTATTCACTACCCAAAAGCCCCATAGGTTCAATATTGGCGGCTTTACCACGCTGAATGTAGGACTGGGGCGGGGAGTAAGGCTGATGGAGTCGGTCGTACTGTCCCCCCACGAAGGCGTTGGCGTAGGGGCTATCCGCGTAGGGCGGCTCTCCATAGGCTTGCATTTTAGCCGCTAGCGAGGTATCTCTTGTTTTGATTGCCAGTTCCAAGATGTCCTGATAAATTCGGCGATCGGTTTCACGCTGACTGACCATCTGACCACTGCCAATATAGGCGTAATAAGATTCTGGCTGGCGTTGAATGGCTAAAACTCCAAGGGTGCTGCCCCACGACTCACCCAGCAGATAAATCTTTTTCTCATCAAATCGATCGCGCAGATATTGAGTCAGTTCAATCGTGTCGGAGATGGCTCGGTCGAGGGTTAGAGTAGAGGTTGGATCGAGCGCTGCGTAAGATTTGCCTGTTCCGCGCTGATCCCAACTGACAACGACAAAATTACGGCTTAGGTCATCGAACAACACTCGTGAAAAGGGTAGATCGCTCTGTCCTGGCCCACCACTGAGATAGAGGAGCACGGGCTTATCGATACTATGACCGCGCAGCATAATCCATTGATCGTGTCCGCCCAGCCGAACCTTTTCTAGGCTAGCGATGCTGCCTGCTAATGGTTTTCCATTTGTCCCCAGAATGGGCGGCGTACTGGCGGGCAAAGCAATTAGCACGGCTAAAATAACCAGTGCGATCGTTGCAGAAATTGCCCACCCACCTAGTTTTATAGAATGGATAGAATTGATTTTTGGAACGAGTTTGTCAGATAGCGATCGGGCAATTGCGATACCCCACTGAACACCGACGATCATCGGCAATATGCCCACTAGACCATGAAATCCACGCCCTAGAATCAGCGCTAAAACTCCATACGGATCGTTCAGACGGATTGCATCCACAGTCGGACCGATGATATGGAACCGTCCGATTTCAATGGCGATTATGTAGGCGATGGTCGCCAGTAGCATCGCCCATCGCGATCGCATCACCAACCCTGCCACACCGCCAACAGCAAAACTCGTGACCATTACTATTAAGGCTTGGGTCGCTGTTGCTGGCCCACGGGGCATGAAGTGCGCGATCGCAAAGCCGAGTAGCAGGGCAACAGCCGTCGCGATCGCTGCACCAATCCTGCGATCGCTGTGGCGCGATCGCAGGATTGGTGCAGCGAAGTCGGCGTGAGGTAGACGAGAAGAGTCATTAGCCATGCTGCGGTTCGCCTTATTTATTTAGGATTGCTGTAACCTGCCTAAGTCTCTGTATTTCGTTTGGAATTGGAGCCAAATAGAATACTCACTAATCGTCATTCTGGGCGACTAACAGGTGAGTTGATGTCTGAATTGATTGATTACGATATAAATTGTCATAGTGAGACTTATAGGATTTCCAGATCGCAATTATAGCAATCCGAAATCATTTGTAACTGGATAACGATTGTTTTGGGCGTTTTCAGATAAATGCTTTAAGCTATGACTCACATCGGATTGCTATATTACTTCCTCCCTAGTGGCAAGATACAAATACTCTCTTGTTCCCCTCTCCCTCAGGAAGAGGGGTGAGGGTCTTAGAAACTTCCACGTAACATCAATTACTCAATCATCCAAAATCAACTTGTGCGCCACCTGACCAGAAGCTTTGATGTCGTAGACAATGGGGACTCCTGTGGCAAGTTCTAACTGAGTTACTTCCTTAGGGCTAAGATTCTCCAGTTTCATCACGATTGATCGCAATGAATTTCCGTGGGCAACAACAAGCACATTTTCTTCTCTTTGAAGATAGGGCATAATTTGACCGCTAAAATAGGGAACAACCCGCTTTTGAGTATCTTCCAAGCTTTCCCCATTGGGCGGACGGACACTATAGGAACGTCGCCAGAGGCGTACCTGTTCTTCCCCATATTTTGCGGCTGTTGCGGCTTTGTTTAATCCTTGCAGTTCGCCATAATAACGTTCGTCTAAAATAGAACTGAGATAAATTGGCAGTTCTTTTTCGCGATCGCCTCGATATTTATCCCAGCCATGCCAGTCTTCATCTTCGATTTCATGTTTGATAATTGGAACTCTTCCTTCGCAAATATCGTTTACTTCGGTTAAGACAATGATCGCAGTTTCAATCGCTCGAAATAGCATACTGGTAAAGCAAACTCTGACGCGATAATCTTTTAGTTTGCAAGATGCGATCGCGGCTTCGGCTCGTCCTTGCTTACTTAAAGGAACATCAACCCAGCCTGTAAATTTATTTTCGGCATTCCAGAGGCTCTGTCCGTGACGGATCAAAATTAATTTAGCCATTAGTGATTAATTTTCCTTTGCGCTCCTGCGGCATTTTATACGGTGCGCCGAAGACAATAGCAGCCAGATTGCTGGCGATTTCTCCCGAAGGCGCGTTCTGGTTATTGCTCAAAACGATCGCTGTTATGTGGTCAGAGGGAAAGCGAATGATAGAACTGGAAAAGCCATTGATGCCACCATCATGTCCTATCCTTTGACGGTCAAACTGCTTTGTGATAATCCACCCATAACCATATTTGTCTTTGAATGGCGTGAATATCTCAGCAAGTATTTGGCGCGAAACAAGTTTTTCAGTGTAGAGAGCTTGATCCCAGCGAAGTAAATCTTCTATTGTTGAGTAAAGCGCACCTGCCGCGAACGGGATAGACATATCAGTATAAGAAGCGTTGATAATCGCGTTATCTTGTAATTCGTAGCCCCCTGCACGATGTTTAATCAGGCGACTGTAGTTATCGTATCCAGTATTTGTCATTACAAGCGGCGCGAAGATGTTCTCTTGTAAGAAGTCGGCGTAAGATTTACCCGAAACCTGTTCGATAATCATGCCAAGCAGGTAATAGCCAGAACTTGTGTACTTAAATTTTTCACTGGGCGTAAACTCTAAAGGCATATTCTTGAAACGCGCGACAAGATTCGCGTGCGTGACAGGTAGCTGCATCGTTTGTACATAGTTGGGAAAACGTGTATAGTCCTGAATGCCTGAAGTATGAGTCAAAAGGTTTCTAATTGTAATCGGCTGCCAAGTAGCAGGACAGTCCGACAGATAGTTACATATCGGGTCATTGGTGTGCAACTTTCCATTTTCTTGCAATATCATTATTGCCATCGCGGTAAACTGCTTTGTAAGTGATCCCAAACGGAATACGGTTTGTGGCTTGTTCGGCACATCAAGTTCTAAATTTGCCATTCCATAACCCTTATTGATCAAAGGTTTACCATCTCGCGCCACTAGAATTGAACCACTGAAGCGATTTACTCTCACAGCAGCATTCATGTACTCTTCAGCTTTGACAACAATCTGTTGTGTAGGTTGTGGTGCAGCAAAAATTTGCGCCGAAGTAAACTGGATGAATAGTAAACACAAGACGACTAGTGCGACGAAACGATTCATACGATTGAAATTTATAAGCATAAAAATTCTTCTTCTAAAGTAATGAAGGCATCGATAATAGTGTTGTCAGTTTTCCTTAACTCAGGCAATGATTACTCGATCGAGCGATCGCCTCAGCGATCTGGGAGTTTCAGCACCATATCCAAAACGGATTACTAGATCGGGACGGCGATCGCCAATTCCTAAATAAGACGCGAATTGAGGGCGTAGTGCTGTAACCTCGACGGGCTGGTTTAAAAAAGCATTTTTGATTCCTAGCGCCGTAGCTTGCAGGGCGAAACGTTCATAGCATCGTCCTGTTTCTACCCAATGCTCCTTGTCATTGCGATCGGAGACAAAAACAGCAATACCCGCAGAACTGCGAATTTGTTTGGCATATTTGTCATTCTCATTTTTGGCACTAAAAAACAAATTAAACATCTTCGTTCCCAACCATCGGGGAACAACGGGATTTCCTGTAGAGCCTGAGAATAGTCCATCGCCTTGATTCACGGCTTCGTCATAACCAAATCGAATCCAAAATTCCAGTTCGTCAACAAAAGTGCGATCGCTCATTTGAATAGTATTGGCTTGAACTACATATTCAAGAATTTTCTCGATCTTGTCTGTTTCCGTAATCAACAAAACCGAAACTCCATTACCCTTCCCCGCAGTTGCGAGGAATTTCAAGTCGTCATTGCTTAATTTTTTGCCGTCATACTCAGCTCTCGTACATTGACGTTTCGGAATTGCTTTAAAAAGTGGAGTTTTGAACTCTTTTGTTGGTTCTAAATTTACTTTCACCATATCTTCAATTTTAGAATCAAAACTTACTTCTCCATACTTACCAAAAGCTTGCGCTGCTTGAATCAAATTCTCAGTTGCACACCCCAAACTGACATAGAGGTGATGCCTGTCAGGATCAACAGCAGGGCATTCTCTCGTCAAATCTGGCAAGATCGAAATGAGCCGATCTTCGATTCTAAATTTCCAACATTGCGTATTATGGCTTGAGGCTGCGAGTGTGGCATAGCGAACTAGTTCGCGATTGATTGCAGACATCTCGACAGGCGGATTATCAGTGGTATGTCGCCATGTGTTTCGCACAGCCTCCGTATATCGATTAGAAGCATTTTGAGAAGCCCCTACTGCATACGTTACCGTCCCACCTGCTAGTGCGGTAAGAGCAAAAATAGTTTGTCGTCGGGTTAGCATGTCTAATTTCTCCGTAATAGTAATTAAACCCAAATCAAGCCTAAATCAGTTTTATGAGCAGCAAAGAAATCCATTTTTGGTTCAGATACTGCATCACTAAAGGCTTTCAAACCACGCATTCCGAACTAAAAACCGATTGGCAAAAGTGATTGGTAGGGGATCGCCATCTAACGCAGCCGCAGTGGTGCCAAGTCGCTGGGCGTGAATGTGTAAATGAGGTTCCCCACTTTCGCCTGAATTCCCAATTTCGCCGAGTTGTTGGCTAGTGGAAACGCGATCGCCCTCTGCTACCTTCACACTGCCCTGTTTGAGGTGCGCCATTAAGATTACCGCTTTACTCTGATCGCATTGCAGCATCACAAAGTTGCCTGTCTCATGCTTAGGATCGACCGCAGGAGGTGACATATCTGGCATCATATTGGCGGACTGGAGAACAACACCTTCACAGGGAGCATAGAGCGGATCACCAAAGATTGCGTATTGGGCGGGGTCTGAAGGCGACCATCCCGTAGCTCGGAATCCAAGAGCATTGAGTTTGACAATATCCACAGCATACATTGTTCCTCTTAACTCTTGCAGTCGCTTACTTCTGACGAGATCGAGATGAGCATTTAAGAACTCGTTGCTACCCCCGTTGGCTATGAAGTAGGTTCCATTTTTTAAGGGAAAGTTAAGCGCAACTGGGCTTGCCGCAGGTAACTGATAACCTGTCAGTATGTGCAAGGCAAGCGCCCAAAACAGCCCCGATAGAACTCCACAAATAACAACCCTAGCCCATCCCCAAATACTAGACTTAGGGGGACGCGATAGCTCTTGCATTGATCGCCCTGTGATGATCGCAATAACCAGCCAGACTCCAAAATATAAATAGGGTATCCACCAAGGAATTGACAGCCATAGCCCTGCTAGGACGATTATGAATAAATAACCCAAGACTAAATGTGTTTTAAGTATCCAGCCAATTTGACTTTTAGCAGGGGATATTCCTTGCCAAAACAGCAATCCGAAAGGGAGCAACACTTGAGCGACGGCAATTGTCATATCCATAGATTTGACGCTCCTAAAGTAGGTTGATTGAGATCGATTAAGTTAACTTTTCTACATTTCGGTGCATTTTCAGTAGGTAAAATAGGGCAATTATCGCCAGCAATGCAGGAGCAGCCAGCCATATCCAAAATCCAACCAACAGCTTATCCAATGCCAATGCAGAGTCAGGATTACTACCATTTGGCAACTTAAACCAAAATGCGAAGACTGTTCCTCCATATCCCACTGCGATCGCAATTAGAGATGTAATTGCTGAGAACTTATATTTCTGTCGCGTAAAAAGGATACAAGATAACCAATAAGCAGGATTAGCTAGCCAACCTATGGCTGGAATTTGTAGAAACAGCAATCCCAATATCCCCCAAGCTGTAACCTCAATCCCCTTCATCTCATATATCCCATAATCTTTTAGATGATTTATTACTAATGGATCTCTAGGAACTATATTAAAAAGTAGACAAGGTAAACTAAGGGCCATTCCATATAACAAAAGTGAGAATCCCAAAAACACAATTCTATATTTCATGATCTGCAATTATCTCCAGTATATTTTTTAATAATTTAGAATTAATTCTTGAACATTGCAAAAGTCTTTGTTTTATTAGTCAACAAGATATGTGGCGTTGCCCATAATCTGATGGGTGAATAGAAGTTTGGCTTATTGATTTCATCACAATGCCAGCCATTGTTGGAGATAGCGATTGCAAGCTAAGTCTTCAGGGCGGTAGTAAGTGCAAGCATTAATGGAATCGGGATTTATAGGGGCAATATACTTCAAATTTGCTCTAACATAACACTCACCTAATTCATTGGTTAGGGGGCGGACGGGGAGAGGGGAGGTTAATTCATCTCGTAATCCTTTCACCCGCAACCAAGGTGAACCATTGCTATCAGAAGCGATCGCATCATCATCGGGATCGGGACGATTGGGTTTACGTGGATTCTGATTCCCTTTAAAAACCGCAGTCATGATCGCACCTCTTGCAATTTGCGATCGCGCTTTTCCATTCGGAGTGAATCGACAATTTAAGTAAGCAATTCGCGTTTCCGAATTGCTTGGCTGCACGACTAGCCATTTGTCAATGGTATAAAATCCACGATTTCCCTGTTGAAAGGCGGTTCTAAAGTCACCATTTTGATCGGGATTGGGTACTTCACCAGCTTGGGCGATCGCCTTTGCATTATCGAAGTATAGTGGACTTACTGATAGGAGAATCACCCACAAAATAAAGGATTTAAGCGATTTCAAGTTTACATTCATATTTTTTCTGCTCAACTAACTTTAGCTTCACCGTCAAAAACTTGAGTTCTAGATAATTCACAAACTCTACTTAATCTCAACGTTCGAGCCTCCTTATTCTCTAAGTGATTTGGGCAGCTAAAAAAAGACAACGCTAAATTACCTCTAACAGATTTGTAAGTAGCGGCGATCGGCGATCTCTTCGGAATGTCCGCCAAATAAGCGATCGCGGACTGAGTGTTTAGCCAAAAAGTCATGGGGAAATCCCAACTCAATTTGACTTGCCTGATCGAGCTTTTGTAATTGTTCGGGTGATAGCGTGAGATCGACACAGGCTAGGTTGTCTTGTAATTGCGATCGTTTTCGCGCCCCCAAAATCGGAATAATTGAACTGTTTTGAGCGCGTAGCCACGCTAGTGCAACTTGAGCAGAAGAATGTTCGATTTCCTTGGCGATTTCCCCTACGACATGGGCGATTTTCATACTGCGATCGGGAATTTCCGAGCCGCGTGATGTGGATTGCCGATCGCCATTTGCTTGAGCATATTTGCCGCTCAATACGCCACCAGCCAACGGCGACCAAGGTGTGACGGCAAGATCGAACGCTTGCGCCATTGGTAATAAATCTCGTTCGGGAGTGCGTTGGACTAAGCTATATTCCACTTGTAAAGCCACAAAGGGAGTCCAACCACGATACTGCGCTAGGGTATTTGCCTGGGCCACAATCCAAGCAGGTGTATCGGAGATGCCAATGTATAGCACCTTGCCTTGCCGCACTAGATCGTCAAAGGTACGCATCACTTCTTCCACAGGTGTCGAAAAGTCCCAAGCGTGCAGCCACATTAGATCGATGTAGTCGGTATTCAACCGTTTCAGACTGCGCTCTACAGATTGAACCAAGTTTTTGCGGTGATTGCCACTGAGGTTAAGAGCCTGTTTACCTCCATTCATCAGATCTGGGAAGGAATACTTGGTAGCAAGGACTAAGCCTTCGCGATCGCTGGCAATTAATTCACCCACAATCTTCTCACTACTGCCCTCGGTGTAGCCATTAGCGGTATCGATAAAATTGCCGCCTGCTTCAACAAAGGTTTCAAAAATCTTGCAGCTTTCATCTTTGGAAGATCCCCAGCCCCAATCTTCACCGAAGGTCATTGTACCCAAGCAAAGTTCTGAGACCCTTAAGCCACTTTTACCTAATAGTTTGTAGCGCATGATTAAATCTCCTAATAAATTGGAATGACTCAGATTTTTTGTAGAAGCCACGCGAAGCGTGGCTTCTACAAAAAATCTGAGTTTGGTTTTAGCGCAAATCTCTTTAATTCTTGTTTTAATGCGATCAGTTCTTAGTTGGATCGTTACCAACCTGCACGATTAACTTGCCAAAGTTCTTTCCTTGTAGCAAGCCAATGAAAGCTTTGGGTGCAGCTTCCAACCCATTTACGATATCTTCTTTGTACTTAAGCTTGCCTGTTTGTAACCATTGAGATACATCCTTGGTAAACTCAGTCTGACGCTCTTGGTAATCGCCAACGAGAAACCCTTTGATCAGCGCTCGTTTTACCAATAGAGGCATCAGATTTGGACCTGAAGGTAACTTTTCAGCATTGTACTGAGAGATTAAACCCACCAAAGGAATTCTGGCTCCCAGATTAATCTGTTGCAACACTGCTTCTAGGATCGGTCCCGCAGTATGATCGACGTAGACATCGATTCCATTAGGGCAAGCAGTTTTCAAGGCTGAATCTAGGGCTTGAGTTTTACGGTTGATACAGGCCTCAAATCCTAATTCATTCACAACGTAATCGCATTTCTCATCGCTACCAACAATGCCCACGGCTCGACAGCCTTTGAGTTTGGCGATTTGACCCACAACCGAACCCACTGCTCCTGAAGCCGATGAAACCACAACAGTTTCGCCAGTTTTGGGTTTACCAATATCCAGCAGGGCGCAATAGGCAGTCATTCCAGGCATTCCTGTAATACCTAAGGCGTAGGAGATCGGTACGAGATCGGGGTCGAGTTTTCTCAAGGTTTCGCTTTTTGAAATTCCATAAGACTGCCAACCGTCATATCCAACTACGAAATCCCCCACTGAGAATTGGGAATGGTTTGATTTGACTACTTGGCTGACTGTGCTACCCCCGATGACTTTGCCTAACTCTGATGGAGCTGCATAGGAGGCGCGATCGCTCATTCGTCCTCGCATATAAGGGTCGAGTGACAAGTAAATCGTGCGATTGAAAATTTCGCCATCTCCCAGTTCTGGAATTTCCGTTTCGACAAGGGAAAAATCGCTCTCTTGGGGTTCTGCGATTGGGTAGCTTTTGAGTAAAATTTGTTGGTTCATTGATTTAGACATATTTATCCTGAATATAAAGATATTCGGTGTGAACCGTCGGGGTCGTGAGGTTTGAGCTTTATTGGCAACTGCACCATGCGTTCTCTTTTTCAATTCAACAAACAATTTTAGTTTACAATTACCCTAATAGACTTGAGATTTGTTTCCTGCATGAATTGTATGAATTGATGAATTACGATACAAAACGTAGATATGATGATTCCTACCAATAGCCGATCGCAAAGAAGATAGAATGATTTTAGTGAAAAGTTAGTCCGTAGTCATGCCATTTAGATCGGTCATCCAGAAAATTGCTCAAGCACCATTAAGCACAAAAATAGGAGACAAGCTAAAAACAGCCAAAAGCATCTCCCTATCAGGATTATCACGTCTAGGCAAAGGACTGATTAGCTCCCATCTCTGCCAACAGCAAAGCAAACCATTACTGATCATTGCCGCCACCGTCGAAGAAGCAACCCGATGGGCTTTGCAATTACAAGCAATGAACTGGGAAAACGTCTACCTATATCCGCCGATTGATAATCTTCCCTACGAATCAGTCCCCATAGATCTAGAAACAACTTGGACACAGATCGAGATTTTGTCTGAATTGCGATCGCAACCACAAAGTAATCTGGCGATCGCTACAACCGTTAACGCTTTACAACCACATCTGCCATCGGTAAAAATCTTCAAAAGCCACAGTCTTTATCTGAATGTAGGAGATCCTCAATCAGTGAAGCCTCTAACTATTACTTTCACGAAGTTGGGATATCTAGAAGTCAAAGAAGTAAAAGAAGAAAAACAATGGAGTCGTAAGGGATTTTGCATAGAGATTTTTCCAGTCAATCGAGCATTACCCATTCGCATTAACCTTAATCGTTCGGCTATTGAGAAAATCAGAGAGTTTGACCCCGCTAATCTCAAAAATCAGGCTGACCTAGCCAACGTAGCGATCGCCCCTGTAGATTTGAGTGCGTTTGCAGAATTCCATAGCGCTTCATTACTGGACTACTTGCCCAAGGATTTTATTGTGGTGATCGATGAACTAGAGCAATGTCAGAGTTATGGCGATCGCTGGTATGAGTTAGTGGAAGAACTTTATCAGAATCAATATCGCCAAGGCAATGCACCTAAACTACATCAAAGCTTTGCTCAATGCTTGACTGAGGTTAAGCACTTTAAAACGCTTCAGCTTAGCGAACAATCACTTAAACCGAAAGCAAATATTTTTGACTTTGCTAGTTCGGCTATTTCTGTGATTCCCCATCAGTTCCATGAGATTGCAGCACTGATTCGCGAATATCTGGACTCTGGATATCAAGTTACCTTGATTTCGGCTCAACCTGCGCGGGTTGCCTCGTTGCTGAAGGAACATGATTGCGTTGCTAATTTTGTCAGTGATGCTGATGATATGCAGTCGATTACGCGCATTCAACAAGCTGGTAAGCCTGTGATTTTGAAATATTCTGGACTAACGGAGATGCAAGGCTTAGTTTTGAGCAGTTGCAAACTTGCGATCTTGACAGACCGCGAAATGTTCGGACAACAGTTGCTGGCGGCTCCATCCTTTGTGCATCCATCACGTCTTCACGCGGCAAAGGCAATTAATCCGAACGAGTTAAATATTGGCGATTATGTCGTTCATCGTAAATATGGAGTCGGTAAGCTTGCTAAGTTTGAAGTTATCACAGTGAAGGGAGATGCACAGCCTCATTACATTGTTGAGTTTGCCGATGGTAAGACTGGTGTGGCGGTATCACAGGAAAATATTCTCACTCGCTATCGTAGTGCAGCTAATACCGCACCTAAATTAAACAGCATTGCGATTACTAAGGTATGGGATACCGCCCTCAGCAAGTGTCAAAGGGAAATTCATAAGTTAGCGGGGGATTTACTGCAACTCTATGTCAGACGCGCTAATTTAGTCGGCTATGCTTTTCCACCTGATACGGAATGGCAACAGGAGATGGAGGATTCTTTTCCCTATCAATTGACTCCCGATCAGGTCAAAGCTGTCCAAGATGTTAAGCAAGACATGGAAAGCGATCGCCCAATGGATCGGTTGGTGTGTGGTGATGTGGGTTTTGGAAAGACTGAGGTGGCGGTGAGGGCAATTTTTAAAGCGGTTTGTGCGGGTAAACAAGTTGCTTTGTTGGCTCCAACAACGATTCTGGCGCAGCAGCATTTTTATACGCTCAAAACTCGGTTTGCGGCTTATCCTTTTGCTGTGGAAGTAGTTAATCGGTTTCGTCCTGCCAAGGAACGCAAACAGGTTTTGCAAAAGCTGGCGGATGGGGCGGTGCAGATTGTGGTCGGTACGCATCAACTCTTGTCTAAGGATGTCCAGTTTCACGATTTGGGTTTGTTGGTTGTTGATGAAGAGCAACGCTTTGGGACTGTCCAAAAGGAGAAAATCAAGGCGATGAAGGGGGATGTGGATTTATTGACTCTGAGTGCTACGCCGATTCCGCGTACTCTTTATGCGGCTCTTTCTGGGGTGCGCGAGATGAGCATTATTGCTACGCCGCCGCCTTCACGGCGATCGATTCAAACCCATTTGTCTGCTTACGATGCGTCACTGGTGAAAACAGCGATTCGTCATGAGTTAGACCGTGGTGGGCAGGTGTTTT
>Ga0209591_10003258_pt1 | contig 18865 bp, 5 predicted proteins | sample MAT01_FD_187207 | JGI IMG/M metagenome (GOLD analysis project Ga0209591, IMG submission 187207) | Freshwater microbial communities from Lake Fryxell liftoff mats and glacier meltwater in Antarctica - MAT-01 (SPAdes) (version 2) | ecosystem: Environmental > Aquatic > Freshwater > Ice > Liftoff... | reverse complement strand
CTAGCGGCAGCGAGGACGATATCTTCCTCTGCACCTACACGACGCTGGGAGCAGACACGGCTTGTACTTTTACCCCGTTCTTCGACGGCAAGGCGTTCGGCTTCAAGGAAGCGATCGATGGCATCTTCATCGGTGTCGTGCCGTTACCCGTTGCCGCCACGGCGGCAGAAGCCGCCACCGACGACACCCTTGTCTATCCCGGTGATGATGCCGACACCCCGGACGAACTCGACGGCAACGAGACTGATGACGAGGAAGCACTAGACAATCACCTCTTCCTGCCGCTTGTCGCACGCTGAAGTACAGAAATATGAAATGGGAGATTGACAAGGTGCAATCTCCCATTAGGTGTCTAACAATGCTTGGGCCGCTTGTAAATCGGTGGTCTCAAAGCCCTCACCAAACCAGGTATAGAGGGGAGCCAGCACGGCCTGCACCTCGGCTGGTCGCCCCTGGCGCTGCCAGAGCCGGCTCAAGCTGAGGGTTGCGCGCAATTCCAATGCTTTGGCGTTCTGATGCTGTGCGGTCGCAATCGCCTGGTAAAACGACGTTGCCGCCGCGGCTTCTGCCGCGGCCAGCGGCTCAAGCAGCCACAGTTCGCCCTGCAGCCGATAGAGCTCGGCTTCCCAGAAGCGGCCGCTGCTTGGCACGGCGGCCAGCGCCGCGTTGATGGTCTGTAATCCTGCCGCGCGCTCGCCATTTTGTCGGTAAGCGTCGGCCAACAGGCAGAGGTAATAGTGATGAAAAAGTACGGTCCCGGTTTCACAGATGAGAGCCAGGCCCTGTTGCATTTCGGCAATGCCAGCTGGATATTGCCCCTGTTGCGTTTGCGCCCAGCCCCGTAAAACCATGCCCGCACCCCAGTAGTAGGTAAATTCGTGTTGACGTGCAAGGGCAATAATCATCTCTGCTCCTTGTTGCACGGTCGCTGGCAAAGATTCAAATTGATGGACCAGGCAGGCATAGAACTGGGCATAAGTCAACACAAAAGGGTGAGCGATGGTTTGAGCCAAGGCCTGGGTCTTTTCCAGCGTATGGTGGGCTTGCTCGACATAGCCCAAGCACCACAACGTCAGGGCGTTGCCACCCAGGCAAACTACCCCTGGATCCTGACCAGACAGGCGCAAATAGGCGGCATGGTAGCGGTGGTCATACCAGGCGTAGCCTTGTTGAAAGTGGGTCTGTGCCAGCATGAACTCGCCCTGCAGCCACAAGGTAACCCCCAGCGCACGATTCGCCTCCGAGCGCAAAAAGGGGTCGGGATTGCGCTCCGCCAGGCTGACCATTTGCTCGCCCAGATCGCGCGCCAGTTGCCACTGGCCCCGCGCATAGCCAAAGCGATGTAGCCCATGTAACACAGAGAAAAGCTGCGTCATGTCACCCAGTTGCTCACAGAGCACACGCGCCCGACGAAAAGCTTCGCCCACGGCCAGTGCAGCATAGCCTTGCACGACAATTAGCGCATTGCCCAGCATAATTTGCAGGGTCAATTCATGTTGGGCATGCGCTGGGGAATCGGGCAGGGTTGCCAACAGCGTTAGGGCGTGACGAACATGCTCGATAGCTTCGACATTGGCCGATAGTTGATGAGCATTCTCCCCGGCTTGGCGCAGATAGTCAACCGCCTTTTCCAGCAGGCCCGCGGCGGCAAAGTGACGCGCCAGTTGCACGGCATAGGTTGCGCGCTGCGTGGCGTAGAGGGCTTCGAGCGCATATCCCACCTGGGCATGCAAATGGGCACGCTCGACGGCATCCAAGCTCTGATAAAGATATTTTTGAAATAGGTTGTGGCGAAAGCGGTAGAGTGACAGACATTGCTCACCGATCCAGAGCAGGCGTTGGGCACTGATCAGGTGATGACCTGCCTGTTGGCCCTGGGGCCGTTGATCCGCCCCGCCCCAGGGCAACCGAGCGTGACGCAGCTGCTCAGCGAGACTGTGCCGTTGACCGAGACGAATGCAATCACGACAACGGTGACGCCGGTGCCGATGACCGAAACGGACAGCGCAGTTCTCTTCAACAACAAAGTCTTCTTGCCGCTGGTCGCCGCAGAACAGTAAGAGCCTATCCGAATCACTTCGTCGAGCGACCTGTCAGGTGTTGTTGGCCTGACAGGTCGCGACCCCTGAGCGGTTATTCGGCTATAATGTCCCCGGCACGGCGCAGAAGCGTGCTGGCTGACCAGATGGGTGTGCGCCGTGCCGGGGACATTTGACTCCATCCTCCGCTTTTCATGCTGACTTCAGGTTAATAGCGTTTTTGCAGCAACCAGCCCGGTTTCTTGAAGATACCGGGTTGGTTGTTTGTCACCTTGTCCCCTATTACTCCTCCACCGCGCCCAGGGCCACCAGTGCCGCCCTCTGCGCCGCACGGATCCCCGTCACGCCGGTGATCTTCATGCCGGCGTAGGGACCTTTGGCGTAAAATGTCTCCCGACACGCGCCACTTTGCACATCCCAACATTTTACTACTCCATCAAAGCTGCCGCTGGCAATCTGCTTGCCAGCGGGGTGAAAGACAACGGAAAGGACGCGGCTTTGATGGTCGACGCAGGTGTGGAGCAATGTACCCGTTTGCACATCCCACAGCGAGAGCCGATGATCGCCGCTGGCACTGACCAGCAGGGTACCATCTGGGCTAAAGGCAAGGGCATAGATGGTGCCATGATGATTACGCAGCAGATGCAGTAATTCGCCGCTTACAACCGACCACAGACCGATGGTGTGGTCAATACTGCCGCTGGCCAGCAGCGTGCCATCGGCGCTAAAGGCCAGCGACACGTTCCCCAGGGTTTGACTGGGCAACGGATGAACGATCTCACCATTTTCCACATTCCACAAATAGAGACCCATCTCGCTGCTGCCCGCCAGTAACCGATCATCGGGGCTAAAGGCGAGGGCAAAGATGTGCTGGGCAGGGCAGGGGATGAGATGACGCAATGGCGCACTCGCTAGGTCTGCGGTGGCAAGCAACGAGTTCGATGGCGGTATCTCCCAAATCCGCACATGATCACCGATTGCGGAGCTGGCAACACGCGTCCCTGCATGGCTGATCGCCACGGCCGAGACACTCTGCGTGTGACCCTGGCAAAGCCAGCGTTGTTTGCCACTCGCCAGATCCCAAACGCGCACGTTGGTGTCGGCGCAACCACTAACGAAGAGAGGTTGGTGGGGATGAAAGGCAATGGCTTGCACTTCTTTGCTGTAACCAGGCAGCAGATGCTGCGGGTGGCCGGTAGCCACATCCCAAATCCGCACCTGCCCGTTATCCAACGTGGCCGCCAGTAAGTTACCAGCGGGCCGGAAAGAGAGCGCCTCGACCACGATGCTGTAACCCGTGAAAAGCTGCAAAAGGCGACCCGTTTGCACATCCCACTGGCAGACAGTGCAATCGTGGCTGCTGCTGGCAATGGTTTTGCCGTCGGGGCTGAAGCTGAGTGCCGTTACGCAGCGCTGATGGGCATGGATGATGCGTATACAGTCACCACTTGCTACATCCCAGAAACGGATCATCTCATCGCCGCCGCTGCTGGTCAGCAACGCCCCATCCTGGCGCAAGGCAACCGCGCGCACACCGTCTGTGTGGCCCTGGAGCGTATGGCGCAACGCACCGGTTTCGATCTCCCAGCAGCGCACAAGAGTATCCTCTCCACTGCCCACCACAAAGGCGCCAGCGGGGTCAAAGGCTACGGTGTAGATGGGTTCCGTCACTGCCCAACTGGAGATGGGCCTACCCGTGGTCGCATCCCAGAGTTGCACAGAGCCATCATCGCTGCCACTGGCCAGCAGCCCGCCCGCGGGATGAAAGGCAACGCTGTTCACGCGGGCGCGATGTTCCGCCAACACATGCACAGCACGACCCGTGCGCGCATCCCACACGCGCACCGTCCGATCATCGCTGGCACTGGCGAGGAGCGTGCTATCGGGGCTGAAGGCCACCGAATTGATAAACCCGGTATGATCGTCCAGTCGGTAGCGTCGTTGACCACGTTGCCAATCCCACACGCAGATCGTTTTATCTTCACTACCACTGGCTAGCAGCTTGCCATCGGGGCTAAAGGCCAGCGCATACACCAGCGCCGTATGCTCTTGATAGACATGAATGGCCTGGCCGTCGCTGGTCTGCCAGAGAAAAACTGTGCCATCCAGGCTGCCCCCGGCCACATAGCGACCATCGGGGCTATAGGCCACCGACCAAACGAAGGTGAAGGGCTTTCTAAAATTCGACCCAGTTAGATCCGCCCTGGCAAAGTTGACATCGTAGAGAGTTGCCTCGCAGAGGTACGCTTGCCATACGGCTAGTCGCGCAAAATCATAGCCGCGTAGATCACAGCCAAGATGCAGGAACAAGTTGAGCAAATTGCCAGCCGCATAGCCAGGCAGCGGCACGGGTTGCTGCGACAGGTGTGCAAGCATTGCTTGCAGCAGTGCTGTCAGCTGCACCGCCCCCAAATCTGCGAGCAACCGTTCGGCCAGCGGCTGCAAGATCAAGCGCGCCTGGCTCTGGCGCACATACTCCTTGGTGCAGGCTTTGAGTAGCGCGAAGCGATTGAGGAAAGCAGAGGAGACCGGGTGACAAGGTGACAGGGTGACAGGGTGATCTGGATTTACCTTATTACCTTGCCCGCTTGTCGCCTTGTGTTCTGCGATCTCCCGATACATCTGCTCCACCAGATATTGCGTGGTGTACTCAATAATGACGTTTTGCAGGGTAAGGCCACTGCTGCTCTTTTCGATCAACGAGCGCTGCTGGAGCGAATGCAGGGCTTCGAGCAGTTCGCCGCTCGTTGATGTATTGCGCTGATTTTGCAGCAAATTGTTCCGCAGCGTCGCCACGGTGACAGCTTCGCGTTCGATTGCCAGCCAGACCAGAATCTCGTGTTCTAACAGGGAGAGGCGGGCAAATTGTTGATCAAGAATGACCCGTATGCCATCAAAAAAGAGACCCTCTTCTTGCAAAAAGGTGGCGATGTCGCCAGCAAAGAAGTCGTTGATGGTGGCCGCCACCAACTGCAAGGCCAGCGGATTGCCCGAATAGTCGTTGACCAGGCGCGCCAAGTCGGGCGTCGGTGCCTGCAACCCACTTCTTTGAACGAGCAACTGACTAGCTGCCAAATCCAGACCAGCCAGTGACAAGAGACGTACACGCCCACCCGTTGGCTGGTTCTGGCGCACCAGCCGCAGCAACGCATAGGGCTGTTCGCGGCTGGTTAACAGCAAGCAACTGGTGTGATCGCTGCCGCCGATCTGTTGGAACAACTGTTCATACCCCGCATATCCTGGGCGTGTTTCGCCTGCATGTTTGGCCGCATCCCCTGCTTCGAGGATGCTTTCCACATTGTCTAGCACCAGCAAACAGCGCGCCTGACGCAGATAGGTGAGCAACATACGCAGTTGCTCATCCAGCGAAGCGGGCATGGTCTGTACTCTTTGGCGAGAAAGCACTTGCAGCCAGTTGCCCAACAACTCGGTCAACGGTGGCGCATTGAGCAGCGAACGCCAGATCACCACATCGTAGGCTGGTGCAATGGCTTTGACCACCGTTGCGGCCAGCGTGGTCTTGCCGATGCCGCCCAGACCCAAAAGCGAGATCAAGCGGACGGGTGGCCCGGCGGAACCAGCTTCGTGGGTCAACCACGTTTGCAATTCGGCCACTTCCACGGCACGTCCGGCAAAAAAATCAACCGCCGGCATTTCACCCCAGTCATGCAGGGGTAGCTGGGTGACTGAGCTTGTCAAGGCCACCTTGTCACTCGTCACGCTATCCAGTTTGCCTACCCGCATCTGCTCATATAACGCCGTTGTCTCTGCACTCGGTTCGATGCCTAGCTCCTCGGCTAAGATCTGACGACACTGGTGATATTGGGCGACGGCGGCGGCCCGTTGCCCCTGGCGCGCCAACAGCTGCATGATCTGCCGGTGCGCGTCTTCGCGCCAGGGTTCTAACGCCAGTTGGCGGCGGGCGTACTGATGCACCCGTTCAAAGTCGCCTGCCGCTTCGTTGGCGGCAGCCAAGGTTGCTAGGGCATCCAACGCTTCCAAGTGGAATTGCTCTTGTTTGATGCGTCGCCACTCTTCAAACGGGGCACTGTCTGCAATCGCAAAGCCAGCCAGAAACTCCCCCTGATAGAGGTCAACTGCCTGCTGTAATTGCTGCAAACAAGCGACACATTGCTCAAGCTGTGCGTGGGCGTGGCGGGTGCAACGCTGCAACTGGCTGGTAAAGGCCGTCGCGTCACATTGATAGGCGGCATCCGGGTTGAACTGGAGCGTTTGTCGGGTGATGAGCAACAGCGGGCGTGTGCGGTCGTCATCGCCAATCACCTGGCGCAGTTGATAGAGCGCCTGCCGCAGACTGCCGCGCGCGCTAGTTTCATCGTAGTCAGGCCACAAGAGGGTCGTCAGCGCGCTGCGAGAGTGCGGCTGCCCGGCTTCTACGGCTAAATAGGCCAGCAGTGCGCGAACTTTATCACTTTCAAAGGCAGTAATTGAGTGTTCGCCACAGGTGACTTGGAATTGCCCAAAAAAGCGTAAACGCAAATCAACTATGGGTTGGCTTGGCATGTGCCATCACGCTTTCCTGACGATGCTGACCGTATTTCCTGATGATAGCAGGGCCTTGTCATGACGATCTCCTGATGATGGGCTTGTATACTGGAAGCAATCCAGCCACTTTTCTGGGCAAAAGTAAACCGAGCGGCGGATCGTTATTCGCTCTAGTATACGCCAAAGGGCAGGGGAGCGGTGTAACAAAAAGCTTTCAAATAATCCGCGTTGCTTAATATAGTATACAAAATTAGACAGAAAAAGCATAAAACGATGTCATGTCAAACCTATCAGCTTCGGACAAACACTCCCATCTTTATCAATCTTATCTGGTGCGGCTCTGGCAGGATGACAGACAGGCGCCGTGGCGGGCCGTGGCGCAATCCGTGCAAACCGGTGAAGTGATGCATTTTATCGATCTGGAAAGCCTTTTTACGTTTTTGCAGACGCAAACCGTATCCGCTTCATGCGATGATTACAGTCAGATCCTAAGTCAGTAGCCCAATCTAAACGAACATCACCATGGAGGAAATCAAAATGTCCCAGAATAATGAATTTGTCCACGCCCCAGCCAGCACCGGTTTTATGTACTGGGGACCGGGCGATAGCTACACGGTGTTGGTGACGGGCGAACAGTCGGGTGGCTCCTATTTTATGATCGATTGTTTGGTGCCGTCCGGTGGCGGGCCACCTCCCCATTGACACGAACACGAGGAGGAGGCATTCTTTCTTCTGCAAGGCACCGTAGCGCTGGTCGTCGGCGAGCAGATTATCCACGCTAGACCTGGTGACTTTGTCCACATTCCCCGGCAAACTGTGCATACCTTCCAAAATAATGGGACAGAGACAGTGCGCATGTTGGCAATTTTCTCACCCGCCGGCGTGGAAGGCTGGTTTGCCGAAGCCTACGGCCCTGCGCTTGACCGCACAGCAACGCCGCCCCCACCCAGCCCGGAGATGCTGGCGCGCATGGTTGCCGCCGCACCGAAATATGGTGTGGTTTTTGCTTAAATTCAAACCCGGTTCACACCAAACGAGCAGGATGCCTCAATGTTTAACGCACCAAAGCGTGCAGCTTGCCAGCCGCTGACCGTATAATCGGCAATCGTCCTGGACGATTGCTATTGACTTGGTGAGAAGATCCCTTATACAAGGAGCACTCATGCTATCCGAACTGCGCACCCGCAAATTTACTGCCCTCTTTGCTTGTTTCGACTTTGACAAGAATGGCGTCTTGGAAAAGGCAGACTATGAGCAGTTTGCTCAGAATCTCAGCCAAGCCTATAGCCTCGCCCCCGGCACCGCAGCTTATACGAAGATGTACGCTGAAACGATGGCGCTCTGGGGCTTTATCCACAATGTGGCCGACAAAGACGGCGATCACCGGATCACCCCCGCCGAATTTATCGACGCCTATGCCGCCATGACCAATGATGACGTAACCTTCCAGCAGTTGCTCATGGGGTACGCCGAATATGTGATCCGCATGGGCGATCGCGATGGCGACGGTCAGCTCGACGAGAACGAATATACGACAATTCTCTGGTGCTACGGCATTGCCGAGGCGGATGCGCGTATCGCTTTTCGCCACCTGACCAGCAATCACAGGGAATATCTTACGCTCGCGGCCATGGCGCAAGTTTTTGCCGAATTCTTTCGTAGCGATGATGCCGAAGCGCCCGGCAATTGGATGATTGGCCCTCTGTAAAGCGACCGTTTACGCAACATTTAATTCACCCCATGGAGAAGGAATATGTATCTGTTACATCCAATACCCCAGCGTTGGCGCATCGCAACGCTGCTAACATGCCTGATCACGACCCTAGCAATCGGTTTTGCCCTGCGTTCACCCATGGTAGTCCGCGCCGTGCAGACCGACCCGATCACCGCCGCCTTGGAAAAAGCCCGCGCCGCCGGCGCCTACCAGTTCACCAGCGACATCACGCAAGTGACGATCCCGACGATGCAGATCACCAACGTGGGGCGTAGCAGCCGCAGCGAGCAACTGCACCTGGCAGGGCAGACGGATTTGCGTCAGCAGAGCATGGAAATGCAACTCTGGTCCGACGGCGGCAGCGTCTTGCAGGCTGGCAGCGGGATTGGCGTCAAAGTGGCCGCTGGCAAGACCTTTGTCCGCCAGGGGCAGGGTGACTGGCAGGAGAAACCTGATTTCTCGGTCGATAGCCTGGCCCCGCAAGGCGATTTTATGGCCTATCTGACCGCCCTGCGCAATGTGCAGGCGCACGCGCCGGAGCAACGTAATGGCATCCAGTTAACCCGCTACAGCTTTACGGTGGATGGCCCGGCCTTTGCCGCCTATTCGCACGCGCAGTTGGAGCAGACCTTGCGCGCCAAAGGCGAGTTGCCAGCGGACATGCAGCTGGAAGTGCCACGCTATTACCAGGAAATGACGGGCGACGGCGAACTTTGGATTGGTGCGGATGGCTTGCCGCTGCGCCAGATTCTGAACCTGCAATTCCCGCCGCAGAAGGACGAACAAGTCCAGTCACAGATGGTGACGGATTTTTCCAAGTATGGGACGCCGGACGGTGCGGCAAGTGGGATCAGTGGTCAGTGGTCAACCGTCAGTGGTCAGTTTGTGCGTGATACGACCCCGATCTTCTTCACGTTGCTGGCGGGCTTTGGGTTGCTGTTTGTGGCAATCCGCTATGGGCGTTCGCGCAAGCTGTACAACGGGCTGGCGATTGCGGTGATGTTGAGCATGGTCGTTGGCCCGCTGTTGACAACCACGACCAAAGTACACTTCTTCGACACCCAAACGGCCAAAGCCGCCCAGCAAGAAGAAGAACAGGCCGTCGCTGATCAGGAGCGCGACCTGCGCGAGGCGCTGGGGCGAGTGGAGTTTGATCCCCACCGCAACCCAATCGAGATTGGAGACCAGAGACTAGAGACTAGCGGCTCAACGGTCGAAGCCAGTCTCCAGTCTCCAATCTCCAGTCCCCAAACTGCGCTGCCCGCGGACAACGGCGTCGACACCGACGGTGACACGTTGAGCGACTTTGTCGAGCAGCGCGTGGGCACGGCAGTGGCGGTGGCGGACACCGACAACGATGGGCTGCGCGACAATCTGGAAGTGCGTGGCTTTACCTTGGGTGGCAAGCAGTGGTATCTCAACCCCAACGCACTGGACAGCAACAGCGACGGTCAAGGCGATGCGTTGGAATGGGGCCTCGCTGCCAATGGCGCCGTGTTGGCCACGCCACAGGATACGGACGGCGACGGCACGCCCGATCTCTTTGACCCTGACAACGACAACGACGGGGTCACTGACCGCCGCGACCTCTCGCCCTATGTCGCCAACGCCACGGTCTTCGCCGAAAATGCACCTTTACAACTGCGGCTCGACAACCTCACCGCCGGCAAGCCCACCTTTGTCGAATTTCAACTGCGCCCGCAAGACCCCAAACACCTGAGCTTTGCCTTCAACGTGTTGGATTGGCCGCAGGAGAGCGCCGGCCAGGTGCAGGATGTCGATAACAAAAGCTATGCCGATGTCGCCACCGCCCAGGCGCGTGTCCCCGACGCCAACGAGTCCAACGGTGATCTCAAGCTCTTCCCCATGTTGGAGATCCGTATGCCTACGGCCGGGGCCAACCTGCCCCCGCAAAGCGACTTGACGCCCTTCAACATCACCGTCAACAACTATAGCGCCGACGGCGCGACCAAGGTGGCCTACGTGCCGTTAACCTTGGTCAAAGACGAGGCTACGGGTCAGCGCGTGGCCTTTAGCGGGCAGATGCGCTATCTGCCCGGCGGCACCTGGCCCAGCCCACATGATGTGCGGCTGGTGTGGGGGGTGCAAGTGCTGACCGACCGCCCCTGCGACCCGCAGGATGCGCAACAGGTGACGCAGGGTTGCCAGCCCGATGGCTACATCCACAACGTGCCGCAGATGATCCACACCTACTACGATGCGTGGACGCTCACCGGCCTGACCGTGCGCGAAGAGCACGGCACGAGCATGGACTTGATCTACGAAGACCCGGCGGTGGATGCCAACAAAAAGGATGACGCCGCGCTCTGGGCGCTTTCCTTTGTGCTGGATCATCACTTTGCACTGGGGCGCGACGAGAATGGCGATGGGCAGCGCGACTTGACAGTCAACGAGATTGCCAATCGCTTTGACCGCACGCGCAACGCCGCTTATACCGACGACCAGCGCTTTGCCGTCCCCAATGGCTTGCGCGTGGCGCAACAGACTTACACTACCTTTGACCAGGCCGTGGCCGCCACCACCATGACCGAGACGGTCAATTTGCTCAACACGGTCTTTGCCCCTGCGGTAACAGCCGACCGCGCCATCAAACCGCTGATCATGTTTGCCCAGGAAAATAGCGCACGTAGCATGACCCTGGACGGGTTGCGCGCCGGCGGCGGCTATGTCAGCCAAAGCGGCGCTGGCGTGACCATCGACATGGCTCCGGCCGGCCAACCAGCCCAAAGCGTCAATGTCACCGCCGGTCTCAAATGGACGGCCTATTGCGTGCCGGACAGCGGTGCGCTCACCTGGCAATCCTGCCCGGCGGATTTGTACTGGGAGACGCTCGAAGGGCGCTATGGCGCGCTACCCATGCTGCCCGGCGAAACTGATCGTACTTATGCCGAGGGACGGTTACAACTGGCACAGCTTTATTATACCGGGTTTAACGCCGGCTATTACGGCACGGTGCAACAGGGATCACAAATTGTAACTCCTGCCTTTGTCCTGGAGAACGCTGCGACCACCACGCAGAGCGTGCGTAGCAATTTGGGGGGGCTTTCTTCCCTCTTGTTGGTTGCCACAGGAGGTTTACAAAGAAGCCTGAGTTACCCGCTCGGACGAGCGACTGTTGACAATCAATTACTTAGGGTATCGTTATGGAAGTTTGCGTCCACTATAAAAGAACAGCTTGCGAATAATGCGGAATTAGCTAGGTCCGCAGGCAAGGATATTAAGCTAAGAAGTATCCCCCAAATGCAGAAACTACGAATCTACCTCTTGCGTTTCTATGTGACTCCACTGGCGGTGGCTGGCGCTGTGTTGTCGGTAACGTCACAGATTTTGAGCTTGAGCCCTGACATTTCACCTACGGGACGCGGTGTGATCAGCGGCATCACGGCGTCTATTACCGCCGGCCTCAATGTTATTATGCCGTTGGTTGAGGTGGGGCAGATGATTCGTGCCGGCACCCTAGCTTCCCAGCTTCTTACACGCGCTGTGAGCCTAAGTCGTTTAGCTAAGATTGGGGGTGGCGTTGGGTTGGCATTGGCATTGGGCGTCACCTGGGGTGTCTTTATCTACAGCGCCGCCACCAGTGGTTATGCCGCGGGCAGCCCAGAGATCAATCAGGCCTTTGCCGGTGCCGTGGCTGCTACGATTTATATCTTGCTCACCACGCTCCTGGCCTCTACCGTCATCGGCGGCATCATCGCAGCCATCATCGCTGTGATCGACCTGATCCTGACGGCGATCTGTGAGGCGGGGGCGGACAGTTTGCGTAACGTCCCTGGCCTGGGCGGCTCTTGCTTTACGCTGGGTGCTGGGGCGATCAAGGTGCTCACCTATCTGATCTACAACTACGACAGCATGATCAATACCGACCGCACCGATCTGGTGGTGATGGGCGCGGCGGACATCAACCTGGCCGACCCCAGCAAAGGCTATGTGGCGGGCAATACGCTTTCGGTGAATCTGCCGATCACCACCACGATTGTGCATAAGAACCCGGATGCCAGCAACGGCGTGCTGATCAATGCCTTTCTCTATCTCTTCTCCGAAGCCAATCTGCGCTCCAGCACCTACAAATACAGCCTCACTGCGCCCGACAAGCAGGACATCGTGGTCGCTCGCGACCAGATGCCGGGCGCCTGGGCTGTGCGCGAGCGCAACGCGGACGAAGGCGGCGAATATGTGGCGACAACGATGTATCGCGGCCAGGCGAGCACCAACCCGCCCGCGCCGGTGACGGGGATTCCGTTGCAAGCGGGCATCAACCGCCCCGCCGAGTTCTATTTTAACATGGGCTATGCCATCCCCGCCTACGAATGTTGGATGATGCCTTTGCCCTTTCTCCCGTTTGTGCCGCCGATCCCGGTCTGCTACGCCCGTGAACTGGCCGGCGCCAATTCGAGCAAGATGGACAACATCAAGTTCGACATCTTCCCCGCCACGCTCGACGGCTTTATGACCGTGACCAGCAACGGCGACGGCGGTCTGCGCCTGGCTTGGGACGCGGGCTTCCCCTCGCTCAAGGATGCCGACGGTGACGGCTTGCTCTCGAACGTCTATCGCGGGCTTGACCCCAACGATAACAACACCGACGCCGACAACGACGGCCTGAGCGACACCTACGAGCTGGAACATCGCCAAGCTGGCTTTGCCCTCTCGCCCGTCTCCTGCGACAGCGATCTCGACGGGTTGACCGACGAACAGGAGATGCAGCTCAACAGCGACCCCGGCGTGGCCGACAGCGATAACGATGGCCTGCTCGACGGCCAGGAAGTCTGGCATCGCATCTATAGCGTGACAACGACCAACAACCAGACGACCTGCGCGGCCACCGCCAACTGGAGCGGCGGCTGGGATGTGCGCATCAACGCCACCAGCCCATTCGTCGTGCATGTCTCGTCCGACCCGCTGATCGCCGACACCGACAGCGACGGCCTCAGCGATTTGGCCGAGAAGCAACTGGCCGAATCGACCTGCACCGCGCAAGAGGTGACCAACGGGCGCACCTGCGAGGGCAACCCACTCAAGCCGGTGGACAACCAGAATCGCCCCTTCCACCCCAATCTCTTCAACACGCCACCCTTGTCGCTGATCCTGGCGACCAATGACTTTGACGGCTTCCTGGCCCCCAACCAAACCTTACGCTACACGACCACTGTTATCGCCAATGCACCGCTGGCCCCCGGCGTGCTGGATGTGCTGCCGCCGGTGCCGCCCTTTGCCGCCCCGCCAGCGCCCCTGCCGCTGCCCTTCAACTCCCTCACCTTTAGCGGTAGCCAGACGGTAACGGTGCCGAGCAACCTGACCGTCCAGAGCAGCGCAACGACCCAAGACATCGTCGTGAGCAGCCGCGCCCGCACCCGGCTGGCGAGCAGCAGCGGCGCAGCCTTGGTCTTTGACCCGGTGGCGCTTGAGCCAGCGTTGGGCGGCTTTACCGCTCCGCTGGTCGCCCGCAACACCGCTCTCAGCGCCAACCGGCCCGACCGCACCGACAGCTATCTGTTGAACAGCTTGCTTTCGTCCTCGGCCACTGCTGGCGGCGCGGGCGATATTCAGTCCTACAGTCTGCCCGGTGGCGCCAGCCGCGTGCTGGAGGCCGACAATCTCAACAAGAACATGCTGCGCGGCGCCAACGCACCCCGCAGCACCAGCAACAATCGCGGCGATTCACTGGTGGTCTGGGATGAGGTGGAAAACTGCCGCACGCTCAACATCACCTTGCTCTCGATCGTCACCGCCGGCCCCGACCACGGCACCAGCGGGATCGAACCCTATATCACCGTGCGCGACAGCGCTGGCAACCAGGATGTGCGGGTGTGGAATTGGACCAGCGTCCAACCGGTGGATCTGGGCGTGGGCACCTATGCCCAGGGCTTCCCCGTAACCGTGAATATCTGTGGCGACTACACGATCAAGATGTGGGAGTCGGATGGCAACGGCGACGAATCTGTGGGTGCCATTTCGAGAACTCAGGCCGTGGACCTAAACGGTACAGTGACCTTTGAAGGCGCCGGCCACAAGATTGCGATCGATGTCAACACGCCCTATCGCGATGATTACACCATCGCCGGCGCGCTGGTGGGGGCGGATGGCACGGTGAAGCGACGGATCACCTTCCCCACCTCGCCGCTGGCGATTGCCGCCAACCAACAACGGCGCAGCTTTTCCCCGGCCGTCGCCAGCGATGGCACTAACTTCCTGGTGGCCTACGAAACCCGCAACAGCACCGAAGCGACCGGCTATGTCGTGCAGCCCGTGAGCAGTGATGGCACCGCTAGCACCCCGACGTTGGTGTCGCTGGGCAATCTAACCTTCGACACCGTGCGCAAACTGGGACTTGATCTGGCTTGGGTAGGCACCCGCTATCGGGTGCTCTACGCCCGCCTGGGTGATCTCTTCTACAAAGACTTTACCAGCACAGGCGCACCGGTCGCCGATGGTCCGTGGAACTTGGCCTTCAACCATGACTTTTCGCCCACGCCGCATCCGAGCCTGGCGTGGGATGCGCAGAGTGGCCGCTGGGCCGTGGCCTACATGCGCGTGAATGGAAATCCCGTGCAATTGTATCGCTACCCGAACATCGATAGCCGCACACAGGATGCCAGCGCAACCTTCGCCAGTGCCTATAAACAGGTCGATCTGGCGTGGAACCCGCTCAACAGCGGCTGGATCTTCCAGGGCCAATTGACGGACAACCGCCAGGTCTTTGTGGCGCTGGATGCTGATCTGGTGCAGCGGGCCGCCAATGCCACCCAAACCAGTTGGACGGGTGCTGACAGCGCAGGGCTGGCCCTGGCCTGTCCGGCAGTCACTGCCCAGCCGGTGCTTGATTTGCGCTTTGAGGAACTGCCAGGGACAACCAGTTTTGTCGACAGTTCTGGCCGCAACAATAACGCTGTCTGTGGCAGTGCCAGCCAATGTCCCGCCGCTGGCGCACCCGGCGGTGTGTACGCCAACGGGACGGCGATTGGCACGCCAGGCTCGGACTATGCGTTGACTTTTAACAGCAACCAATACCTGCGTTTGCCCAACAACGCCACGCTGGCCTTTGACGCCAACCGCAGCTTCACCTGGCTGGCCTGGGTCAAGACCACCGTCGGTTCGCCGATCATGCGCAAGGGGCTGGGGGGCGCCAACGACGTGTTGCTCGCCATCGACGGCGGTGACGGTCGCTTGCGCGCCGCCTTCAACAACCTGACGGGTGCCAACATCCTCGCTGACAATGGTCTCGACCTGCGCGATGACAAATGGCATCTGGTAGGCGTCACCCTCGACCGTGCGAACAACACGGCGACGCTGATTGTCGATGGCTCGCAACGGTCAAGCAAAACCATCACCGGCAACTTTGTCACGGGTGACGATCTCTTCATCGGCAGCAGCAATGTGGCGGGCTACGTCGGGGCGCTAGATAACGTGCAAATCTATCACAGCGCGCTGGCTGGCGACGCCATCAGTGCCCTCTACAACCGCACCATGCAAGCCTACTGTGTGGGCAGCAGCCCCACGGCCACGGGCAACGGTGTGCAGTGGGCCAAACTAATCGTGCGCCAGCCCGATCTGCGCGGCGGTGCCATCACTGCCAGCAACAGCCTCAACCTGACGGTGGACGGCGACCAGCCCACCGCCAGCTTGACCTCGCTGCCCAACGCGGCGACCGTGCAAGGCGGCAGCAGCGCCGCCCCGCGCATCCTTGTCATCGGCGGCACGGCGACCGACCCAACGTCGAGCGTAGGTCAGGTGGAAGTGAGCGTCAATAACGGCGCCTGGCAAGTGGCCGACGGTGCAGAAAGCTGGACATTCGCGCTGCCGCTCACCGATGGTCAATATGAAATTCGGACACGCGCCACCGATGCCGTGGGGAATATCCAGACCAATCTCGCCACCATCACGCTCTTTGCCGATGGCACGCTGCCGCAAATGAGTGTCACGACCGATCTGGCAGTGGCCCGGCGGACGTTTCGCACCATCGATGCACGCTACAATCTCCTGCTCCAGGGCAGCGCCCGCGACCCGGCCACGGGTGGCAGTTTGGGTCAGCTGTCCGGTGTGATTGGGCAGGTGCAACTGTTTGACGCCGCGGGCCAGGCCGTGGGTGAACCGCAACGGGTAGGGCTAAATCCCGACACCTCATGGCAGATCTTCTATCGCTTCCCCGATGGCGAAAAGGCGCCGGCTGGCCGCTATTTCATCGAGCTACAGGCGACCGACCGCATTGGCAACCAGTTCAAGCAACGGCTGGCCAACAGCTTCGTCATCGATGGGTTGGGCCCCGTTGCCACCCTCACCAAGACCAATCTCAACACGGGCGCGCTCGCCGCTACCATCACCGATACCGTCACCATCGGCGGGCAGATTTCGGAGACTGCGGGCGTCGCCAGCGCCAACGTCAGCTTTACGCCGATCCAGCAAGTGTTGCCGTATGCGGATAACGTGCTACAGCTCAACCTGGACGAGCAATCGCCCGGCGTCACTGTGGCCGGCCCGCTGGTCGTCGAACACTATGCGGACGGCTCCACCCAGTTCAACCATGCGCTCTGCATCAGTAGACCCCAATGCCCGGTTGACAGCGTCGCTGGGCGCGTGGGGCGCGCCTTGAGCTTCAACGGCAACCAATACCTGCGCGTGCTGAATCACCCTACGCTCAACTTCAACGAAAGCACCAGCTTTAGTTGGCAAGTCTGGGTCAAGACGAATTCCACCCTGGCCACCAATCCGATCCTGCGCAAGGGATTGGGCGAACGTGCCGACCTCTTGCTGGCCCTCAACAGCGGTGGTCAAGTGCAGATGCGCTTTGGCGACATCGGCACGCTCACGGCTGGGCCAAACTTGCGCGATAACCAATGGCATCAGATTGTCGTGACGCTCAATCGTCCCAATAACCGCGCGGAGATCTATGTCGATGGTGTGGGCTACGGGGGTGGTACCTTCCCTGGCAACTACACCACGCCCGATGATCTGTTGATCGGCAGCGGCAACTTCCAGGGCTATCAGGGCGAGCTTGATCAGATCGCCATCTTCCGCCACAGCTTGAACGCGGCCGAAGTGCAGGCGCTCTACCAGTCTGTCAGCCGTCCGCTCTATCCGGCCACCGTCACCGGCACCACGGCCTGGACCCGCCAAGTACCAACGGGTCTGGAAGGTTTCTATCAGCTTGATCTGCCCGCTACCGATACAGTGGGCAACGACCTGGCGAACGGCAATCTCTGGCGCGGGCTGATCGACACGATGAACCCACGCATCACACTTGCCGGGCGAGCCACGGGGCAGAGCTACCTGGACACGGCCACCAACACGCAACGCTACGAGATCGTCTATACCTGCCGCGCCGAAGATTTCCACCTCAACGAGGCAACCTTCAACTGCGCCGGCAACACCCAACGCTCACCGGCCAAGAGCTTTAACAGCGACGCACTGCTCAAACAGCAATTTCCCGATCTGACGCTGCTCTCCACACTGGTCAACACCTACACCGTCTGGGCTGCCAGCCCGACACCGACGGATACGCTGACGGCCTGCGATGCCTATGGTCACTGCACTACAGCGACTTCGACAAGCTCGGCCACTGATGTGGCGGCGGCGGCTGAGCTTGTCGAAGCCGCCAGCGCCCCCAGTGCCGTCATCGTCGCCCCGACGAACGGCAGCGCGCTGGCAGGGAGCGGCGATCTGGCTGTGACTGTGGCCGCCGAAGCCGCACAGCATCTCAAGGAGATACAACTGCTGCTGGACGGTGCCGACGTGGGCAAGCTCAACTTTGAGCAAGCCGCCAATCTACAAAATATCCTGCGCACGCTAACGATACCCATGCCCGGCGCGGGCGAGCATCTGCTGACCGTGCGCGTCACAGATTGGGCCGGTGGGCAAGCGGGCGACTCGACACCGGTGCGCATCACAGTCTATTCGGCTGCGCCCGTGATCACCCTGGCCACCACCGCCTTGAGCGTGGCCGACAGCTACGGGGCCGGCAGTAACATCTACCGGCTGCACGGCACCGTCAGTGATGCGACGCTGGATGCCGTTAAGGTGAAGGTGGGCGATCAGCCGGCGGCCAGCGCACCAGTGGTCAATGGCGAGTGGCGCATTGCCTACCCCGTGTTCAACACGGGCGCGGGTCTGACGGTCTCGGTGCAAGCCAGCAACGCCGCTGGGCAGACCAGCCAAACGAGCAACCCAGTAACGCTGGACGAAACAGGTGGTCAACCGATTGAGACCTTCCTCCAAGAAACGCCCACCAATCCGAGCGGTGAAAACGTAAGCTTCCACTTTAAGGGCAATACCCTGGGTGATGCGGAGTTGCTAGTTGGTCAGTGCAATTTGGATAACAGCGCCTACATTCCCTGTACCAGGCCGCAAGCGTACAGTGGCCTGAGTATGGGTGAACACACCTTCCGCGTGCGGGCAGTAGACAGCCAGGGTTTCGTGGATCCAACACCAGCAAGCTTTACCTGGACGGTGCAAGGCAGCGAACCGTTGGTCGTGCTCGAAGAAAGCCCCACCATGCCCACCACCAGTCGGGCGGCGAACTTCCGCTTCCGCGCCCCCAGCCTGAGCGACGCCAGCGCGCGCTACGACTGTCAGTTGGACGGCGGCAGCT
>Ga0209591_10003256_pt1 | contig 18873 bp, 15 predicted proteins | sample MAT01_FD_187207 | JGI IMG/M metagenome (GOLD analysis project Ga0209591, IMG submission 187207) | Freshwater microbial communities from Lake Fryxell liftoff mats and glacier meltwater in Antarctica - MAT-01 (SPAdes) (version 2) | ecosystem: Environmental > Aquatic > Freshwater > Ice > Liftoff... | reverse complement strand
CCCAAAGATGCGCCGCTATTTTCCCCGTCGGCGGGATGAAACATTCGCAGGACGATCCGAGGAGGTCGTTGCGTCCGCCGGACGGCGGACGGGACGACCTCCTCGGAGAAGTAATGCGGAAAAAGCGTCATCGTCCCGACCTTTCGGGGAGCAAGCAGAACCTGTCCCGCCTTGCGGGATCGGGTGGATCTGTACTGCGAATTGGTATTAAGGCCCAGAACGGTCTTAACGCCAGGCTAAGGGTCGCCTTGCGCGCACGGGACCCGCCCCGTCATCCCGGCCCTGAGCCGGAACGGGCTGACGACCCACCAATGACCCACACAGCATTGGTGACTCGCCGGATAGCTTTCCTTCGTCAGGCTTCCGGCGTGACGATCGCGGTGCGGCTCGGTGATCACGATCCCCAACAACCCAAACAGAAGGCTCCCCTTAACTTAATGACATTGGCGGCGATCCTGCGAGATCGTAGCAGTGATCGTGAGCCAGACCTCCACAGCGTGACCCACATTGATGATCGTGATCGCAACTCCCATCTCGCCTGCATTTACCCGAGAGCTGCCGCTACGGCGTATACATGTGCCAGCGCGCCGATCGATGTGTGGCCAACACGGATCATGGTGGATCCGGGCTGGACGCGCTACGGCTTCACGATCAACGTGCTCGGCACATGCGCCAACCACACGCTGCGGCTTTCGGCCAATCGCGTCCAACTGGCGTAGCTGGTGAGTAGAAAGTTGTAACGTTCCAAGAGGGCCAGATCCATTACCCGGCGATCCAGGATCGTGAGGCGGTCCGGCGCGAGTTGCGCCAAGCGTTGTGCTTCGGCATGGAATGAAGGCTCGCGAGCGGTGAGACCGGTCACGTCCAGTACGGTCACCTTCGCATCCGCATTGCGCATCAAACGCTCGGCGTAGTTGAACAGGAAGAGATCACCCGGTGCGAAGAGCGGTAGTAGGATCTCCTTTGCCGTGGTGAACCCCTTGTCCATGAAAATGCCAACGCTACATTGCGAACCCTCAATGAACTGCCGGACCCGTTCATCCAACTGATCGTCGGCAGGCATCAACGAGGTTTGTCCCGTAAGCGACCCAATGAGCTTGCTCGGATCCAACGCACGCGAGGTGAAGCCAAGCAGGTCGCCAAGCAAAGTGCCGCGCAACAAGGGCTTTCCAGAACCCACTAGCATAAGGTCGTATCCCCCGCTGTTCGCCACCTGCACAATGTCGCGCGCGATGTCGTTGCTCACTTTGTAAACAGTTTCCAACGGCAGGCCCATGCGCTTCGCCTCTTTCTTGACCGGTTCAAAACTGGCGCGTTCCACATCGGCCCGCTCGATGGGGTTGAGATCTTCGCTCGTGCTAAGGTGCAAGGCCGTAACGTTAAGGGTGGTCTTGTCCTGCTGAGAAAGCTCCGAGGCCAGCCGTAACAATTTGCTTCCGCTCTGCGGTTGGCCGAAGGAGATGAGCACACGCCAGCCTGGCGTGATCACGCGCTTCGGGTCCAGTTCGTCTTCGGGTGCATCAGGGAACAACCGTTGGATCAAGTCCAGCGCTGGCCCGGTCATGAAGGTGGTGACCAGGGCCATGATCACCATCATGGCGAAGATCTTGGGAGTGAGCACGCCCAGGTCGTAACCGATATTGAGCACGATCAGCTCCATCAATCCACGCGTGTTCATGAGCGCTCCGATGGACAGGCTATCCTTCCAACTGTTGCCGGTGAAGCGTGCCGCTAATGCACTGCCGCCGAATTTGCCCAGCACCGCAACGCCCACCACGGCGCCACAGATGAGCCACAGATCACCTTCGTTGAGCAAGCCGATGCGGGTGCGCAATCCGGTGAACACGAAGAAGAGCGGGAGCAGCAATACCAGGCTCACATCTTCCAACTTGTTGATGAGGATCTTGCGGAAGCTGAGCTCCGGCGGCATGATGGCACCTGCCAGGAAAGCCCCAAAGAGCGCGTGGATCCCGATCATCTCCGTGCAGTACGCCGAACCAAAGAGGACCAGGAACATCAAGGCCACAATGGGACGCGCAATGGTCTCACGGTCCTTGTGGATATCGCCCAAGCGGATCAGGAAAGGCCGGATCACCTTGATCATCAACAGCACGTAGATGAGCGATGCGCCGATGGTGAACAACGCGCTCAGCGCCGATCCAGCTTTCACGATCGCGATCACTGCAGCAAGGATGCACCACGCCGTTATATCATCCGCAGCAGCGCAGGCGATGGCGACGGTGCCGATGCGTGTGCCCGACAACCCACGCTCCTGGATGATACGCGCCAGCACCGGGAAGGCCGTGATGCTCATGGCGATGCCCATGAACAGGGCGAAGGACGAGAAGGCGATCGTGGGTGGTGCGAAATCGATATACAGGAAGTAGGCCAACCCAACGCCAAGCGCATACGGAATAACGATGCTGGCGTGGCTGATGATGACCGCATCCTGCGCGCGTTTCGTCAGGAGCTTCAGGTCCAACTCCATGCCCACCACGAACATGAAGAGCAACAAGCCGATCTGGCTCATGAACTGCAAGTTCGTCAACGAGCCTTCGGGAAAGAGGAAGTGGAACACATCCGGGAACCAGTAGCCCACAATGGATGGCCCCAGTACGATGCCCGCAACGATCTCGCCCATGACCGAGGGCTGTCCCAACTTGTTGAACAGGTAAGCGAACAGGCGCGCCACGGCGATAATGGCCAGCACCTGCATGATCAGCACGGCCAAAGGATGGTGCATATTCCCATCCAACGTTTCTTGGAAGGCAGCCAAGGGTGCGGGTGCTGTTGCGCTGTTGATCGAAGGTGGCAAGATCTCGGCCTCTACCGATCGCAATGCGCTGCCCTTGATCATGATGCCGTAGATCGCAGCTCCGAAGACCAGGATGGTCACCAGATAGAACACGAAGCTGCGCTTGCCCTGCGACATGGCGCGAAGCTAGGGCTACGCGCGCGTTAGCGAGTAATACCAATTCTTAGTTCAGGACAGCCCCAAGGCTGGGCTGGACTTATACCATTTGGAAGTGGTAAATGCGCGTGAGACAATACGTTTGGCTCGATGAGCCGTATGGCGAGATCGGGCCATTACGAATTGCGAAACGGTATAAGACCATTTCGCAGTACATATCCACCCGATCCCGCAAGGCGGGACAGGTTCTGCTTGCTCTTTGCTTGTGCTGAGAGAAGCCGAAGCATCCGCCTTGCTTCTCCGATCAGGTCGTCCTGCGAATGTTCCATCCCGCTGGCGGGGAAAATAGCGGTGCATCTTTGGCTGCATCTGCACTGCGAAATGCTATAACGGCTACGTTACCCCGCATCGAACGGGGTGTTCGGTGATCAACCAACCCACCACATCACCGCCGCCATTACCACCATTAGCAGGTCTTCCACAATGGTAACCGTGCTCATGGGCAGGTTGAACCCCGTTCCCAGGCAGGCGCACTGGATCTGCTGCTTCCTCAGCACCGCTCGCAACACCCCGATCAGACTAAAACCCATGACGACGACGGTGATCGCGTTGGTCAGCATCGGTTGCCAATTCAACAGATAGGCCAGGCCCAGCCCGAGTTCAATAAAGGGATAGACGAAGCCGTAGGTGGGCACCTTCTTCGCCAGCAGATCGTACATGGCATAGCTTGCTGCAAACCCGCGCAAGTCCAGCAATTTGAAAAAGGCAAACACCAGGAAAAAGCCCGCCATGAAGTGGCGCATGGCGCGCATACCGTACCCATGCCCCGATGGGAATGAAGTGATGAGCGCGACAGCGGTAATGAACGAGAAGACCAGCAACAAGGGTTTATAGGTAGCGAACCAGGTGCGCGCCTCCGCTTCGTCCTCTGTGCCGGGGGCTTGCCCTTGCATTAGTCCGGGTCCGATCCGGTACTGAGCGGGTAACAACCGTTGGAGCTCCACGAGCGGCAGCGGCCTATCCAGTGTTACGGTCGCGTTCGGTGGATCCAGCGTTACCTGCACCTTTTTCACCGCAGAGTGCTTGGCCAACGCGGATCGTACGGTGGCCACACAACCACCACACGTCATCCCTACTATCGGAAAGGTGCGTTGGTTCGTGGACATGATGTACAAAGGTCGCTCGCAAGGTCACAACAGGAACCACCAGTGAGCGAAGGTCCCTGTTTCAAACCCACCTGCGGCCGATGGCATATCGCACCAAACCCGCACCATTGCGGACATTCAGCTTGGCCATGAGCTGCTTCCGATGTGATTTAACGGTATCGGAACTGATGAAAAGCGCTTGGGCCATCTCTTCGTTCGTAAGCTCCTCGGCGATCATGCGGATGATCTCGCGTTCGCGCGTGGTAAGGCCTACATACTCCCCGTTGGGGTCCTTGCTCGTATAGACGTAGCCCCGCTCAACGTTCTGCTTGGCGGCAGGGCTTATGTAGCACGTTCCGATGAATACTTCGCGCATGGCGTGCAGGAACTCGTCACGTGTGGCGTTCTTGGTCAAATAGCCCATCGCTCCTTCCACCAGCATGCTGTTCACGAACTCGATCTCAGTGAGTGCGGAGAAGGCCAGTACGCGCTGCCCTGGGAATGCTTGGCGCACAGCCCGCATGGTATCAATGCCATCCATGCCGGGTAGCGATACCTCCATCAGCACCAGATCGCAGGGCTGGTGTTCCAGTAGTTCAAGCAGCTCTGGCCCGCTACGCGTGTGACCGGTCAACGTGAAACCACTACCGCTTCCGAGCCAGGACCGTATACCAGCGACCACAACGTCTAGGGGCTCTGCTATTGTTACACGAATGGGTTCCATTGAGCGTATGCGTTAAGTTGTCCACTATGATCCCAGTTCCGACCGATCGGTTCTTCCAACCGCAGTCCTATTCGGCGCAACCATCCGATCAGATCAGCCCTGCACCGGAAGGTGGGTGCGCCGAACCAAATTCATTCAATAAGACAGACCAGCTAGGAGAGGCCGCTGGATGGCTATGTATCCAACGCTTCGCAAAGCGCACTATTTGGTCGCCTGAAGCAGAACGCATGCGCAAGGTGTACAAGCCCGCTGCCGATCGATCAACCGACAAGCTCCACATGCCTGTTGCCGCAGTACTTTGTGTGACCACCTGTCGCCCCATGGCATCCAACACCCAAAATTGCTTTTGGCCTTCGCCCCCGGATATGATCATCAACCGATCGGAAACCAGGTTGGGGTAGACCTGCAATGCACTGGCGGAGCTTTCTTCCAAGCCTGCCGGATCCTCCACCGAAAATACAGTTGGTGCTGTGACGATGGGTTCATTGAAGTCGAGATGGACGTAGGCGATACTCTCCACCGTCCCTCCCAACAGCGATCCGCTTTGTGGCAAGATGGAGAACTTCAAAAAGCCATGGCTGTTCGGCTCGTCACTCGTGCTGTCGGGCAGGTCCATGCTATCGTAAACGACCTGTGGAACGCCGTCACGTAGCGTCCACGTGTTCTCGTGGCTCGAAGAAATGGTCCGGAAGCGATCCCGATCCAGCGGTGCGCTCCACGTGTCCACCCGGATAACCCGTTGTGCGAGGTACTTACCCGTGTTCTGGAACCGGATGGTGTAGGCGAGCCGCAACTCCTGCACGGTTGATGGGAACGAATTGAGAACAACGCCTTCACACCCTTCCATCTCCAGGCCCTGAAGTCCCTCTGGAAAAGCAGGAATGGTACGATCACCACTCGTATTGACGATCCCCGATCCCGCAAAGCCCGTGAGGTATTGCAGTGCGGTGAGATCCGCAGGGGCCCGGTCAACATAAAGCTGCAGGTCGGTATGGCCCGGTATCCCTGCATGCGCCGTGTCCATGTTACCATCCGCATCCACAATGCCTGGGATCGCGTCGTTCAATATTACACGCATGTTCAGATCTGGAATGAAGGCCGATCGCGTAGCGCCGGAAATGGATAACAGCAAACACATCGCGCATGCAGCAAGCTGATAATGGATGCGGTGCTTGTTCATGGAGTGGGGATATACGCTGCGTTCTGGAGCTTGGACCGGCAACTAAGATCACGACCCAGTTCCTGAAGAACGTTCATTGTAGCAGTGATGATCGTGATGTGTTCTTATAAGTTCCAAAGTTGGCATGATCACAACCTCTTTGCAATCACCACAAGTGATGATTTTGCTGAAGACCAGTTACCGGTCGCGCTGTTCGGGGCAACGGTAGGGTGTTACGCGATCGAGGTGAAGGGTCCGTTCCATAGGGAATATCGTTCTCCCATTTCGCAGTATGGATCCAGCCAAAGATGCGCCGCTATTTTCCCCGCGGGCGGGATGGAACATTCGCAGGACGATCCGAGGAGGGCCTTCTATCCGCAGGACGGCGGTCGGGACGAACTCATCGGAGAAGTAATGTGGAAAAAGCGCCTCGTCCCGACCCCTCGGGAAGCAAGCAGAACCTGTCCCGCCTTGCGGGATCGAGTGGATCTGTAGTGCGAAAGAATATAAGACCGGGAACTATTCGAACAAATTTCCAGGCTTCGCACTGGGTACCCGCCCCAAATGCCGATACGCACGCTCTGTGGCCTGCCTTCCGCGCGGTGTGCGTTGCAAGTAGCCCTCCATGATCAAGAAGGGTTCGTACACTTCTTCGATGGTGCCGGCCTCTTCTCCTACTGCGGTTGCAACGGTACTCAAGCCAACTGGCCCACCGGCGAATTTGTCGATGATGGCACCGAGTATGCGGTTGTCCATTTCATCCAGCCCATGCGCATCCACGTTCAGGGCCTTGAGGGCGTGTTGTGCGATGGGGAGTTCGATGGTGCCATCGCTCTGGATCTGCGCGAAGTCACGCACCCGGCGCAACAAGGCATTGGCTATGCGTGGCGTTCCCCTGCTGCGTCGTGCGATCTCTTGCGCGGCATCCTCAACAATGGGAACGTGGAGCAAGTTTGCACTGCGCTTGATGATGCCTTTCAACGTCGCTGCATCGTAGTAGCCCAGTCGGCTGTTGATGCCGAAGCGTGCACGCAAGGGCGCCGTTAGAAGACCGCTGCGCGTGGTGGCGCCAACAAGGGTGAATGGATTCAACGCGATCTGCACTGTGCGCGCATTGGGTCCGCTATCGATCACCAGGTCGATCCGATAGTCCTCCATCGCACTGTACAGGTATTCTTCGATCACCGGCGTCAACCGATGGATCTCGTCGATGAAGAGTATATCGTGCGGCTCTAGGTTCGTGAGCAACCCGGCCAGGTCGGCGGGTTTGTCCAGTACGGGCCCACTGGTGACCCGGAAACCCACACCCATCTCTTGTGCAATGATGTTGGCCAGGGTGGTCTTACCGAGACCTGGCGGGCCATGCAGTAACACATGATCCAAGGCCTCGCCGCGTTGTTTGGCGGCTTGCACGAACACCTTCAGGTTGTCGGTCACCGCTTTCTGCCCCGCGAACTCAGCGAATTGCTTCGGGCGCAAGGTCTGCTCCAACTCCTTGTCGGAGGTGGAACGCTGCTCTTCCCGGACGTCAAACCCGTCTGCCATTGCCCCCAAAGGTAACCTGCGCGGCGGGTCGCTTATGGATCCAACCCGCCGCGATGATCCTTCCAGATATCCCCGAAGAATACCCGCACTCCGATCGTATAGGTCGGTGCCGTGATCCGTTCATCCAAGCGTTGTCGGGTATACATCACCAATCGGTAGCCCCAGCCAGCCCCAAGGCCGAAGTATTTCAAGAAACGGTACTGGATGGTCATGGCAGGTTCCCAAATGATAACGCCCGATCGATAGAGCTTTTGCCTTCGGCCTTCCGCATCGTCGTAGATCACGGAACCTGAGCCTATGCCGATCTGCACCGGTATGCGCGCCTCCCATGGACCCCGTTGGTAGAAGGCATAGTCCACATACGCGGTCGCGTAACCCAGACGCAGGCGCGAAGGACGCAGGCCCTGCCCCTCTATGAAGCGCTCGCGCACTACCGGGGTAAGGAGGAAGCTGTAGCCGATCCCGTATTGGAAGCGTTGCGCATGTTCCAGCCCCAACTTCACCCCCACCATGCGCACATTCCGGTTGCTAACGAAAGAACCGCGCATATCCAACTTCACCACCGGGCGCCCGGGTTCTTGCAGAAATAAACCGATGCTGTCCAATAGCTGCCCCTGAGTGCTAGCTCCAAAAAAGAAAAAAAGGATCAGGACCGCTGTGCGCATAAAAAGAATGTCCGCATCAAAGATGCGGACATTCCCAAGGGTCATCGAGGTGGGCCTAGTGTTCCTCCTCGCCGTCTTCCAGCGGTGTGATCTGGCTCACCCAATCCTCGGCCTTGCCGGGCTTGCTGTAATCGTACGGCCAGCGGTAGACAACGGGCAACGGACCGGGCCAGTTGCCGTGCATGTGCGCCACGGGCGTGGTCCACTCCAGTGTATTGCTGCGCCAGGGGTTCTGTACCGCCTTTGGGCCGCGATAGATGCTGTAGAAGAAGTTGTAGGTGAAGATCACTTGTGCCAGGGCACCTACGATGGCGAAGGCTGTGACGATGATGTTCAGATCCACCACGCCGTCGAACATGCGGAACTCGCTGTAGCTGTAATACCGGCGAGGCGCACCAGCGAGGCCGATGAAGTGCATGGGGAAGAACACACCGAAGGCACAGAAGAAGGTGATCCAGAAGTGGGCATAACCCAATTTGGTATTCATCATCTTGCCGTACATCTTCGGGAACCAGTGGTAGATGCCCGCGAACATGCCGAAGATGGCGCTCATACCCATCACGATGTGGAAGTGCGCCACCACGAAGTAGGTATCGTGTACGTTGATGTCAAGCGCGCTATCAGCAAGGATGATGCCCGTAAGACCACCTGCGATGAATGTGGCCACCAAGCCGATGCTGAAGAGCATGGCAGGCGTCAACACGATGTTAGCGCGCCACAAGGTGGTGATGTAGTTGAACACCTTCACCGCCGAAGGAATGGCGATCAACAACGTGGTGAACACGAACACGCTGCCAAGGAACGGGTTCATGCCTGTGATGAACATGTGGTGACCCCATACAATGAAGCTGAGGAAACCGATCGCCAGGATGGAGCCGATCATCGCCCGGTAGCCGAAGATCGGTTTGCGGGAGTTGGTGGAAATGATCTCTGAGGTGATACCCAACGCTGGCAGCAACACGATGTACACTTCTGGGTGCCCCAGGAACCAGAACAAGTGCTGGAACAGGACGGGGCTTCCGCCGCTGTGGTCCAGTGCCTCGCCAGCCATGTAGATATCGCTGAGGTAAAAGCTCGTGCCCATGGAACGATCGAGCAGCAGCAACAAGCAAGCGCTCAACAACACCGGGAAGCTGAGGATACCAAGCACCGCCGTTAGGAACAGGGCCCACACGGTAAGCGGCATGCGCGTCATCTTCATGCCCTTGGTGCGCAAGTTCATGATCGTGACCACATAATTCAAGCCACCCATGAGCGAACTGGCGATGAACAAGGTCATGCTCACCAACCACAGGGTCATGCCCGCACCCGAACCCGGAATGGCTTTTGGCAATGCGCTGAGGGGTGGATAGACCGTCCATCCCGAGGATGCAGGACCACCCTCCACAAAGAGCGAAGCCAGCATGATCACACTGCTCATGAAGAAGAACCAGTACGAAAGCATGTTGATGAAGCCCGACGCCATATCCCGTGCGCCCAACTGCAAGGGCAGCAACAGGTTCGCGAAGGTGCCAGACAACCCGCCGGTGAGCACGAAGAACACCATGATGGTGCCGTGTATCGTGACCAACGCGAGATACATGTTAGGATCCAACACACCGCCTGGTGCCCATTTGTCGCCCAGGAAGAAATTGGTGAATGCGAAGCCTTCACCCGGCCAAGCCAACTGCAAACGGAAGATCACCGACATGATCACCGCCACCCACGCCATGAGAATAGCAGTCACCAGGAACTGCTTGCTGATCATTTTATGATCATGCGAGAAGACGTACTTGGAAATAAAGCTCTCCTCGTGGTGGTGTACCTCGTGCGAGTGGTTGACGGCTTGTGCGGTTGCTGTAGCACCCATGTTCGTAATGTCCTATCGGTTCAATGCGTCGTGTTGGCCTCGGCCACGGCAGCAGGTGCCACCAGGGTCGTATCGGTCGGAGGTACCACCGGTGCCCCTGGAGGTGCCGGTGCCGCTGGTGCTGGTTGGAACGGCTTCTTGTAGGCCTCGGCCATCCACGCTTCATGCTCAGGAGCAGAAGTGACGATCAACGGCATTTGCATGTTGTAGTGCGAAGCGCCGCAGATCTTGTTGCACAGCAGGATGAAGTCGAACACCTCGTCCTTCATGATCGTGCGCATGCTATCGGTGGTGATCGTGGGCACCATCTTGATCGTGGTGGTCATACCCGGTACAGCATTCATTTGGGCACGCAAATGCGGGAGATACACGCTGTGGATCACATCCTGGCTGCGGATCAGCAACTTCACCTCCTTCCGCACCGGAAGATGGAACTCCTTGATCACCACATCATCCGCACCGTGCATGTAGGCACTGGCCACACCCTTCTCGGCAATGTCCAGCTCCATCAAGGTGCGCAGGTTGATGATGCGTGATTTGTTCCGTCGCATACGGCCCACCTGGTCGGTCAACTCAGCGGTCTTGGTCTTGGCCAAGATCGCGTGTGCCAACATGCTGTCCGTGGCGCTGATCTCAACGTCCAACTCTGCCAAGCGTGTACTTATACTTTCCCGGGTAACAATACCCATTTGATTGCTTCCATTGATCAGGCGTACATCGGTTGCCCCCAAACCACCGTCAGCACCGGGGTAACGGGCGGTCCAATCGAACTGGCGGGCATAGAGTTCCACCACCATCGCATCAGGCGAGGCGGGCGCAGTGATCTGGATCCAGGTGCGCAGTCCATAGATCACGATCACCGCCAATACGGCCGCCGGAACAATGGTCCATGCCAATTCCAATTTGTTGTTGTGCGGTTGCCAGAAGGCGCGGCGGTCCTTGTTATAGAGGTACTTCCCTGCGAACCAAAAGAGCAACACATTGGTGATCACGAAAGCGATGATCAAGATCCACCAGTTGAAGTCCATCAGCCAATCGGTCTCGACCCCGTGCTCGCTGGCCGCGACAGGCAACATCTTATCCTTGTAGCGGACCACCAACCAGATGAAGAAGCCGAAGTATAGCACAAGGAACAACCACATCATGCGGCCATTGAACCGATTGTCACTGGCAGAGATGTCCTCTTCCCGCTTGCCGCGCAGGCGGGAGGTGAGTTCGTAGACGCGTGCCAACTGGGCCACCGCCAGGATGCCCAGCACCACCACGATCAGGATCAACAACTTCATCATCGGTCGCTCAGTGTATCAACCACCGAAAGGGCGGTCTTGTTCAATTTGCTGCGGCGCACTTTTTCATGGACCAGCACCAGACGACGCACATGCACCACCTGCCAGGAGGCCCAAGAGGCCGCTCCTACGATCAGCCATACGATCAAGTGCTTCATACTGTCCAGCTTAGATCTGGTGATGGATACTCTCGTCCAAATAGGGATGGTTCACAACCGTCAGCGGCGCTTTCGTCAAGGTATTCAGCACAGTGAAGAGGAAAATGCCCAGAAAGGTCACCAACATGCCTACTTCCAACAGGCCAACACCATGGAAATCGTGGCCAAGGCTGCCGGGCATCACCATCATGTTCACATCCAACCAATGGCCAATGAAAATAATGCTACCCACAAAAATGAGGAAACGCGGGTTGCGCTTGGCATCGCGGCTCATGAGCATGACCATGGGCACGGCGAAGTTGATGAAGAAGGTGCCCCACATCAACACAGGATACTCGTTGATCCGCGTCTGGAAATACGTCACTTCCTCTGGAATGTTGCTGTACCAGATCAGCATGAACTGACTGAAATAGAGGTAACTCCACAAGAAACTAATGGCGAATACCCACTTGCCCATGTCCTGAATGTGGCTGTTGTTAACCTGCGGCAAGTAGCCCTTGCGCTTGAGGTACAACACCAGGATAACGGCCGTGATCATGGCGCTTACCCACATGCCTGCGAATACGTACCAGCCGAACAGGGTGCTGAACCAGTGCGTGTCGATGCTCATGATCCAATCCCACGACAAGGTGCTGCTGAACACCGCGAAGAAGACCAGGAAGAGCGCACTGCGCCGGTAGTTCATCAAGGTGCGCTTCACCAAGCTCTCGCCGGTCTCCTTGTCCATTTGCAGGCTTTGCCCGCGGAACCAGCGTGCGAAGAACAAGAACACACCCAGGTACAACAAGGTGCGCACCCAGAAGAATGGCTGGTTAAGGAAGGCCTTTTTGTTGGCGATCAACAGATCGAAGTTGGGGTTGGCCACAGAGCCTTGCACAGCTTCATCCACATACTGCGCATCGTGCCCCTCTCCCACCATGAACTCGTGGTACAAGGTGTGGTCCATCCAATGGTAAATATGATGGACGTGGAAACTGCCTGCAGCGAACACGATCACCAGGAAAATGGCGCCAACCGGCAGGTAGCTGTAGATGCCTTCGAACACCCGCTTCAGCAGCACCGTCCAAGCGGTCTCGGTGGCATTTTGCAAGGCATAGAAGAACAAGGCTCCCAAACCGATGCCGAAAAAGAAGAAACTGTTGATGAGCAGGCTGGCCCAGGTGCGCTGATGGTGATCGGTGTGATCGCCCATGACACCGACCGCGGTGGCCAATGCGCCCAACACCATCAACCCTATGGTGATGCTGCGTGCCCGATTGCTAAGGGTGAAGTTCATCGCTGCTGTTCCGTTGTCGTCCTTGTTCAGTTCGCTGTCGGGGGCGCGGTGGCCACGGCTACCGCTGCCTCGCGTTGCATGTTGCCTCCATTCTGCAAGTACTTCACGTAATGCACCACCAACCAACGCTCCTCTTTGTTCAATTGGGAGGCGTGGCTGCCCATGGCAACGTTCTTACCATAGACCAGCGAATGGAAGGTCTTGCCCTCGGGTAGGTCTTTCAACCCAGCCGTGTAGCTGGGTGGCACTGGGTAATTACCATTCACCACCACACCGCCATCGCCTTGGCCTTTTTCTCCATGGCAGTGCAGGCAGTACTTCACATAGATGACCTTGCCTTGTTCGACGGTGGCTTCGGTCATCGCGATGGGGCTCTTCAACTCCAACCCCGCAGCCTCATACCCTTCCACGGTAGCCGGGTAGGCATAGGGCATGTTGAACTGCGCTTTGGCTGGATCCATAGCGAAGACCACCGTGCCTTGCACCGGTTTGCGCGCGCTTTGCCGCTGACGCTGCTCCTTGGCCACTTCCTCGGTGAACACGTAAGGGTCCTGGCCGAAATCCACGTACGCCTCCACGGCAGGGCTGCGGTACATGTCAGGCATGTACTCCACGCCCGGACTATTGGGATCACCTTCGCAAGAGGCCATGGTCAACACCACCAGCGACAAGGCGCTCAGGGTCATCGCCCGGACTTTGCCAAGGCTTCGGCGGATAGCGCCGGATGTGGTTCTGCTCGTGCTCATTGGTCAATACTGGCGCTCGTTGATCTCGAACACCGGGGTCGTGCGCAACAGACCAGTGATGACCTCGGCGCTGTGGCCCTGGTTATCTGCGGTGCGCACTTCGATGATGAACTTGTCGTCCGTGCTGCGGGGGTCCGGATTGCGGGCCGGCATGCCAGGCAGCGTCTTATTGCGGATCAAATACGTGATCACCATGCCGTGTGCAGCACAGAGCACCGTGAATTCGAAGGTGACCGGTACGAAGGCTGGCAAATTCTGGTAGTAATTAAAGCTTGGCTTACCACCAATGTTCATCGGCCAATCGAAAATGTTGAAGTACCAAATGCCCAAGGTGGCCAAGCAGGCACCGGTGATCCCGAACATGAATGCCACAATGGCCAGCCGGGTGCGCTTGATGCCGATGATCGGGTCGAGACCGTGTACCGGGAATGGCGAGAACACGTCTTTCACCTTCACTCCATTGGAGACGAGCTTGCGCGCGCCCTCCTTCAGTAGTTCGGGATCCTCGTAAACGGCGTAGATGACCTTATTCGCCATGTCGATCAATGGTGATGGTGTTTAGCGGCTTCCTTCTTATAGCTCTCGCCGCTGACCTTCAAAATGGATTTCACCTCGTTCAGCGCCAGCACCGGGAAGTAGCGCGCGAAGAGCAGGTAGAGGGTGAAGAAGATGCCAATGGTGCCCAGGAACACCCCAACATCGACCCAGGTGGGGTGGAACTGCAACCAGCTGCTTGGCAGGTAGTCGCGGTGCAAGCTTGTTACGATGATAACGAAGCGCTCGAACCACATGCCGATGTTCACGATGATGCTCATGAAGAAGGTGAATCCCAAATGCCTGCGGAGCTTGCGGAACCAGAACACCTGTGGGCTGACCACGTTGCAGGTCATCATGGTCAAGTACGCCCACCAATAGGGACCCGTTGCACGGTTGATGAAGGCGTAGCTCTCGTATTCCACACCGCTGTACCAGCTGATGAAGAACTCGGTGATGTACGCAACCCCCACAATGGAGCCTGTTACGATGATCACGATGTTCATGTACTCGATGTGCTTGATGGTGATATAGCTTTCGAGCTTCATCACTTTGCGCATCACCAACAAGAGGGTTTGTACCATGGCGAACCCGCTGAACACGGCACCGCTCACGAAATAGGGCGGGAAAATGGTGGTATGCCAGCCAGGGATCACCGAGGTGGCGAAGTCGAAGCTCACCACCGAGTGTACCGAGAATACCAACGGGGTGGCGATACCAGCGAGCACCAAGCTTACTTCCTCAAAGCGCGTCCATGCCTTGGCATTGCCGGTCCAACCGAAACTGAGGATGCTGTACGCCTTTTTCATACCCGGCTTGGTCACCTTATCCCGGATCGTAGCGAAGTCGGGGATCAGGCCGATGTACCAGAACACGAGCGAAACACTGAAGTACGTGCTGATCGCGAACACGTCCCAAAGCAGTGGGCTATTGAAGTTCACCCACAGGCTACCATACTGGTTCTTCAGCGGGAACACCCAGTAGGCCATCCAGATCCGGCCCATGTGGATAAGCGGGAAGGTGGCCGCCATGATCACCGCGAATATGGTCATCGCCTCTGCGGAGCGGTTGATGGCCATACGCCACTTCTGGCGGAACAGGAGCAACACCGCACTGATCAACGTACCGGCGTGACCGATACCGACCCACCATACGAAGTTGGTGATGTCCCAAGCCCAATCCACCGTCTTGTTCAACCCCCAGGTACCGATGCCTTTGCTGATCAAGTACATGATGCAGCCCACACCGTAAGCGGCGATCAATGCTGCAATGGTGAACAGGATATACCACCCACGGGGTGCCTTGTTCTCGATGGGCCCCACGATATCCTGTGTGATATCGTGGTAGGTCTTGTGGCCCAGGATGAGCGGTTCGCGGATCGCTGCTTCTGAATGCATAGGGTCCTTTCGTTGCTCAGGCGTGGGGTGCGGCAGCCTCTTCGGTGTTGCGCACCTTCACCAGGTAATTCACATTGGGTTTCACGCCGATCTCTTCCAGCATGTGGTAGCTGCGGTCGCTTTCTGCCGATGCACGCACCTTGCTCTTTCTATCGTTGAGGTCGCCGAAAATGATGGCTCCGTTGCCGCACGCTGCCGAGCATGCGGTCTCAATTGCCCCGTCCGCTACCGAGGTACCAGCCTTCTTCGCGGCCAACTTGCCTGCCTGGATCTGCTGCACGCACATGCTGCACTTCTCGATGACACCGCGCGAACGAACCGTAACGTCCGGGTTCAAGACCATGCGGCCCAGATCGTCCCATGCGGGATTGACTTCTGAGAAGTCTGCGCTTACGTAATTGAACCAGTTGAAGCGACGCACCTTGTACGGGCAGTTGTTGGAGCAATAGCGCGTACCGATGCACCGGTTGTAGGTCATCTGGTTGAGACCCTCGTTGCTGTGCGTTGTTGCTGCCACCGGGCACACCGTTTCGCACGGCGCGTGGTTGCAGTGTTGGCACATCACCGGCATGAAGACCACGGTAGGACTTTCTTCGGGCACCTCCATCTTGAGGTACATGTCGATCACGCCCAAGCCATCCTTCTTAGCGGTCTCTTTGGTAGTCGCAGAACTGTAGTACCGGTCCAAACGCAACCAGTGCATTTCGCGGCTGCGGCGTACCTCATCCTTACCTACAACCGAAATATTGTTCTCGCTGTTGCAGGCCGTGATGCACGCGCCACAACCGATGCAGCCGTTCAGGTCGATGCTCAAGCCCCACCGGTGTCCAACATTCTCCACCGGGTGCTCCGCCCAAAGATCGAATTCAGCAACGGGCTTCTTGTCCAAGGCATTGATCACACCATCGCCGTTCACATCCTCATGCACAACCAACTCGTGCGGGCGGTTGTAGGCCCGCTTCTCGCCAGCCATGTAGGTTGCAATGGAGGTCTCCTTCACGATGGACGTACGGTCCATATCGGTGAGGTGCGTCTGAGTAATGGCGACCGGGTACGTATTCCCACCCGGCGTCACGGAAACGTTCAGCACTTCGTAGCCCACCGTGCCATTCGCCATGCTGGTGAATGGGTACACGTTGCGCCCAACCGGCTTGAAGTCGCCGTTGTGGTTGGTGACACAGGCCGCCTTGCCTACCTTCTCACCGTTCTCACCGCGACCATAGCCCAACGCAATGGCCACGGTGCCCGTGCGCTGCCCTGGTGTCGGGACCACTGGAAGACTGATCTCGCGATCGCCCACTTTCACGATGACCACGCTGGCAGGGGATTGCTCGCCGAGGTACATGTTCAAACCCAAGCGCTCGATATCCGCTGGCGCCATGCACACGTAGTTGTCCCACGTGATCTTGGTGAGCGGATCGGGCATCTCCTGCAGCCAAGGGTTGTTGGCATGCAGCCCGTTCCCAATGGCTTCGGTGGTATAGAGCGACAGTTCGAATTCCCCACCGCCCTTGGCAGCACTGGGAACAGATGCACTGGCAGCGGCCACATCGCCAGCAAAAACCACCGGCCCCTGCGTGGCAGTGAATGCCTGATGCACGCCGTTGTGCAAGGCCATATTCCACGTATCGCCGAAAGGGGTCAACCCATCCGGACTGGTCATGTCGGCCTGCCATACCCCTTTGATGAAGTCGTGGTAGTTGCTGCTGGAACCGCTCCAAGCCAGGAGGCTTTCCTGCCACTGGCGGGTCTTGAACAAGGGGCTGATCGTGGGCTGTGCCAGCGCGTAGTGGCCCACTTTCGGAGAAACATCGTTCCAGCTTTCCAGGAAGTGGTGATCCGGGCAAACCCAGCCGCAGTAGGTGGACGTTTCATCGCCATAGCCACTGAAACTCACCGCTAATCCTACCTTGGTAAGACCCGTCTTGAACTCGGCTGCGTTCGGCAAGCTGTACCCCGGATTGATGCCCGCGATCAGCAAAGCGCCCACACCACCGGCGTTCATATCCTTCACCAACTGCGCCACGGCAGCATCGTCACCTTGTTTGAAGTTGGTGTGGCCAGCCAGATCGATCGTGCTGCCATAGTTGCCAAGCATGCTGTTGATGCTGTTCACCACCACCTGCACACTTTCGTTGTTGCTGCCCGCGATCACCACACTGCGGCCCTTCGATGCCATCAATGCTTTTGCGGCCTTTTCCGTAGCCGCCATCATGCTCGCGTCGGCTCCTGCACCAGCACCGCTGATGTGTGCATGCAACGCTAACACCGCCTTGGACAGTTCGCTCACTCTAAGCGGCACCCGCACATCGGCATTGGCACCGGTAAGGCTCATGCGCGACTCGAACTGGAAGTGGCGCACCATCTTGCCGTCGGGGTTGCGGCGCGTACTGTATTGCCAGGTGTTCTCCGTGGTGCTACCCCAACTGCTGAGGAAGTCGGCATCCACGCTAACGATCACATCGGCTTTGCTGAGATCGTAGCTCGGGAACACGCGCTTACCAAAGCTCTTAAGGTTCGCGTTGGTGACCCCGTTGTTGCTGATGGCATCAAGCTGGATATGCTCCAGGGTCGGGAATTTGGTCTTGAGCTGTCCAATGGCTGCTGCGCTGCTCGGGCTGGCGAGCGTATTGGTGAGCACCACCATGCGCTTGCCCGAAGTGGAGGCTGCCAGCAAGCCTGCACCAATGGCCAAGTCGGCATCGGTCCAAGTCGCTTCGGCCAGGCCTTCGGCGCCCTTCATCATGGGGCCTTGCAGGCGTGCACTGTCGTACAACGGCAGCACCGAACTGTTGATCCTCGCATTCACGCTCCCTTTGGCCAGAGCGGGATTGCGGTTGATACCGAATTGTGGGTTGCCCTTGATGTGGATGGGGCGACCCTCACGCGTCTTCACCAGAATGCTGGCGAAATCCTCCCCATCGTAGAAGGTACTGGCATACCAGTTGGCCACGCCCGGCGTGATCTCTTCTGGTTTGTTCACATACGGAATGGACTTGATGACCGGGGTTTCGCAGGCCGCCAGTGTAGCAGCCCCCACTCCGAATCCAAGGAACTTCAGAAAATCGCGGCGGCCTGTGCTGGCTCCGTTGAAGGATGGATCCCCCAATACCTGATCGATCGCCAGATCTTGAGGGAACTCGTTCTCCCGGCCTTTGATCACATCGGGTTGCTGGTGCAGCTCCCCAAGGTCTTTCCAATATTGCTTCGTGCTCGACATGCGGCGCGGTGTTCGGTCTTAGTAGTGGCACTTGGCACATTCCCAGCCGCCAAGCTCCTTCACACTGATCTTCTCGTCCTCGAGATATTGCTGTAATTGCTCGTGGCCCATATCGGTCTCTTCCAAGCGGGCCATGATCTCGTCGTAATAGCCGTTACCAGCCATCTTCACATCCTTTTCGCCATGGCATTTGATACACCAGCCCATGGTGAGCGGTGCCCATTGCTCGGCCACATCCATTTTCTCGTCAATGGGACC
>Ga0209591_10003254_pt1 | contig 18894 bp, 13 predicted proteins | sample MAT01_FD_187207 | JGI IMG/M metagenome (GOLD analysis project Ga0209591, IMG submission 187207) | Freshwater microbial communities from Lake Fryxell liftoff mats and glacier meltwater in Antarctica - MAT-01 (SPAdes) (version 2) | ecosystem: Environmental > Aquatic > Freshwater > Ice > Liftoff... | reverse complement strand
TCTTGGCGACGGGAAGGAAGCGGGGCGGGGCGTACCGCTTCCTCTCCTAACATAGCTGTTAACAGACAGGTGCTGATGGGCATCACAGGCAGAAATTGCCTGATTTGCCAAGAGCGAGGAAAACTAATAATCCTTATCCTAACTTGGCTCAGGCTGAGATTTGCAGTATCGGCTGTGGCTAGAGCTTTCAACTATGGACTTTCACTCGGTTTGAAAATTGTCAATTCTCCGAAATGAATACTTTTTTCTGTACATAATGACTTTGAAACGATTATTTCCGTTGATTTCTGCACTAATTTGTTTTGCCGCCCCTGTTGGGAAAACGGCAGCAAATCCCGCGATCGCACCTGCAAATCTTCCACCCGGTGCGCCTTTAGAAAATCCCGATCCGAGTCGCGATTGTCCGGGGCCTGCTGCGTCTCGGTTGCGCCGGCACACTGCGGCCCAGGGGGAAACGATAGAAGGCATAGCGCGACAGTACAATGTACTCCCAGCGGCGCTGATCGGGATGAATCCGATGTTGCGGGGAGGTCGAGTATCTGCCGGAAGTGCGATCGTCATTCCTCCCTATGATGGCAGGCTTGTAGAAGTGCCTGCGGGCTGGAATTGGCAAAAATTGGCGGAAGTTTACAAAGTGCGTGCAGATTTGCTATTTGAGGTGAATGGGTGCAGGCCTTTGGGACAAACGGTGTTTATTCCTGCGGTGAATAGGTCGATCGAGCCTTCTGTAAATCTCGATCCAACATCGGTGCAAGGATTTCCGCTACCCGCTAGGGCGGTGGAAGCTTTGCGTTATGGGCGGCAGTGGCATCCGGTGCGACGCGAGTTTTTTTTCCACAGCGGGGTAGATTTTTTGACAGCGGAGGGTACGCAGGTTTTGGCGGCGGGCGGGGGGACTGTCGCCTTTGCTGGGCCGCAGGGGGATTACGGGAATTTAGTGGTGGTGAACCATCAAGCGGGGAAGCAAACGCGCTATGCTCATCTGAAAGATATTTCGGTGAAAGTTGGTCAAAAAGTGCAGTCTGGAGAAGTTTTGGGAACTGTGGGGATGACTGGAAAACGGGACATTCCGCAAGCTCATCTACATTTTGAAGTTCGGTACAATTCGGGTTCGGGTTGGGTGGCTGAAGATCCGCTGCTTTATTTGCAACCTACGTTAACAGTTGACAGTTGACAGTTGACAGTTGACAGTTGAGTGCGAAGTTTTTAGGCTGGGGCTTAAATCCCCTGCCTAAAAACAATCCACCTAAAGGTGGGGGCTTAAATCTCCTGTGCTTTGGTTAAAAAATAGGCTCAAATATAAGATGGGCGGTTGAACAAGTAATTCAACCGCCCATATTTTTTTTGTATAACATAACCCATTAAAGGCCCGTGATGGGATTTGAACCCATGACTTCCTCCTTACCAAGGAGGTACTCTACCCCTGAGTTACACGGGCATAAAAGATTAAAAATGTTAAATTCAAGTTTTTGACTTTTAATTTTCAACTTTTAACTTTTATTTAAATTGTGGTGGGCCGGGCTGGATTTGAACCAGCGTAGGCGTAGCCAGCGGATTTACAGTCCGCCCCCATTAACCGCTCGGGCACCGACCCATTTGTACCCACAGTTAAACACCTTAGCACCTTCATCTTGATTTTGCAACATTACATTTAAAACTCTAATCATTCAAGGCTGAACACATAAGCCAGTTAGCGGTAGAGGGGAAAATTGAATACCCTTTAAGGGGCAAAAATAACTGGTTTTTGGCTCTGCAACAGATCTACCAGAATCTTTAGAGTCAGGTATTCTGCCAGTTTGAGTTTTTTTTCTAGATAGCTCTGGTAAAATTGAGGAAACATTATTTCTAGATGGGGCCACTTAACAATTTCGACCCCATCTTTTTTTAGCTAAAGTTGGATAAATCCGCCACTGGTGGGGCTTTTGACGGAGTTGTCGCCCCGTCAAGAGTGCGGCTAATAATAAAATCCGCGATCTCGATCAGAGGTTCAGCTTTTTCCCCAAAGATTGCCAGTTCCAATTTAGCCGCCTCAACCATTTGTCTAGCACGGCGTTCAGATTCCTCAATTCCCCACCAACTCGGATAACTCACCTTTACTGCCTGCACATCCTTGCCAGCAGTTTTTCCCAACTCCTCTGAAGTCGCAGTAATATCCAGAATGTCATCAACAATCTGGAAAGCCAACCCAATATTCTGACCATAGCGAGATAACCGTAGCACATCACTAGGCGTTGCCCCAGCAAGCATAGCCCCACAAACCACAGAAGCTTCTATAAGTGCACCAGTTTTGTGAGTGTGGATAAAAGTAAGAGTTTCCTCAGAAACCTCTGAAACTCCTTCCGAATCAAGATCTACTACCTGTCCCCCCACCAATCCCGTCGCTCCAGCAGCGCGGCCCAAGTGAGCAATAACCTGCAACACCTGCTGAGGTGGTACATTCTGCGTTTTAGCAGCGATCGACTCAAAAGCATAAGCCAAAAGACCATCCCCAGTCAAAATAGCGATCGCCTCGCTATAAACCTTATGGTTCGTCAGTTGACCGCGCTGATAATCGTCATGATCCATCCCTGTCAAATCATTATGGATCAGCGACTTCCTGTGGATCATCTCCAAAGCACAAGCCGTCGGCATCGCCATTTCCACAGTCCCGCCAAGCAGTTCGCAGCTTGCCAAACACAGGATCGGGCGCAAGCGCTTACCCCCCGCCAACAAAGAGTAGCGCATCGCCTCATAGATTTTCTCAAGATCCGTGACTACGGGAACGGCACTGTCGAGAGCCATCCCGACTTCGGCGTTGCGTTCGGCTAGGTAAACCGATAGGTCGAAAGAGGATTTTGGTTGGGGCGAATGCGTTTGATCTACCAATACCATCTCTTGCTCTCTTGTAATTGTTGTAATTGGAGCTAAATTGAGCCGCAAGCCAACCGCTTCAACGGACACTCAAGCCCTAGGCGCTGGCAATACAGGACTCAATTTAACCATTCTACGAGCCTTGTGCCACAGACGCGATTTGAAAACTTCCGAACACAGATCAAATCGGATTCATCTTTTGGTGTTCAACAGACTTATGCAAGAGGTCTAAGATATAAAGCTTTAATTGCCGTTTGTTTGTGTGCTGGGCTAATAGCACAAACACAAAATCAAGGAGCGCTTAGCGCCCGATTTCAACGTCTTCGAGAATGCCCAGTGCGTCGGGGACAAGGACGGCTGCGGAGTAATAGGCGCTTACCAGGTAGGAAATAATCGCCTTTTCACTGATGCCCATGAAGCGGACAGAAAGACCAGGTTGGTATTCATCCGGGATACCCGTTTGATGTAGCCCAATCACGCCCTGATCTTCCTCACCAGTCCGCAACACCAGAATAGAACTGGTCTGTTTCTTGGTAATTGGAATCTTATTACAGGGAAGAATCGGTACATTGCGCCAAGTAATTACCTTGGTTCCATTCAGATCAATGCTTTCTGTGGAGATACCCAGACGGTTGCACTGCCGACTGAAGGCCGCGATCGTTTTAGGATGAGCTAGGAAAAACTTCGACTTCCTCCGGCGGGTGATCAATTCATCCAGATCGTCGGGGGTGGGAGGGCCGCTGCGGGTGTAGATGCGCTGTTTGAGATCGGCATTGTGTAGCAACCCGAATTCCCGGTTATTGATCAATTCATGTTCTTGACGTTCCCGCAATGCCTCAATCGTCAGCCGCAATTGTTGTTCCGTCTGATTCATCGGTTCATTGTACAGATCGGCAACGCGATTATTCACCCGTAACACGGTTTGGGCAATGCTCAACTGATATTCGCGGGGGGAGAGTTCGTAATCAACGAAAGTCCCTGGTAACTGGGTTTCCCCACCATGACTCGAAGACAACGCGATCGCCGCTTCGCCGTACTTATTCTGTGGTTGTTGGGCACGAATCCTCAACTGCTCAACCTGCGCCTGTAAAGCCTCCGACTGGTTGAGCACTTCCCGAAATGCCTGTTGTGGTAGCGCCAATACCGTGCATCGGGTGACAGCCTTAATTGTGAACTTCCAAGTGCTTTCTGACTGCACCAACTCCCGATCGCCAAAATGGTCGCCATCTGCTAGCATATCCAGCAGAGGCTCCTCGCCATACTTGCCAACAACCGTCTTATTGACCTTGCCATGAGCGATCAAGAACAAGCGATCGGCTGGCTGACCTGACTGCACTATGATGTCACCGGGCGCGAACTCCTGTTGCACAAACCTACTCGCCAACGCGCTCAACACCCCAGTGTCCTGAAACCCTCGCAGCAATGGCAACTGACAAAGTTCTTGGGGAATCACCTCCACAACTGCTCCAGTGTTGCTGAAAGTCAGCCTGCCATCAGCCACAGTATAGGTCAACCGACGGTTCAACCGATAAGTACCACCTTTCGCTTGCACCCAGGGCAACATCTTCAACAACCACCGAGGTGTAATTTCCTGCATCTGCGGTGCAGATTTGGTTGTTGTTGCCAAATTTCTGGCAGCGGCTGTACCCAAACTCAGTTGGGGTTGTCCGCTCTCAATATCCAAACCCGAATCATTAGAATACGTCATTCCCTCATCCTTTAGTTATGGGTAGGGGCGAAGCATTTGCGCTTTCAGCTATCGGTAAAATCAAGGTTCTTCTTTGCAAATGCTTCGCCCCTACAGGTTTACCTCACAAATGCTTAGCGCCCGATTTCGACATCTTCCAGGATGCCGAGTGCGTCAGGGACTAGCACGGCTGCGGAGTAGTAAGCAGTGACAAGGTAGGAGATGATTGCCTTTTCGCTGATGCCCATAAAGCGGACAGACAAGCTAGGTTGGTATTCATCGGGGATACCAGTTTGATGTAAACCGATCACCCCTTGTTTTTCCATACCAGTGCGAAGCAAGAGGATGGAACTGGTGCGGGCCTTGGTGACAGGGATCTTGTTGCAGGGGAAGATGGGTACACCGCGCCAAGCAGTCACCTGAGCGCCGTTCATATCTATGCTGGTGGGATAGACACCCACGCGGTTGCACTCCCGACCGAAGGCGGAAATAGTGCGGGGATGAGCTAAGAAGAAGGCCGGCTCTTTCCATACTGTCGCCAGCAATTCGTCCATGTCGTCAGGAGTGGGCGCACCGCTACGGCTTTGGATGCGCTGTTTGAGGTCAGCGTTGTGCAACAACCCAAATTCCCGGTTGTTGATCATTTCGTGTTCTTGACGTTCCCGTAATGCTTCGACGGTCAGCCGCAATTGTTGCTCGGTCTGATTCATCGGTTCGTTGTAGAGATCCGCCACCCGTGTACTTACTCGCAAGACGGTTTGAGCAATGCTCAATTCATATTCCCGGGGGGAAAGGTCGTAATCAACGAAGGTTCCTGCCAAGGCAGTTTCGCCAGCATGACCCGTCGCTACCTCAATAGCGGCTTCACCCTGAGCTGTTTGGGGCTGACTCCGGAGGGCGCGGAATTGATCGACATGAGTTCGCAATGGCTCAGACTGACCCATAAGTTGCTCAAATACCTGTTGGGGCAGCGACAACACTATGGTTCTGGTAACAGCCTTGAGCGTGTACTGCCAGTTGTCGTCGGACTCCACTACCGACTCATCGCCGAAATGGTTGCCGTCGGCAAGCACATCGAACACGATTTGCTCACCATACTTGCCAGTACCAATTTTGCTCACCTTGCCATGAGCAATTAGGATGATGCGATCGGCAGACTGACCAAGCTCGACGATCGTGTCGCCAGCGGCATACTCTTGCTGTACAAACTGGTTTGCCAACGCTGTCAATACGTCAACGTTGTCAAATCCTTGTAGCAAGGGCAACTCAGTCAGTTCATGGGGAATCACCCGCACCGTTGCGCCAGTGTTGGTAAAAGTGACTCGTCCATCACCTACGGTATAACTCAACCGACGGTTGACGCGATACACACCACCCTTGGTTTGCACCCACGGCAATAGTTTCAACAACCACCGGGAGGTAATTTCCTGCATCTGGGGTGCAGATTTGGTCGTCGTCGCCAAATTTCTGGCGGCGGCTGTCCCTAAACTTAACTGGGACTGTTGACCTTCAACATCTGAACCAGAATCGGTAGAATATGTCACAACTTAATCCTCTAATTTTTTTGGTTACCAACAAGAAATCTCGGTTTTATTTAACCGAATGCTGACAAAAGAACCCACAACGGAAAAACTTATTTTCCTACAAAATGGTCTGAATTGCTCGACGGAATATTGACAAAAGGACTTCTGGCACCGACCAACGATGCGATACGTGCAGCCGAAGTCCCCAGTCCTGTCGGCCCGTTGAGCAGACGCACTATTGGGGAAGCACTATTACGCAATTCAAATTCCTTATAGCGGTCTACCGTTATATGCCATTTGAGTACGCCGCACATCCACTGTTCTAATTTCTCAACGTATCCCATTAATTTCTCGCGGGTACTTTCATCCAGGTTGAAATCATCGAACAGGGCAGGCAATTCTGTGGCAACAATGTGTTGAAACTGTTGCGCCCGCGCCGTCATCAGATTGTTCACAATCTCGACAGCCTGGGGTATATCGCAGTTGAGAAAATTCTGCACAACCAGCACGCAGTTATGGATTTCGCCCTCGAATTCGATTTCTTTCTGATACGAGAAGATATCGTTAGTAAAACAGGCAAAGTCGGCGGCGGAATTTTCCAGCGATCGCATCGGCCGACTGTAGTAAATCTCCATTGGTATCTCGCCGCCCTGGGCTAGTCGAGACAGGCTCATGGTCAAATCCGAGCCAAAGGTCTTCCGACGCATCTCAATATAATCGATCGGGTCTGGAATCCGATTTTGCACTTGGTTAGCCAGTTCCCACACCCAACTATCTGTCATATCCTGAATCGCGCGGCGGAACTCAGTCCGGGCGGTAGAGGACATCGGGCCAGCCGTGCGAGACCAAATATCTGCCAAGCCCATTTCTACTGGATTAGTCGGCACGGCGGGAGGTGTAGAGTCGTCTAGAGGCATGAATGCCCCTAGTCTGGCGTTGAACACTTTTGCCCCAATTAGATCCCGTTGGTTGCCGTAGATAGCCGGGAAGTAATCATCAGCATAGGTTCCCCATACCAGCCAGCAGGCCGTTAGATTTAGCTCATCCTCAGCCCCCTTGGAATGGATCAACGCCCCGCATAGGGCAACATCGGCAACATCAAACTTGTGGTCATTCCAGATGAAGGCATCAGGAATACCCGGTAGCGATGCCAACATTCCCATCTGCCGCGCCCATTCCTTGGAATGCTTCCGCGCCTCATCCAGATTAGGATTCAGCGTGGTAGAGAAGGGCATATAAAACTTCGGCAGTTTTACTGGGCCGACAGGCTTGTAGGGCGTATGAGTGAAGCTCTTGAACCTTCCCAAACCCAAGGCGGCGTATAAGGATTCAATCCGCACCCCCGATGTGCCAAGCCCTGTGGGCCCTCCGAGAATCGTAGGTGTCGAAGAATTATCCGCTTCCTGTTTGTTCATGTAGCGGCTAGACCTCATGTGCCACTCGTGACCGCCTGATTGCCAGTCCTGAAGTCCCTTGATATATAACAGAACGCTTACCTGCTCTGCGGGGTCTATACCGTACTCCGCAAACAGGGAGGGCAACTCAGTGACAGCAGTGTTGTCGAACTGGTATAACCGCGAGCTTAACAGTTCGTTGGTCAGGTTAGCTGCCTCTTGGGTACTGATATTCAAGAAGCGCTCCAAAACCAACACGCAGTTGGAATTCTCCCCTTCATCTTCCACTTCTCTCTGGTAGGAGAATAGGTCGTTGCGGAGATGCACTCCATCGGAAAAGGTGTCTTTCAGTACCCGCATCGGTCGAGTGGCGGCAATTTTCGCCGGAACTTCTACAAAGGCGGCGTGTTCCACCAGATTCGCAGACCAAGGTGCGCCGCCTACTTTGCGCCGCATCTCAATATATTCGATCGGGTTGGCAATCCGATTTTGGTTGATGTTGGCAAGTTCCCACATCGACTCTTCCAAGAGGTGCTTGGTACTCTCAAAGAACCGCCGCCGCCATTCTACAGATTTGGTAAAAGCGGTGCGAGACCAGAGGTTTAACAAACCGCGCTCTACTGCGTTGGTGGGAACGGGAGGGGTTTCGTTAGGGAAAATCGGCATGAATGCGGGCAGTCGATCTAGGTAGGCCTTCGCCCCTACCAGATCTTGGCTGCGTTTGTAGATCTCCAGGAAGTGATCGTCAAAGAAGAACACCCAGACATACCAATCGGTTACTAGGTCAAGCTCCGTCCCTGGCGCATCTGGATGGGTATAGGAGCAAAGCAGGGCGTAGTCGTGGGCATCGAAGGCGCGTTCATCCCAAATCGGTTCACTTTGGGATTCTTCTTTTGAGCCAAGTATTCCCATTTCGTAGGCCCATGCCTTGGAATGCACTCGTGCTGCTTCCAGATTGGGGTTCACCCGTGCGGGCCAAGGCATATAAAAGTCTGGGAGTTTGAAAGGTTGCATGATCTGCGCTTCACCTTTTACGATCGGGTATTCTTGTTGCTGTTTTTCTTCTGAATCCTGGTTAACGATACCGCACTGGTTGCACTTATAGCATTGTCTTCCTCGACGATGCCCGTTTTTAGCTGTTTGAGTTGAGTGACATTCAGGACATGGCATCCGCTCTCTGATACCCAATCAAGCATTACTCTTTCAGCAACGCCCTTTAATTCTGCCTTCTGAGCAATGCTTTCTAATTTTTAGGTTCTTTTCGTCTGTTAGCTAAAGGTGTAGGCTGATTGCAGCGCCCACCAGATGAGGAAGCCGATGCCGCTGCCAATGACGATCGCCGAAATGGCGATCGCGATCGGGCTGTCAGCTCCTTTGAACTTCATGATTCCGCGATTTAAGTCTGACATGAGCCGTGTTCTCCCACAATTGCAGCTTGATTGTAGCTTTGCCGTCGGCGGATCACGGTCAAAAACAATGCAATTACTGATTTTTTTAAGAATCGGGCTGCTCGAATTTTAGGCGGGCAGAGGCATTGGGGCGCTTTGACTGGGTTTATGAAAAAAAACTTACAAAAAAGACTTGACAAATCCCCAGAAGTGAGAGATTATAGTTAAGACCGCAGGAAATGCGGGTGTGGCTCAGTGGTAGAGCGTCACCTTGCCAAGGTGAATGTCGCGCGTTCGAATCGCGTCACCCGCTTTGAAAAATCAAGAAAATAAACAAAACCGGAAAGGATCGCAAGAAACTTTTCGGTTTTGCTTTGATAATGGTTGAAAATACCTAAGTTGATGGTAGAATTGAGTCCAGAACTTGCAAGTCAAAATGGCCGATCGAGCTTCGGCTCGGAACAGGCAGTTGAAAGCCTCGGGCAGAATTGACAAGCTTGATCAAGTGGATATGTTAACGATTATTTTTGCAAAAACGCTTTTTTTATCCGATCGCCCGTGCCATCCCAAAAAGCTCCCAAAATTGACTTAAACGATGAGTACCCCTGCCCTTGCCGGCGCCGGGGTCGTCTCGTGCCGATAATACTAACAGAAGCCTTTGGCTGCAACCGTTGTCAGCAAATATTTGTGTTGGACGAAAGCGGACACGTCATCGAGCAACTATCAACGAACTATCCTTACAAGCAGGCTTGGCGATGGACGGGCGAGCACTGGAACAGAGCAAATCCGCGTTTGAAGGCTCACTACTTGCCCCTGGCCCTGGGAATGATTTTGGTGCCTCTAGTGATTTGGTTGCCACTGGCGTTGCACTCGCCGGGCCCGAATGTTATTCTGTGGGCGATGGTCGCTGTGTTGCTAGCAATGCTGCCGGCGCTGATGGTATGGCTAGCTTACAGGCGTTAGTGAGATGATAATAGAGGATTTTAGCCATTCATCAGAGGGGGCAAATGTCGCCCGCCACGCTTATCAAGCTTCTATGGAGTTGGCGGCAACCAAGAGTACGGATCGGGCTGCTGGTTTGCAGGCAATGGCGATCGCACTCAAACGTCGGCAAAATGACATTTTAGAAGCAAATACTCTGGATCTAGAAGCGAGTCGCGATATGGCGATTCCTGAGTTGATTGTGGAGTGGCTGAAGCTGACACCCGAAAGGATTAAGACAACTGTTCAAATTCTGGAACGGTTGGGAGAAATGCCAGATCCGATCGGCAGAGTGATCAATGCTTCTTATCAGGTCGATCGCTGTCAGGTATACTGTCAATCGCTGCCGTTGGGGGCGATCGCGCTAATTTACGAGGCGTTTCCCGAGTTCGGGGCGATCGCGGCCGGTTTGTGTCTCAAAAGCGCTAACAGCTTGATTCTCAAAGGTGGCAGCGAAAGCTGGCAAACTAATGCTGTAATTGGAGAAGCTTTGATTTCGGCGATCGATGAGGTCGGTTTGCCGTCAGGATGTTTGCAGGTATTGCCACCGGATCGGGGCGCTTCGATCCGGGATTTGGTGACTCAAGACCAATATCTGAATTTAATTATTCCCTACGGTAGACCTAGTTTGGTGCAGCAGGTGGTAAGGCTGTGCACAGCGCCCGTGTTGCGATCGGCAATGGGCAATTGTTACCTTTATTGGTCGCCGACTGGTAGTTTGGAGATGGCGAGGTGGATGATTTTGGATAGCCATCAAAGTGTGCCCGATCAGGTAAACGCGATCGAGAAAGTGCTGATCGATCGCAATCAAAAGCCTTCTTCCTTAGTCAGGCTGTGGAATAGTTTAAAAGAAAAAGGCTTTAAAATTAGCGCCGACGCGGATCTCGTCGCAGATTTCCCAGAGTTGAAGCTAGCGGAACCCTACGAGTGGACTCAACCTTATTTAAACAAAACCATCGCGTTTAAAGTTGTCGATAGTCTGGAAATTGCGATCGGCTGGATCAACCGTTACAGCAGCGGCCACGCTGACTGCATCGCCACTGAATCTTACCTAGAAAGCCGCCAATTTGCTCTGGATGTCAACAGCGCCTCTACTTTTATCAATGCCTCGCCTCGGTTTTGGCGCTATCAAAATCGGGGAGATGCGATATTTTTGGGAATGTCCAACCAAAAAGGTTATCGCCGGGGATTGATCGGGTTAGATACGCTGACGACAATTAAAGAAATTGTCCAGGGTAACGGACTATTTTAAGGAGTTACGTTCTGCGATTTGGCTGTTGCATTGAATTTAAGTATAGCAGTTCTCAGTAACATGAGTGCCCTCGATAATTGGTAATTGGTAATTGGTAATTGGTAATTGCTCGTCCGCGTACCTCACTTAATTGAGAACCGCTATATAACATCGTTCTACACGTCGATTCAAGCATCTTTATTTTAACAGCTAATTATGATATAAAATGTCTGGATAACAGTTGTGAATTTTACAAAAGAATGATTTGCCAATCCTAAATTATCCCAAAATCGATATAATTAAAAGAGGAAAAACAATCTGACTGAAATTAGGGTGTAATTAGCAAACAATGAAATCAGAAAAAATGCTCATTTCTTCAGACGAGACAGTCGATCTCGAAACGCTAATTCATCAATCGGTATATGCTAAAAAATTGCGTCCGCTTCTGCCATCAGATGCCTTTGAACCCGATCCTAGCAAGTTAACAATACTCTTAATCAATCTGGGAATTTTATTGCTGGGATGGGGAATTGCCGACTATCTCGATCGCTGGCCTGTCTATCTTTTATGGCTTTACTTACCTTTCGCCGCGATTATGGGCAATAGTATCATAGTTTTGCTATTTAGCTCCCACGATTTGATGCACGGCAGCGTTCAGAAAAAGTCTCGCCTGACTTATCCGATCGCCTTTTTAGGCCTAAGTATGCTATTGATGCCGCCTACTCAGTGGAAATCCCTGCACAACCTCGTACACCACAATACCACGAATTCCCTAGCAGACCCCGATCGCAATTACCTGTACCAGCAACCGGATACTTGGGGAAAATGGATTCAAAATCTATTTGTACCATCGGTAGAAGTCAATCCGCTGTGGTTAACTGTAGGCATGGCTGGATCGTGGTTGGTACACAATTTCCGTAACGTGTCCTCGGTACTGTTATTTAATGATAAATCTGTTGATTACGTACCGGCTGCGTTTACAGTTAGTCCGAAAGATCGATCGACAATCGCCCTAGAATGTCTGGGAATCCTAGGAATTCATCTCAGCGTCTTGTTCTACCTAGACTTTAACCCGATTAAAGTTACTCTGGCGTACATTTTGCCGATCGCACTTGGTCATGCAGGAGCAATGTTTTACATCTATACTAACCACATGGGTTGCCGGATGACCAGCATTAATGACCCGCTGATCAATAGTGCTTCCCTGCGGGTTCCTAAAATATTTGACCTGCTGCACTTGAATTTCTCTTACCACACAGAACACCACATTTTCCCCAGCCTCAACTCAAACTATTACCCAATGGTGCAAGAATTGTTACAAATTCATTATCCCGATCGAATGAATTTAATCGATGCTGGCGAAGCTTGGCGGTTGCTTAGGGAAACACCCCGGCATTACAAAGATGAAGTCACCTTCACTGATTCATCAGGAGAAATGTCGGTAAATTGCAGTATTCTCGAAGAATACAAAGGCTGATGCAAGCGATGTTCAAAAAGTAAGGTGCGGACTGGGCACCCTACGGTTTTTCCACAGTTATATCATGTCCCAAGATTTGACTTGAGCGTTGGCAATTCAGCGGACATCATATTATGATAAGTTGCGTCGCGTTAAAAACCGCCGAGTCAGAGCGGCGGTTTTTAACGCAGATTTGGTATTAGATGCTGATGCTATTGATCACTAAAGAAGGTTTGAGAGCAATATATGGCACTAATCGCTTTTTATTGTTCTGATCTATCTTCTGTTCTGCGATATTCAAGTCTTGCTGGAACTGTCTCACTAGCGTTTGGATCGGAGTTCCCTCAAAAACTTCATCGAAAGTGGCACGGTAGAGTTCTCGGAAAGATCTATCGTAATAACCCAAACGATCGTACTTATAAGCTGACAGAGTAAACAGAATTTGCAGTTGGTCGGCAGTTCGTTTGTAGGGTGGAAGCAACTGTAGAAGCTTCTGTTCCGTCATTACTTCTGGAAAACCTGACTTGTTAATTGCCGGAATATCCCGGTAGCCTGCCAAAGGCATATTAGCGGCAAAACTCATGTATTGATGCTGCGTATAATTCACGGCAGAATGCTGCGGCCCGCAGGTGAAAATCACTGTGGTGACAATTTCAATCAATTTTTGAATATCGTCGATGCGCTCAGGCATTCCTTTGACTTTACCTCCTGTCTGGGAAGATAATTCTTGGGCCCAACGTTGCAGTTCGGTGTCATCGGTAAGTTTCTGCTTGGTCGCGTAAAAGTATTTGAGATAGCCGGATACAAAGGTTTTAATTGCGTTCCACAGCAGCAATCCATCATCTCGGTAAGGGTAGTGAGGTAGTTGAGTTGTGTTGTCCATTCCCCGATTTTTAAGTTCGGTTGGGAAGGCAAATTGATCGAGACTCCAGGTAGTGCAAGCTTCTCTGCTGATTTCGATCGTTTCTGCCAAGGTTCCTGCTAGCAACTCATCAACTGGGCCTCCAGAACTGATCAACTGAGTGCGTGCCAGATTGTTGTTGGTCAACATGAAGCGAAAGTGGGGTTTCAGCAGCAAGCTGAGGGGATGATTTTCAGCTAACTGTCGGGCTGTGACGATCGCGATCGGTTCCATGACAAGATGGGTTCGACCTAAATGCGAGCTCATTTCGTGGTGATTGGCATCTGCTATCTGCACGCAGACTTTGGCAAACAACCAATCCAGGGGCGGATCGGACGGCGTGTAGATATAGCTGCCCGGTTTGGGGTCTAGTTGAATGGCAATGGGTGCCATTTCACCGAGATCGCGCACTCCTGTCCACCGCCAAGCGAATAAAGCACGGGGTTTGGGCAAGTATTTCCTGCCCTTTTCGTAGCTGCCTCCTTGAATTCGAGCAGGCGTGCGATAGTTTGGATCAGTACCTGTGTAATCGGCAATGTAAATACTTTTTTCTCGCAACAGTTTGGGGAGCTCCAATAATGGCTGCGCGGTTGCAAGTTTTGTGATAATTTCTGCCCGGGGGTCGGTGGCACTTAAGAGACGAAGCACCATCGGATTTGCGCCTGACAAACGCTGTTCGGCAAAAGAGCGATCGGTTTGGTAAGTCTTGGCAACTTGAGGCAGCCGGATCACGCGAAAGAAGTCTTCATAGTCTTGGAGCTCGTCGAGAGGATCTAGAAAAGATCTCGCCTGGACAGCCAACAGATTTACAGGAAGTTCAGAGGTTGCTAATACCCGTTCTCCAATATATTCGCTCGAAAAATTTTCGCTTGCTGGCACGCTTTTTAATAATGCCAAAGGTGATAAACTGTTATAGTCAAACTGGTAAGCTTGTTGCTGGCGATTTAAGTAATCGGTGCGCTGTTGTTTGTTCGCATCGTCTTGAGGAAGGGAAGGTTTCATGATTTTTACCATTTATCAAATTTCACCCTTGTTTTTTAGTAACATATAGGTAAAAATTACCACAAAACGAGGATGGGATGAACTAAGTTTTGTGACTGTATAAAAGAGCTTGATACAATCATAGTTCGCAGATGGGTAATTGCGATCCGGACAGTTTCGACTTATGTTGCTACTACCAGTCGCAGCTCTCCAAGCACGGAGATTTTGGGATACTCAGTCAAGCTGCATCCCGAACTCAAAGCCATAGAGCAAAGCGAAAGTTATCCTGATTCAAAGAATCTCTGCAACAGTAGCTTCGGTTTCCCTTCGTTCAACTCAATCTAATGAGTTCATGTTCGGTTATCTAACGATAATGAATACCAAGAAAGTAAAATTGAAACAGTAGTCGTAGGGTGTGTCGCCACCAACAATCTCTAGCTACATATCGACAATTTAACAGCGACGCACCTGATCAGCATGGTTTGATTGATCAAGAAACACAAAATTTATTGTGTAGCAATCTTTTGTCAAAATGGTATTAGTCTTTGCCGAAGACAGACTCTTTGCGCCTTTGCGTAGAACTTCATTCAAACCGTGAATCAGCAATCAGAGAGCAGCAGTAAAATAACGCCCCACCCCTACAACTTATTCTTTTTTACCCGCAGATACAGCTCTTCCATCGCCTCAATAAACGAACCATCCTTCTGCCAAAACGGCGGAAAATCTCCCTGCTTCTTCACCACGATCGCACTTACGCCACTTTGCACTCCCACCTCAATCGTCTGCGGCAACCGCTTCGCACCGTGCCAAAACTCTTTCAGGCTGACGGTTGGCGCTTCATTGGCGATCGCCTGCGTGTAATAGGAATTCACCGCCACAGGGGCCGCTGCATCCGCCGTTAACTCGGCAGAAAGCGCCAAGCCCAAAGGCGTTTTTGCTAATTCGCGGTGCAGCACTTCCTTAGAAAGCCCCCGTAGTTCAAACAGTAAAAATGGATCTTTGTCCAATTCGGCCGCCACCAAATAATAAACTCCCGCAATATGTTTGCAGGGATTGCTATAGTCTGGGCAAGAGCAAGTGGTTTTAAAGTCCTCACGGCTGCTGGGTAAAAGGTGCAATCCGAAGGGTGAAAAAGCCTTTTCAATATTGTCGGGCATTTCGTTGAGCAGCAGCCGGGAAATGAAGCTGGCTTTGGATGCCATTTGGGCGATCGCCACTTTCCACTTTGCCTGACTAATCGGCTCAAACTCAATTTTAGTTTTGTACAGCGGCTCCTTATAAACCCCAAAATAGGGATTAACCGATCCTCTCACCTCTGCCATCACTAACCCATCATTCATTTTAAAGCTTTTTACCTTGCCGTTCCGTGCATAGGCACGTCCCCGTCCGAGTCGCCCAGAATCGGTAAATCTTTCCAGCGCGCTGATAAATTCATTACCCCACCAAGTCCGAGTAAATTGTGACATATTTTTGATTTTTTCCTAATCTAACACTGCATTTTTATTGAGCCTAATTAACTTCTTAAACGCCTCATTATCCAACTCAGTTAGCCACGATTCATCAGCACCAATAATTGACCCGGCTAATTTCTTTTTGTCCTCAATCATTTGGTCAATCTTTTCTTCTAACGTGCCAATTGCCACAAACTTATGCACAAACACATTTTTTTCCTGTCCAATCCGAAACGCCCGATCCGTTGCTTGATCTTCCACCGCCGGATTCCACCAGCGATCGAAATGAAACACATGATTAGCTTTTGTCAGCGTAATTCCCACACCGCCCGCCTTCAGTGACAAAATAAATACCGAAGGTTCAGACTCAGGATCTTGAAACTCTGAAATCATCCGTTCCCGTTTTTCGCGACTCGTTCCCCCGTGGATGTAATAAGTGTTATAATGTAGGGTTTGTTTGATGTATTTTTCCAACGCACTGCCCAATTCTGTAAACTGCGTAAATACCAATAAACTTTCGCCTTCCGCTTTCACTTCTTCAATCATTTCGATCAGCCGTTCCAATTTGTGCGATCGCTCTGGTGTAAACTCACTTTCATCCTGCAAAAACTGGCGCGGATGGTTACAAATTTGCTTCAGCTTCAGCAGCGTCGCCAAAATCATCCCCTTGCGCTTAATTCCCTCAGCCGCGTCAATTTCTTGCTCTACCTCTTTCACAATGGCTTCATACAGGGAAGCTTGCTCGCGGGTAAGATTGCAGTAGAGCTTTTGCTCAACTTTGTCGGGAAGATCCTGAATAATCGACTTATCGGTTTTCAGCCGCCGCAGAATGAAGGGTTCGACTAATTTTTTGAGCGCGGCTGATTGCGTGCGACTCCCATGTTTTTGAATCGGTAATTCAAACAACTTCCGAAACTGCGCCTCTTTTCCCAAATATCCGGGATTGAGGAAATTAAAAATTGACCATAAATCCAACAATCGATTTTCCACAGGTGTTCCAGTCAATGCTAACCGATGGGTAGCGGGTAACTTTAGAATCGCCTTCGTTTGCGCCGCTTTCGGATTTTTAATATTCTGCGCTTCATCAATTACCAGACGATGCCATGCTACGCTACTCAACAACTTCTCGTCTTTGCGCGCCAAAGTAAACGATGTAATCAACATATCGCAACTTTCGACGGCGGCTTGGAATTCCTTTGGATCTTGCAAGCGCTGAGGGCCGTGGTGAATCAGCGATCGCAATTCTGGAGCAAACTTTTCCATTTCCTTCTGCCAGTTGCCAACTACGGAAGTGGGCGCAATGAGCAGCGTGGGTAGAACCGCAGGTGCGATCGCATTTTCCGTCACTTTGCTAGTAGATAAAACTTCCCGCTCTTGCAACAATCGAGCAATTACCTGCGCCGATTTACCAAACCCATATCGTCGGCAAGACAGCCATTTAATCCCAAACTTTCCAAATAACTCAACCAAGAAACACCGCGCTTTTGGTAATCCCGGAGTTTGCCTTGAAACCTTACTGGATCTGCAATTAACTCTAGCCGACTCTGATCGTGCAGCTTCTCCAACATATCCGATAAAGCCCGATCGCGCTCCACCTCCAACTCTTCACTGGCTTCTCCTTGGGCAGTCAACTTCATAAAGTCAATCAGGCTGACATCGGGGTTTTCTTCGCGATGTTTTTTCCAAAACTCCAGCATCTCCTGCATTTTGTCTTTGTCCAGTTCCATCCATTGTCCTCGGAACTGCACCAGCGGCGTTTTGCTATTAACTAACGCCTGCCATTCTTGTTCGCTAACCCGTTCACCTCCGATCGCCAATTCATACTGATATTCCACCAAGGAGTCCGCCGAAAACAATCCCTTGCCCTTGATGGCAGCGCTCTTGCTGCCCTTCCCTTTGACTTGCAGCCGAATTTTCGCCCGCTGTCGTCCCTTCGGTGTCCACCAAGCAGGCACAATCACTTTATATCCGGCATCTTCTAATACCCAAGCGGACTCGCTGAGGAAGGTAAAAGCATCATCTACGTTGAGGGAAATGTTAGCAGGTTTGTCCGTTTCTAGCCCCTGCCAAAGTTGGGGATAAATGCGAGCAGCGTAGCCGAGATTTGTCAGCAAATGTTGCTCGAAGTTGTCGCCTAATTGTTTCTGTAACTGTTTTTGTTCAGTCGATCGCGATCGCCAATAATCCTGCAACGGCATCCGCAGAGAGGGGTCTTGTTTTGCAGCCACCTGAAACTCTAAAACCCAAGCCTGTTCGGGTTTATCGGGCGATTGTAGTTGAAAGCACAGGGAGAATGAGTCAGCAGATTGATTGCGGGTAATGCGATCGCGCCAGGTTTGCCATTGCCGATATTGCTCTAGGCTGACTCGCGCGATTTTTCGTGTTTGGTTGAGGCAGATTTGGAGTAAAGAATCCGCAATCTTATTTTCAAACGATGCTGGGATGGGGGTTTGAGTGACAATTTCGGCGATCGCACATTCTGAAAAATGCCGCAGCAACATTTCGCGATCGTAGAACTTTGGTGTCATATCTGCTAGTTTGAGCTTGTTAAAACCGGACACGCAAACTAAAGGCATCCATTCAACATAGCGTTGTAAATCAGTTTCGTACTGCGCTGAAACAATTTCCCATCCCGGATAAATCTCAAAGCTGGGTACAATTTTGGCAGGTGTTTTTGCAGTTTTTGCAGTTTTTGCGGTTGTTTTTGTTTCACCCGCTTTCTTGCGCCCGCGTGTGGCTTTCTCAGCGGGTTCTGATGTTGCGATGGGGGCGATCGCGATCGGAGCAGTTTCTCGATAGCGCAACGCCGGAATATAATGATCTTTCAGAACAATTTGCTTAAAAGATTGGGTGTAGTGATACCAAAACAGGAGATCGGAACCGAACTGAACTTCTGCTAAATCGTAGAGGGCAAAAAAATGCAAATCATTCAATACTTTGGTGAGGGTGTGGGTGGCGATGGGCACACAATCGACTTCCCAATATTCCAACTCAAATGTTTCGGGTAACTCTGTCTCTAAATATCGCGCTAACTCTAAAGATGGTAACGGC
>Ga0209591_10003246_pt1 | contig 18937 bp, 18 predicted proteins | sample MAT01_FD_187207 | JGI IMG/M metagenome (GOLD analysis project Ga0209591, IMG submission 187207) | Freshwater microbial communities from Lake Fryxell liftoff mats and glacier meltwater in Antarctica - MAT-01 (SPAdes) (version 2) | ecosystem: Environmental > Aquatic > Freshwater > Ice > Liftoff... | reverse complement strand
ACGGATCTGTGCGATCGAGCTTCTTCAGCACATCGATGAGCCGATCGAACTGACGCTTCTCACGATAGACGCGAAGCTGTTCGACATCCGACAGGGCGGAGTAATCCTCGATCCCGATCGGGGCGACGATAATATCCGCTCCGGACATTCGCCGGGTCTCGGACATCACGCGCGGGGCCAGGAATGTGAGACTGATCAAGACAGCCCCGGTCGCCACGAAACGCAGTGGTCGCAGACGCCGGTAGCGTTTCTTGATGAGGTACATGAACGTGAACGGGGGGATGGCACACTTCAACGCCGAGGTGGGATCGCGGCGGAAAGCCAGCGTCACGATCCAGACGTACCCAATGGCGATCTCGGCCACGCCGATGTAGGCCACCCACTTGAGGTGATCGACGGGCTTGAACAGAGTCAGCGCCAGCAGGATGATCGCGACGCCAGTCATCAGCATCCAGAATGCGGTGGACGGATAGAGGTCTCGCGGCGGCTTGGGCGGAGGCTTCATGCGCGTCGTCAGCACGTCCGTGAGCGCGGCCGCGATGTCCATCTCGCTGCGCAGATTCAAGGGCTGATTGAAGGAGACCATGCCGTCCGGAGCGCCGGTCGCGGGAACCACGGCTGAGGTCACGACGCGCCGCGGTTGGGGCCGACTCGCCGCTGCGGCAGGGGCCGGAACCGCCTTCGCCTCGGGTGGGGGCAGCTTGATCTCGGGCGACGACTTCACCGGAGGAACTGCCGCAGGGGGAGCCTTCACTTCCGTCCGCGGCGGCTTGCTCTCCGGGGCCGATTTAGCCGTCGCCGGCGGGGTCTTCGCTTCCACCACCGGCGGCTTTGGCTCCGGAGCTGGCTTAGCTTCCGCAACGGGAGCTTTGACTTCAGGAGCGGCCTTGGCTTCGGGCCTGGGCGTTGCGGGCGAAGGAGCCTGGGGTGTTGACTTGGTCGCTGTGGCGGTCACGCTCGGCACGGGTGCGGGCGGAACGGGGGCCGTGCGACGTGGCTCGGAGGGGGTCGCGATCGGCGTGTCCACCCGGGGCCCAGTCCCGACGGGGGTCGGATCCGCCGGGCCCACGTGGATCGGGGCGAAGTACTCCGCGGCGGCGGGCTTGGCCTCCACACTCACGGGCTGGGTCGATTCGTTCTCCGTGATCCACTGGGCAGAGTCCGCCGGGATCGTGATCTTGCTGGAACACTTCGGGCAGACGCTGGCCTTCCCCGCTCGGATCTCGGGGGCTTGCAGAACCTGACGGCATTGCGGACAGCGATAACGAAACATCGTGTCAGCTCCGGTCCCAGCCTGGGAGATCCGCGGCAAATGACGGAATGTCGAACCCTGTCAGTTTATGCCACGTCGAGAGTTGATGCAAACCACCGAAGCCCCGTAAAAGCCCATCGGTGGCGAGGGCTGCCGTCAATCCCCGTGTAACCGCCTCAGCCGTGGCGAAAGGCGGAGAATCCATTGCACCCGTTCAAACTCCTCCAGCCAGTCCTGGATGACGCGCACCTGCACGGGGTCAGTCGATTTCACGAGGCCGGTGGCACACGATTCCCCCGTGAGCTGCTCCACCAGACTGCGATAGCGAGCGAGCGTCCGTTCGCCGTAACGGGCGACTTCCAGGCCATCCTCCGAGAAGAACACAGCCACGGGGACGCGATTCCCCCCGTTGATCTTGAGCAGTTCCTGCACATCCGCGTGTACGTCCCGGTCGAGATAACGCACCTTGAGCACGGGGGCGGCCTCGGCGAATCGCTCGAAGGTCGGGCACTGGGCCACGCAGTCTCCGCACCAGGCGCCTGCCAACACGAGCACGTGAGTCTCGCGGGTGAACTTTGCCAAAAGTGCCAGCTGGGCCTCGCTTAACTGCGTCGCGGAGAGTGCGGCCGCCCAGCGGGACTGATCCGAAGGCGAGCCGAACTTGCCCAGGAAATCGCTGAGAGGCAGGGCCTGATCGAAACGGGTATGAAGGTTCATGAATCGTTGTTCTCTTGGATTTCCCGTGTCTCAGGGCCTGGAAGGCCTGGACCGGGGGCATGATACTGACACTATTGTACGGTCGGTGGCCGTGCTCCGCCGCTTCTTTCACGGCGAAGCGGTGGAGTATCGTGGGGTGGAGTCGCGTGAGGGACAGGAACAGGTCCACCGACATGCATCGGAAGATGCTGTTTTGGATCAGAGGTTGTTTCAAACTGTACGCTCTCCCAAGATGGAGGAAGTCTGGGCGTTAGAATGTTTCAGCCACGTAGCGGCGACGGTGTTTCACCAGGGGCGTGAGCCCGTGGTGAGGGATTCGCCAGGGGCGTGAGCCCGTGGTGGGGGGTCGCGTGTAATTTCCAGGGGCTTACGCCCCTGGCTGCCAACACTGACCGTAATGAGATAGGAGATCCAGGCGTACCGATTGGATGATTCGGGGAGGTTTTGGAGCCCAATAGACGTTCGTCTCGAAGGTAAAGTCAGTGCCATTGCGCCAGGCGGCGTTGCCACTGGGCGTCTGTCTCGCTGGTGCCACAGTCCTTACGTCACCGGGGGTGGCCGTTTCTGCACGGCAGAGGGAGCACTGCGGCTCGCCGAGGGCAGGGCTGTCACGCCCGAGGGAGGCGTGACAGCCTTTGATTCGAGCGGGGTGGTGGTCATCGAGGCGGGTTTCTTCAACGCGGACACCGTTCGACTGAATCCGGTTGGCACGCTGTCCGACGAACTCTCCTCGTCCGTCCTGATAATGGGATTGCCCTCGATGTCGCGGGAAACACGGAGCCCCTGAGCTTTGAGCACCGCCAGCATCAGCTCCCGGCAACAGGGAAAGCGATCCTGCGGCGTCGGCGACAGAGCTCGCAAAAGCACGGGCCGCTCGCCCGGCGGCAGCAGCGACAGGTCCGGCGGCGGTCGAAGAAGTCCATGCTTTGAATCGGCGGAGAGCGACGGAAACGGGATGCCCCCGAAGCGAAGCACGCAGTACGTGACCGCGAAGCTGAACTGGTCGGAAGTGTCGGTGAAGTTGCCCTGGAACACTTCGGGAGCGGCGTAGTCGAGAGTGCCCGCGCGGATGCAGGGCGTCGTCGGGCCGTAAGTCGGGATCGAGAGGCCGTAGTCGGTGAGCTTCGCCGTGTCGTTCAGGAGGAGAATGTTGTTGGGCTTGATGTCGCCATGCTGGAAGCCGACACGACGGCCATCCCGCGTATGTCGGCGGCCGTTCAGGAAATCCAGGGCCTCCGCGACCTGCCACATGTACAGGCCAAGGACCTTGGGATCGATGTGCTCGCCGAACTCGGTGTTGTAAAGCAGCATCAAGTCGAGCAGGGTCGCCTCGGCCAGCTCCATATCCACGACGATATAGCCCGGCAGGGACCACACGCCATGGGTCTTCACCATGTAAGGGTGGTCCATGGCGATGAACGACTGAATCGAGCGAAGTTCGCGAGCGGTGGTGGTGGTGTTGGAGCTCAGCATGAATTTGAGAGCAGCCAGCCGACCGCCGGGAGCGCTGGCCTCCCAGACCTCGGCAAAGCCGCCCCGGCCGCGAAGCCGGCGTAACCGATAACCGGGAGCGGGCTCAGTCCCCGCGTTGAGGACGTAGGCCCCCGGTGTCGTCGATCGGAGTTGCCGGGGGTAGACGAACACCGATTCCCCTTCCTGGCAGCCGGTTGCGTAAAACTAGGGAAAGAGTAACGCATCCTGAGGCGAAGAGTCCACCGGGCGAAGTCTAGCATAGAAAGGGATCAATACAACGAACCATCTATCAGAATGATGATTTCGAGAAGATCCAGGCTCAACCGCGAGCCACGATCTGGTACGACCATTGTAGCGCCCGGCCGTTGAGGTAAGGCATGACGCCGTGGAATGTTGGGCCGTTCGCGAAGATCAGTGGCAGAAAGTGACGGTCCCCTTCCCACAGGGGCAGGCCTGGCACTCGATCCACGTCGATCCATTCCAGGCGGCCCTCGGCATTGGCGGAGAGCGGGGTGCCCGAGAAGCGATCGATGCGAAAGAGGAAGCCGAACCAGTCCTCGCCGTTCTTGCCGAACCCAGGCCAGGAGATAGTGCCTGCCAGGCGGAGCGAATGGCACTCGATCCCCGCTTCCTCGCGGATTTCCCGGCACATCCCGGTGACGATGTCTTCACCCGCCTCGAGCTTGCCGCCCAGGCCGTTGTACTTGCCGAAGTGGGCGTCGTCCGGTCGGGCGTTGCGGTGGATCATCAGCACGCGCTCGCCGTCCGGCGAGAAGACGTATCCCAGTGTCGCAAGGATGGGAGTGAACGGCATGGGCTACGAGGCCTCGGGTTCCAGCCTGGGCGGTTCACGGAACTCCTTCAGAATCTTCCGCACGCTGTCCAGGTCGGCGTCGGTGATGCCTTCCCGCCGACGGTAGCGGCGTTCCATCGCGTCGAAGAGCGTTTCCCACATCTCGCGCGACACCAGCAGGGCCGGCTCCCAGTCCGTGCGGCGTTTGTAGCGTACACGGAACCGCCATTGCCGGGCGAACTTGTCCGCACTGACGTATCGGCGATCGCCCGTCTCCGGGTCCGTGTCCGTCCACTCGATCGCCATTGTTCAATACTCCACTCCATGATGAGCCGTACAATCAGGGTACCAGGCTCAGCGCACCGCGTCAGGACGTTCGCGATGCTTCTCTACGAATCTCAGAAATCGATGATCTCCGCGCTGGCCTTCTCGCCGGACGGCATGCTCCTCGCCAGCGGCGACCGCGAGGGCGGCGTGATGTTCCTGGGCCTGGACGGCTCCGCGGAGAGCTTGCCATCCGTGGAGAAGCCGCGGCGACCGTTGTACGCCCTGTCGTTCCATCCCAGCCTGCCGATGCTTGCGGTGGGGGGTGAAGCCGGCTGGTCCTGCCACCGCCTGGGCGACGACGGCCGCTGGAACACCTTCGGCCCCACGATGCCGACGCCCACGACGGACCTCGCCTTCATCGATCACACCACTCTGGCGGTCGGCCTCGGTGATCGGCTCAAGCCTGCACCGGGCCGCTTTGAACTCTGGGATGTGCCGTCGGGCCGCAAGGTCGATCCCTTTTTCCCGGAGGCTCACGGCGTTCGTGCGATCGCCGCCTGCCCGCGAAAGAAGATCGTCGCCTGGGCGGCCAGCCAGCGGCATGTGAGCGTCTGGGATACGCGGAAGCAGGACCCGCTCCGGATCACGCAGCCCGGCCACTGCCTGGCCATCGCCATCAACCGCGAGGGGACGCTTCTGGCCGTGACCAGCGACTGGATCACGAGGGTTTACGACCTGGAGAACAAACGCGAGATGCACATGCTCAAGGTTCACAAGGGGCAGGTCGCCTCGGTGGCCTTCAGCCCGGATGGCCACACGCTGGCGACGGGAAGCTGGGACCGCACCGTGCGGCTCTGGGATCCACAGACCGGCCGCGAGCAGAGCGTCTACGAATGGCCGATCGGCCGCATCAACCGCCTCGTGTACTCGCCCGACGGAGCCCGCCTCGCCGCCGGCGGCGACACCGGCGGCGTGGTGGTGTGGGACGTCGAGTGATCAGTGATCAGTCGTGAGTCGTCAGTACCACGTGTTCAAAGGAAGGGCAGCCGCTTGCGGCGAAGCGCTGCACCGCACGGCCACCTCATCCTGATGTGGGGAGTCTGGACCGTGCTGAAGTCTTCACCCTGGGCTCGTAAACTCAAGAGATAACGCATGCTTCGCTTCGCGATCACGGCACTTCTGACGGCGGCGATGCTCTTCGAGGCGCCGGGGCTCTTCGAGACGCCGGGGCTCTCCGCGGCGCCGATCCCGCGGGATGCCACCAAGGTCAACTACTTCCCGCTGAGCAAGGGCTCGACGTGGAACTACACCGCGGATGCGGAGGATCCGAGCGCGAGCTTCGCCGTCAACATTACGGAATCCGCTGAGAAGAACGGGCGGATCGTTTCCACTTTGAAGTACCAGTTCGACGGCTCGGATCAGTCGGAACAGATGGCGACGGACGCGGCCGGGGTCTATCGCGCGAGTGAGGGCAACTTCGACAAGCCGATCGTGGTGCTGAAGTACCCGTTGGCGGCCGGGAGCACCTGGGAGTCGAAGATGCCGCTGGGCGGAGCGTCCCCCACGGCGAAGGCAAAGGTGAAAGGCGTGGTCGAGATCGAGGTGCCAGCGGGGAAGTTCTCCGCGATGGAGGTCGAATTCGTAAGCACCGATCCCAAGCGTCCGAACACCCTCACGGCGTGGTACGCTCCGAACGTGGGCGTGATCAAGCAGACGTCCAACTACGACGGCCGCATCACCACGATTGAGCTCACCAAGTTCACTCCGGGGAAGTGATTCGAGTGGCGAAGCCGATTGGGAAGTAGAGAGCGCCCGAGGGAATAAAAAAGCGGCCCGGGTGGTCGTCATAACCGCCGCAGGCCGCTTCCCCAGGAGTCGTCAATGAATGTTACGCCACGACAAGGGGCCATGTTCAAAATCCGTCCGGATTTCTTGGAATCGTTCTAGCGAATGAACCGGCCAGAGGTTCCCGGCGGCGTATCCGTTGCGAACTCCTCCCATTCCCGGCGCACTTCTCGTAACCCCACCGCACAAAGTTCGAACTGCTCGGAGAGCCGGCGCAGCACCGGTTGTTCCTCGCGATAAGGTTCGTCGTCGAAGGTGCTCGCCAGCCAGTAACTGCGTTTACCCTGGAAGGTGTAATTGACGAGATCGTCTCGGGTTCGCCGTTGGCGTTGAAGCGATTCGGGGAAAAGGCCCGTCCAGAAGAGGGCAAAATCCCCGATATGGCGGTAGTATTCGCGCTGGGTCCGCCCGCCGGCCGGGAGATCCTGCGCCTCGTGCATCATTCCCGCCAGTTCCGTGAGCATGCCGCCCTGCGTATCCCGCAAGCGGAAGATCGTATCACTGTGAACGAAGCGAGAGAGAAGAGAAGAGAGATAATCAATCAGCGGCGGGTCGGCCACGCCAAGTCGGGAGAAGAAAGCGTGCTCGGCCAGCCCTGCGAACATCCGCTTCAAGGGATGATCCGCGGGTGGTTCCCACATGGTTCAGGCCCTCACATTTCACCTCGAAGAGTTCGTGGATCTGTCTTCAACATCCGCTGGTGAAGTATAACCCACGTCGCATACAAATTCAACTCGACTCTGGCCAGTACCTTGCGCCAGAATTTCTGGGGTTTCTCTGAATTGTGGTGGTGGAGACATGGAATCTTCGCATCTCAGACGTCGCAACCCCGGAATTCCTGACTCGTCCGGGTTTTCTCTGGGCTCACTCGGCTCTCTGTGGTTAAATTCTGTATCGACGCCTTCCGCACGAGAACCTTCCGGAACTCCTCATGATCAAGCGCATCGCATCCTGCGTTATCGTTGTCGGCATTCTCGCCATCGCTGTTCTCTCCTCTCGCGGCACCGCGGAGCCGGGCAAGCCCGAGCTTCCGAAGATGAAGTTCGACGACGTCCGCGAGATCGCTCCTGGCGTCTTCTTCCGTTACTCGTCGATCAGTGCGACGGACAAATCCATCCCCTTCGGCGGCTGCAATAACACCTGGATCGTCTTCAAGGATTACGTGCTCGTCATCGACGCCAACTTCCCCAAGGAAGCGGGCGACGTGATCGCGGCCATCAAGAAGACGACCAACAAGCCGATCCGCTATGTGATGGACACTCACCACCACGGCGACCATGCTTACGGCAACTGCATCTGGGCGAAGGAAGGGGCTCGCATCATCGCATCCAAGCCCACCTTCCGCCTGCTGGAGAGCAACAGCCCGAAGCAGTGGGAGGACGCCGCCAAGGACCGCAAGGACATCCGCGACAACGAACTCAAGAAGGCGGACATCAGCTTCGACGACAAGTACGTGCTCGAGGACGAGACCCAGCGCGTCGAGCTCCTGCACTTCGGCCACGCCCACACTCCGGGGGATGCGGTGGCCTATCTGCCAAAGCCCAAGATCCTCTGCACCGGCGACGCCTGCGTGAACGGATCGTTCAACTACATGGGCCACGCGAACTCGGCCTCGTGGATCAAGCGTCTCGATGACATGAAGAAGCTGGACGTCGACATGATCTGCCCCGGCCACGGATCGCTGGCCCGCAAGGACCTGCTCGACCGCCAGCAGCGGTACTTCGTGGAGCTTCGCGAGAACGTCCAAAAGGGGATCGACGCCAAGAAGACCGCCGAGGAGATCGCCGCGGGGCTTGACATGGCCTGGTACAAGGAGTGGACCGGAAAGGCCGCGGGTCAGAACGTGGACAATGTGAAGCACGTCTTCGCCGAGCTGACCGGCAAGATCCAGCACGACCGGCTCGGAATAGCCGCACCGCTCAACTACTGGACACCGCCGGTGCCGACGGGCCTGGCGGGAAAGTGACAGAAGACAGAGGCGTCATTCGATGGCGTTATCCTTTTCAAACGCACCGACCTGTTTTTGTCTTCCTCCCTCCGACCTCTGTGACTCTGTGGTAAATCCCTTCTTGCCTATCGCCTTACAACTTCCCTTCCAGGCCTAGCTGGTGGAAGTAGTGGGTCACGTTTTCCTGGTTCTTCAGCAGCCAGTTGATGTTGGGCTCGTTGTTCATCGCTTTGCGAATCACCTTCGCCGTCGCCTCGCGGTTCACCTGGAAAAGGGCCGCGTGGTCGACTTCGCCCGCTGGCACTGCAAGAATCGCGGGATCCAGCCACACCGAATAGATGATGCCAAGGTCGTTCGCTTTCTTTTTGGGGATGTCCCCGGCTCGCACGGCATCAAGCACGCCATGGGCGATGCCGGCCTGGACGGTGCCCATGAGAATGGCCGTGTAACGCGGATCCTTCACGGTGACCTTGGAGACCATGAGCGTGGCGGGGCGGACCTGGACATCGCTGTTGAGGATCGCGAAGACGCGCGTGTGGCCCTTCACCTGATCGCCGACGAGCGTGGCAAGGGCCTGGCCCACGGGGCCGTCGAGTTCGCCGATCACCACTTCAGGCTCGGCACAGAGGTAATCTTTGTCGCCCTCGACGAGCGCTTCGCCCGTTCGCATCACGATCCGTCCGGTCCGCCGCGTTGCCATGAGTGCACTCCTTTGGAATGGGGGTGTTGATCGGTTCGTCGTCCCCTCGAAAGGGCTGTTATACTTCGCGGCCGTACCTTGGAAGTTGCGAATCGGATTTCGCCGTGGGCTCGGCGATGCGGAGTTCGCGAGATTCGCATGGGTTGGTCGTTATCTCCCCGCTGCGTCTGGTGGTAGGGTGGGTGTCGTCGAAGGTGCAGCGAGAGGAACTGCCGGTGGTGCCGCAGCAGGAGTGCCCTGCGGCGGCATGCGATTCTTGATGTCATTTACCAAGGCGATGTTGCCGCGATGAAGCATGATACCGAGCAAGAGGCAGATCAAACCGCCAAGCAAGCTGACGAGGAACACGCTCAGGACGCCGAAAAACAGTCGGTCCGATGTAAAGGTTCTGGTCGTGAGGGAAATGAGTGTTCCCCCTGCGAATGCGAGCAAGGCAAAACTCACATCCAGCAACATCGATCCCGGTGATCCTCTTCCGAGGGTATCAATGGTGCCGGACGAAGATCAAATAGGCAGCGATGCCCTGGCTCACTGCTCGCAAACAACCGAAGAAGGGAGCAAGCTCGTCTCATCGATCCCGCGCGTGGCCCGCTGTTTCCAGTCGTGGGCTTCTTCAGATGCTGAAGCGGAAGTGCAGCACGTCGCCGTCCTTCACGGGATACTCTTTGCCTTCGAGGCGGAACCGCCCTGCCTTCTTGGCTCCGGCTTCGCCGCCGAGGGTGATGTAGTCATCGTAAGCGATCGTCTCGGCGCGAATGAACCCCTGCTCGAAATCGGTGTGAATCACCCCCGCCGCCTGCGGGGCCAGCGTGCCGGAGGTGATCGTCCAGGCTCGTGTTTCCTTCGGGCCCACGGTGAAGTACGTCACAAGGTCGAGAAGCTCGTAGCCTGCCTTGATGACGCGAGAAAGGCCGGTTTCCTCAAGGCCGATCGCGGCCAGGAACTCCTGCTTGTCCGCGTCGCCTGGGAGCATGCTGATCTCGGCCTCGATCTTCGCGGACACGACGACGCACGGTGCCTGTCGCCCCGCGGCCACCACCTCGACCTGAGCGGACATCGCGTTCCCGGACTTGGCACTCGATTCATCGACGTTGCAGACGTACATCACAGGCTTCGCTGTCAGCAGTTGCAACTGGTCGAGGATCTTGCGTTCCGAAGCGTCGCGAAGGTCCACCGAACGGGCCGGCTTGCTGCCGTTGAGAATCGGCAGCACTCGCTCCATCAGGCTCAACTGCGACGCGGCCTCCTTGTCTCCTCCTTTCGCTTTCTTCTGCGTCGCGGAGAGTCGCTTTTCCAGGCTTTCCAGGTCGGCCAGGAGCAGTTCCGTCTCCACGACATCGGCGTCGCGAACGGGGTCGACCCGTCCTTCCACATGGACGACGTCCGAGTCTTCAAAGCAACGCAGGACGTAAAGGATGGCATCGACCTCGCGAATGTGGGCGAGGAACTTGTTGCCAAGGCCTTCGCCCTTGCTCGCGCCGCGGACGAGGCCGGCAATATCCACGAACTCGAGTTGCGTCGGGATGATGGTGGCCGAGCTCGCGATGTCGGCGAGCTTCTGGAGTCGTTCGTCCGGCACGGCCACCCGTCCGACGTTGGGCTCGATGGTGCAGAAGGGATAGTTGGCCGCCTCCGCCTGCATGGTGGAGAGAAGCGCATTGAAGAGTGTCGATTTGCCTACGTTCGGAAGCCCGACGATGCCGCAGCGAAAGCCCATGGGAACCCTGAAATCAAGAGGAAGCGTAGCCCGAACCCCCGTCGGTCCGAACAGAGAGTGTATGAGTTGCGAGTGGCGAGTCAGAGGCGAAGAGAGGTTTCCACTATCTCCAGAACATTGTGACTCCCCTGTTGCCATGGCTTGGTAGTTCGGGAGATAATCGCAAGAGGAGATTGCCCTTGGAACAATGAGGCCCTTCGGATGAATTCTCTCTCACGTCGTGAGTTCCTTGGCACTGCGGCGCTGCTCACCGCAGCACGGCCCGCCCTTGCCGCAGAGACGCCGGCGTTCACCTTCGCCGTGATCACCGATACGCATCTTGGCCGACGAGGCTCCACGACGCCAGCACGGTTAATGCAGCAGGCCATCGAAAAGGTCAATGCCTCGAAGGCTGGCTTCACGCTCTTCGGGGGAGACCTCGTGGATTTGGGGCACACCCTCGAGAATCAAAAACATTACGCCACCTGGCTCGACCTTGCCAAAGGCCTCAAGAAGGACTGGCACGCGGTGCCAGGGAACCACGATCCTCGCGAGGTCTTCCGGCGGGAACTGAAGCGTGAGCATGACTGGGAATTTGAGCACAACGGTTATCGCATCCTTGGGTTCGCGGACGCAGGCGATGCGGAGGATCACCTCGGCCATATCACCCCGGGGCAATTGAACTGGCTGAAGGAGCGTATCACCCTGGCAAGCACAAAGAGCCAGAAAGTGATCCTGCTGGCTCACGTCACGGCCCATCCGAACAAGGCGCCGGATGTTGGCTGGTGGGTGAAGGATGGCGACAAGGAATTGCTCGCGATTGTCGAGGCGAACCCGCACGTTGTGGCGATCATCTCCGGCCACGCCCACTGCGGCCTACGCGGCTGGAGCGATCGTGCGAAGGGTTTCCACGAGGTGATTTTCCCCGCCCTCGTGTACAACCGTGAACGCGGCCTCGAGAAGGCTTCAGGCTATTGCATCACGCCCACGGCTCAGGCCGTCACCTTCGTGGATGTGTTCGCGAATCGCTTCGACTTGCGGCAAGAGCCCGTCGACGGCAAGACGCCCGTGGCGATGAAGACCATCGACTTGCGCCAAGGATGAGATACGGAACTCACAGAAGTGCGAGAAACTCTTCCATTGTCAGGCCGGCGGCAAAGATCTGCGATTTCAGAAGCCCTTTACCGAGGGCCTTGCTGCCATGGATTGGAATCGAAAGTAAGTATCTGTTCCCTGGCTTCTTCAAGATGTAATGGCTACCAGCTGTGCGAACATGCTGAAAGCCGACCGCCTCGAAGGCTCGCACCGCTTCGGCCCCCGAAATGCTTGGCACACTAGACATTCACGATCACCCATAACTGCTTCGCGCTCGGGGGAATCTCGACATCTCGTGTGTCCTTCCACGGAATCGCTTCTCCGGATTCACGGTATTCTTCCAGAACGCCTCGGACGGCTTCCTTGGCGTTCTCGATCGCCTCTTCCTCCGTGTCGCCGCAGCTTCCCGAGCCAGGAAGATTCAGGGCGATGGCGGAATATCCGCTGTCGTCATCCTGAATGATAAGCAGGTGAATCGGACATCCACTTTCCGGCCCTGAAGTGGTGACTGAGCTTTGGTGAGTTGAAGGCTGTGCGTTCATCATTCGATCCTCCACGCTTGGTACAAGAGGCATTCTACCTCGGGGAGGACGAGACCGTTTCGCTATTTCGTGCCTTCGCCGTTCACCGGCAGGTTCACGGTCACCTTGCCGTCGAGGTCGGTCTGCAGGCGAAGCACGCGCGTCACCGTCCCGGGCTGGGCGGGGCGGAACTTCACCGTGAGGACGTGCACCGGCAGAGGCGTCGCGATCGGTGGCAGGTCCACGGAGACCACTTCGTCCTGACCCTCCACCTGAAGGATGCGGAACGGCTTGCCCGCCCGCACCATCACACGCTGCGTGGCCACCTGGTTGGCGACGATGCCATCGAAGTGCACGGAGGCGGGCGACACTTCCAGCGGTGCCTGCACGGTGCCGGTCACCATGACCTGCACCACGGGGTTGCTCGGGTCGTTGGTCGTGAGCGAAATCTGCTCGCTGATCGGTCCGGGGGGAGCGTTCGCTTTGAGCATCACATCGACGCGAAACTTCGGAGGGCCGCCGAAGAGGCCAAGGTTGAGGCCTTTTTTCACCTCGTTCACCTTCACATCCAGGGGGGCGGCCGTCGCCTGGACGCCCTGGATTTTCCACTCCTTGGTCTTGTTGCCTTCCTTGAGCTTGCCCCCGCGATACTCGATCTCGACCGACTCACTGCGGGTCGAGCCCAGCGACACGGTGCCAAAGGCGATGGCGCCGGGGCTGAGCGTCACATCCGCCTTGCTGGTGGCCGAGAGCTTCAGCACGGCCGTCGAAATGTACTTCGGGCCGAACGTGATGTAGAGCGTCTGGGCGTTGTGGCCGACGAACTTGCCGGTGTTCATCGTCACGGTGAACTGGCCCGTCTCGTTCGGCCTGAGCAACTGAGGCATTGGTACGTAGTCGAGGCAATGGCACGACTTCCTGACCTCGACGATCTGCATCGGTTCGTCGTAAACGTTGGTGATCGTGAAGGTGTGGGAGCACAGGGTGCCGTGGGGCACATCTTTGAAATCCCAGGCGATCATGGCGGGAGGGATCTGCGACGGATTCTGAGCGATGTCCGGCAGGAAGAACTTGTTGGCCCAAGGGATTTGTGGAATCGGCTGCGGTGCGCTCGGAGCGGCCGGCGTCGTCGAGGGCGGCGGCGCGGTCGGAAGCGTCAGGATCGCCGGCGCAGGGGGGGCGGTGCCCTGAGCCAAGGCTGGTCGAGAGATCGACAGGGCCGACAGGGCCAGTAGCAGAACGGCAGAACGAGTCATCCCGAATGCTCCTCAACGAGCGATACGTACGCTGTGGCAGGGAGATAACACATTCGGGGGATGACACAAGATCAATCCGCGGGGGCAAGACCGGTGATTCGTGATGTCCGATTCGTAAATCGGTAGCACCCCGCCAACCCCGGCGCGGCTGCTCCTTGTCCGAGAACCGCCATGAAACTCCTTTCGGCACTTCTGTTTTCCTTCGCTCTCGTGGCGCTCACACAGGCCGCGCCGCCCGAGGGGTTTACACCGCTCTTGGGTGGCAAGGACCTGACCGGTTGGAAGGCCACCGGCAAGGCGGACGCCTGGGCGGCCGAGGATGGCATGATCGTCTGCAAGAAGGGGGGCGGCGGATACTTGCTCACGGATAAGGAGTATGGCGACTTCGACTTCCGCTGCCAGTTCCGCTGGGCGAAGGAGGGCGGCAACAGCGGTGTGGGCATTCGCACCCCCGAGAAGGGCGACCCCGCTTACGCCGGCATGGAGATCCAACTCATCGACGACGAGAACTGGGAGAAGGTCCGCAAGGGCAAGCTCGCGGATTATCAACACACCGGCTCCATCTACGACGTTCAGCCCGCGAAGGCGCGTGCCAACAAGCCCATCGGCGAATGGAACAACGTCCGCATCCTCTGCAAGGGCCGAAACGTGCAGGTCTGGATCAATGGCGAGGAGACGGTGAAAGCGAACCTTGACGACCACTCCGCGAAGTTCAAGCGGCACCCCGGCCTGGAACGGCCAAAGGGGCACATCGGCTTTCAGAGTTACAACGACCGTGTCGAGTTCAAGGACGTGGTGATTCAGGAGTTGAAGTAACCGACAGGGCCTTCACCGTGGAACGCCCGCGAGGTTCTCTGAAGCACTTTCATCAACTTTTCGTGGCTCTGACGTTGGCAGAGCCACGAACCCGGAAGGCCTTGCCATGCGTCGCGTTCCCTTGCGAATCGGCCCTGCCCCCGAACCGCCACCGAAGCCGAGGCCCTTCACGGTGCTGGCCAAGCTCCGCTTCGTCTCGCCTGGCCTGCCTTCGGATCTCACCGCGTGGTACTCGCGCCATGAGGGCGTGGGGCTCGACGGCTCCGCGATGCATGCGGTGAAGCTCGGCAAGCTCGCCGAGGTGCAACCGGTGCATGCCAGTGATCTCGCTTCACCTTCCGAGGCTGCGGAGCCGAGGTACGAAGGTTTCCGCGGGTTGCGAATCGCCGTGGGGCTTTCCGGGGTTCCCATCGTGTACGTTTTGGCCGGGAAGCTCTATCGTTTCGGGACGGTCTTCGCACAGGAGAATGCCAGTCGCTTCGTGCTCGATACGAGCCATGTGGGTTGGCTTGCACGCCTGGCACGTGATGAGTGGTTCGAGTGGGGCCTTGCCCGTGATCGCTGGGGGGAACTTCAGAAAGGCAAGGCCCAATTGCTGAGGCGCCACTTCGAGCGGCTCAATGGCACCGGGAAAAGTGTCGATCCGCCTGGCGAACCGTAAGCGAAAGTGCCGGTGCGGACGTGATCCCGCCGCGAACGCCTTGGGTTCGCCAGATTGACGTTGGCACGGTGCTCCCCACCTTATGGGATGCAGTGGTCCGGTGTGATGGCCCGATGACTTGCAGGAGTTTTCATGCCTCGTTTCCTTGTGGGAATCGACCTGGGCACCACGAACATCGCGGTGGCGTATGTCGATCTCGCGGCCAAGATGAAGGGCCCGGATGGGCCTCGGTTGCAGACGTTCGCGGTGCCTCAACTGGTGGCGGCGGGGGATGTGGCGCCGCGCGATCTGCTGCCGTCATTCCTTTACCTGCCTGGGCCGCACGACCTGCCGCCGGGGGCGACGGACCTGCCCTGGCGGAAGGGGAACGCGGAGGTTGTCGGCCTGTTCGCGCGGCATCAGGGGGCGAAGATCCCTGGCCGGCAGGTGTCGAGCGCGAAGTCCTGGCTTTGCCATCCGGGCGTCGATCGCACGGCTCCGCTGCTGCCGTGGGCCGCGCCGCCCGAGGTGCCACGGCTGTCGCCGTTGGAGGTGTCCGCGAAGTATCTGAAGCATGTCGTCGAGGCCTGGAATCATGTGCCGAATCGCAAGCCGGAGGATCACCTCGAGGATCAACCGGTCGTCATCACGGTGCCGGCGTCGTTCGACGATGTGGCCCGCAACCTGACGGCCGACGCGGCCAAGCAAGCGGGCCTGAAGCACGTGACGTTGCTGGAGGAGCCGCAAGCCGCGTTCTATGCCTGGCTCGGCACGCACGCCCCGGAGGAAGCTGCGCTGCTGAAGCCCGGCATGCGTTGCCTGGTCGTGGATGTCGGTGGAGGCACCAGCGATTTCAGCCTGATCCGTGCCGGTGAGGAGAACGGCGAGTTGACCTTCATTCGCGACGCCGTCGGCGATCACCTGTTGCTCGGCGGGGACAACATGGACCTGGCGCTCGCGAAGGCGGTCGAGGCGAAGCTTCCCTCGCGGCCGGACGCTGCCCAGTTTGGCGCCCTGGTGCAGGCCTGCCGCAATGCGAAGGAGGCGCTGCTCGCGACGCCCGCTCCACCGAGTGTGCCCGTAACCGTGATGGGTCGCGGTCGGTCCGTCGTGGGTGGCACCGTGTCGGTGAGCCTCACGCAAGGCGATGTGGCGACGACGCTCTTCGACGGCTTTTTCCCCGCGGTGGCCTTCGCTGCGGCTCCCCTGCGAGGCGCTCGCGCCGGCTTACAAGAGATGGGCCTGCCTTACGTCAGCGACCCCGCGGTCAGCAAGCATCTGGCGGCGTTTCTCCGGGAACAGTCGGCGGACACCGTGGACGCCATTCTCTTCAACGGCGGAGTCTTCCAGCCCCAGGTGCTTCGCGATCGCGTCATCGACGTGATGCGGCCCTGGTTCGCGACATCGCCGTCGTGGAACCCCCTGGTGTTGTCGAGCCCCTCGCTGGACCTCGCCGTGGCGTGGGGGGCGGCGTACTTCGCCTGGCTCAAGCACGCCGGCGGCAAACGCATCGGCGGCGGAATCCCGCGATCGTACTACATCGGCGTCCAGGAAAATCCGGAGAGCGGAATTCGGAACGCGGAAGCTCAATCGGAAATCCTCACTCCACACTCCGCGATTCTGACGCTTTGCGTCGTACCCCGCCGCCTTCAAGAGGGCGAGGAGATTTCCCTCGCGAAGCCGGAACTGGAGCTTGCACTCGGCCAGCCGGTGCTCTTCCCGCTGTATTCCTCCACGGTGCGTTCGGAGGACAAGCCGGGCGACGTGCTGCAATTGCCGCGGTCGTCGCTGTTGCAACTGCCTCCGCTGCACACCATCCTTCGCGGTGGAAAGCGAGCCGGGGCGAAGCGCGTGCCCGTGACACTCGCGGCGAAGTGCACGGAGATCGGCACGCTCGAACTCTCCTGCGTCTCGAAGGAAGGCAATCGCTGGAAGCTCGAGTTCAACGTCCGCGATGTGCTTCGAGAAAGTGACGAGGAGCCTCCAACCGAAACCGAAGCGGATCGCGGTGTCATCGAGGTTTTCCCCGAGGAGAAACTCCAGGCGGCGAGCGAGTTGATCGAGGCGACCTTTGGCGACGCCGCCGGCCCGACACCACAGGAACTGCCAAAGCTGTTGGAGACCGTCCTCGAGTTGCCGCGGAGCGACTGGCCCTCGGGCCTCTGCCGGCGCCTGTGGGATGCGCTCGACAACGTCGCGGAACGAAGGCGGAAGTCGCCTCAGCATCTTTCGCGGTGGTACAACCTCGTCGGCTTCTGCCTTCGTCCTGGTTTCGGCGACCCGCTGGATCGTTACCGTGTCGAAGGGCTCTGGAAGCGAATCAACGCGGCCGTCTCGGGACAGGCCGCCAAGGCGAACGCGATCCCGGAAGGCAGCGCCGATTTCTGGATCATGTGGCGCCGCGTCGCGGGGGGCCTGAACACGGCTCTACAGCAATCGATCTTCGGAAAGCTTCGCCTCACGTTGCTGCCGCCGAAAGGGAAGCCGTTCGCACGCCCGCCGGCGAATGAGTTTGCCGAGATGTGGCGAAGTGCCGCCAGCCTGGAGCGACTTGACACCAAGACGAAGGAGCAACTCGGCACGGCACTGTTGCCGCTGGCGAAGACTTCACCGGTGCCGACGTACGCCTTCTGGGCCCTCACCCGGCTCGGGGCTCGCGTTCAATTTTACGGCCCTCTCAACAGCGTGCTGCATCCGGAGATCATCGAGGGCTGGCTCGCTCAGCTGCTTCCCTTTGAGCCCGGCAACGACAGCGAACGCCTGGCCTGGCTGTTCTGCCTCAGTCAGCTTTCACGCCGCAGCGGCCTCCGTGCCGTGGACGTACGCGACGAGGTGCGAGACCGTGTTCTGGCAGTGTTGCGAGCCGAGAAGGTCCCCCCAGCCTGGCCGCGGATGGTGGCGGAAGTGGTGGCGAGCGAAGGCGCGGATCGATCACAGTTGTTCGGCGAATCCCTGCCAATCGGCTTGCGACTGGCAGGAGGTTGAACGGCGCACCTCGGCGGTCCGGGCTTCGCGGTTTCGGCTTATCGGCCCTGGCAGCCCTCGCACGTAAGCGGCAAGAAGCTCCTCATGCTGACAGGTGCAGCCGTCGTTTCCCGCGATGGCACGCTGGGCGAGACGGGGATGCTCGCGGACGCCGGCACCACCGCACTGGTGGACGCGGGCACCATGGTTTTGTCGGCTGTCGGCGCCGCCGTGGCCTCGGGCATCGTCGGGGGTGCGTTCATTGGCGTCGATCGACGATAGAAAATGTGGTGTTCCGAACGGGGCGTTGTTTCGATCGCAAACAGATCCTGCGGATTGACCGATTTGGTCGGATTCGCGTTCGGGCGAACGCTGCGATCCCGACCGCGATGCGTGTCGTCTGACAGCATGATCACTTCTTCGCGATCGATCACAAACTGAGGCCCAACGTGGCGGGCAATCAGTGCCAGGCCCTTGTCACGTTCACCTGTCGTGTTGCTCGAGATGGCGACAATTCCGCTCTCCGAGTGGCGAGCCACGTAACGAGCCCTGCCAGAAGACTGGCAACCCACCGCAGCCAGGAGTGCGGCAAGCGTAACGATACGAGTCATATTGGAGATCCCCCTGCGACCACGCGTTCCCCCGAACGATCGGTCTACAAGGAGCGCTCATAACCAGCACTGCTCTCGCTGTCGAGATCAAATTCGGAGAAAATCCGACAGAGAGCGTCTGAGGTTGTGCACCTCGGCAGTTCTGCGAGCGGGAGAAAGAAACTCACTACAGAGTCACAGAGTTCAGAGTGAGAGAATGGAGGGATTTAGACAAAGAATTTGCCAGCGTTCAGGCGTCATTCGATAGTGTTATCCTTGTCGAACGCACCACCCGTTCTTTGCCTTCCTCCCTCTGATCTCTGTGACTCTGTGGTAAATCTCTTCCTGCTTATCGCCTTAGGGC
>Ga0209591_10003240_pt1 | contig 18964 bp, 23 predicted proteins | sample MAT01_FD_187207 | JGI IMG/M metagenome (GOLD analysis project Ga0209591, IMG submission 187207) | Freshwater microbial communities from Lake Fryxell liftoff mats and glacier meltwater in Antarctica - MAT-01 (SPAdes) (version 2) | ecosystem: Environmental > Aquatic > Freshwater > Ice > Liftoff... | reverse complement strand
CTGGCGCACAGGGCGGCCCTTTGGTGCATGTCATGGCGGCCAAAGCCGTCTGCTTCCTTGAGGCGATGCAGCCCGATTTCAAGGTTTATGTGCAGAACGTGCTTAGCAACGCCAAGGTGCTGGCTGACGGGATTGCCAGCGAAGGCTTCCGCATCATTTCTGGCGGCACAGATTCGCACATCGTGCTGATGGATGTCTTCTCGAAGGGCGTTAAGGGCCGCGAGGCGGAAACATCTCTCGATCGCGCTCACATCACCGTAAACAAGAATACGATTCCATTTGACGTGAACCCGCCGATGAACCCGAGCGGCATCCGTCTGGGTACTGCCGCACTCACCACGCGTGGCTTCGGCGCAGCAGAATTCGAACAAGTCGCCAAGTTGATTGCCGAAGTACTCGCCGATCCGTCGAGCGAAGCTCTCAGCGCCTCCGTTGCCAAAAAGGTCCACGCATTGACCGAAGGATTTCCTCTTTATGCGTGGAAGCTCGCCCCTTCCCACGCGGGATAAGGCGAGCCTATGCGCATCGCGATTGACGTACGCCACTCGAGAGACTACGGGATTGGCACGTACATTCGCAACATGGTGCAGTCGCTGGCGCGAATCGACGCTGAGAACACTTATGTTCTGGCTGGCCGCAAAGAAGACCTGCGCGAGTTTGGTGAATTGCCGGCCAACTTTCGACGAGCCGTCTTCCCGCGGTCTGATTCCGGCCTGCTGAACCAGATCAGCTTTCCGCTCTTTCTGCGACGCCTCAAGCCCGACCTTTGCCACGTACCGCTGAACGCGGCCCCACTGCTGATGCCGCAGCCCTATATCGTGACCATTCACGATATGAGCAGCTTGCTCTTTCCCGAGGTAAGCCAGGCTGAGACCAGCTCTGTGCGGCACCAGTACAGGCTCTTCCGCTTTCGCCGTAGCCTCTTACGGGCCCAGCGCATCATCGCGGTGTCAAAGTCCACCCAGCGAGACGTCGAAGATCTGATGCGAATTCCCCACGACAGAATTCGCCAGATCTATTCCGCACCAGACCCGCGCTTTCTCGAGCACTCGCACTTTGCCTCATCGGGCAGTCTTGCATTCGGTGCCTGGGAAGAAGAGCGCCAAAAGACGCTCGAACGCTACCAGATCGGCTACCCCTTCCTGCTCTACGCGGGTAGCGTCCGTCCTCAGAAGAATGTCACTCGACTGGTGGAAGCCTTTGCGGTGTTGCGGAATGAACTCGAAAACCACCCTCAGTACAAAGACCTGCGGCTGATCATCATCGGAGACGAGATGTGGAAGCATCCTCAAGTGCGGCGGATGGTAATCCAGACCCGCATGGAACCCTACGTGCGCTTCTTCGGCTTTGTACCCTTCGACACTTTGCGTGTGTTCTATTCTGCTGCGACCGCCTTCGTTTTCCCTTCGCTCTATGAGGGTTTTGGAATGCCTCCGCTTGAGGCAATGGCTTCCGGCACTCCTGTCGTCTGCTCGGGGACGAGTTCGCTCCCTGAAGTGGTAGGCGATGCCGCTGTGCTGGTCAACCCGGAAAATGTCTTTGATATTGCCCGGGGAATCCGAGAAGCTCTTTTAGATCAACAGCTTAGAACGGATTTGATTGCCAGGGGCCATACCCAGGCCAGAACTTACCACTGGGACCGCACTGCCCGGGAAGTTCTTGAGGTTTACCGGGAAGCGAATGAGATAGTGCGCCTAAAATCGAAATAATATCAAAGTATTTAACAGATAAATATTTATCATAACCAGATCCATCACTTTCAACACGCTATATTTATCAATCAGTTGAATTGGTACTACGCGCTCCATTACGGTACTTAAATAAAATAATAATTGAATAATTAGGCAAATAAGATAATTATTGTTCATGCAGTGCCGGAGGGGATTCTGGCCTGCCGCTCGAATCAGTAAATAAAACAATAATCAGGATGGAAGCCCAATGGAATGGACTCGAAGTGAAACAATCGGTTTGGCCAGTGCATCGTGTGTCTTTTGTCGTGGCTTGGGGCTGCGCAAGACTCCGATTAAAGAAGAATCAAAGCCGTGCGGATGTGTATTCCGCGCGATCTTTCGCGCCTGCTTTGTGCGCTACCGGCACTGCGTAGAAAAAGCTGGAGTCACCAGCTGTATGACCCTCGATCATGCCGAGGGCCCGACGGGCCACCGGTTCTGGGGGCGTCGCAATGAAGAATACATTGCCGATTTTGAACTGGTCTGCCGCCGCAGCCTGAATCGCGAGGAGTTCGAAGTTTTCCAGTGGCATTTTCTGCAAGGCGCAGACTGGAAATTCTGCATCGGCAAGATTGGCATCGACAAGGGAACCTTCTTCCATAATGTCTATTGCCTGCAAGAGAAGCTTGGCCGCGTTTTCCGAGAACTGCGTCCGTACGCGCTCTTCCCGCTGGACGAGTACTTCAGTGGCATCAAAATGCGCAAGGTTTCTGTGATGCAGTTGCGTGGACCTCGTGAAATCGTTGGTGGCGAAGACGAAGAAATGGAATTTGAGGAGAAGGTGGAAGACCTCACCATCGTTGCCGAGACCAATGTAGTGGAGATGCCGCGTTGCAACGACAAGGTCTCCCGCAAGTTCCCCTGGCGTCGTCGACCGATCAAGGCCGCTTAAGGCCGTGAGGCCGCGTTGACGCCAATCATCAAAGCCAATTTGGCGACGATCTCATTGGATGTCATGTCCCAATCGGGCGAGTACTGGTCGGAAGGTTGATGATAATGCTTCTGGTTGTAGTTCTGGGCAAAGGTTCCAGGCACATCGACTGGAATCAGCGAGAAGGCTGAAACACCGGCCTTCACGAAACTGAAGTGATCACTGCGGAATGCCGCGCCGGCCTCGGGCCTCGGGTCTGGACGCAAGGCGACCCCGTAACGCCTGGCTGCTTCTTCAATGAGCGGCCAGGCGTTTGCCTTGTCTTCACCTAAAGCAAGTAATCCGCCGGGCTTGCCGCCCGGTACGATGCCGTCCACATTGATATTCAACTTCGCCGCAGCCAGTGGCAGCAGCGGATTGCGGGTATAGTAATCCGAGCCGCGCAAGCCGCTCTCTTCTCCCGTGACGGCAAGAAAGAGTACGCTCCGGCGAGGACGCGGGCTCATCGCCGCCCAGGCGCGGGAAAATTCAATCAGCATCGCGCAACCGCTGGCGTTATCGACCGCTCCGTTGAAGATGCGGTCTTCGCCTTCGAGGCCCACACCGAGGTGATCCCAGTGGGCGGAGTACAGGATATGTTCATCACCGGTGGAAGGGTCGGAGCCTTGCACTCTGGCCACTACGTTTTGAGATTCGATTTTGCGGAGCTTCGCCTGGATGTCGACTTGCGCGGTTTGAGTGAGCGCGATTGCGGTGAAGCCTTTTGTGTCAGCCTTGCGGAGTAGATCTTCAACGTCCAGGCCGGCCACAGTTGCGGCAGTGCTTGAGATCCAGGCGGCTACACGAAGGGCGGGGTCTGTCACTTTACGCTCCAACTGAATATCTTCGCGTGCCCAGGAGTTCTCGACTACATTCCAGCCGTAGGAGGCCGTTGCTTCGGTATGAATGATGATTGCCCCGGTGGCGCCTTGTCGCGCGGCTTCTTCAAATTTATAGGTCCAGCGGCCAAAGTAAGTCAGCGCCTTTCCGCCGAAGAAGGCTGGATCTTCACTGGGTGGCTCACCCGTAAAGAGAACTACAATCTTGCCCTTTGCATCCACCCCAGCGTAATCATCCCAGCCGAATTCAGGTGCGCGAATGCCGTGTCCGACAAATACCAGAGGAGCCGCAAGGTTCACCGCTTCTTCCTGCGTGTGCGTAGAACCGACAAAATCTTTGCGCCACAATAGCGGCTTGCCACCGAGGGTGATGCGGGAGGCCGGGCTCACCAGCACACCAGCCAGTGGGACGCGTTGAAAGAAAGTACCGCCATCCCCAGCACCCTTTGCCCCGGCGGCCTCAAAGGCCGAGGCGAGATACTGAGTCGTCAATTCGCCACCGCGGGTGCCAACCGCACGCCCTTCCAGCAAGTCACTCGAAAGGAAGCGGATATGGGCCCGCAGGCGGTCTCCCTCAATCGAAAGAGGCTGCCCAAAAGCCGAAATCACAAAAAGAAATACGCATAACAAGCGGGACATAGATAGAGTTTAGCTAGCCTCAATAGTATGCAGGTGCTTTTGGTTCGCAAGGGTCCGGTCGAATACACCCTCCACGAAGAGACATGGGTCGACGACTACGCTTGGTTACGCGACAAAGAAAATCCCGAGTTGCTGGCGCACCTTGAGGCGGAAAATACTCATACCACCGCTGCGATGGCGCACACCGAAGACAGGCAGAAGTTTCTGTACGAAGAGATACTGAGCCGCATCCAGCAAAGCGACCTGAGCGTCCCGGTGAAGGATGGCCCCTACTTTTATTACACAAGGACAGAAGAGGGTAAGCAGTACCCGATTTACTGCCGCAAGCACCTAAGCCTCGACGCCGTCGAAGAGATCTTCCTTGATTCCAATGAACTGGCTGAGCGTCAGGATTACTTCCGCGTCGGTGTGCTCGAAACCAGCCCCGACCATCGTCTGCTCGCCTACTCCACAGACCTTGAAGGCGATGAAGACTATACGATCCGCATCAAGGATCTTGCGGCCGGAATTCTTTATCCCGATCGCATTGAGCGCACTTACGACTCCCTCGCCTGGGCTGCCGGCAACCTCACGTTTTACTACAACGTGCTCGATGCAGCCAGGCGGCCGCATCGCATCTTCAGGCATAGCCTGGGGCAGGAAGCAAACGTCGACGCTCTCGTCTATGAAGAGAGTGACGAGCGCTTCCGGGTCGATATCTACAAGACCCGCAGCAGCAAGTATCTGATCCTCGAGACGCGATCTTCCACCACTACCGAGCTACGGCTTTGTGACGCCGGTGCCAGCGATGTTCAATTCGAAATCTTCCGGACAAGACAACAGGACATCGAGTACAACCTCACGCACCAGGGTGATTGGTTCTATCTGCGCATCAATGACAGCGGGCGCAACTTCCGGCTGATCCGCACGCCAGTCAACAACTGGGCCGAGAGCGCATGGGAAGAAGTTCTGCCGCATCGCTCGGATGTTTATCTCGAACAGGTCACTGCACTCAAGGGTTATCTGATCGTTACCGAACGCATCGGCGGCCTGCGGCGCTTTCGCTACCGCAAGGCTGACGATGAGCAGTGGCACAGCCTTGAATTTAACGAGGCCGCCTATGCAGTTGGGCTTACTGGCAATCGAGATTTCGAAGACGACACCATGCGCTACGTCTACCAGTCCCCTATCACTCCGCCCAGTGTCTTTGATTTCCATTTCGCCACCGGCCAGCATGAGTTGAAGAAGCGAACGCCGGTTGCCGGCGACTTTCATCCCGAGCGCTACGCCGTAGAACGTACGCACGCTACAAGCCACGACGGGGTAGAGGTGCCGGTGGTGCTGATTTATCGGCAGGATCTGGATCGCACGAGGCCGCATCCCTTGCTGCTTTATGGCTACGGCGCATACGGTGCCAACTCCGATGCCACCTTCAGCACTTCGCGTTTGAGCTTGCTCGATCGGGGAGTCGTTTATGCGATTGCGCAGGTGCGAGGTGGCGCCGAGATGGGCCAGCCCTGGCACGACGAAGGCCGCATGAAGAAGAAGCGCAATAGCTTTCTCGATTTCATTTCGTGCGCTGAGATCCTGATCGCCAGGGGCTGGACAACCACAGCACAGTTGATCATCGAAGGCGGCAGTGCCGGGGGGCTGCTTGTGGGCGGCGCAATCACAATGAGGCCAGACCTCTTTGGTGCAGTGCTAGCTCATGTGCCATTCGTCGACGTGCTTCACACGATGCTTGACGCTACTTTGCCGTTGACGGTGGGTGAATACGAAGAGTGGGGCAATCCTGCCGACCCCGAGTATTTCTTCACGATGCGCGAATATTCCCCTTACGACAACACACGCGAGGCCGAGTATCCGCCGATGCTCGTTACCGCCGGACTCAACGACCCGCGAGTCGCTTACTGGGAACCAGCCAAATGGGTGGCCCGCCTGCGCGAAAAGAATCTGAAGCCCAGCGAAATCCTGCTTAAGGTCAACATGGGTGCGGGGCATTTTGGCGCATCCGGCCGCTATGACCGCATCCATGAAATCGCATTTGAATACGCCTGGCTGCTGAAGACCTGGAACTTGATATAGAGTGAAATTAAGATGAGTGAATTTGTACTTCCACGCCGAGAGGCCCTTAAAGCCGGGGTAGGGCTCGTTTCGATCGTAGCCATGGCTCAACCCATGGCCGCCACATGGACCGCCCAGACCCTTGACGAACACCAACTGGCTACCGTGGAAGTGCTGGGGGACCTCATCATCCCCGTTACCGACACCCCAGGTGCCAAAGCAGCCCTCGTCCATCGTTATATCGATCTCTTCCTCACTGACGGGCCCAATGGTGAGCGTGTTCGATTTCTTGAAGGTCTGGGTTGGCTCGATGGTTATACCAATGGCAAGTTTCAGAAGCCCTTCATCCAATTGAGCGACGCCGACAAGATCCGTGTCCTTCAAACTCTCGATAACGAAAGTGAATTCGGTATCGACCAGGGCCATCAGTTTTTCCGCATTACCAAGAGCCTGGTCTCACGCATTTACTACAACACCGAAATCGGTTATAAAGAACTCAACAAGGGCGGTCGCATCCCCAGTTCGTATGGTTGCGATACCAAGCCTGCACTGCCGTAAATGGATTTCCCGGCATCGGTTCATTACCTCTATTCGCTTGGCAATGAAGTCAAGACGATCAAGCTTGGGCTTGACCGCATCCGGCGCCTGCTTGAAGAATTAGACAACCCCCAATATTCCTGTCCGGTAGTTCATGTGGCCGGTACCAACGGCAAGGGAAGCGTATGCTCAATGATCGAATCCGGCCTTCGCGAGGCCGGATTCAAAACTGGCTTTTTCACGAGCCCTCATCTCGTCAGCCCGACCGAGCGTATCCGCATCAACAACCAGCCGGTGAGCGAAGCCGATTTCTCCCGTGCCTTTGACGTGATCCATCTGGTCTCAGAGCGTCTGCTTGCTGCCGGTGAAATTGATTGTCACCCCACTTATTTTGAGACCGTGACAGCCATGGGTTTCTGGCTCTTTCGCGAGGCTGAGGTGGAGCGCCTCGTGCTTGAGGTTGGCCTCGGTGGCCGTCTCGATGCTACAAACGTGGTGGACCCGCTCTTAAGCGTGATCACGCCTGTAGATCTTGACCACCAGCAGTATCTCGGCAACACGATTGAGGAGATTGCGGTTGAGAAGGCCGGCATTATCAAGCCGGGCCGGCCAGTAGTTCTGGGCTTGCAGCATCCGCAAATCAAGCATCTTTTTGTTGCCGATGACCTCGAAGATGTCGCCACCTGGCGGATCTCCGACTTGCAACTGAGGGTGGATGGCTGCCACTACCGGGCCGAAAAAGCTGGGGTAGAGCTTGAGGTCGACTGCCCTCTGCCTGGAGAGCATCAGGTGGGCAACAGTCTTGCCGCCGCCGTGTCGCTTTGGTTTCTCGGCATCAAACCGCCGGTAATCGCAAGCGGTATCGCAAAGGCCACCTGGCCCGGGCGTCTTGAGCTGATCAGGCGTAATCCGCTGATCTATCTCGATGGTGCTCACAACCCCTCGGCAGCGCGACGCCTGCGCCAATTCATTGATCGGCACTTCCGGGATCGTGAGATCTGGATGATCTTCGGTGTCATGCGGGATAAGGAAGTCACAGGTATCGCCGCAGAACTCTTTCCTGTTGCCAGCCGGCTGATCTTGACGCGCTCCAATCAACAGAGATCCCTTGAGACAGAATCGATCCGCGGGCTCTTCCCGCATCCCAACTCGTATGTCTGCGAACACGTGGCCGAGGCAGTTGCCATGCTCGAACACGCTCCGCCAGACGCAGTAATTTTCATCACAGGCTCACTCTTCGTCGTAGGCGAGGCCCGTCCGCTTCTACAATAGATAAAGTACATGCTGGCTCAACTGCGGGCGTTGTTCATCATCGACCCACTCATCATCCTCTGCACCGTTGCATATGGTTCTGTAAATCTGCTTGTGTCCCTCTTTGAGACCACGGGAAGGATGCAGGTTGCCATTGCGCGCGACTGGGCTCGCATGCTCTTGCGCGTCAGCTTTGTTCGCATGAAAGTCGAAGGCTTAGAGAAGATTGACCCCAACGGCAGCTACGTCTTCGTGGCCAACCACTTGAGCTATATGGATACGCCCTGCATCCTTGCTGCGATCCCTGTGCAGTTTCGTTTTATGGCCAAAAAAGGCCTCTTCAAGATTCCTTTCCTTGGTTATCACTTGAGCCGCGCCGGCCACATCGCCGTACCACGCGACAATCCTCGCGAGGCTATCAAGGCCATGGCCGAGGCAGGCAAGATGATTCGTGAACGCGGCATCAGCGTTCTGATCTTCCCTGAAGGTGGCCGATCTGCCGACGCGAAATTAAAGCCTTTCAAAGAAGGCGCTTTCTACATCGCGATCAATTCCGGTGCTTCGGTAGTGCCGGTTGCGATTGCAGGCAGTGAGAAGATTCTGCCGTTCGGTTCGGGTACGGTATCTCCCGGCAAAGTGATGCTTCGCATTGGCGACCCCATCTCAACCATCGGTATGACGACAAAAGATCGCGGCAGTCTTGCCCTGCAATTGCACGATGCCGTGTATGAGTTGCTCAAGCATACAGACCTGGTGGAGGTCAAAGAGGAGGCTGGCGCAGGTGTTTGAAATTCGCAGGTTGGCCGCCATCGAAAACGGTAAAAGCCGAGCGTACACTCTTCAGCGCACCGCCGTGGCTTTGCCCGAGCGCTTCTGGTCGATGCCCTTGAACGAATGCATGCCCTCGGGATCGCCATGTACGCAGTCATCACGTTCAAGGAAGGCCCCGCAGAAAACCTTGTCCGCAGCCTGCTCTTTGCGCGCTTTGGCACCATGCCGCACTACGTGCTTACCCCCGATGGCGAGCTGCACGATGCGGGCATGCACTGCATCTCCGTTGCTGCCGTGGAAGAATAGCAACTGATGCGCCGCCGTTCCCTGCTTGCCACTTTAGCCGCTCCCTTGAGCGGGCAGATTCTTTTTGAAGACTACAACCCGAAGTCCACTCTTAAGGTTCCAGCTCGAGAGATCACCCGTTCGAAGTTCCCCCACATAGACATCCACAACCACCAGAACGGCACTATGCCGGCCGCGCAGCTCGACAAGCTGGTGAAGGATATGGATGCCCTGAACATGACCATGATGGTCAACCTCAACGGCAACTATGGCGACAAGGGAAGAGCCGTTCTAAAGAATATGAAGAGCGCTTACCCCAAGCGGTTTATCATTTTTGCCAATCTGGATTTCGAAAACATGGACGCGCCCGATTATGCCAGGCGTGTCGCCGATACCCTGGATCAATCGTTCAAGGATGGTGCTCAAGGCCTGAAGCTCTTCAAAAACTTTGGCATGACGACGCGAGACAAGGCTGGCAAGCGCATCCCGGCTGATGACAAGCGCTGGTTTGATGTCTTTGAGGTTTGCGCCAAATACAAGGCACCCGTATTGATCCACACCGCTGACCCCAAGCCGTTCTGGGATCCGTGGGACAAGACGAACGAGCGCTGGCTCGAACTCAAGGAATTCCCTGGCCGCCGCAGGACCGCTGAAAAAGACGGATCGTGGGAAGAGTTGATGCAGGAGAGCGAACGGCTCTTTAAGGCGCACCCCAAGACCAATTTCATCTCGGCGCACTTGCGTTGGTACGGCAACGATCTCGCAAGCCTGGGCCAGCAGATGGAGGCAATGCCGAATCTCTACACCGACATTGCCGCAGTGATCGCCGAGCTGGGCCGCCAGCCCCGCTTTGCCAACCAGTGGCTGCAGAAATACGCAGATCGTGTGCTCTTTGGCAAAGATGTCTGGGCACCTTCGGAATACTACACCTACTTCCGTGTGCTCGAATCAAGCGACGAATACTTCGAGTATTACCGCCGCCGTCACGCCTTCTGGAAGATGTATGGGCTTGGCCTGAACGACGACACTTTGAAGAAGCTGTACTACAAGACGGCTATCAAAATCGTGCCAGGCCTCGATCGCAAGCCCTTCCCTGCTTGAGTGCACCACACTGGTGCACGCACCTGATATCCTTCCTACATGGCAGCTCGAAACCCCTCTTCTATCAAATCTATCCGGCAAAGCGTCACATTGCCTGCCTCCCTCGCTGCTGAAGTGCGGCGATTTGCAAAGAAGGAACACGTGACTGCAAGCAGGGCATTGGTCGTTCTGGCAGAGAGAGGCGTTCGTGCTGAAGCCCAAGCGAAGGCCAAACTCAAATCCTCCTACAAGCAATTCATAGAAGAGTCAAATCCCGCCTCGAAGGAAATTGCGGGCCGTGACCTGATTCGATCCATTTTCGGGAAGAACTCTATTGCCGAAGATCAAGTTCGCTGACCTCCCCAGGCCAGTCTGGCAGCATCTATTGCTTCGCGTTGACGAACGCAAAATTTCAATCAACGACCTGCTCAGACTTCAAGAATGGATTAAGACAGATCCATTCGCACCCGATGGCGACGGGTACAAAGACTTCGGTTCTTTCTACCTGTGCGGATCAGGCAAATTTCCCAAGACAGTTCTCGAAAAGCGAATGAAACCATTTGGTTCGCTAATAGCTTGAGCGAACTATTTGTCAAAAATCAATTTAGGAAATTGTATGGCAGCCTTTGAAGTGGAAATAGTATCTATTTCTCGCGCGTGTTTCGAAGCTTGAAGATAATTTGATTCTTCTTGTTGAGCCCCTTGACCTGTAATACGGCAGCATTACCAAATGCGATTTCGTAATTCCAAGGGACAGTAACGGGCGGGCGCGGGTTCACTAGTGCCGGAAGGAGTTGGTTGAAAGCAGCGGACTTCTCCCATTCCCTCCCAGGAATTCCAAAGCGCGAGTAGCCAAGGCCCACTTCGCACAGTTCCCAAATGACTTGATCCGCTGTCTGAAATACATGCACTCGACCCCCAGATTCAATCGGTACTTCATAAACTGCAATCACATCTTCCTGTTTCCGCAGACGCCGTTGATTCCAATAAGGCTCAACAGGCACTTCGGCCACCTCAGAAATACAAGCTTCTAGCTGCTGCTCAGAAATTCCACGCTTCTCCATTTGTCTTCGCACCAGTTGCTCAATGACTACGTCAACGCATCTGAACTCTTTCGCATACGACTTTAAGTCCGCAACTACGGACTTCGTGCCTTCGCTGGTGTGCAGTTTGTGGATCTCCTTAAACCAAAAGGCATGCGCGAGATAATTTCGCTTCTCCACGGCCCGTTGAAGTTGGAGTAGCAACTCCTAGGAGATTGAAGGACTCAACTTCTCAACAATCAGTCCTGGAGTTAATTTTGAAGCCTCATTGTGCAGTTCTTCAATTCGAGCACGCGACACTCCAAACCCCGATTGGACATGGACGCCCACGTACAAATTGCACAACCCTCTATAAAGGCATTCGCCATGATAGTAGGCAAGGCCAAACAAGGCATAAACTTCTTTGACGTCTTCAGAACTTGGCTCCACATCGAAATGGTCCCATATACAGAAGCATCTGTTTATTCTCCTTCGGGATCAATTTACGTGAACCCCGAGGCATCCCGATTGACTAGGCAGCACGGTTGAGCGGCTTGGCCCGATCAATTCGTTGTCGTTCTTTTAGAGAGTGCAATGCCTTCCACAAATCGCTTCGACGCTGCACGTTTAACCAATACCCGGCGCTATTCCCAAATACACGAGCAAGGATCAGTGCTGTGGCAGCGGTAACAGCGCGACGTTCATTACACAACTCATTGACATGCTTCCGCTGCAAACCCATAGCCTCCGCCAGAGCAGCCTGGGTAAGCCCCTTCGGTTTCATGAACTCTTCCGTCAGAATTTCGCCAACAGTAGACGGCTTTCGCGTTGTGGTCAACATGATTCCCTCACAGATACTTATGGGCATCAAGAGCCTACTTAAGCAGCAACACGGTCTCGACGCGCTTCAATCAGTTTTCTGGCGACATCCCGGGCGATCTCTAGCGCCTCAGAGACGGTTCTGCCTTGCGCTACCAAGCCAGGCAATTCCTCAGAAGTTGCCAGAAACAATCCTTCAGGTAACTCTTCGATTTGAATTTGAATGGCCAGTTCCATGCCCAAAATGTAGCATCCCTTGCACTCATTCCAATTCCTGGAGTGATATCTAGACCACCGGAATCGCCGCAATCGCCTCAGCGTCGGTATCGTAAAACTTGAACACTGTATCGAGTCGCGTGACGCGAAAGCTCTGCCGCACCACGGGCATCGCGGCGGCCATGCCAAGCGTACCCTTTACCTGAATCAATCGATTGAACGTCGAGATGAACCGGCCAATCCCGGTGGAATCGAGCTGCTTCAAGCCCGAAAGCTCAAACACGATATGCCTCGCACCCGCGTCGAGGCGCTCGTTCACCATCGCCTCAAGCGAGGCGCTTTCCGGGCCCATCATCAATTTGCCAGACAGGCGAATCAAAATTACGCCCGGCCGGAGGTCTTCTGCTTGAATCTCCAACATGCCAAGAATCAGGATAGCCGACACGTGGCGAGCTATGGCGCAGGTGTAATGCCAATGAGACGATTCACCGCTGTCCGCGACTGCTCGAGCGCCCACTCGTAAGCCGTCTTCTCAAGGCCAAGCCTGCCGTCGAACAACTCAATCAGCTCGATCGCGATCGCCTCGGCTTGCGGGTCCTGCTTTGCAAGCAGCGACAAATACTCCTCCCTGGCGGCAAATGATTTCGTCTCAAATCCCGTTCGCACATCCACCATCAGGCTCAGCCTTTGTGCGCGAAAGCAGTCGTCACCCAAACCCTGAGCCGGCGCATTGCGCAACGATTCACTAGCCGCCGTATAGTCGCGCTCATAAGGTGGCCGCCACGGAATTCCACGGCGATCACTCTCAGCCCGCAGCAGAATGTGTTGCACTATGTCACCGGTATGAATCGCAAGGCACCCCTTGGGCCCAGGCTCATAGACAGGTGGTGAGAATCCAAGCGATGCCAGCCACAAATGCCCCAGCTCATGCGCAATCAAAGCCGCCGGCGAGTTCTGCGTGTTCTGCATCATCGGCAGATTGAGCAGGATCAGACTCCGCGTCCGCCCCGCCCTCTCGTAACGAAAGGTAAGCGCCTGTGTACGTGAAAACTGGGCTGCAAAGTCGGGCTGGTTGAAATAGGAGAAGAGCACCTCGCGGTCTTCATCAGGTACGGGATCTCCAGGAATCCGAATGATTTCGATACGGTGAAAAGCCCGTGCTTCGATCTCCGCTTTCCATTCTTCAAGCGGTGCCGGTAAGGCTACCGGAAGCTGCAGGGCAAACAATAAGGCAGGCCACATCTTATAAGGTTCATAATAACGAGTGTGCTTTCGCGTAGATCTTTGTTGGTGAGTGGATTGGCAAGCGGCCTCGTCGGCTGCGCTTCTCGTACGAAGAATGCCTTTGCCGGATTTGCTTTTGTCGCCACGCGCGACTCGGGCGATATTGCCATCGTCGACCTGGCTGCTTTCTCTCTCGAGAAGAAACGCATTAAGCCCAGCGGCCGCCCGGTGCAATTGATCGATGTCCCCGATCAGGACTTCCTGTTGAGCGTTAGCGACAACGGCGCGGTCGAAGAAGTCAGCGTCAGCGAAACCACCATCACCCGCAAACTCAAGACGCCACTCGCGCCTGAATCCGTTTGGCTCAATCACGATGCCTCCACCATTTGGGGCCTCTCGACCGATCACAAGAACCTGCTCGCCGTGGATCGTGTAACTTTTGCCACGCGTTCACAGTGGCCGCTGCCGGCCCGTGCTCGAAGCATCGCTGTATCGCCTGGCTCGCCTCATGTTGCTGTCTCATTTGAGGGCGCAAACGAAGTTGGAATCCTGCGCAATTCCAGCGATAAACAATTTCTCATCGCAAAATTAGATCAGACCCCGGGCCAGTTGCGTTACCTCCAGAACGGCAGAATGTTGATCGTCGCTCACGATCGGGAGCGTCAACTTTCCATGGTTGACAGCGATAGTGGCAAGATCGTCGTTGAACTGCCGTTGCCGATCCGCCCAGAGAACCTCTGCTTCAATTCCGACGGTGGCCAGCTCTTCATCACCGGCGAAGGCCTCGACGGCGTAGTCGTGGTTTACCCTTATCAATCCCAGGTTGCCGCTACGTTGTTAAGCGGCAAGTCCCCGGGGCCGATGGCAGTCTCGCGTCAGCCGCAATATCTCTTCGTCACCAGCCCTTCTACCGACACGGTATCTGTTCTCGATGTACGCACTCAAAAACTGGCCGCCGTAATCGCAGTTGGCAACAACCCCCGCTGCATAGTATTCACGCCCGATAGTCAGATGGCCCTTGTGCTGAACCAGCGGTCGGGCGACTTGGCTATCATCCGCCTCGGCAACATCGTCTCGAAGCGCCAAAAGACAGCACCGCTCTTTACGATGATCCCTGTTGGCTCAGCACCTGTAGCGGCTGTCGTCCGGGGTGTTGCGGGGTGAGTGGCGTTCTGATTGCGCTCTACTTCGTATTGGCCCCCGCCCAGGATCTGCTCAACCTCAAGGGCCCCGAAGCTAACCTGATCACTGCCCGTGCACAGGACAAATACTTGCGCTGGTATTCTCGCGAAACGGCAAGCGTGAGCGACGGCAAGCAAGGCCTGGCCCTCTTCAGCAGCCCCACCAGACTTGTCGCCGACTACCAGGATGAGGGCTTTCTTCGCATCTGGATGGAACCAAACGTCGCCGATAACGCAGTCATCTACGCGCCCGACGCACTCCAGATCTTCGTCAACGGGCGCAAGTTCAGTTGCCGCAAAGAGGGTGATTCGCGTCGTCTCTTCTACCCCATCCTCAACAATCGCGAACCCTGCGAGCGCTAGGCCCGCAAGATCGCCAGCGACGCCATCCAGGCCGTCTCCGCGCGCAACACACGAGGCCCAAGGCTTGCTGAGCTCCAGCCTGAACTCTCCGCCATACTCCGTTCCTCATCGGTCCATCCGCCTTCCGGGCCAATCAACAAGCTGATCGTCGACGTCTCTTTCGGCAGTTCTCGCAACAGACCCGATTCCCGCTTTTCATCGAGAAACACCTTCTGGCCTTCTGCCTTGCTCACCACATCGCGAAACCGCATCACCGTTGTCAACTCAGGCAAGAAGACACGCCTGCTCTGTTGGCTGCTCTCAAGCGCAATGCGCCGCCACCGCTCGAGGCGCTTGGTCACCGCCTTGTCGAGCCCATTTTCACTGCGCGCGCTGTGGACAGGTACGATGCGATCCACGCCAAGCTCGGTCGCCTTCTCTATGCCCCACTCAAAGTGTTCAAACTTGATGATCGCCGCATAGAGGTGAATCTCGGGTGTCTCGCGCTCGGTGGGCAGTTTCTCCAAAACCTCAAAGCGCACAAATTCCTTTTGCGCCTCCGACACCCTCGCGAGGTACTTCTGCTGGTTGTCGGAGATCTCGTAGACCTGCCCCGGCTCCACGCGCAAGACTCGCGAAAGATGCTTGGCTTCTTCGCCACGCAACTCCGCGTGGCCACTTTGAATTCCTGATACGAAAAAGAGACGCCGTGCCATAAGCTATGGTGTTTTTATGATTGCTTACCTTAGGGGTACCCTGCTTGAGAAAGCTGCGGGCACCGTAATTGTACTTGCCGGTGGTGTCGGTTATGAAGTGGATGTGCCGATCAGCACCTACACCGCACTGCCGGATCCAGGCCTCGAGGTCAACCTCCGCATCTACACCAAGGTCAGCGAAGACGCCATCTCGCTCTATGGTTTTCTCACTGCGATTGAGAAGCGCGCCTTCGAGCGATTGATCAGCGTCAGTGGTATCGGCCCCTCATTGGCCGTCAAAGTTCTTAGCGGCATTGCGGTGGAAAGCCTGGTTGCCTGCCTGCGCGGTGGCGATGTGGCCAGCCTCACCCGCATCCCCGGCATCGGCAAAAAGACAGCCGAGCGCATGATCGTCGAACTCAAAGACAAGATGGACGATCTACCCTCCGGCCCAGGCGCTACCATCCGCAAAGAAAGCAACCTCTCGCCCCTCGAGCAGGACGTTCTCTCCGCCCTGATCAACCTCGGCTCTAACGCTGCCGCCGCCGAGCAGGCCGTCGTCAAGGCCAAGGCCACCGTCACTTCCCCCAACTTCGAAGAGCTCTTCCGCAAGTCTTTAGACTTGGTACGCTAACCTGAGAGTCAATGATCGAACGGGGCATAGTTGCGGGAGAAGCAGGGGACGAAGAGCGCCTTTTTGAGGCATCTCTGCGCCCACGCAGCCTGAAGGACTTCACCGGTCAGGAAAACCTCAAAGAAAATCTCTCAATTGCGATTGAAGCCGCCCGTATGCGTGGTGAGGCTATGGATCATGTACTGCTCCACGGCCCCCCCGGCCTTGGCAAAACCACTCTCGCTACTCTGATCGCAAACGAACTCGGTACTGCCTTTGAGCAAACCTCAGCGCCAGTCCTGCAAAAGAAACTCGACCTCACCGGTCTCCTCAGCAGTATCCGCCCCAAACAGGTTTTCTTCATCGACGAAATCCATCGGCTTGCTCCTGACGTAGAAGAGATGCTCTATTCGGCGCTGGAAGATTATCGGGTCGACATCCTGGTTGGAACCGGCCCGGGCGCACGCACCCACTCACTGCCAGTACCAAAATTCACCGCCGTCGGTGCCACCACCAAACTTGGTAGCGTCAGTTCGCCTTTGCGCGGCCGCTTCGGTCTGGTTCTTCGTCTCGACCCCTACTCAAACGAAGACCTCGCCGGCATCGTCAGCCGATCCGCCAGGATTCTGAATTTCACCCTCAACGACAGCATCGCACTGTCAATTGCCAAACGAAGCCGGGGCACCCCACGCATCGCCAACCGCCTTCTGCGTCGCGTGCGGGATTACTCGCAAGTTCGCGCCAATGGCGAGCTCACCGAAGAAATTCTCGGCTCTGCACTGGTGCTTCTCAACGTCGATCCTAGAGGCCTGGATGAGGTCGACTACCGTCTGATGAAGTGCCTCCTGACGACTTACGGCGGAGGCCCCGTCGGCCTCAACACCTGGGCCATCGCCGCCGGCGAAGACGCCAATACCCTCGAAGAAGTCTACGAACCTTTCCTGATCCAGCAGAACTTCATCAAGCGCACGAGCAAAGGCCGCGAGGCTACGGTGGAGGCTTTTGACTATTTCAAAGTCCCGCTCCACCGCCCACAAAGCGTCCTATTCTAGTTTTTATGTTGTTCCCTGTATTGCTCCTGCTCGCCGCTCAAGTGGATGTCAAACCCTTGCGCGAAACCGTATCTGCAATTCATCAAACCGACGACCCTGCGATTTGGGTCAACCCCAAGGTGCCCTCAAATAGCCTCATCCTCGGCACTGTCAAAATGGCCGCCCCCGATGGTGCGATAGTCGTCTACCGGCTGGACGGCTCGGTGGTGATGTCGATGCCAGGTGTCGACCGCCCCAACAACATCGACATCGCCTATGGCCTCAAACTCGGCGGCCGCAAGATCGATATCGCCATCGCTACCGAACGCAACCGGAATCGCCTGCGTGTCTTCGAGATCCTCCCCGGCAAAGGCATTCGCGACCTCGCCACAATCCCGGTCTTCGCCCAGCCCATGGGCATCGCAATCTACACCCGGCCCAAGGATGGCGCAATCTTCGCCCTAGTCAGCCGTAAGACCGGCCCCAGTGGCACTTACCTCTGGCAGTATCAACTCAGGGACGACGGCAAAGGCCAACTCACTGCCGCCAAAGTCCGCGAGTTCGGCAATTTCAGCAACACCAAAGAAATCGAAGCCATCGCTGTCGATGACGAAGCCGGCTACATCTACTACTCCGACGAAGGCGCGGGCATCCGCAAATATCACGCTGACCCATCTCATCCCGAAGCCGCTAAAGAGCTTGCTCACTTCGCCCAAACAGGCTGGAAAGGAGACCGCGAAGGCATCGCGATATACAAAACCGGCAAAGGGCGCGGCTACATAATCGCAACAGACCAACAGACTCCCGTCTCCGAATACCACGTCTACGCCCGGGAAGGTGGCCCCAATGGCCCCCACGACCACGCTAAGGCCCTGGGGAGCTTCCGAGTTGGTGCAGCCACCACGGACGGCATTGACGCAAGCAGCAAGCCTCTGGGGCCAATGCTTCCCAAAGGCCTTTTCATTGCCATGAACGACAGCCGCAAGAATTTCATCCTTGTGGACTGGCGCGAGATCGAAAAAGCGCTGGGATTAGCGAAGTAGCGATCGAAGCATCCAGGCTGCTTTCTCGTGGGCTTCCATTATCCCCGTCAGAAAATCCTGATTGCCCGCATCGCCATACGATTCGGCTGCCTTTACCAGATCCACCCGTAGCGAGCGAATGATCGACTCATGATCGGAAAGTAAATTCTCAGTCATCTGACTTGTGCCAATCTGTCCGCCTGCGTCTTCGTTGATCCGTGCATCCTTAAGAAACTCCTCAAAGCTTCCGGTTGAATAGAGTCCTAGGGCGCGAATCCGCTCGGCCACTGCATCGATCGTTTCGTCGATCTCTTCATACTGACTCTCGAAAAGCTTGTGAAGGTCATGAAAATGGGGCCCTTCCACATTCCAGTGATATTTGCGGGTTTTGGTATAAAGGACATATTCATCGGCCAAAGTCTGGCGCAAGAGATTCGCTACACCGATGCGTTGGGATTGATCCAGGCCAATTGAAATAGTGCTCATGCCAAGTTGGATGCCACAAGTCTGCATCTGGACTCGTCATCCCTACGCCGATCTGCCCCACTAACGCAGCAATCGTTCGATCTTCACCCGCCCAATCCGGTTGCGCTCCATCTCAATCACCGTATAGCGCCGGTCGCCTTCTTCGATGGCCTGTCCCACCGCAGGAATGTACCCAAGGCGGAACAAGATAAAGCCAGCGAGAGTCTCAAAGCCCGCATCCCCAGGCAA
>Ga0209591_10003238_pt1 | contig 18970 bp, 8 predicted proteins | sample MAT01_FD_187207 | JGI IMG/M metagenome (GOLD analysis project Ga0209591, IMG submission 187207) | Freshwater microbial communities from Lake Fryxell liftoff mats and glacier meltwater in Antarctica - MAT-01 (SPAdes) (version 2) | ecosystem: Environmental > Aquatic > Freshwater > Ice > Liftoff... | reverse complement strand
CGCAGCTCATCGATGATCCATTGCTGCCAGTCGTCGCGCATGGTCGTCAGATCCTGAGAGCCTAGAAAGTCACGGCCCAGGACTCCGAACGTCCACGCCGCATCCAGCTGCTTCCGAATCTGTTCCATCGTCTTCATGGTGTTGTCCCCGGTTCGGCCCGTTCGGGCAGCAGCTCGTAGTCTTTCGGTGACGTCGGGGCGAGGCCCTCCGGTTCCGGCATAACATGGCGGCGGATCAGCTCGGCCGCGACCTCTTCGAGGTTCGGCGCAGTGAGGCCGTAGAGCGACTCGTCGAACTGTCCTCCCCCGGAAGGGCCGCGAGTCGACTGACGTACTTTGGCGAGGCCGGACGGATCAAACTGCGCGGCGATGTTGCTGCCAAAGCCGGTCTTCCCGTCGGGCAAGAACACCGCAACGCTGGTATCACCCGCCGCCAGGGCAGAGAGAGCGCCGTAGGCTTTGCGATTCTGCGCGTGGGCCTCCCCTGGTGTCCTTTTTCCGGTCTTGACCTGCTCCATCGCGACCGCGGTCCAGCGGCCATCGGCGGCGCGGCGCACGACCAGCGTGTCGATGTCAGTCACCGACTCCCAGATCCGGCCCTCATGCTGTCGCACTGCGCCCCTCCTGCGGCGTCGCTCGGGCTGAGTGTCGGCGGCGTCGATCCACTCGCGCTTGCTCGTGACGTCCTTGAGCTCGCGCACGAGCTGCACATTTTGGTGGACCTCGTAGCCTTCCACCGCGGGATACTTGAGCTCCATCTCGCGGGCCGAGATCGCTTCACCGAGCTTGGCAATCAGGTCGGCAGGTTCGATCGTCTCGACGCCGAGGCGGAGCTTGAGCCGGGCCGCGACCCGGCGCAAGATCCCGAGCTTCTCGAGCTTCGCCAACATGGCGGCGGTCTTGCGCCGGGCTAGCTCGTGGGAATAGGCGGGGTTGTCGATCTCGCGGAGGTTGACCTTGGCCCGCACCACCTTGGCTTCCGCGGCGGTCACCCGGGCGTCGGTGGAGGCGCGCACCAGCGCTCCAGGCTTGGCTAGACCGACGACTTTCAGGATGGGCTTGCCGGTAGCTGCGTGCTTCTCCATCCCCTCGAGCACGCCAGCCGCGTTCCGGTCGCCCGGCCCGCGCCGATTCTTGAGCGCGTTCTTCGCGGTGTCAGTCGTGAGCCGCGCGGCCAGCTCGTCGAGGATCTGGCCGGGGGTAGCGCCTTCACCGGCCGCCGCCTTGGCGGTCTCGAGAAGCGTCGCGCTGGCATCGCTTGCCGGGATCTCGCCCACGCCGGCCTGGGCGCGGACCTCGGCGAGCTTGGCCTCCGCGCGCGCGAGCGAGCGCTGAGCGCCATACCGGCGGAGCTTGGGATTGACGCGCTTTCCGATGCGCCAGACCAAGATCATCATGATGATGTCGAAGCCGACCTGGCCCACGGTGGTCGCGAAGCGCTTGCCGCCGCGGATGAGGTGGTCGATGTTGGTCGCGTCCGCGCAGTCCGCTACGAACCTGCGTATCGCGACGATGAAGGCCAGGACGTCCTCCTTCGCGAAGCTGTACAGCAGATACGCGGTCAGCAGCTTCGTCACGACCTGGGCCGCCGGGTGCGGCGTGTTCCACAGGACGAAGAACGTCATCAGGATCGCGACCGTCGTCACGACGTACTTCCAGTCAGTGAAGGCTGCGATCGCGTGCTCGGCGATCTCGGCCGGCCACTCGTCGATGGTCAGGACCAGCGCCATGCAGACCTTCACCGTCGTGTTCAAAGACCGGTAGTCGAGCGGCTCGTCGCGGAGCGTGCGTCCGGTGCGGCGAGCGTACTCGACGAGCATCGTGCGCTCCGAGGGCAGCAACACCGCCCAGCCCGGCTCGTAGCGGAGCTGCTTGGCGAGGTCGACCTCCTCGTCCGCGGACACCGCCTCGACCGGCTCGGGGGCGACCAGCTTCTCGTGATGATCGAGGACGGCTTGCAGGGCTGCGGCGGTGAAGCCCACGCCCTTGGTGGCGGTCAGCTTGCCTTCGAAGCGGCCCCGGTTGCGATCGAGCAGCTCGACCACGCGAAACCACGGCTCGCCGCTGTCGCCGAAAATCGGGCGATCGACCGCGCGCAGGAGCACGCGGTACTGTCGGATCAGCTCGCTGGGGTCGACCGGCGGCTCGCCGCGCGGGACGGCCAGCCGCGCCAGCTCACGCCACACCGCCTCGTCACGCTTGGACAGCCGGATGCTCGAGCTGTCGTCGACCATGGGGTCATCGCCGGCCCCGACCTTTCCACCCGCGCCCTGGTCACCCGGGCCGAGGACCGCGCCGGTGCCGCGTACGTCGGTCCCGCGCCGATCGGCGCCGGTTGGCTCGAGCCCGGTTGCCGACGTTGTGACCGCGTCCCCCGTGGGATCCGCTTCGGTGGGAAGCGCCAGCTGCGAGCTGTCGGGACGATCGAGGGCGTTGCCGAGGCCCTGGCCGCCCGGACCGACCCCTCGTCCCGCGCCGTCATGGGTGCGACCGCTGACCACGTAGACGTCGTAGCGCGCCACGCCGGCGAACGTGACGTCGTCGGGGACGGTCCACGCGATCACGAAGCCATGCGGGTTGGCGATGCCAGGGATCGGTGGCGACGACACGAACCCCGCTCCACTGCTCTTGGCAGCGGCGCCCGCGGCGAAGCGGTAGTGGCCAGGCGTGGGCTGGCCGTTGTAGGTCATCTCGATAGCGCGGGTCGAGCCGTCGTCGAGGGTGACGACGACCGTGTCGATGTCGATCAGCGCGGACACGCTGCGGACCCGGTGCTGGGGGGGCGCGGCGCCGCGTCGTTTGATCCCGCGTACGGCGACGCCGCGGTGCTGCGCGGTGAGGCTCGGCCTGCTGGTGTCGTCACCCATCGACGGTGGGCCTCACGGCGTGGCGCTACCGTCGCCGACGACGATGGGCGTTCCGGTGGGCGCGACGATCATCGTCTGGATGTCGGGATCGCTCAGGTCGCCGGCCCGGATGCGTGCGATCAGCCGGAGGGCTTCGAGATCCTTGAGGCGGGCCTCGGCGGCGACGCGGGCTGCGTCGATCGCGCGGTGCTGGAGCTGGAAGTCTTCGAGGACCGGCGCGGTTCCCGGCAACGCCTCGAGAAACAGGGAGCGCGAGGGGAGGACGATCTCTTCCTCGTCGGGATACGGTCGAGCCAGCACGGCGGCGTAGAGCGCGCTGATCTGGGGGCGAAGGTTCTCCAGCTCGTCGTCGGCGAGGTGGGCTTGAAGACAGGCGACGTAGGCATCGAGCGCGCTGATCGTGAAGTTCGCGAGGTCGTCAGGGTCGCGGACGCGAGCGCGGCTGTCGGCGTAGGGCACCGACAGGAACCGCGTCAGCGTGTTGTGCGTGCGCATGGCGAACACCATGTAGTTGCCGCGGTAGCCGAGCGGACGGTCGAGATCGGCGATCTCGGCGAGCGGCACGGTGGCATCGACGTTGGTGATCTCCATCGTCGCCTCCACGCGCGCCGGAGGCTCCCACAGCGGCGGGATCGCCACGGCGTCGGGATCCGGAACCAGGCGATAGTGGAGCTGGCCGGCGAAGCGCGGCACCGGCGTCGCTTGCAGGCGGAACACCCGCTGATCGCGTGGCTCGTGATCCCAGATGGCCTGGAGATAGTGGAGGATGTTCTCCTTCACGTGCAGCCGGAGGCGCAGCACCCCGAGCTCGGCGTTCTCGAAGCGCGCGCGCGCGTCGATATACGTCCGTGTCGCGGTCTCGAGGGCGCTGGCGGCGCCGGCGAGGCGCTCGCGCGCTTCACGCTCGCCCTTGACCGCGCGCTCGTAGGCGTCGCGGGCCATGTCCTCGCGCACCCGCGCGGCCTCGGGCGACGCGTCGTCGCCGGTAAAGAACTCGAGGCCCTTGCTCAAGAAGCCCTCGCCGTCCTCGTTCTGGATCGCGTTCGCGCGCGCGGTCATCTCGCGCTTGAGCGCTGCGTAGCGCGCCTCGGCGTCGGCCTGGGAGCTCGCAATCTGGACCTTCAGCTCGGCCACCAGGTCCCGCTGCGTGATCATGTTGCGCTCGAGATGGGTGAGGCGGACCTCGACGCCGGGTGACTCGTCCACGAGGTAGCGCAGCGCGGGTCGGAACGAGTCGTCGCGCAGCGCTCGCCCGAGGATCCAGTCGTGCTGGATGAGCCAGGCCCGCGTGATCTGATTGGGAGCGGGTACGTCCTGGGCGACCAGCACGACAGGCACGATCCGGTAGAGCTGCTCGGAGACCCGGTAGCGGCGCTCCAGCTCGTAGAAGAGGTAGGTGACCGGTAGCTCGACGTTCGGGTTCGTCACCTTGCCGCTGTCATCGCGGCTCTCTTCGACGCTGTCCGTCGTCGTGATCTCGACCTTGTGTGATTCCTTCAGCTCCTGCGCGGCCTTGCGCACGGCCTCCCGGAACGATTGGCGGGTCTCCTGCGACGATCGCTCGGAGTCGCGCGAGATCGTCGTCGACCCGCCCGCGGAGCCCAGCTTGAAGTCGAGATCGACGCGCCCTTCGGCCTGGAATCCGAGGCTGATCTTCGCCGCGCTGACCACGTCGGCGACGTCGCGCGTGGTCTCGGTGGTCTCGTTGCGGTCGGCGTCCTCGCGCTGGAAGCCGCGGGTCGACGACTCGGTGCGCTTGGTCGATCGCTTGACGCTGAACGTTCGCTCCTCGCCGGGTGCCAGGGTGATGGTGCGGACCAGCGGCCCCGCCTGGTAGGCCAGCGGCTGCCACTGCTGCCGATAGGTGATCGCGAGCCCGAAGTTGACGGCTCGGTCGGCGCCGTCGGTGGCGAAGGCCTGGAAGGCGTGAGGCTCGGCCAGGCGCTCGGTGAGCTCGTCGATCAGGGTCTGGAGCCGGGTGGCGAAGGGGTGGCGGCGGGGCTTCGCGGGTGCGGCGGGCAGGCTGGTGTCCGCGCTGCGGTCGGCGGTCGGCGGCCCGCGCCGAACCGTTCGCGCCGACTCGAAGTCCCGCAGCGTGATCCGGCGCGGCGCCAATGCCCGGTCGACCTCGTCGTCGGCCTCGTCGGGGAGCACCCCGGCGGCCAGCACCGCGTGGGCGGTGCGCCGCAGGCTCGTGATGAGAGGCTCCTTGCGAGCCTGCAACGTCGAGGCGGCCACGCCGAACTGCTCGAGCTCGTCGTAGATCTCCGCGGCGGTCTCCACCAGATCGGGATCGAGGATCTGCTGCCAGATGTCGTCGAGCGCCAGCATCAGGACCGAGAAGTCGTGGACCGCGGCGACATCGGCGGGGCCGCCATCGAGCTCCAAGCCGGCGAGGGTGGCGCGGACCGTCGACGGCGTACCCCGCCCCGGCAGCGCCGCCGGGCCGCGGCCGGCGGCGTCGACATGGCGTGCAAGGGCTTCGGTCATGGTCAGCAGCGAGGGCGGCGATCCGGCGACAGGTGGGGCACCGGGGTGGTGGACGACCGGCGTTGCGCGATCGTGCTGCCGGCACATCGCCGCGAGGAGATCGATCCGCGACCGACTGACGCCGTCGCGATCGTCGTCACTGCCGCCTTGTTAGCAGCGCTCCAGGGCGGCGCCGGTCAGGGCGTCGCTGGTCGGCGCGGCCCGCAGGCGGTCCAGCTCGGCGGCGGAGATGGGCAGCGTGACTCGACGACGCATCGAAGTCTGGTGCGCCGTCATCCGTTCGCGCACGCGCAAGGTCTGCAGCGCGCCGAGCCGATCCTCGCTCCCGACGACGAAGTCACCGGCGCCTGCGCGCTCCAGCCCGAGATCGCGGCGGAGCCGCAGCTCGACCATCGCCTCGCGTGCCTCGACCTGCGCGAGCGCTGCGTCGATGTGGGGCGCCGCGGCGTCGGCGAGCCCGCGGGCGAGCTGGGTCCGTCGCTCGGCGACGCGCACGGCCCGGGCCACCACGTCACCTACCTCGGCCTGGCCCTGGGCCTCGCCCGATGGGATCGCGAGCTGCGCGTCATCCAGGATCTTGCGGTCGAGCTGGACCAGGAACGCCTCGACGCGGCCGGGATTGAGGCGGGGAGCGGTCGTCGCGAGCACGCGCTCGACCCCGGCAGCATCGCCAGGCGCCGTGATCGTGAGTCGCACCGCGGCCTGCGCGGCGGTGGCCGCCTCGTCGACGTCGAGCGTGAAGTCACCGTGGGCATCCGTCGAGACGGAGCCGAGGCGCTGCGGCGGCGCACCGCCTTGTTGCGACAGGGCGTGAACGATCACGCCGGGAATGCCTCGTTGACCGTCGGCTACCACACGCCCCTTGAGCTTCATGGCGCGTACCTTGAACCGAAAGGTCCGACCAGGTCAAGGCCGATGACTGGCGGATCGGTGCCAGTCGCGTAATGGCAGGCTATTTCTTTGGCGGGGCGAGGCGGGCGGCGAGGCCGGTAGAGCGGAGGGCGCGGCGGGCGCCGCCGGTGGCGAGGATGGCGGCGGCTCCGACGACGACCGCCGAGGTGCGGGCGCGGGTGAGCGCGGTATAGACCAGCTCGCGCGAGATCAGCGGGAGATCGTCGGGCGGCAGCAGGAGCGTGACCTGTCCCAGCTCGGAGCCCTGGCTCTTGTGGACGGTCATGGCCCAGCCCAGCTCGATGCCGCCGCGCAGCGCGTCGACCGGGAACGGCACCAGCTCGTCGCCGCGCCGGAACACCACGCGGTAGTGCTGGGCGCCGTCGTCGTCGACGACCCGGGCCACCACGCCTTGATCGCCGTTCCAGAGCCCGCGCGCGTAGTCGTTGCGGGTCTGCACCACCGGGTCGCCTGGTAGGAACTCCGGCGCGTTGTCGACGGTCGACTCGGCGAGCACGCGGGCGTGGCAGCGCTGGCCGATCGCGACCGCGCCGAGCGCGCCCGTGCGGGTCACCGCGAGCAGCCGCGACGCCTCGTGGGCGGCGAGCAGCGCCGCCAGGCCGTCGCCGTCGCCATCGACCCACGCGCCGTCGAGCCGCCGGTAGCTGCGGCGCGCCAGCTCGCCGACGACCTGCCAGCGCCGGGTCCACCAAGCGTCGACGTAGGCCAGCGCCGCCATCGGGTCGGCGTCCACTACCTCGACGCCGCGGCCGATCACCTCGGCCGCCGAGGCCCGCGCTTGCGCCAGCCGTTCGCCGCGCCCGCTGGTGAGCCGCTTGGCGTCGCCGGTGAGCACCGCGCCGGCCGCGGCCAGGATCGCGCGCCCGCCGGCGTCGTCGGTGTCGACGCGAAAGCTGCGCGTGAGCCGGGCGGTCCACGGCGCGCCGGCTGCCGCGCTGATCAGATCGGTCAGCACCTGGCCGGCCTCGACCGACGGCAGCTGATCGGGATCACCGACTAGCACCAACCGAGTCTCGGGCGCGAGCGCGGCGCACAGCCGCTCCATCAGCGCGAGATCGATCATCGAGGCCTCGTCGACGACGACGACCCGGAACGGCAGGGGGTTGGCCTCGCCATGGTGGAACCCGCCGCCGGGCTGGTAGCCGAGTAGCCGATGCAACGTCGAGGCCTGCGGCGCCGTGCCCCCGGCGCGGTGCAGGCTCTCGCCCATGCGATGGGCGGCCTTGCCGGTGGGCGCGGCCAGCGCGATCGCGTCGGGGGCGATGCCGAGGTGGCCGAAGGCGGCGACGATCGCGGCCAGCGTCGCGGTCTTGCCGGTGCCGGGCCCGCCGGTGATCACCGCTAGCGCGTGGCCGAGCGCGGCGCCGACCGCGGCTCGCTGTTCGTCCGAGATCCGGACGTCGCCGAGCCCGGCCAGGGCGGCGGCGATCGCGGTCGGCTCGCCGAGCCTGCGACCCAGGCGCGGCGCCAACCGCGCGGCCAGGCGAGTCTCGAGCCACCACAGCCGGTGCGGATACAGGCAGTCGTCGTCGAAGACCAAGGGCCGCGCCAGCTCGCCGCTCGGGGGCGGCCCGACGACGTCGTGGAAGCCGCCGCTGCCCATGCCGCGCAAGATCTTGAGCACGGCGCGGGCGTCGAGCTCGTGCTCGAGACCGGCGGCGCGGATCACGCCGGCGCATAGCTCGAGGCCGGGACCCTTGGCGTCGAGGGGAAGCCGGGTCGAGCCTTGGCGCTCGGCCAGCAACAGGGCGAGCACGCCGACCGCGAAGGCGCGCCGCTCGAGCGGGCCCAGCCAGTCGTTCCACTTCACCAGCTCCTCGGCGAGGTAGAGCCCGGCGTCGCCCAGATCGCAGCGCCGCGCGCCCACGCCGAGCGCGCGGAACAGGGCGTCGTCGCGCTGGTCGACGCCGACGAAGACCCGGCGCACGGCGCCCATCGGAGACAGCGCGGTCGTCATGCGTAGTCTCGCTCGGCGAGCGCGCTCGCGAATCGCCCGAGGTCGGCCCAGCTCGGCGCGCGGTGGATGACCCGGTTGGGCCGCAGGTAGTAGTAGAGCAGGCCGCCGAAGCGGGCCGCGGCGTCGTCAGCGTCGGTGAGCCGCAGCATGCGCCGCGCCGCGACCGCGTACAGCTCGGCCTGCAACGCGTAGTGCTCGTCGGTGTGGCGGACGATGGCGTCGACATCGTCGTCGATGACGTCGCTCTTGTAGTCGAGGACGAACCAGCGGTCGTCCCAGGCCACGATCGCGTCGATGTAGCCCTTGACGAAGCCGCGGCTGCCGGCCGGGCCCACCGGCAGCGGCGGATCGGGGATCGGGTAGACGAACTCGACCTCACGCGCGAGCTTGGTGGCGGCGGCGAGCGCCGGCAAGGTGAGCGCGCCGGCGACGATCGGCGTGGTGATGGTGGCGTGGACCAGCGCGGCCGCGCGGGCCCGGGTCGCGCCGTCGACGCCGTACCTGCGCTCGGCGCGGGCGAACAGGGTCGCGACCTCGGCGCGGGCCAGCCAGCTCGCGGCGTCGTGCGAGGCGGCGACCGCGAAGTCGGCCTCCTCGAGCACCGCGTGCAGCATCTGGCCCATGGTCGCGCCGCCCGGCAGCTCGTCCTTCACCGTCGAGCGGCGGCTGCGATCGTCGGCGGTCACCGCCGCGACGTCGAGCTCGGCGCCGTCGCGCTTGAGCCGCGAGTATGACGTCACGACGAAGCCGGCGCGCTTGCCCAGCGGCGTCGGCTCGACCGGCGCCGGTGGCGGGGGCGGCAGGGTCACCGCCGCGACGTCGAGGAGGCCCTGGGGCTCGCGCGCGGCCGGCCACACGTCGACCGCGATCGTCGACGACGGGAACCCGATCAGGTTGCCACCGGAGGGCGCGGCCACCGGCGCCGGCGTGTCAGCCAGCGCGGTGATCGCGTCGTGCAGCGCGCCGTAGATGCCGTACCAGCCGTGCTCCGGCGTCGCCGCCGACTTGAGCTTGGGCTTCTTCGCCGCGCTCTTGCTGGTCTTGGCTGGCAGCACCGGCAAGTACAGCCGGGCCCGGGCCCGGGTGAGGGCGACGTAGGCCAGTCGTTGATCCTCGTGGAGCTGGGTCTGCGCGACCAGGCCCGAGCCCTTCAGCACCGCGATGCGCTGGTGGTCGTGATCGCGGCCGAAGCCGACCGCGTCCTCGGGCCGCTTGCTGAACGGCACGCCGCCGGTCAGGAACACGACCCAGGCCTCGAGGCCCTTGGCGCGGTGCACCGTCATCACCTGCACCGCCGGCTGGTCGGTCTCGCGGCGCTGCACGTCGCTGTCGTCGGGGCGCAGGGTCTCGGCGTCGGCGATCTGCGCGCGCAGGCGCATCACCAGCTCGGGGAGCTCGCAGCGCGAGCGCTCGATCTCGGCGTGGAGGTACTCGAGGACGTGGCCGAGGTTGGTGACGGTGCGGGTCCCGCCGCCGATCGCGAGCGCGCGCTCGACGACGCGGGTGTCGTCGAGGATCGAGCGGAACAGCCGCGGGTAATCCATGCGAGCGGCGGCGCCCCGCCAGTCGTGGAAGCGCGCGACCAGCGGGTGATCGTCGGCGACCTCGCGGGCCCGGGCCAGGGTCTCGGGATCGACGTCGAAAAAGCAGGTCATCCAGGCCCGGACCTGCGCGGTGCGATCGCGGGGCCGCGCGATCGCGGTGAGCAGCGCGGCCACGTCGATGGCCTCCTGGGTGCCAAACAGGTGCTCGGCCTGGTGGAACGCGCACGGCACGCCGCGTCGGCGGATCGCGGCGGCCGCCAGGATCGACTCGGCGTTCGAGCGGGCGAGCACGAAGATGTCGCCGGGCCCCACGACGTGCTCCTTGCCGCGCACGGTGCCGGTGATGCGATGGGCCGGGTCGCCGACCAGCCGCGCGATCTCGTCGGCGGTGGCCTCGGCGATCTCGTGGCGGGTCTGGTCGGCGCTGACCACCGCGGGGAGACGCAGGCACGCCACCGCGCCCACCGGCCGGCCGTCGGCCCAACGCGCGCTGACCTCGCCCGACGCCCGCACCGGGGTGTCGTAGGCGATGCTGCTGCCGGCAAACAGCGAGCGCGGCCGCACCAGCATGCGGTTGACCGCGGCCACCACCGCGACCGTCGAGCGCTGGCACACGTCGAGGGTCGCGCGGGCCGCGCCGCGATCGACCAGCGAGCGCGTGGCTTGCAGGTAGGTCTCGACGTCGCCGCCGCGGAACGAATAGATCGCCTGCTTGGGATCGCCGACGATCGTGAGCCCGCGGGCCGGTGGCTGGCCCCAGATCCGCGCCACGATCTGCCACTGGATCGGGTCGGTGTCCTGGAACTCGTCGACGAGCGCCCATGGAAAGCGGGTCGCCACCCGGCGGGCCAGGGCGGCGTCGGCCTCGAGCGCGCGCGCGGTGAGCCGCAACATGTCGTGGAAGTCGACCTGGCCGCCCCGGCGCTTCTGCTGCTCGGCGCGTCCGACCACCTCCTCGAGCACGTTGGCGACCAGCTCCTGGTGGGGCGCGTTGCCCGCCGCCGGCAGCGGCAGGCCGAAGCGGTACAGCGCCAGCACGTCCTTGAACAGGCGGTCGACCTTGCCGTGATCCTCGAGGTAGGCGTGGAGCCGCGCGCGATCGGCGGGCACGACCGCGAAGCGCTCGCGCAGCGCGTCGAGGAACCCATCGCGCAGCGCGACCTCGTCGGGCACCGCCTCCTGATCGAAGGCGCGCCCGGCCGCGAAGGATTCCTCGACGAGGATGCGCTGGCAAAAGCCGTGGATCGTGCTGATCGGCGCGGTGTCGACGACGGCGAGGGCAGCCCGCAGGCGACCGCGCGCGACCTCGTCGAGGAGCCAGCCGGTGCCGTCGGGATCGGGCGGCGGTGGATCCCACACCATCGCGGTCAAGAGCCGGCGGATGCGCAGCCGCAGCTCGGCGGTGGCCTTCTCGGTGTAGGTCACGACGACGATCTGCTCGATCGTCGCGGGCGCCTCGCCAGCCAGCAGCAGGTCGACGACCTTGTGCTCGAGGAAGTACGTCTTGCCGGTGCCGGCCGACGCCTCGACGACGAGGTACGGCGTCCCCGGATCGCCCAGCGACGCCGGACGCGGCCAGCGCGCGGTCACGGCGGCACCAGCCCGATGCGACCGAACAGCGGCTGGTAGCGGCGCTCGACGAGGGACTCGAGCTCCGCGGCGATGGGCCGATCCTCGCGGTGGGTGAGCGGGCCGTAGCCGATCGAGCCGGGGCGCCCGTCGCGCGGCGCCTCGCGCTTCACGTCTTTGCCGTCGCGGACCTGCATCGCCATCGCGAGGCTGAGCAGGTGATCGTGGCTGCCACCGAGCAGGTCGCCGATGAGCCCGGTGAGGTACTCGATCGCCTCGACCTGACCCCAGCGCCGATGATAGCGGCGCTCGGTCTTCTCGCCGCCGAGGATGAGGTGCTTCCAGCCCAGGTCGGCGTGGCCGGCGGCGGCCAGGACGACGTGATCGATGGCGACCCGCAGCGCGAGGCGCTCACCCAGCTTGCCGTGGGTGAGGATGAGCGTGCCGGCGACCGCGCCGATCTGCTGGCACTCGCCGACCACCTCGACCCGGCGCGGGCGTCCGTCGACGATGACCTCGAGCCCCAGCGGCGGCAGGATCGTGGTCGCGGCGGTCGGGGCCCGCCCCAGACCGTAGTGGAGGAAGGCCTGACCGCGGCCGCCGTGCAGCTCGAGCTCGGCGGCCCAGCGCGCGACCAGGGCGCGATCGTGGGCCTCGGCCACCTCGCCGAAGACGCCGACCGGCGCGGCGCCGGCCAGCCGCTCGTCGCGCCAGGCCCGGGTCACCGCGTCGTCGACCGAGGCGCCGGCCCGGTAGCGCGTGAACGCGGCCCGCAGCACCGTCGAGCGGAACCGGCCGTCGACCGCCATCGGCTCCTCGTCCTGATCGACCCGCTCGTCGTCGTCGTCCTCGGTGAGCCGCAGCACCGCGCGGGCCCAGCCCTGGGGCGCCGACTCGAGGAAGCTGCGCAGGTGAGCCAAGCGGATCACGGTCGCGCGATCGTCGGTGACCGGCGCCACCGCGCCATGATCGAGCCCGAGCGCGCGCGCCACCGGTGGTCGACCGACCAGGGCCCGGCGCAGCTCGCGCGGCGCGGCCAGCTCGTGATGGCGCGCCCGCGCCGCGGCCTCGAGGGCGTGGCGCACCTCGATCGCGTAGCGCTCGCGGGCGGCCAGCGGGTCGCTGGCGTCGTCGAACCGGTGCAGGCCATGGCGCTCGGTGAGCCGCTCGAGCGCGTCGGTGGCCGGGCAGCCCAGGTACGGCGCGAGCATCTCGGCCAGCTCGTGAACCACCGACGCCGGCGCGCGGGGCTCACCGGTGACCGGCTCGCGATCGACGTAGCTCACGATCAGCTCGTCGCGCGCGGCCAGCGCCAGCTCGAGGAAGGCGTAGCGATCGCGATCGCGCGCGCTGACGTCGCCGCGTCGCCGCGTGGCGCGCAGCTCGAGCCCGGCGCCGCGGTCGCTCGACGGAAACACCGCCTCGCCGACGCCGACCGCGAAGACGTGGGCGAAGGGCAGGGGCCGGTGCGGCGTGATGCGCGCGACGTGGACGCCGTGGGCCAAGGGCTCGCCGCGATCGCCGCGCACCTGACCGAGCCGGCGCTGGGCCAGCGCCGCGACCTCGCGATAGCCCAGCGCGCGACCGTCGAGGTCGAGGTCGGCGAGGCCGGTGAGGGTCGCGCGGACTCGGGCCAGCTCGCCGGTGGCGCCGTCGTCGCGCGCGCCCAGGTAGGCGTCGGCGACGGTGTCGAGGATCGCGGCCCACTCCGCGAGGGGCCGGCGCTCGCCGAGGAGCCAGCGGGCGTCGGCGATGAGCGAGCGGGCCAGCAGCGCGAAGGTCGCCGCCGAGGCTTGCTCGTCGGGTGCCAGCTCCTCGGGGCGGTACTCGCGCGCGCCCAGCTTGGCGTTGGCCTCGGCGCCGCTGCGCCGCCCGGCCATGAACGCGCCCAGCGCGATGCGCCGGATGCCCTGATCCCAGTGGAACGCGTCGAACTCGGCGAGGTAGGTGCCGGCGTGATCGAGATGATCGGCGCCGTGGACGATGCCGAGATCGTCGGCCCACGCCACCCAGTCGGCCGGGTCGATGCCGGGATGACGAGCCAGCACCGCCGGGTGGGTCATCACGCCGAGCAGCTCGGGGCGACGGAAGCGCCCCAGCGGCAGCCGCAGCAACAGCGCCATCGCCTCGGCGGCGTGGCCGTGGCCGAGCGCAGGCATGTCGACGACGTGGAACGGCAGCTGGTAGCGCTCGAAGGCCGGCGGGATCTGCGGCAGGTAGGTCTCGACCGCGGCCGGCGCGATCAGCACCGCGATCCGGTTCGCGGTCAGCGACGGCTCGCGATCGAGGCGGGCGCGGATCGCCGCGGCGATGACCTCGAGCTCGCGCATCGGCGACGGGCAGGCCACGATCCGCACGCCCGGCGGCGCCGCGATCGCCGTGCTGGGAGGTGCGGCGCGCACCAGCAGGTCGTAGGCCCAGCGGTCGCGCGCGGTCGCGTCGGCGCGTGGCCCGGCGTCGACGTCGCCGAACCGATCGTCGATGTCGCCCTCCGACAGCTCGGCCAAGGTCGCCAGGTAGTCGCGCCCGGGCCCACCCCAGCGCGTCAACGCCACGGGCTCCTGGGCCAGGGCTCCGGTTCCAGCCGGGACCACGCCCCCGTCGGGGCCTCGCTCGACGCCGTCCGACCGTCGGGGCCCGCCCAGGCGTCGGCTCGCGCGCGGCACGTCGCCCCAGTACGCCGCGCACGGCGACATCGCGAGCACGGTCACGTCGCGCCGCTGCGCCAGGTACGCCAGCGCGTCGAGGTACACCCGTGGCACGAACGACGAGCCGATCACGAACAGCGGCGGCCCGTCGGGCGCGCGCAGCCCGGCCCGCTGGCGAGCGTGCGCCAGGCGCGGCGTCGGGACCGGGCGGGGCCCATCGACGCTGGCCAGGTGCCGCACCGTCGCGCGCCAGGCCGCGCCCTGCCAGCGCGCGGTGGCGGCGTCGAGGACCTCGTCGCCGTCGACGGCGCGCCCGGCCTCCCAGGCGTCGAGCCAGTCGGGTCGCGACAGCGCGTACTCCCAGCTGCGGTCGGCGAGCTGCGCCGCGAGCTGCACGCGGCGCGCGCCCACGCCGTCGTCACCGTCGGCCTCGAGATACGCTCGCGCCGGTGCCAGCTCGGGCGCGCTGGGGTCGGCCAGCACCGAAGCGATCGCCGCCTCGAGCCCGGCCTTGTCGAGGGCGCGCAGCGCGGTCTGCTCGCGCACCAGCTCGCGCGCCAGCAGGTCCTCGAGGAAGGTCACCCGATAGCCGGCCGCGACGCCGCGGGTGGTCGCGACCGCGTACTGCACCCAGCGCGCGACCACCCGACCCGGCACCGCCACCGTCGGCGGCGCGAAGGGATCGGCCGCGTCGCTCAGCCGCTCCGCCAGCGCCGCGGCCAGCTCCTCGAAGCGGTGGCTCTCGACGACCCGCAGCACGGCTACCGCCGCTTCTTGCGGGCGCGCGCGACCACGCCGGGCACCAGCCACCAGCCCAGCGCGCCCAGCGACACCAGCCAGGTCAACCAGCCGCCGATCGCCGCGTACAGCGAGTGCGCGCGAGGCCCGATCGTCACCGTGGCCAGCAGGGTTTCGGGCGCGCCGCTGCGCCGCACCGCGGTGCGCGCCACCACGCGGCCGTCGCGATCGACGTGCGATGACGGACCGGTGTTGACCGCGCGGATCATCGGCACCCCGACCTCGATGGTGCGGTAGCGGGCCAGCGCCTCGTGCTCGAGGGGCTCGGCGTGGATGTCGAACCAGGTGTCGTTGGTGAGGTTGACGATCAGGTTGGGCTCGAGCGCGGCCAGCTCGCGGCCGAAGCTCGGCACCACGTCCTCGAGGCAGACCATCACCGCGATGTCGAGGTCCTGCCAGCGCAGGATGGTCGGCTGGTCGCCGCCTTGGTAGTTGCCGGCGCCGTCGGGCAGGTACTTCTCGAGCCACGGGAAGCGCTCGACCAGCGGGTTGTACTCGCTGCCGACCATGCGGTGGATCTTGTCGCTGCGGCCGAGGAACCTGCCGTCGGGCCCGACCAAGATCGCGCTGTTCCAGACCTGACCGGCGTCGTCCACCGTCGGTGCGCCCAGCAAGATCGGCCCGGTGGTGTTGCCGCGCAACGACAGCGGGTTGTTCTTGGCGACGTCGGCCGTGAGGTCGCGCGGCACGCTGAACGGGTACGCGGTCTCGCTCCACACCACCAGCTCGGCGCCGGCGTCCTCGAGGGCGCGGGTCGCGCGCTGTAGCGCATGCAGGTGCGCGACGCGATCGCGCGAGCTGTGGCGCACGCTCACCGGATCGTTGGGCTGGACGATGCCGATCTTGACCGTGCGCGACGGTCCGTCGCCGACGGTACGGTGGCTGCCGACGATGGCGACGATCGCGAACACCGCGACGCCGGCCGCCGGCTGCCAGCGCCGCGCGGTGCGAGTCAGCGCGTCGTAGACCGCGCCGCCGAGGCCGGTGATGAGCGCGACGATCCCCGCGGTGCCCGCGAAGGCCGACAGCATGCGGATCGGGCCGACCTCGGCCTGCGTCAACGCGAGGCTGAACGGGAACGGCGTCGGCAGCACGATCTCGACGACGACGAAGCCGAGCGGCAAGCACAGCGCCATCGGCCAGGGCGCTGCGCCCTCGATCACCCCGAGGTCGGCCCGGGCCCGTCGACGATCGCGCAGGCCGCGGGTGAGCCGCGCGCCGATGAGGAACACCAGCCCGTGATAGCCGGCGAGCAACCCCAGCCCCAACACCGCCAGCGGCGTGGGCAGGTGCGCGTTCACCTCGAGCAAGTAGATCATCCAGCTGAAGCCGCCGACCGTGAACACCGCGGCGGCCAGCCCGCCCCACAGCCCGGCCCGGCGCGCGGTCGGCGCACGATCGATGACCCACGCCAGCGGGAGCGCGGCCAGCCAGCCCAGCGGCCAGAGCCCGTGGGGCGGCGAGGCCAGCACCCAGCAGGCCCCGCTGACGATCGCGGCGGCCATGCTCACCAGGACGCCTGTGCGATCGCGGCGCGCTGGCAGGTCGATCCAGCTCATCGCGGGTGCGCCACCGGCACGATCAGGTCGAGGGCGCGCGGCAGGTTGCGGAAGGTCGCCGGCAAGAGGCCGGGCGTCTCGCCGTCGACGTCGAGCTCGACGATCTGATCGGGTTGGGCCGGCTCGGCGCGCACCACCGCGGCCCGGCGGTGGCTCACCTTGGGCAGGGTCAGGTGGGTGCCGGAGTAGAGCCGGCGGCTGTGGAACACCAGGTCGCGAATGCCCATGTCGCCCAGCGCGACCACGTCGAACAGCCCGTCGTCGAGCTCGGCCTCGGGGGCGATCTGCATCCCGCCACCGAAGTAGCGGCCGTTGGCGATCGCGACCGTGTTGATCGTGAGATCGGCGGTGTCGGCGGCGCGCTCGTCGAAGGTGAGGCGTACCCGCTGGTTGTCGTAACCCCACATCGCGCGCGCGCTGGCGGTGAAGAACGCGAGGCGTCCACCCAGCCGCTTTTTCGACTCGTTGACCAGCCGGTCCGTCATGCCCGACATGCCGAAGGACGCGATGTTGAGGAACATCCGCACCCCGGTGCCGCCGGTGCGCAGCGTGAAGTCGAGGCGACCGGCGTCGATGCGCTTGCGGCTGCCCTTGGCCAGCACCGCCACCGCCTTGGCGAAGTCTTTCGGGATGTCGATGCTGCGCACGAAGTCGCCGCCGGTGCCAAACGGCAGGACCGCGAGCGCGGCCCGGGTCGGGATCGCCGCGCCGTCGTCGAACCAGCCGTTCATGACCTCGTTGACCGTGCCGTCGCCGCCGACCGCCACGATGATCTCGGCGCCGCTGCGCACCGCGTCGTGGGCGATGCGGGTCGCGTCGCCGGGGCCGGTGGTGAGGGCTTCCTCGAAGGGCAGCTCGCGGCGGATCAGATCGGCCAGCTCCGGCCAGCGGCGCCCCAGGGCCCCGCCCTGCGACTTCGGGTTGGCGATGACGACGACGCGCGGGCTGCCCATCGCGCGGAGTATCGCCCGATCCGCGCTAACTGGCGAGCTGTCGGGATCGGGCGATCGGCTGGGGAAAATAGCGCGCGACCACGCGATCGGCGTCGCGACGGTCGAGGAGCGGACCGACCGCGGGACCCGAGGCCAGGTCGCAGCCGAGCTGCATCAGCGCGTCGACCTGGCCCAGGCGATCGAGCCCGCGCGCCAGGGTGAGCCAGTCGTGGGCGTGGGCGACGCCGATGCGGGCGGCCAGGCGCAGCCGCGCGTCGGCGTCGCGATCACAGCGATCGACCAGCGCGGCCGGCAGCTCGATCCAGTCGATGGGCGCGCCGGCCAGGAGCCCCAGCTCGGCGCCGCGCAGATCGGGCTCGCGCACCGCGATGGTGACGCCGCGCTCGACCAGCCGATCGAGCGCCGGCACCGGCAGGTCGCTCGAGTAGCTGGCCACCCGGATCGTGAGCGCCTCGGCCGGCAGCCGGTACGCGTCGAGGAGCGCGTCGATCAGCGCCGGGAGATCGGCGCGCAGCTCGTCGTGGGCGACGTCGATCAGCACCGTCGGACCCTCGCGCGAGGCGGTTCGCCACGCCGCCGCGACGCGGATGCTGGCCTCGAGGCCGCGGTCGAGCGAGCCGGTGTCGACCAGCTCGAAGCCGTGCAACTGCTGCGTCGCCAGCTCGACGATCGGCAAGTAGCGCAGGGCAGGTTGATCGCCGATCACGCCGTCGACCGTAGCGCCGGAGCGTCGACGAGCCGAGTATCGCCGGGGTAGCAATCGGGCAGCACGCGTGAACATCGTCGATCTCGCAACCTGGCTCGGCACGCTTCGCATGGGCGACGGCGGTGCTGGCCCAGCGGCGCGCGCACGCGGTCAGGTGTTCACGCCCCGGTATCTCGCCGAGGCCGTGTGTCGCCTGGTGCTGCGCGGCGCGACCCCGACGGTGCTCGACCCGGCGGCCGGTGACGGGGGATTTCTGGCGGCGGCGCAGCAGGTGTCGCCGGGCGCGGTCCTGCGCGGCGTCGAGCGCGATCCGGCGCTGGCGGCGGCGGCGCGGGCCCGCGTCCCGGGCGCCACGATCGACTGCGCCGAGGCGCTGTTGGGCGCGCCCCCGTTCGCGCCGGTCGACGCGGTCGTCGGCAACCCGCCCTACGTGCGCTCGATCCGCCTGCGCGACGACGATCCGGCGCTGTGGGCCCGCGTGCGCGGCGCCTTCGCGGCCACGTCGTACGGCGAGTGGGACCTGTATGGCGCGTTCCTCGAGCGGTCCCTGGACTGGGTCAAGCCCGACGGCCGGGTCGGCCTCATCGTGCCCTCGCGCTGGCTCACCGCGCGCTGGGCCTCGCGCCTGCGCGGCCTGCTCGCCGAGCGCGGCGTGGTCGAGACCATCATCGACCTCGGCGCCGCGCAGGTCTTCGCGCGCGCCACGACCTACGCCTCGATCGCGATCCTCGCGCCGCAGCCGAGCAGTCCGCCCCGGCTCTACCGGCGTATCGACGGCGTCTGGGAAGCCAGCGACCTCGACACCCGGAGGCTGGGCGACTCCCCGTGGCTGGCCACCGCCACCGCCACGGTCACGGATACGGTCACGGATACGGTCACGGATACGGTCACGGATACGGTCACGGATACGGTCACGGATACGGTCACGGATACGGTCACGGATACGGTCACGGATACGGTCACGGATA
>Ga0209591_10003231_pt1 | contig 18995 bp, 14 predicted proteins | sample MAT01_FD_187207 | JGI IMG/M metagenome (GOLD analysis project Ga0209591, IMG submission 187207) | Freshwater microbial communities from Lake Fryxell liftoff mats and glacier meltwater in Antarctica - MAT-01 (SPAdes) (version 2) | ecosystem: Environmental > Aquatic > Freshwater > Ice > Liftoff... | reverse complement strand
TACCTGAGTCTGGCAGATGGGACTTGCACCCATATCAGACCGAGAGTTCAACCTTTTCCCGTCATCGGGTTGGGTTGGTGAGGTTATTTACGGATTTTCACCGTGATTCACTCACAACGAATCGCACTCCGTTCGAGGAGTGGCTTCATATTGCTTAAATCCTTCATCGATCTGATTCCAAGCTTTTTTGATTCGTTCTAACTCAGCTTGTCGTTCCGGGGCGGTTAGTCCAGCCACTAATAAAGCTCGTTCTGACGATTCAATCTGGGTTTGCCCTTCGTTGACTTTCCACAATCCAACCAGGCTCGGTAAACTATTATTACTTAAGGTATCGATGTTGCCACTTAAGCGAATTGTAGAGATGTTGCCTACTAGCGCCACGATCAGAACCAATGCTCCCATGAAATTGAAAGCAGTCTTAATGCGACCTCGTAAAGATTGATCTTTGAACACGTTATTCACCATAAATCCTGCCTCATTGTTATCCGCATAATTGGGGAGTTTGCTGTATCTTCTGAACTCGCTGCTTAAGAATTTCTGCACCCACAAGATCGCCCCGATGTTCTTTCAATAGAGATAGATGTATCAGGGCTTCGTAGCAGTTAGGATTAAGGTAAAGTGCTTTCTGAAAATATCGCTCAGCTTGAGCATTTTCAGTTTTTGCTTGATACAATGTACCCAGTAAAGTATACGCTTCAACATTACTAAAGTCGCAAGCCAAATATTCTTGGCAATGATTAATTGCCTTTTCTACTTGCCCGACATCCGCTAATTGTCTAGCCAGTTCCAGCCCCGAATGAGTTTTTGTGCTGCTTCCTTTATCTGTTGAGTGGATTGCTTTAGAAGGCAATTGAGAAGTAGACTGACGGTTAACGATCGCGGTAGATGCGGTATTCCCTGCTAGAGTTCGCGGCTGTTTAATCGGGGTTATGTGACTTTTGTTGAACGGTAAGCTTTGCTTTAATTCAGTAGATGCTGAAGTCTCTATCAATGGCGACTGCAATTGAATGATATCAGATTTTCGGTAAGCAAATGTAAAGGATTGCCGAATCGACAGAAAGGGATGGCTGGGGACTTTCCCGGTTTCAGCCGCTCCAACGAAAAGTAATCCGTTCGGCAGTAACAAACGCTCCAGGGTATTGAAGACTTGAGTACAGGCAGTGGGTTCCAAATAAATTAATAGATTACGACAGAAGATAATATTATACTTGGTTTCGGCAGCAGAAAACACATCTAAAAGGTTGCCCTGGCGGAACTTAACTATATTCCGAACGGGTGCAATGACTTCATAGCCCGCTACAGTTTGTTGAAAATAACGATCGCGCTCAATCCAGTCTTCGCCCCGAAATGAGTTTTTCCCATAAATGCCTCGCTGCGCTTTGGCGATCGCCTGTTTGCTAATATCGATCGCATCAATGCTGAACCGATTTACAGACAAGCCAGCCTCCAGTAGCGCGATCGCCATTGAATAAGGTTCTTCGCCACTGGAGCATGGTACGCTTAACAGACGCAGTTTGGTCGAACCTGATTTCTTTAACCATTCAGAGCGGACGTAGTTGATCAGGAAATCAAAGGGTTTGCGATCGCGAAAAAACCAGGTTTCGGGAACTACAATTTTTTCAATGAGCTCTTCTAATTCGTGAGTTGAGGTTTGTAAAACTTTAAAATAGGTCTCGAAATCGGGTAAACCACAAGCAAATTGACGAGTTTCGGAGGCTTTAGCAATTTTGTGAGAGCCTATGATATTAGCGGCAATTCCAATTTTTTGACTTAACAAGGTTTCAATTTTTGCTAGGCTCATCTGTATTTGGCGCTCCTGCTGCTAAATAAAGGTGTCGTGCGTCAGTGAATAGCTGATCCAGGTGAATTCGCTGAATCATACCGTTTTGATCGAGAATCATTCCGCCTAAGTAAGGTGCTACGTTCATGCGAGCATCGGAATTTACTAATTCAGTATCTGGCTTATCCAATGTCTTGATTACCCGTTCCGCCATCAATCCAAGGTATTGCACCGTATTATCATTAGTGGAAGAGCTGACCATAATAATCCGCGTACTCAATTTAAAGCCGCTTGGTTTCCCCTGAATCAGATGGCAAAGGTCAATAACAGGTGCGATTTTACCTCGGTAGTTAAACAATCCTGCGACATAATCCGGTACATGATTGATATTCCTGAGAGGAACTCTAGGAATTACTTCTACCACGCGAGAACTCTCGATGGCATAGGAATCTTTTCCAATATAGAAGAGTAACATTAACATGGTAAGACCCGTTGATTCCTCAAATACTAGGTAAAATACAGAAGTTTTGAAGTTTAAAAATTACACACAAAAATAGTTTAAAATCTGCTAATTTTTTGACCGTAGTACCCAATATAATAGTCAAAATTCAATCTTACACTCATTCCCTAGAATTGTCAAGGATATTCTGGACATTTTGCCCAAAAATGGCGAGGCGGTTTTCAACACCTGTCTTTTCAATTATGCTAGTTATGTAATGCTCCAGCTTGAAGAATGTAATTAATGCTTCAAGTGGTGTATCTTCGGCGGTAGGAGTCATTGAATCAATCTCTTGAATCGTTGTCGGATTTAAATATTGAAAGACCTCATAAGTCAAAACTTGAATTGCGTCTGCTGGCAAATGTTCAATCTCACGGGCATATCGAGTCAGCCGTGACTTGGCAAAGCTGATTTGGAAACGAGCACGCCTCAGAAGGCGCTGCCGGATGTTCTCATAAAGTTCTGGATTATCCAAAGCCAAAGTTTTATGATTTAATAAGATGGGAATGACATCGGGATTTTCTTCTAAGAACAAAAGGCTACCTTCTCGCTCATAGGCTGCTACTCCTTCCATTCCCAATGCTCCAATATCTGCTAAGGCAATAATTCGAGCTATAGGTGATAGAGGCTTGCTGGAGTCATAAAGGGTAGGTTGATAAATCGCTTGCTCCGATGGCTCGTATAGGCAAATGGTGGCTTCGATTGCGTCTCGAATAATCAATAAATCTGCATCCGAGAACCGTGCAAGACTATTCAGATTCTGTTCGTCTTGCTGTTGATTTAGGATGTTAATGTATTCAAACAACTTCTCAATTGTTGCCGCCTCACTTACACCCATCTCACGTCGTCTGGACTTGTGAGGTTGGGTTTCAGGAACAAAAAGTTGCAGCATATCATGGGCAGTTGCACAAATATCTAGTAAAAGTTGCATTCGTGCCATATAATCTGGCGCAGCATTGTCCTTTATGGAGATTTCCCAATAAGGACGGATTGCTTGAAAAATAATGTTCGCTCGGTGCTGTACGCTACTAATATGCTCGCGAGTGTGATAGTAAAGCTGCTTTTGAGCAATTTCTCGATCGAACTCCTCAAGAGCAAAGTTTTTGAGCCTAGCAATCGCCGAAGCAAACGTACTCGGAACTTGAGATGAGTTCTCTAAGTTTTTGTAATAATCGCTCATGCTTCGTGCCTCAGTGCTGCTGGCGTTAGTTGATTGCCCTTCTAAGCAAAAATACTTACTTTTCAATACTTCGGACAGTTTTAGATCTAGTCGAATGTCGGAAACCCAGACTGGCTATATGGTGGACTATTATTTCAAGGTTTAAGTCCAGCGCTAAGTTTCCTAAAATGCGTTAAAAATGGCAGGGCTTCCTCCGTAAGGCTTACAGGGCCGTTAAAAAACTGTCCGAACTATTGACTTTTGTAAAAAAAGATAAGCACCATGTTAAACTACTTCTAGTAAAGCATCTACCTTTAGAAATATATTAGCATCAAGATAGTAGCGGGTAGGAGGGAGAGGGCAAAAGATAAAAATATTTGTGAAGCTTGTACTTCCCTTGTATTTCAGGCGCTCAATGCTGGTGACGACCCTCCTTCAAGGGTTTAGCTTCTGCCAGCCCAGACAAAGCGACCGCTCTTTTTCCAAGGCGATCGCACAGATATTAGTAGATCCTTAGCTCCAGTAAACTGTTAGTGATGGCAACAAGTGTCCCACATGCTTGTCCTGCTTGTCCTGCTTAAACTCAATAAAAAGTCGTGAAACAACTCCTTTCTAACTTCCCTGCTTTCCGCGTTCTCGAAGATCGGGATTTCGAGTGGCTCGAATCGATCGGGCAAAAGAAAAAATATCAATCAGGAACGGTTTTAATAGAGGGGGGTAAATCTGGTTCATCTATATATATTTGCTTCAGCGGTAATTTAGCGGTAACGATGTCGCTGCTAGAAGTCAGCGACCAAGAACTCACGACATTTTCTGCGGGTGAGATTATTGGAGAAAATTTGCTTTTAGATCAGCAAGGAGCGACCGTAACCGTTAAAGAATCTGCCGAGCTTTTAGTTTTACCTAAAGAACAACTAACAAAACGATTGCAGCAAGACCGGGAATTTGCAGCTCGGTTTTATCACCTCTTGTCAATCTGCTTGTCGGAACGCTTGCGGAAGCTGACTAAGTTAATGGCTGCTCGGAACGTCAAAGAAGGCGAACCCCTGCGGAAAGTTTTAGTTGTATTTGCGACGCTTAATGATAGCGATATCGCTTGGATGGTAGCCAACGGCGTTGCTGAAAAATCGGCTCCGGGTAGTGCTTTAATCCAACAGGAGCAGGCAGTACCTGCTGTTTACCTGCTACTAGAAGGAATGCTAGGTATCTACGTTTCTATCCCTCAAAATGGCACAGTTGTAGAGAAAGAAATCGCTAAACGTGTTAAAGGCGAAATTTTAGGCGAAATGTCTTTCGTAGATGGCGGTGTGGCTTCTGCTAGTGTCAAATCGCTAGAAAAAGCTTGGGTGTTAGCACTACCGCAGAAAAAGCTTGCAGCTAAGTTTAAAGAAGATCGTGGATTTGCAGAACGGTTTTATCGTTCGTTGGCGCTCATTCTCTCGAATCGCTATTTGGACTTGTTGGTGCGTGGAAGCTTGGCTGATAGCGGTCAATCCTCAGTGGAGATGCTTTCAGAAGATATTGAAGTAGAGGACGAACTGGATCTAGACCTTTTAGAAGGAACTGCGATCGCAGGTAGTCGTTTTGATTGGATGATTCAACAACTCCGTCGTTAGGTTCTACAAACACAAGAATAGAACTCTTGCAAAAGTCCACTATACTTCAGTCTAGGGCTACAAAAACAAAATCTACCTGCGTAAAAATTGCGGATTTTTGCAAGAAGTTTAATAAACTATACTGCGTAGAGAGTCAATTATGGTTTTCAATCGGGACAAGAAAAAAGAAGGCATTTTTCGCCAAGAATCTTTAGAGCGCTTGTCTTCGCCAGAGCGCTTAGACCAATTGATGCAGGTACTCGCTCCTAAAGATTGGTTAGCGCTGACAGTTTTTGGCAGTTTGACAATTTTAGGTTTGGCATGGAGCATTGTTGGTCGCATTCCTATTACAGTTCAAGGTCGGGGTATTTTCTTGCAACCCCGACAAGTTGTTGATTTGCAATCTTCTATTGCCGGACAATTAAAATCTTTGAATGTCAGTAACGGGCAATGTGTAAAGAAAGATGAAGTGCTGGCAACTATCGAGCCAGTCGCTCTGCAACAACAATTACGATTGGCTCAAGAAAAGTTGGATAAGCTGCAAAAACAAGCAACTGATGCCTCATTAATGTCTAGCCAGAGAATGCAATTGGAAAAAAGCGCGATCGCATCTTCCCAAGCAACTCTGCAAAAAAGTTTACAAGATACTCAAGCATTGGCTCCTATTCTCAAAGAAAAAGGTCTAAATGCGATCGATAAACAACGAGTTAGTTTAATGCAACGTTTGCAGGAAATCCAAGCCTTTGCGCCTACATTAAAAGAGAAAGGATTAACAGCAATTCAACAACAGCGAAGCAGCTTACAACAACGCTTAAAAGATGCTAAAGCTTTAATTCCGGTACTTGAACAAAGATTTCAGATACGCCGCAAACTTGCAAGAGAAGGAGCTATATCCGTAGACTCAGTTTTAGAAATAGAACTAGAATATAAACAGGAAGTACAAAAGTTTTCTGAGCTTGCCGTTCAGCAAAAACAACTCGATCTAACAGAGACTCAAACTCAGCAAACTTACCAAGAAAGTGTTAATAAAATTGGGGAAATGCAATCTCAATTGCAAGAACTAGAGCTACAAACTGTTAAAATCGAACGGGAATATTTAGATAATCTTCGCTCTATTAAGGATACGCAATCACAACTGCAAGAATTAAATACTAAATATAAACGTTTAGAGCAAGAAAGCTTAGAAACTTTTAACCAACGAAACAAAGAGGTTCAAGAAATTGGTCGAGAAGTTATTAGGCTGGAGCAACAATTGACCGAAAATAGTCGCATCTTAAGCTCTCAAGATGGCTGTATTTTGGAACTAATGGCCACCGTGGGTCAAGTAGTGCAGCCTGGTAGTCGTCTGGGAAATATGAGAGTGGGCCGGGAAGAAAAACTAGGTCTAGCAATAGCTTATTTTCCGATTAAAGATGGCAAGCAAATTAAGCCAGAAATGACGATTTCAATTACTCCTGATACTGTACAGCGAGAGCGGTTCGGCGGTATTGTTGGTAAAGTTACGGCTGTTTCTCCCCTTCCTGTCACCGCAGAAGGAACAGCCGCTCTAATCGGCAATTCAGAAGTAGCAAAAAATCTCACAGGTGAGACAGGAGCCGCCATTCAAATCACTGCTAATTTGGAAAGTGACGAGCGCAATCCGAGCGGCTATAAATGGTCTTCTTCCAAAGGCCCAACCTCAAAAATTACGCCAGGAACAACGGCGACTGTGCGGGTAACAATTGAAGAACAAGCGCCAATTACTTTCTTACTACCATTTCTCCGAGAATTGGTTGGCATGAAATAAGCAGGGGGCAGGAGAGAAGAGCGACAGGAGGACAAGAAAACTTTTTCGCTCAAAATTCAAAACTTCCCCAGTCCCCAGTCCCTAATCTCCAGTTCCCACTCTCTACTCAAAACTTTTTCAGAATTAACTATGCAATTACTCGAAAAAATAAAAAAATCTGCTGCGACAAAACCAAAAACCGAAAAACCAAAACAGTACAACGCTCGCTTTAGAACTCCAACTTTATTACAAATGGAAGCTGTGGAATGCGGAGCAGCAGCTTTGGGGATCGTTCTCGGCTATTACGGGCGAATTGCCCCTTTGCCGGAACTGCGAGTTAGTTGTGGAGTTTCGCGCGATGGTTCTAAAGCCTCAAATATTCTGAAAGCAGCGCGTAATTATGGAATGCAGGCGAAGGGGTTTAAAAAAGATATCAAACAACTCCAAGAAATTAAACCACCATTTATCGTGTTTTGGAACTTCAATCACTTTCTGGTGGTGGAAGGGTTTGTCGGTGATAGTCGTGGTCAAACGCTGCGCCAGCGCGTTTTGTTAAATGACCCCGCGACTGGCCCCCGTAGCGTCACCATACAGGAGTTTGACGAAGCTTATACTGGTGTCGTGTTGGTAATGGAGCCAGGAGCAGAGTTTAAGAAAGGTGGGCAGAAAGCTAATATTATTGGCACTTTATACTCTCGGCTCAAAAATTCCCTTGGCGAATTGTTGTTTTGCGTCTTGATTGGTTTTTTGTTGGTGCTCCCCAGTTTTGCCCTGGCCGCTTTTAGCCAAGTCTTTATCGATAATATATTGATGGAAAAGCGGTATGAGTGGCTCAAGCCAATGTTAATCGGGATGGGGGCCATTGCCTTGCTGCAAGCGGTGATGAACTTGCTGCAATTGCAAAAGCTCAGATACCTAAATCTCCGACTTTCGATCAGCATGACTGGGCAATTTCTTTGGCATCTTTTATGCTTGCCTACTGGCTTCTACGCTCAGCGTTATGCTGGGGAAATTAGCAGTCGCATTGGGATTAACAACGAAGTTGCCTCTGTGCTGTCGGGGCAGTTAGCTAGGACTGCGATCGATTCGGTGATGATTATTTTCTATGGGGGGATGATGCTAGCTTACGATTGGTTGCTGACACTGATTGGCGTAGCTGCTGTTGCCATTAACATTGTTGTGATTCAGTGGGTCTCCAGCCGTCGGATCGATACTAGCATGGGGTTAGCGCAAGACGGTGGCAAACTGGCTGGGATAGAAATTGGAGCCCTGCAAAGCATTGAAACGATTAAAGCAGGTGCTTTGGAATCCGACACTTTTAGTCGCTGGGCGGGGTATTATTCTAAACTGACGAGTGCCGAGCAGGAGATGAACCAGAACGAGCAGTGGGTATCGCTGCTACCGTCGTTTCTCTCATCCTTGACCACGATGTTCTTGTTGGTTGTTGGTGGGTTGCGGGTGATCGACGGTCACTTAACCATCGGGATGTTGGTTGCTTTTCAGGGGTTGATGGGGAAGTTCCAAGGCCCGGTGAATACTTTGATTGGGTTGGGGACGACGATTCAGAACCTCGACGGCGACCTAAAACGCTTGGACGATGTGCTGCGGAATCCTACCGATCCGTCTATGAAACAGGAAGCTAGCAGCGAGGAATCACCCGTTCAATATGCTTGGCCTATAGAAAACTGTCGCTTGCAGGGGTATGTGGAACTCCGCAATCTGAGTTATGGATACAGTCGTGTCGAGGAGCCGTTAATTCAGAATTTTAGCTGTACCCTGACACCAGGACAGCGGGTGGCTTTTGTGGGTGGTAGTGGTTCTGGCAAGTCCACACTATCCAAAATTGTCACGGGGTTGTACGAAGCTTGGGAGGGCGAGATTTTGTTCGACGGTGTTCCGCGAAAGCAGATTCCCCGTCTGGTGATTACGAATTCGCTGGCAATGGTAGAGCAGGAGATTTTTCTGTTTAGCGGTACGGTGCGGGATAATTTGACTCTGTGGGATGAGACAATTCCCGACGTGCAGTTAATGAAGGCGTGTCAGGATGCGGCGATTTTGGATGTAGTGATGGCAATTCCCGGTGGGTTGGATGGCAAGTTGCTGGAAGGGGCATCTAATTTGAGCGGCGGACAGCGACAGAGGTTAGAAATTGCCCGTGCTTTGGTGAATAATCCATCGATTTTAGTCATGGATGAAGCGACAAGTGCGCTGGATGCGGAGACGGAGAAAATTATTGACCGCAACATCCGGCGACGAGGTTGTAGTTGCATCATCGTGGCTCACCGTTTGAGTACGATTCGCGATTGTGACGAGATTATTGTTTTGGAACGGGGGAAAGTTGTGCAACGGGGGAATCATGAAGAAATGAAAGATGTAGAGGGGTATTATCAAAGATTGATTCAGGCAGAATAAAATGGTTTTACAAATTGACGAAGCAAACAGTAAGATTTTGGCTGCTTATGGAGCCACACCAGCAGAAGTTACCGAACTATTAGCCTATACTCAAAATCCCTTTAGCTCTACGAATTTAGCAGAACTGCAAACTTTTCCTTTAGCTTCAGAACCGCACATTGCTGCCTGGAAACGCTATCATACACAAGCTCAAGATGTAGGAGTGTTTACGGCTTTGCGTTCTGCATTAGTGCAGTTACAATTTCCGATTCGAGAGGGAATTAGCCAAACTGATGACTATCGTGCTGCTACTCGCAAAGGTTATTTACCTGAAGGAATGGTAGAAGCAACGGGTTTAGAATTAGAAAAACCAGAAGAGTTGCAATTAATCATTCATCAAACTTTGGCGGGTAAAATCCCCGTGGTTATTGCTGGATGTCGGGCAGATTTTGTGAGTTTGGTGCAAGCTTTAACTAAGCGCAATGAACCAGCAACAATTCCTGAATCAATGGGGGCAACAATTGTCGCCGGATTTAATAATTGGGAACGAATTCGCTATTATCGCCAAGGGTGGGAAGCTAATCAATCGCCATCTCCAAATGATGCAGATTGGCAAGCAGAGTTTCAACGCATTAAACTGCAAAAACACCTTTACCAAGACTGTTTTATTATTCTCAGTCGAGGAAATTACAGTGCAATTTCCGCTTCAGAAATTGGAATTGATGAGGAAGAATGGTTGCGGCTTTCGTTAATCATTCGTTTGGAACACGAATGCTGCCATTATTTTACGCGACGGGTGTTTGGTTCGATGCGAAATAATATGCTGGATGAACTAATTGCAGATTATCAAGGGATAGTGGCAGCAAATGGCGGATGCTATCAGGCTAAATGGTTTTTGCGGTTTGTAGGGTTGGAAGCATTTCCCGACTATCGTGAAGGTGGAAGGCTACAAAATTACCGGGGACAACCGCCACTTTCTGAAGGTGCGTTTAAGATTTTGCAACTTTTAGTTAAAGATGCTGCGGAGAATTTAGAAAAATTTAATATCCAACATCAAGGACAGTTAAATACTCCCGAAGAGCAAGCAAAGTTTCTAGCAAGTTTAACGTCGTTGACTTTAGTGAAATTGGCAAGAGGAGAATTTAATTAGAGACTTCCAAATAAAAAAATATCCCAAATTTTCTTGTAGTGCAGGCATCTTGCTAATAATATCAGGACGGGCAGGATGCCCATCCCACAAGATTGGACTATTTTTTTTGTGGAGTCCTCTTAGAGGATGTTTAAAAAGTAATACGTTGTGATTTTTTACCCCCCTTAATCCCCCCTTGTGAAGGGGGGAAACCGGAAAATCAAGTTCCCTCTCCTTTGCAAGGTTGAGTAATAGCGAGATAGCTAAACCTGTCCTTAGAAACCGGAAAATCAAGTTCCCTCCCCTTTGCAAGGTAGATTTATTTCAAGCTAGTACATTAATGTTTGTGAAGAAACCGGAAAATCAAGTTCCCTCCCCTTTGCAAGGGGAGGGTTAGGGTGGGGTAAAAAGATATTGCATACATCAATTATAACTTTTCAAACATCCTCTTAGAGAAAAATTTTTCTGAGTTTACAGGATCACTTCCAGTCATTTCTAAAGTCATAGCGACCAGGAGCCAGAATATCATTAGGGTCTAGTGCTTGCTTAAGGGTGCGAAGGAAAAATCCATAATCATCCTGTGCTGGGGGCAAACTATTCATAGATTGAATGCCTAGACGATAAGGTATATGTCCTGATTGAGTTAACATTTGTAGCAGTTCATCGTGGCAAGACATCGCTCTTTCATCTTCCCCAGCCACTTCCCGATCAAACATAATGGCAATAAATAGGTGAACACTTCGGGCTGAGTTCAAATTCATTGATAGATTTGGTTCAAAGTTATATTTTTTCACCGTTTCTGTAATTGCCTTTATTGCTGGAGAAATGACCTCTCCATCAAAAGGGAACACTGGACATAGCCATAAAACCCCACAGCGATCGCTATCAGGATTTAGTTGTGAAGGAATTTGACTTTTCTTGCGCCAATAGGTACTTTTAACATTTTGATTACTAGGAATACCTAAAAATAAATCATCTTCCCGTAACTCTGGATGAGTATCATCATCTGCAAAAATCAGTTCTTCAACTTTTCCTGCTAAAGCTTGTTCGATGATTTGCCTTTGTGCTAAACCTTGCTCTCGACTAGCAGAATATATTGCTGCACTGCCAACCCAACGCTCAAATCTTTGCAATTCTTTCAAGTCCAACGGTGTTTTTCCGCCCATCACTTTCCAGGGATAGCGCCCTTGTCTAGCCAAAATCTTGTAGCTATTCCAAACACTACAACAGTTACCCTGGATGATTTCCTGTAACATTAAGGGCTGGATAGCGTCCAATAAGCCACTTAGGTAAGCGAGATCAGGAATTGAGCAAGTAAATACTTGAAAAAACTTAGGTAAAGGTCTCAACCAAAAGGTCATTTTTGTGACGATGCCCAAGTTAGATTGAGTAAATAGTCCGTCAGTAGCAGGGCCTACACCCCAACGACTCACAGGAGTAGCACTGGCATTGGCGAAGCGACCAAATCCTGTATGAATACACTCTCCAGTGGGTAAAATTACTTCAAATCCACAAACATGGGCTGCCCGTTCTCCATAAGGGCCAATGCCATCTCCTCTTTCCAGAGTATTACCAATTAAACTGGCATCAGGAGAACCACCAATCACGGAGAGAAAGAGGTTGGAGTTTTGCTGACGCAGAAACTCATATACCTGTTTAAAGGTAACACCTGGTTCAACGGTGATATAAGCCAGCTTTTCGTTAAAGTCTAAAATGCGATTCAGTCGGCTTAAATCCAAAATGATACAGCTATCCTGAACCGGAACTCGCGAACCTAATCCCCAGTTTTTTCCACCACTAATAGGATAAATAGGCGTTTTATATTGATTCGCTACTTTAACGCAGGCTTGTATTTGGCTCACATCAACCGGTTTCAGTACAGCTAATACTTGCTGGCTAGTGGTAAAGGTGGCGGTTTGATAATCACAAAGGCTGGCTGTGTCAGTTAAGACATTTTCAGGATCAAGAATATCCCAAAACATTTGTAAACTAGGGAATGAAGAGTTAATTGATAGGGCAGTATCGAGCATATTTTGGTCTAGAAGAGATTGTTTGATGTTAAAATGTCCAAGCTCCGACTTCCTATAGAACCTATTTTGGATATATAAAGTAGCTAATCTTCGGAGCATAAGTCTGACAAAACTTCGACTATGCTCAGGGTGGTCTGGTCAGTACAGCTTGTTTGATTTCTCTTGCAAGCTCAGTCCCTTTAGGGCTGGGTTACTGACATTTATAATTGAATATTTTAGTATTTACTATGCTTGCACAAATTAAAATTGTAGCAGCAGGCTTTGTAATAACCAACTGCTACAAATAAACTTACAGAAACAGCGAGAGTGACAGAAGCTGTTTACAGAGGCACGCTTACCAGCCTTTGAAGACTCCTAGTTTCTTGAGCGACCCAACGGCTTTTATGGGATTCATGGCTTGCATCATACCACCAGCGACAGCTTCCAAATCTTCCTCATTCAATTCTCCGTCTTCTGGCTTTTGTCCTAATTGAATAAGCTGTTGACGGAATGCTTCTGCTTCTTCTGTGGTAAATTCTAAGCCTTCTGCTGCGCCGATTGCAACTATTTGCTCGGACCCAGTAACCGCTCCTATCTTTGAAGCCAATTCTGGTTTTTCTTGAGCAAATTCCATGAGTTTAACTAAATTTTCGGTTGCCATTTTGGAAATTCTCCAGGTATTCTTTCTCTTTTTTAAGAATGACCTTATATATTTTAGATGTCAACCCCATAATATAAATATTTTGTAAAGATTTGATAAACTAAATTTGAATTCTGAGCGTCCTACCCGCTCGTTGATATTCTTTTCTGTCTTCCGTAAAATCCCTGATAATTCAACTTAAGTGATTGGAAGAAGCATAAATTCACCTGCATAGATAGACGGATAGACTACCTAATGACCTTTTATTCGCGGATAACTTCTCCCCATCCCCCTTTTCTTTTTAAGCCATTTGCCGAGACATTAAATCAGCAAACATTCCTGGTTGTGCTATCAACTCTTCAAAGTTACCTTGTTGCAAAACTTGTCCCGCCGCAATCACATAAATTCTGTCGGCATTGCGAATCGTACTCAAACGGTGAGCAATCACAATTCTTGTCACCTTTAACTGTTCCAAACTTTCACTAACAATTGCTTGGGTGCGATTATCCAAAGCGCTAGTAGCTTCATCAAAAATCAAAATTTTCGGTTTGAGAACTAGCGATCTCGAAATTAATAAACGCTGGCGCTGTCCTCCCGAAAGATTAGTTCCACCTTCCGAAATTACCGTGTGCATTCCCATCGGCATCTGTTCGATATCTTGAGCAAAACCAGCCATTCTTGCAGCTTCCCAAGATTCATCCATTGTGACTAATGCACCACTGGAAATATTCTCAAAAATCGAAGCACTATTAATCCGGCCGTTTTGCAAAACAACACCCAATTGTCGCCGCACTGCCCAAATATCTAATCCCGATAAATCCTGGCCATCGTAATAAAGAGTCCCTTCTTCCGGCTGCTCGAAACCTAACAGTAACCGAATGGTTGTTGATTTCCCGCTTCCTGATGGCCCAACTAAAGCAATAAATTCTCCCGCCTTGGCTTCAATTGTTACTTTATCCAGCGTTAATGGCCCATCTTCCCGATAGCGAAAGCTAACGCGATCGAGTTTCACTCCACCCCTCAACCGCCCTGGATCGGTTTGGTCATCGTCAACTTCCGGTTTGGCTTCCAGAATTGGCTGAACTCGATCCCAAATAACATTAACCTCCATCAGTTTAATAATTGTGCCGCTCAAACCCGTAACCCCACTCACAAAAGTACCGAAGGCTGCATTAAACGCTAAGAAAGTTCCCGTAGAAAATCCCGTCTGTCCTTGGGATTGCGCTTGGACAATTAGCGATACTGCGATCGAATAAACCGCTATTGAACTGACAGTCGGTAACATTGTGTTGAAAAGTGTTACCCCATCTTCGATCGCTTCTGTACTGAGCGTTAACTTGAGTTGTTGCCCAAACTTTTTCGACCAACAGGCAAAGGCTCTTTCTTCCGCACCTGAAACTCGCAGCTTCGTTACTCCACCAATTAACTGCACAGTCAACCCAGATATTTCTCCGCTGATTTCTTGCATAGGAATCATTTTTTGGCGGGAAAAAAAGAAAGAAAACAGTGTAACTGCGATGTTGACCGCAGCAACGGCGATCGCCACCAATGCCAATTGAGAATTGTAGGAAAGTAGTAAACCCAAATTCAAGAGTGAAAAGAAACTGTCGAATAGTGACTGCATTACTGTGTCAGTCAGAATTTGGTTAAGTTGGTTGATACCAGCAACGCGAGATTGCAAATCACCGATCGCGTACTTACGAAAGAAAGAAGGGGGCAAATTCAAGAGCCGATCCCAAGTGGCAGCTTGCGTTTGCACTTCAGCAAGAGTCTGAGCGCGAGAAGTAGCGACATTTTGCACCAAGTCTAAAAGCGTGCTGCCAAAATTTATGGCTAGTAACCCTAAAGCAATTTGAAAAATCAATCCGCGATCGGCACTGGGAATGGCAGTATCAATTAAAATCCCCGTCGCCTGGGGAATTACCATCCCCAATATTGCAATCACTGCACCCAGGATTAAAATTGTTGCCCCATCCCGCAGCGTCCCCTTAGTAACAAACTTCAAAATTTCTACGGTCTTCAGCACCTTTTCCGGGAAAGGTCGATAGAAAACATAAGCGACTGGCGAAATCATCTGAGCCGTCTTTGCATTGAGCGGAATGCGTCGCTTTTGTTCGGGATCGAAGATTTCGTAATGATTGCCAGCTACCGGAAGCAGAGCCAGCGGACGTTCATCCTGCGCCGTATACGCCAAAATCGCCCCAGAGTCGAACTGCCACCAAGCACCCCGCAAAATGATTCGGCGAGTCCGAATTCGGGACGATCGCGCGATCGCCTCTAGGGGATCTTTGACGCGCTTGGGGTCTTCCGATCGCGCCGGAGGGCGAATCTCAATCCCCATCGCTCTACCCACCGCCCCCGCAGCAACTAATAAAGCTGTTCCTTCTTGAAAAAATTCTGCTTCTTTACGGCGAAAAATAGCAGTGAGATTGCCCATCGCTCGATCGCTCGCCTCTTGATTGAGTCGCAGGCGCGAACTAAATTGCTCGGAGCGCGTTAGAGTTTCTGTTTGGTCGAGTTGGTGCAGGCACAGTAAGAAGTCAGCGTGGAATCGCTCCAGGCACTCACTAACCAACTCTAAAGTATCTAGCCCGTCTACATTAATAGCATTGAGTGAAATATCCGCCTCTCGGATAACTGTGGCTAAGCGATCGCTCCACTGTTGTAACGGCTGAAGAAGCAACTCCCGCGTGCCATTGCGATCGGCTATTACCTGCCCTATCCAATCTACTAGAGCGATCGAGACTAAATGGGTTTCCTCGTAAGCAACGGCAATTAATTGGTGAGACTGACCTTCCCATACGGTCGCGCTCCCGAACAGCACCTCTCCTGGTGCAACATCGAACAGATAGCGTCGCGCTCCCTGTGGGCTACCATTGGTAGAGGCGATCGCGAACACTGCCATTGCTCCATCCTTTACCATCCACACCATATCCGGTGCATCCAGATGAAAAAGGCTGTTGCTTTTAATTACTTGTTTAGAAGCATGGAAATCGATTAAGTAAGTCATTAATTAGAACACTCTCGCATAATCGAAAAGCTGTTGGGATTTTGAAAGATGAAATTCGGTGGGAAATCCGGCTGTAGGTTTTTCTGTCAGGGCGCGATCGGGCCGGAGGTGGCTAATGAATGCCTTTTACAGGGGTTTGCTCCGAGTCACCGCGCCTGCCACTTTCAAACTGGTCAGGGCTTTGCGTTGTCTCTCGCCATCCGACATAAGTAGTTGTGCAGAATTAATTACACAGGATTTCGCCTGAAACCCTTACAAGCGTAAAGAGTCTTTATGTAATTAATTTTGCTCGGTTACTTAAGGGAATATGGTCACCGGCTGCAACCGCAACCAATTCCGGCACGCTGCTATTGTTGGATGGTTTTGTTAAGTAATAGGTGAATTATGCTCTTGCTGTTGTGTTTGTCGAGCCACTACCCCCTGTAGATTCAATTTAATCTTTTTGCCAGCCGTACTCATCAGCTTATTTGTCATCTATCTCTAAACATATTTAGGATAAGTCTTTGGATAGATGCTTGTCAAGGGAAATCAATAAAGTTTCTGTAAAGAAAAGGTCATGGAAGGTAAAAATTCAACATTTCGTTGTTTGGACGTGAGTAACGTAGAAAAAGGTTGATAAGAAATGCCCCCATTTATATGCACTTCGAGAGCAAATAGTTCTTGAGATAATTTATACATCCTGATATCCAACCGTCCATAGGGGATTTACTGATATAAAAATGATGTACGCACTATTCTGTAAATTACGAGCTAAAAAATAACCGTAATTTCACTCAGACGTGCGATCGCGCACGCTCTGAACAATATGGTAGTAATTAAGTAGAAGTCCCTTTTGTAGCGTTAAACCCTGATTATCACCGTATCGTTCAGAAGCTATGAAAGTCTATTCATTGCTTCAAAAAGTTTTGAGACGGCATCTGATCTCTATGATAGTTCCTCTCCCCCGCCTTTGTAAATCGGAAAAGTCGGATCGTAAAGTCGGAAAAGTCGGATCTTGCATAATCTCTCGAACTCAAGTTACGTTAATATCGGCCCAAAAATAGTTGCGCGCTGATATCACACCTTGTCTCTTAGTAGCCTGATTTCTTTAATTTCCTAACTTTTCGTTTTGCTAGTCGTTAGTGTCGGCAGCGTTCAAGAAATCAGTCCTGGTGCGGTGAATTGGATGACGGCAGGGCGAGGCATTGTTCACTCCGAACGCACCCCTGACGGCGATCGCAGCAAAGAAGCTATCCTGCACGGCATCCAAACCTGGGTAGCACTTCCCGATGAGTACGAAGAAACTGACCCTTGGTTTCGGCACCATCCGGCAACTGATTTGCCTGTTTGGGAGGATGCAGGAGTTTCGTTCACCTTAATTGCGGGTGAGGCTTACGATCGCACTTCCCCAGTCCAAACATTTTCACCCATGATTTATTTAGACGTGCAACTAGCTCCTGGCAAGCAATTTACGTTACCGGGCGGTTACAGCGAGCAGGCGGTTTACAGTGTAACAGAGGGAAAGAGCGATCGACGGAGTACCTCTGGAACAACATCGGTTGGCGGTTCTAACTTCAGGCACATCGGTAAACATTTCTGCTAATGGCAACGCTCGCTGTATTGTGGTTGGCGGTGAACCTGTCGGTAAGCGGCATAAATGGTGGAATTTTGTTTCTAGCCGCGACGAGCGCATTGAGCAAGCCAAGCACGATTGGGTGGAAGGGCGGTTTGCTCAGGTTCCTCAAGAGACAGAATTTATCCCGCTGCCAAAAGAGCCGCCTAATCAACCGGAACAGCCTTTGTGAAGAGCGCCAGCCATCTAATTATTGATGAACTGTTTTTTGGATTCAGAATCCGGTCTTTTCTTTATTTGAGGCAACAAAAGCCAGACAACAATATTTTACCTGACTGTTAAGGCTGGCATAACGGTTGCCAATTTTCTCACACTTCATAAACTTGATTTAATAGTCAACACACCTAGAAAAACTTGACTATTAAATCAATTCAGTTTTGTTAAAAAACGCTAAAAAATAGCTAATTTGTGTAGCCGCTAAAATCAGTCATTTGCAGTACATTAACAGTCATTTGCAGTACAATATAAGTATAAAAACAGGCAATTGCAGCAAATGCGCTCTACCTGTTTTTATACTGCAAACCCCTGCAAATGCCTGCTTTTTCATGTCAAATAACTGCTTTTGTATGCAATAACTACTTTTGCCTGTTGAGGCTGGTTATTGCAGTTCTTGGTTGGTAGCAAGCAATGGTTTTGTGATCACAAACCCCGACTAATAAGTGCAGAACGAAAAATAATGCTCCTCCTTTTGCGGAATCCCAACCGCAACGGAAGGTTTAATACTTTCTTAAGCTTTAATGACAGAGCGTCACTAACTGTACTACAAATTACTAATATTATCCATTTACAATAAATTTAAAAGGAAAGGGGTGCTTCAAAAGTAAATCAGCAGACTGATTAATTATTAGACAAGCTCATCAATTATTCTTGGCGATCGCACCTAGACTTACTCTTTTATACAAATAAAGGAAATTCTGTTATAGTTGGGTAAGGGTCAAGCTCTACTCTGATAAACCCTCTAATACAGTGAGGTACATAGAAATAGAGGACACGGCAGTGCCGTTTCGCTACATAACTCGATCGCTTAGGGGTGTACTTCCTCAACGTGGAATCTGCTCAGGGTAATCGGACAAAGTTAATTACACAAAGGCTTTTGACCTTGACCAGGCTTTTAGGTAAGATTTTATGTAATTAATTCTGTACAACTACTTAGCCCCCTCCAATTGGAGGGATAAAATCACCTGATTAGCGGTTGATAATTACAGTTGTTAACTTGTATCTTGGTAAGATGTTTTTACTGATTAAAAGCTATGAAAACTTTACCGGAAGTCCAACCCATAGAGCTGCTATCCAACCACATTCACATTCGCCTAACAGACTCGGATTACAATCAAATTAAAGCAAGAGCAGAGCAAGTAAATTTGAGCATGAGCGACTTCATGCGCCGTGCAGCTTTGAGGAGAACC